>Ga0100391_1000251_pt1 | contig 65601 bp, 62 predicted proteins | sample CryGeymeta201515_FD_81541 | JGI IMG/M metagenome (GOLD analysis project Ga0100391, IMG submission 81541) | Groundwater microbial communities from Crystal Geyser aquifers in Utah, USA - Crystal Geyser metaG 2015-15 | ecosystem: Environmental > Aquatic > Deep subsurface > Groundwater | place: USA...
AGCTGAAGGCTGCCGGCATCCGCGCCGAAGCCGACACGCGCAACGAGAAGATCAACTACAAGGTGCGCGAGCACAGCCTCGCGCATGTCCCCAACCTCCTCGTCGTCGGCAAGCGCGAGGCCGTTGAGGGCACGATCGCGCTGCGCCGCCTGGGTAGCGACGAGCATCAAAAGGTGCTGAGCCTCGACGATGCCGTGGCGATGCTGGCCGACGAAGCGCTGCCGCCCGATCGCGGGCCGCGCGCCTGACGTCCGGCACGGCTGCAACGCCCCTTCCTATGCCCCGTCAAATCCGCTAAAGCCCGCCGACTGCACGATCGCAGGCACAACAGGAGACTCTGCTATACCCCCGCCAGTACGCCGCCCCGCGGCCCCGCCGAAACACGGCCCCCGCTACAATGAATTCATCCAGTCGGACAAGGTTCGCGTCATCGACGAGAATGGCGAGAACATCGGCGTCCTGCTGACCGCCGAGGCGATCGAACAGGCCGCCGGCGTCGGGCTCGACCTCGTCGAAGTGTCGCCCAATGCCGACCCGCCGGTCGCCAAGTTCCTCGATGTCGGAAAATTCAAATACGAGGCGCAGAAAAAGGCCAACCTCGCGCGCAAGACGCAAAAGACGCAGGACATCAAAGAGATGAAGATGCGTCCCAACATCGACGATCACGATTACCAGACCAAGATGAAAAAGGTCGTGTCGTTCATCGAGGACGGCGACAAGGTCAAGGTGACGCTGCGCTTTCGCGGTCGCGAAATGTCGCACCAGCAACTCGGCATGCAGCTGCTGCAGCGCGTGGCCGAGGAAACCAATGCGATCGCCAAGGTCGAGGCCTATCCCCGGCTCGAAGGTCGCCAGATGCTGATGGTGCTGTCGCCCAAATAGGCGCGCGCCATTTTATCGGACGCATGAGCCGCGCCCGACCGCCGGGTCAGGGCGCGGCTTTCGCTTTGTAGAGCCTGGGATAGGTCGCCTTGAAATTGGCGAGCTTGGGCGCGTCCCAGCGCACGATATAGCCGTGGCGCGGATGCTTCTCCATGAAGTTCTGGTGATAGGCCTCGGCGGGGTGGAACCCCTTGTTGGCCTCGATCCTCGTGACGATGCCGCCATCGTAATAGCCGCCCTTGCCAAGCTGCGCGATATAGGCGCGCGCGACGCGCGCCTGCGCCTTGGTCGTCGGCACGATCGCGCTGCGATACTGGCTGCCGCGATCGGGACCCTGGCGGTTGAGCGTGGTCGGATCGGTCACGACCGAGAAATAGATGCGCAGCAGCGTGCCGTAACTGACGATGCGCGGATCGTAGACGATGCGCACCGCCTCGGCATGGCCGGTATCCCCGCCGCCGACGCGACCGTAGTTCGCCGTCGCCTTGCTGCCGCCATGATAGCCCGCAACGACGCTCTTGACGCCTTTGACGTGCGCGAACACGCCCTCGACGCCCCAGAAACATCCGCCCGCGAGGATCGCGGTCGCGCTGCGGCCGGCGTCGGCGGGATCGCTGTCGGGAGCCGGGATGGTGACCGCGCGTTCGGCCGCGACCGCTGCCGGTGTGCCGGCGCCGCCGGTCGATACGGCCAGCCCGCCGGCACTGCCGAGCAAAAGGGCGAGGGTCAGAAGTTGCGCTGGGCGTTTCATTGGCGAATCCTTTCGACCCGTCGATCGGGCCGCCCTCGCTTCTGCCACGCTCGACCTTGACGCACGCTGACTGAAAGGCCTCGCGCGACGCGCGGGCGGGCCTCGGCGGCGGTGGGGCCTCAGCTGTCGGCGAGCCGCGCGGGAATCAGGCCGCGCAGCGAATTGCCCAGGTAAAAGGTCGCTTCCAGGTCGGCGAGGCGGATCGGCGATTCGATCGCGCGGCCCTGCTCGATCAGCTCGGCACGCAGCACCCCCGGCAGCAGGCCCTTGTCGAGCGGCGGCGTCAGCAGCTGGCCGCCGCGGTCGACGAAGACGTTGGTAAAACTGCCCTCGGTGACGAAGCCGGCATCGTCGATCAGGATCGCCTCCCAGCATCGCGATGCCGCGCGCGCATCGTCGTAGAAGCCGCGGTCGGTCGTCTTGTGGCGCAGGCGGAAATCGTCGGCCGAAACGCTGCGCGCGACCGGCGCGACGACAACGGGCATCGCGGGCAGCCGCGGCATGTCGCGAATCTCGATCGCGATCGCGCCGCCTTGCGCGATCATCAGGCGAAGCCTGCTCGGGCGGGTCAGGCGGAAGGTCGCGGCCTGCAGCTCGTTGCGCGCCTGGTGGCGGTCGAAGGCAAAACCGAACGCCTCGGCGCTCGCCTTCATCCGGGCGAGATGCCGTTCGAGCCGGACGAGCCCTTCGAGCGGGTCGAACGCCATCGTCTCGACGAGGTCGAATGTCGCCTTCCCGTCCCCCACAAAGCGTCCTTTCGCCAGGCATTCCTGCCACTCGCGGGCCGGATCGGAATCGGCCACGATCCCGGCGCCCAGCCCCAAAGTGGCGTTTTTTTGGTGGCCCGGCAAGCCCGTGTCGGCGAGCCGCAGCGTGCGGATCGCGACGTTGAAGGCGGCGCTGCCATCGGGGGCGATATGGCCGATCGAGCCGGTATAGATGCCGCGCGCGCGCCCCTCGCACGCGGCGATGATCTCCATCGCCCGGATCTTGGGCGCGCCGGTGATCGATCCGCACGGAAACGCGGCTCGGATGACGTCGTAGACATCCTTGTCGGCCTCGATCTCGCCGGTCACGCTCGACACCAGTTGATGCACCGTCGGATAGGTTTCGACGTGGAACAGCTGCGGCACCGCGACGCTGCCCGGCCGCGACACGCGCGACAGGTCGTTGCGCATCAGATCGACGATCATCAGGTTTTCGGCGCGCTGCTTGGGATCGGCGGCAAGTTCGGCGGCCTGGCGGGCATCGGCCTCGCGGTCGGCGCCGCGCGTCGCGGTGCCCTTCATCGGGCGCGCGGTGACGATGCCGTCGGCGAGCGCGAAGAACAGTTCGGGCGACAGGCTGAGCTGCCAGTCGTCGCCGCTGCGCACGATGCCGCCATGGCCCGCCTGCGCGCGCGCGCGCAGCGCCGCATAGACGGCCAGCGGATGACCCGCGACCGGCACGTCGCACTGGAAGGTCAGGTTCGCCTGATAGATGTCGCCGGCGCGGATATATTCGAGAATGCGTTCGACCTGCGCGACGTAATCGCGCGCGCCGATATGCGGGTCGGGGGCGCCGATCCAGGCCCCCGCCGGATCTTCGAGCAGTGCGGCGACGTCGGCCGGAGCGATTCTCTCGACACCCTCGAACAGGCCGAACCAGGCGAGCGGCGCGGCGCGACCTGCGCCCGGCCTGTCGGCGATGAACGCGACGCGCGGCTCGAACGCGGCGCCCGCCTCATAGGCGAAATAGCCGGCCGCGTGCAGGCCGTCGCGCCGCGCCCGCGCCAGCGTTTCGAGAAGCCCTTCGATTTCGCCGGGCGAATGCGCGGCGACAATGGCGACCGGATCGCGATAGAGGCGCGCCGGCACGCAAGCCGCGACGCGCGCGTCGTCGATCAGGACGAACGGCGTCGTCGCGTGGCGCAGGGGGGTCGGGCCGGCACGGCGCATGTCGCTCAATCGCGTCTCTCCCGTCGGGCGCGTTCGCTGGGCCGATCGGCCCGATGCCCTGGCCGGGCGATAAGCCGCGCGGCGCCGCGCGGCAACGATTGCCGTCGCACCGGCCATCGGATAGTCATGCGATATGAACCTTCAACCCTCGCCCCATCCCGGCTGGACCGCCCATTATCAGCATGCCGGCGAATGGGACCGCGCGTTTCCGCCGCTGACGCTGACCGACATGTTCGTCGATGTCGCAACGGCGCGCGGCGATGCCCCGCTGCTCGATTTCCTCGGCCGCAAATACAGCTATGCCGTCACCCTCAACGGCGTGAAGCGCGTCGCCCGCGGCTTGCAGGACATGGGGGTGCGGCGCGGCGATCGCGTCGGCCTGTTTCTGCCCAACGTGCCGCATTACGTCGCCGCCTATTACGGCGCGATGCTCGCCGGGGCGACGGTCGTCAATTTCTCGCCGCTCTACACAATCGAGGAACTGAAGCACCAGGTCGAGGATTCGGGGACGCGCATCCTGTTCACGCTGTCGGCCAAGGCGCTGCTGCCGCAGGCGCTAGCGGTACTCGACCAGTCGCGGCTCGAACGGCTCGTCGTCGGTTCGGTCGCGGGCGCGCTGCCGCGCGCCAAATCGGTGCTCTATCGCCTGTTCAAGCGGCGCGAGGTCGCGGCCTATCCCGACGACGATCGCATCGGCACGTTTTCGGGGCTGATCGACAATGCCGGCGACTATGCGCCCGCCCCGATCGCGCCCGACGATGTCGCGCTGCTGCAATATACCGGCGGCACGACCGGCGTGCCCAAGGGGGCGATGCTGACGCACCAGAATCTCAGCGCCAATGCGCGCCAGGTCAACGCCATCGACCCGCATGTCGACGATGTCGACCGGATCATGGGCGTGCTGCCGTTCTTCCACGTCTTCGCCAACACCTGCGTGCTCAACCGCACCGTCGCCAATGGCGGCGAAATCGTCATGCTGCCGCGCTTCGACGCCGCGCAATGCCTCGCCGCGATCACCCGCACCCAGCCGCGATCGATGCCCGGCGTGCCGACGATGTACCAGGCGCTGCTCGACCATCCGGCGCTGGCCAAGACCGATTTTTCCTCGCTGCGCGTGTGCATCTCGGGCGGCGCGCCGATGCCCGCCGAGCTCCAGCGCAAGTTCGAGGCGGCAACCGGCGCGCGGCTGGTCGAGGGCTACGGCCTGACCGAAAGCTCGGGAGTCGTGTCGACCAATCCCTATGAGGGCCAGAACCGCCCCGGCACGATCGGCCAGCCGATCCCGCAGACGATCGTCCGGCTGGTCGACAAGGAAGACCCGACCCGGCCCCCCGCCGACGGCGAACCCGGCGAGATGGTCATCCTCGGCCCGCAGATCATGAAGGGATACTGGAACCGGCCCGACGCCGACGAACAGGTCTTCATCGACGGCTGGCTGCGCACCGGCGACGTCGGCGAGATCGACGCCGACGGCTATATCAGCGTCGTCGACCGGCTGAAGGACATGATCGCGGTCGGCGGCTTCAAGGTCTTCCCGAGCCAGATCGAGGACCAGCTCTACAAGCATCCCGACGTCAAGGAGGCGCTCGTCATCGGCGTGCCCGACGCCTATCTCGGCGAGCGGCCGCGCGCCTATGTCACGCTCCACCCCGATGCCAAGGGCGATGCCGCCACGATCAAGGCGTGGCTCGACCCGCAGCTCGGCAAGCACGAGCGCGTCGATGCCGTGGTCGTGCGCGACGCGCTGCCCAAGACGATGATCGGCAAGCTCGACCGCAAGGCCCTGCGCGCCGAAGTCGGTGCGCCGCCCGGCGATGCCTGACCCGCGAACCCGCGCGGCCATGCCCGGTTCAGGCGCGGCGAGCGACGGCACCGGCATGATCCGCCGCCTGGTCCTGCCGCTGGCCCTCGCCGCGAGCCTCGCCGCCGTCCCCGCCGCCGCCGACGAGGCGAGCGACGTCGCGCTCTACACCGTGCTGCGCGCGATGGACGCGCGCGTCGCGACGATCGGCTATCGCCTCGCGAGCGCCGACCTGCGCCTGTGCAGCGAGCGCGCGCCGCTGACCGGCCTCGTCCTGAGCGACATGGCGCTCTATCCCGCCGCGCGCCGCGCCGGCGTCGCGCGCGCCTATTCGGTCGATCCGCAGGCGGCGGCGCCGATCTTCGTCGCGGCGGTGGCGGCCGGCAGCCCGGCCTGGGATGCCGGCCTGCGCCCCGGCCACGGCGTCGTCGCGATCGACGGCGCCATCCTGGCCGATGCGGGGCCGGCGATCGACGGGAGCACCGCGCGCATGGCGGCGATCGACGCGCGGCTCCCCGCCTGGCTCGCCGACGGATCCGCCGAACTGACGCTGGCGCCCGCCGCCGGCGCCGCCCCCGTGCGGCTGGCGACGCGACCCGGCTGCGCCAGCGCGTTCCAGGTCAAGGCATCGTCCGATCTCAACGCCGCCGCCGACGGTCGCCTCGTCCAGATCAACGCCGCGTTCGTCGCCTTCGCGCGCGACGACGAGGAGCTGGCGGCGCTGCTCGCGCATGAATTCGCCCACAATATCCTGCGCCACCGCGCGCGCCTCGACGCTGCCGGCGTCGATCGCGGCGGATTGCGGGATTTCGGCCGCAACGCGCGCTTGATCCGCGCCACCGAGATCGAGGCCGACCGGCTTTCGGTCTGGCTGCTCGCCGCTGCCGGCTACGATCCCGAGGCGGCGGTGCGCGTTTGGACGCACTGGCGCCGCGCAAAGGGGCCGCAGATCATCGCCAGCGGCACGCACGGACGCACGTCGACGCGGATCGAGGCGATCGCCGCGGAGATCGTCGCGATGCGCGCGGCGCGCGCCGGCGACCCCGACGCATTGCCCGACCTGCTGGCGCTGGCGCCGCTCGACTAGCGCCCGCGACCGGGCGCCGGCCTTGTTCCCGCCGCCCGCCGCCCTATCTGAACATCTCATTATTTCCGGGAGACGCCGACATGACACGTGAAACCGCAACGCTGGCCGGCGGCTGCTTCTGGTGCACCGAGGCGGTGTTCCTGCAGATCGACGGCGTCGATACGGTCGAAAGCGGCTATATCGGCGGCAGCACCGACGACCCGAGCTATCGCGACGTGTGCGGCGGCGACACCGGCCATGCCGAGGCGATCCGGATCGATTTCGATCCCGACGTCGTCAGCTACGACGCGCTGCTCGACATCTTTTTCGCGACGCACGATCCGACCACGCTCAACCGCCAGGGCAACGACATCGGCACGCAATATCGCAGCGCCATCTTCCCGCATGACGACGCGCAAAGGTCATCGGCCCAAGCCGCGATCGCGCGCGCGCAGGGCGATCAGTCGGACGAGGTCGTCACGACGATCGAACCGCTGTCGACCTGGTATCCCGCCGAAGTCGAGCATCAGGATTACTGGGCGCAAAAAGGTACCCGCAATCCCTATTGCATGGCGGTCATCCCCCCCAAGCTGCAGAAATTGCGCAAGGGCTTTGCCGAGCGGCTCAAGTCCGGCGCCTAGGTCTTTCGCGCCGGGGCGTTGACTTGGTTAGCACTTTATTTACGGAAGTCCCCGTCGTCGTCCGGCAGGCGACCGTTTTGCGATGATCGGCATCAGGGGGAGCGTCGGATATGGAGCAGGAACTACCCGAGGTATCGAGCGGCCTTCGCCGGCTGCTGGCGTGGCAGGGCGGGCTGACCACGATCATGGCGGTGCTCGCCGCCATCCTGGCGCTGGCATCGGCGCTCGGCACGGGCAACGACGTCGCGGTGCGCATCGTCGCCATCGCGGTCGCGGTGCTCGCGACGGGCGGGGCGGGCCTGGCGATCGTGGCGCGCCGCCGCGAGGCGACGGTCGCCGACAGCCATCGCGACATGTCGCGCCGCGCGCTCTACGATCCGCTCACCGACCTGCCCAACCGCCATTATTTCCAGCTGCGGTTCGACGACATGATGGACCATGCCCATAAATCGGGCGGGCGCTTCGCCGTCCTGTTCATCGACGGCAACCAGCTCAAATCGATCAACGACACGCATGGCCACGATATCGGCGATGCCGCGCTCGCGACGATCGGCGCCCGCATCACCGAAGCGCTGCGCGGCAGCGACATGGCGGCGCGCTGGGGCGGCGACGAATTCGTCGTGCTCGCCGATCGCATCACCGAACGCGCCCAGGCGGCGCTACTGGCGGATCGCATCGCCCGCTCGGTCGCGCGCCCGCTCGACCTTGCCGGGGGCGCCACGCTGCATCCGTCGGTCAGCATCGGTTTCGCGCTCTATCCGGTCGACGGAGAAACCGCCGAAACGCTGTTCCACCGCGCCGATGCCGCGATGTACCGCGCGAAACACGCGCAGCCGGCGATCGCCGGCGTCTGAGCCGGGGCTGGCAACCGCGCAACGGCGCGGCTAAGGCACGCTATCCGTTGCAAGGGACGAACATGAAACCGATCCGCAAGGCCGTCTTTCCCGTTGCCGGTCTCGGCACGCGCTTCCTGCCCGCGACCAAGGCGATCCCCAAGGAAATGCTGCCCGTCGTCGACCGGCCGCTGATCCAGTACGCGGTCGACGAGGCGCGCGAGGCGGGGATCGAACAGATGATCTTCGTGACCGGTCGCGGCAAGAGCGCGATCGAGGACCATTTCGACATCGCCTTCGAACTCGAAAAGACGATGGCCGAACGCGGCAAGGACATGAGCGTGCTCGAACCGACGCGCCTCGGTCCGGGCAATTGCGCCTATGTCCGCCAGCAGGAGCCGATGGGCCTCGGCCATGCGATCTGGTGCGCGCGCGGCCTGGTCGGCGACGAGCCGTTCGCCATCTTCCTCCCCGACGAGTTCATGGTCGGGTCGCCCGGCTGCATGAAGCAGATGGTCGACGCCTATGAGCAGGTCGGCGGCAACCTGCTCAGCGTGCTCGAAGTGCCGCACGAACAGGTATCGAGCTATGGCGTGATCGATCCGGGCGCGAGCGACGGCGCGATCACCGAGGTCAGGGGCCTGGTCGAAAAGCCGCCGATCGACAGCGCGCCGTCGAACCTCATCATCTCGGGCCGCTATATCCTCCAGCCCGAAGTCATGCGCGTGCTCGAGGATCAGGAAAAGGGCGCCGGCGGCGAAATCCAGCTGACCGACGCGATGGCGCGGATGATCGGGCAGCAGCCGTTCCACGCCGTCACCTTCGCCGGGCGCCGCTTCGATTGCGGCTCGAAAATCGGCTTTGCCCAGGCGAACTTCGCGCTGGCGATCGAGCGCGCCGACATGGCCGACGAACTGCGCGCCTTCGCGATCGACCTGATCGGTTAAGTTCCGGTCCAGCTTTCGGCATTAGGATGGCATCATGACCCGCATCCTGCTCCCCCTTGCAACCTTCGCCGCCGCGCTGGCGCTGGGCGGCTGCGTCGGCACGATCGGATCGGTCGTCACCGCGCCGGTCAAGGCGGTCGGCAAGGTCGCCGACTGGACGACGACGAGCCAGGACGAGGCCGATCGCAACCGCGGACGCAAGCTGCGCGAGAGGGAGGAACGGCTCGGCAAGCTCGCGCGCGAACGCGCCAGATATTCCCCGAAATGCGATGCGGGCGATCGCGATGCCTGCGATCGCGTCGCGCGCATCGATGCCGAGATCGCGACGCTCGGCGACCAGCCGATCTGACGCCTAGTCGGCCGCCGCGCGCTTGAGCCGGTCGTTGATCGCGCGGCCGATGCCCTGGGCCGGGATCGGCGCTACCGCGATAGTCGGCCGGTCGCTGGCAGCCGCGGCATGCAGCGCGTCGAACAGGCGCGACGCCGCCTCGACCAGATCGCCGCGCTCGCTCAGGCTGACATCGCCCGCGACCGCGCCGAACCCGATCATATATTCGTCGGGCGCGGCGGTTTCGGCGTCGAGCCGGACCGGCTTGCCCGGCGCATAATGGCTGGCGAGCTGGCCCGGCGCCGCGATGGCGGTCGCCGCCCGGTCGTAGGACAGCACGACCGGCTGGCCGCTCGCCTGCGCCAGCATCTCGCGCGTCACCGGCCCTGGACGCAGGATTTCGATGCCGTCGGGCCCGGTGCTCACGATCGTCGATTCGATCCCGGCGGCGCACGGCCCCCCGTCGATGACCAGGCGCACCCTGTCGCCCAGGCTGGCGACGACATGCTCGGCCCGGGTCGGGCTGACCGCGCCGCTGGCGTTGGCCGAGGGCGCGGCAAGCGGGCAATCGCATGCCTTCAGCAGCGCGCGCATGACGTGGTGCGCGGGCACGCGCAGCGCCACGGTGGCGAGCCCGGCGGTGGCGATGGCGGCGATCGCGGCATCGGCGCGGCGCGGCAGCACCAGCGTCAACGGACCCGGCCAGAAGCGTTCGGCGAGCAGCAGCGCCGCCTTGTCGAAATGCGCAATTCGCTCGGCGGCAGCCAGGTCGGCGACGTGGACGATCAGCGGATTGAACGCCGGGCGGCCCTTGATCGCATAGATCCGCGCGACCGCGTCGCCGTCGCGCGCGTCGGCGGCCAGGCCATAGACCGTCTCGGTCGGCACCGCGACCGCCTCGCCCGCCGCGATCAGCGCGGACGCCGTGGCGATCGCGCTGTCGTCGGCCGGTGCGATGCGCGCCGCGCGCGACTCGTTTGTGGCGTTCGGCATGGCGCGCTATAGGCCGGATCGCACCGACTGTTCCAGCCCATAGCGCCGACCCCGCCAGCGAAAGCGACCCGCCATGACCTATGCCCCGCCGATCACCGAACAGCTGTTCGTCCTGAAGCATATCGCGCGCGTCGCCGATCTTGCCGCGCACGACCGCTTCGCCGACGCGACCCCCGATATGGTGGAAGCGATCGTCAACGGCGTCGGCGACTTCGCGGTCGGCGAATACGCCCCGCTCAATCGCAGCGGCGACGAAGCCGGCGCGCGCTGGGCCGACGGCAAGGTGACGATGCCGCCGGGATTCTCCGATGCCTATGCCGCCTTCGTCGCGAGCGGCTGGGGCAGTCTCGACGGCCCCGCCGAATTCGGCGGCCAGGGCCTGCCGTTCAGCCTGTTCAGCATCATGATGGAGGACCTCGGCACCGCCAATATGGGCTTCAGCCTGGTCAACATGCTGACCCCGGCGGCGATCGAGGCGCTCCACGCGCACGGCTCGCAGGCGCAGAAGGCGCTCTACCTGCCCAAGCTGATCAGCGGCGAATGGACCGGCACGATGAACCTGACCGAGCCGCAGGCGGGCAGCGACGTCGGCGCGCTCAAGACGATGGCGACGCCGCTCGGCGGCGACCGCTGGAGCATCAAGGGGACCAAGATCTTCATCACCTTCGGCGACCACGACATGACCGACAACATCGTCCATCTCGTGCTCGCGCGCACCCCCGATGCGCCGCCGGGAACGCGCGGGATTTCGCTGTTCCTCGTCCCCAAATACCGCGTCGGCGACGACGGCGCGATCGGCGCCTTCAACGACGTCCATTGCGTTTCGATCGAACACAAGCTCGGCATCCACGCCTCGCCGACCTGCGTCATGAGCTATGGCGACACCGGCGCCTGTCACGGCGAACTGGTCGGCGAACTCCATGGCGGCATGCGCGCGATGTTCACGATGATGAACAACGCCCGGCTCAACGTCGGCAACCAGGGCATGCAGATCGCCGAACGCGCGACGCAGGGGGCGCTGCGCTACGCGACCGAGCGCGTCCAGGGATCGCGCACGCGGCTGGGGCCGGTCGCGCAAACCGGTCCGGTCGCGATCATCGAACATCCCGACGTGCGGCGCATGTGCGTGCGGATGAAGGCGCTGACCGAGGCGGCGCGCGCGCTGACCTATTATGCCGCGGGCGCGGTCGACCGCGCGACGATCGGGCTCGACGGAGCGCAGGCGCGCGTCGACATCCTGACCCCGCTGGTCAAGGCCTATGGCACCGATATCGGCTGCGAGGTCGCCAGCATCGCCCTCCAGGTCCATGGCGGCATGGGCTATGTCGAGGAAACCGGCGCCGCGCAGCATTATCGCGATGCGCGCATCGCGCCGATCTACGAAGGCACCAACGGCATCCAGGCCGCCGATCTCGTCGGCCGCAAGCTGGGCCTCGAAGGCGGTGCCGCGATCAAGCGCCTCGTCGCCGACATTCGCGCCGGCGCCGGCGACGACCCTGCGCTCGCGCTGCTCGCCGACACGCTTGCCGAGCTCGTCCAGTGGTTGCAGACCAATGCCAGCGACGACGACCGGCTGGCGGGCAGCACGCCCTTCCTCAATATGCTCGCGACCGCGACCTGCGGTTGGCTGATGGCGCGTGAACGCGACGCGCTGGCGACCGACGACGACGTCTCGCCCGACTTCGCCGCCGCCAAGCGCCAGACCGTGCGCTTCTATCTCGACCAGGTGGTGCCCGCCGCGACCGGCCTCAAAGCCGCCGTCCTGGCGGGCGCACAGCCGCTTTACGCCTGCGATGTGCGCCTGATTTCGGGTGTCGATTGAAGCAGTTGCGCGCGCTCGCCCGCATTTAAACGAAAGATTAGCCTATTGCCGTGCATTCTGTCCGCCACGCGGGGCCCGGACAGAAAGGCGAATAGAATGCGGACATTCTGGCTCCACATAGCCACCCCCCGGGGCGACTGGCTCCGGATCGCGCGCGCCGGTGGCGGCCTGCGCCGCCCGCCATCGCCGCCTCGCGTGGCAGCCAATGACGATCGCATGCCGGTCGACAGTGAAATCTGCGCGATCGCTATCGACCTGATCGCCGATTGCGGCAGCGAAGCGGCCACCATCGCCAACTCGAAGGCGCTCGACGCCTTTTGGCGCGGCGACATGCCCGACTGTCGCTTTTGGACGCACGCCGGGCGGTTGATCGACAGCCATTTCGCCGGGCAGTGCGCGCAGGAATACCGCCGCGACCTGCGCGACGTAATCGCCACCCTCGCGATCTGATCTGGCGCAGAGCGGTCGCTACAAGGCGGCGTTAACCAAAAGCACATCTGTTTATGGGACTACGGTCGGTGCAAGGAGACCGGATTTGATCGAGAAATTGCGACGCTATTGGCGTGCCGCACTGCACCGCGACGAAGTCAGCGGGCGGGTGCGCAGCGCATTGATCGCGACTCTCTATCAATCGCCGGCCTCGCTTGCCGTCGGCGCACTTTGCGGCAGCTATGTCGCCATCTACGTGGCGATCAAGGCCGCCGATCCACTCATCACGGTCACCGCCGAGCTGCTCGTCGCCGTCGCCGCGCTGCGCATCATTACCCATATCGCGTTCGCCAAAAGGGTCGAAACCGAGCAAGTCGAACGCTCGGCATGGTTCGAATATATCTACGAAGCCGGCGCCTGGTCGTTCTCTCTCCTGCTTGGCCTGCTTGCCGCCGCGACCGTCTACAAGCACCTCGATTCGGCCCTCATGCTGATGGCCGCATCGACCGCCATCGGTTACGGCGCGGCCATCGCCGCGCGCAATGCCGGACGCCCGATCATCGCCATCGGCCAGACGCTGTTGTCGACGATCCCCGTTACCATCGCGCTGGCATGGGAAGGCGGTGTCGCGAACACGATTACCGCTGCCACCTTCGTCCTCTATATGGCCGCGATGGTCGGGATCACCGCGCGCACGTTCGCCGTCGTGCGCGATTCGTATATTTATGCCGATGCCCAGGTGACTCTCGCCAACGAGATGAAGGTCTATGCGACGACCGATGCGGTCACCGGCTTGATCAACCGCGCCGGACTCAACGCGTATATCGAATCGGACGACAGCGTCCGCTTCGGCAACGATGCCGCCGCGCTGTTCTGGATCGACCTTGATCGGTTCAAGGAGGTCAACGATACGCTCGGCCATCCGGTCGGCGACCATCTGCTCGTGACCATCGCCGAACGCCTGCGCGAGCTGAGCGGCCCGAACGATATTATCTGCCGTTTCGGGGGCGACGAATTCATCATCGTCTGCCCCGCGATGGAGGCCGAAAGGGCCGATCTGTTTGCGCACAGCTTGCTCGCGGCGGTGGCAAAGCCGATCTGGATCGACGACGGCGCGATCAATGTGACTGCCTCGATCGGCATCGCCTTGACGCCCGACCACGCGGACAGCGCCGAATCGCTGATGAAGCGCGCCGACATGGCGCTGTACCAGTCGAAAACCGGCGGCCGGAACCAGTATAGTTTCTATCAGGCCGACATGACCTATGCGCTGACCCGCCGCCGCGAGATCGAAAGCGAACTGCGGGACGCCATCGGCAACGGCCAGCTTCAGGTCCACTATCAGCCGATCGTCAATTTCAAGAGCGGTCGGATCGCCGCATTCGAGGCGTTGGTCCGCTGGCACCATCCCGAACGCGGCGCATTGTCGCCCGAGGAATTCATTCCGATCGCCGAATCGACCGGATTGATCCTGACCATCGGAAACTGGATCGTCGGCGAAGCCTGCCGGGCCGCTTCGCAATGGCCCGCGCATATTCCCGTGTGCGTCAATGTTTCGCCGATCCAGATGCGCGCGCCGGGTGCCGCGCTGGGCTTTCTCAGCGCCCTGCGCAACGCCCGGATCGGCGGCAGCAAGCTCGAGCTCGAGGTGACCGAAACGGTCTTCATGGACGAAAGTCCGGAGATCGCCGATTTCATCGCGACGGTCGAGGAACACGGCATCCGGCTCGCACTCGACGATTTCGGCACCGGCTATTCGAGCCTCGCATATCTTTACAAGCACGAATTCTCAAAGATCAAGATCGACCGCAGCTTCGTTACCGGACAGGTCCACGAGCACAAGGCGATGTCGATCGTTCGCGCGATCGCCGGTCTCGCCCACGAATTGGGTATGCGCGTTGTCGCCGAAGGCGTCGAAACCGCAGACGAACAGGAACGAGTCTATGACGCCGGCTGCACCCACGGCCAGGGGTATCTATATTCCCCCGCCGTGCCGGCCGATCAGGCGCTGCGTTTGCTCGCTGCCGAAAAGGGCGAAGGCTCCAGGGTCGCCTGATCGGGCGCATGGCGGGTTTGCGCCGCCACGAGCCGCAGCATTAGGCGAATATCCTTCTCCGCCAGCCGCAGCGCCGAATCGGCCCAGATTTCGACGATGTCGCACAATTCCTCGATCGTCACCGGATTGACGCGCTTCATCGCCGCGAAAGCGCCCGCGCGTCCGCCCTGTCGGCGCGCTTCGCGCCCGATATAGCGCTCGACCTCCGCGCGTCCCTCGCCGGGTTGGGCGAGAATATGGACCAGACCCATGTCGTAGAGATCTTCCGCGGTCAGCGTTTCCCCCGACAGGATAATATGTTCTGCCTTGGCATAGCCGAGCTTGCGGCCAAGAATCGCGTGCGCACCCATGCCCGGAAACAGCCCGAACATGGTTTCGGGCAGGCCGAACTTGCTGCCACGCTCGGCGACGATGACGTCGAACGACATCAGTGCTTCCCAGCCGCCACCCAGGGCATCGCCCTGGACCAGGCCGATGGTGACGATCGGCAGGTCAAGGCTGGCGATGTTGCGGTGGAGGATGTTGACGCAGCGCCGGCCGTAATCGACCAGGCCAGCGCGATCGCCGGCACGGATCAACCTTACGAACAAGTCGAGATCGCCGCCATAGCAGAACACGCCGGAAACGCGCGATCCGAGCACGAGATAGAGGAGCGGCGGCGCGTCGTCGCCGCCGAAGCTGTCGATGATCAGATCCTGCCAGGCTTCGAAGTCGGTGAGCAACTGGCGGTTGAAGCTCGCCCGGCCGGCGGGGTTCATCATCGTCCACAAAGTGGCGTGATCGACGTCGTACGCGACCTCGAGCTGATCGAGTTCGAACAGGCCGTCGGCGATCCTGGCCCGTCCGCGAGCCTCGCCGATGATCGAGCGGCTCCGCGGAGTCGCTGAAGGATCTGGCGGAACGATCCGCTCAGCATTGCCGGCACCCATAGCATCCCCCTTTGGTTACCTTGAGGGTAACTATTACACGCAGGAGTCCCGTTTCAAAGCCAATTCGTTAACGCTTGCGCCAGCCTATTGTCCCGGGATCGGACCGTACCAAAATCGAGCAACCGAAACGATGTTACGTTCACCGTCACGACGGGGTTTTACTGATTGGTTTCAGTATATTGCAAAAAATGGGATCGGTATGGCGCCGCGCCCTGACGAGCGCTTGGCTAGCGAATAGCCGGGGAAGGTGAGACGGGCAGGCAAAGCCTGATCGCCCCCGCCGGCGCCCGAAGTGCGACTTTTAAGCCACGCTCGGGTCAGGCCCGCAACGGGCTGATAATCATAGATTCATTTGAAAACTGGAGCGGGCGAAGGGATTCGAACCCTCGACCCCAACCTTGGCAAGGTTGTGCTCTACCCCTGAGCTACGCCCGCTCTGGCGCCACACCGGTCCTGTCTCTAAGGATGGACCGGTCGGGTGGAGCGGGCAGCTAGCATCGAATCCTAGAGGCGGCAAGCCCCGTTCGCCGGTTTTTAGGGGGCTTGGCATCGCGCTGTGATTTCCCACATAGGTAGAGCTGGCGAAAAACCCGCCGCATCGCGATCGATGCCGGCGACGAATTGGAAAAAAACAGGAGATCGACGTGGCGACCATGGGGCTGAATATCGAGGAGCAGAAGGCGGTCGATGCATTCCGCAAGAATGTCGTCGAACCGTCGATGACGTCGCTCGTCATCCTCGATTTCCACGCCGAATGGTGCGGGCCGTGCAAGGCGATGGCGCCGATGCTCGAAAAGGTCGCCGCCGACTATGCCGACAAGGGCGTCATCCTCGAAAAGATCGACGTCGACGAGGAAAAGTTCATCGCCGCCCAGTTCCAGGTGCGGTCGATCCCGACGGTCTATGCCATGTTCCAGGGCCAGCCGGTCGCCGATCTGACGTCGGCGCGCAGCGAGAGCCAGCTCAAGGCGCTGCTCGACGAGCTGATCGCCAAGCTTCCGCTCGCTAACGGCGCCTCTGCCGAGCCCGAACAGGATGTCGCCCCTCTGTTGGCAATGGCTGAAGACGTCCTTGCAGGCGGCGACAGCCAGCGCGCGATAGGCATCTTCAGCCAGATCGTCGAGCTCGCCCCGGATAATGCCGACGCGCAAGGCGGCCTTGCCCGCGCATTATCCGCCGACGGCCAGGCCGACGCGGCATCGGCGGTGCTCGACGGATTGCCCGAAACGCTGGCCGACGATGCCGCTATCGCGCGCGCGCGCGCCGCGATCGCGATTGCCGCCGCCAAGCCAGACGAGGGCGAAATGGCGGCACTGCAAGCCAAGTCCGACGCGGACCCCGACGATTACCAAGCGCGTTACGACCTCGCGGTCGCGCAGGTCGCGTCTGGCGAACGCGATGCCGCTGCCGACAATCTGTTTGCCATCATCGAGGCCGATCGCGAATGGAACGAGGCGGCGGCCAAGACCAAGCTACTCGAGCTGTTCCAGGCGATCGGTTTAGAAGACGCCTGGGTGGCGACGCAGCGGCGGCGCCTGTCGGCGATCCTGTTCGGATGACCCCGCGCGCATGATCCGCCGCCTCCCCATTTTCCCGCTGGCCGGGGCCGTGCTGTTTCCCGGCCTGCAACTGCCGCTGCATATCTTCGAACCGCGCTATCGCGCGATGGTCGAGATGGCGCTGGCAAGCGATCGGCTGATCGGGATGATCCAGCCGCGTACCGGCATGACCAACCGCGACCCCGATTGCCCGGAGCTGTTCGACATCGGCTGCGTCGGCAAGATCACCGAGGTCGAGGCGCTCGCTGATGGCGGATTCGACATCGTCCTGACCGGCGAAGCGCGCTTCAGCCTGGCGAACGAAGTCACCCGCGACACGCCCTATCGTGTCGTCGAGGCCGACATCGAGGCGCTTGATACCGACATCGGCGAACTCGCCTCGGTCGAGCGCGCCTCGCTCGAACGCGAGGCGCGGCGCTTTGCGCAAAGCCAGGGCTATGTCATCGACTGGACCTCGGTCGCGAGCCTCGACGACCAGACGCTGGTCAACGGCATCGCGCAGATTGCGCCGTTCGATTCGGCGGCCAAGCAGGCGCTGCTCGAAGCCTCGAGCCTGAGCGAGCGCACCGATCTCGCGATCCAGCTGATGCAGTTCTTCGGCCGCCGCGACGGCGACGATAAGCTGGTGACACTGCAATAGACGGGCCGATGGAAGCTTTTTTCCTGAGCTTCGTTGAAGGCACAATCCAATGGATCGACGAGCGCTATGGCCGCATTGCCGCATGGATAGCAGCCATAGGCATGATCATGGCGATATTCGTAGCTTTCGCAGGCTTGATTTGGTGGTTGTTTCGATAGCGGCTGATCGCCCCGCCTAAACCGTCATCCCGGTCAGCAACTTGGGCAGGTCGCCCGATTCGCCGCGCGCTTCGGCCATGAACAGCGATTTGAGCGGCGGCGTCCTTTGCACCGCGGCAAGCCCGAAGCGGCGCACCGCCGAGGCGGTCTTGCCGGGGATGCCGAACAGGCGCGTAAAGCTGTCGGTGGCGACACTTACCGCCAGCGAATCGAGGCCGCGCCAGCGCTCGTAGCGATCCATCAGCTGCGCATCGCCGAGATCCATACCAAGCCGTGCGCCGTCGACCAGCACTTCGGTCAGCGCGGCGACATCGCGCAGGCCGAGGTTGAAGCCCTGCCCCGCGATCGGGTGGATGCCGTGGGCGGCATCGCCCGCGAGCGCCAGCCGCTCGGCGGTAAGCCTGGCGCTGCGATGATAGCCGAGCGGATAGGCCATGCGCGGAGCGATGAGGTGGACGGCTCCGAGCAGTCCCCCCATGCGTTTTTCGAGTTCGCGGGCGAAACCGCGCTCTCCCAGCTTGAGATAACCAGGTGCGTCGTCGCTTTTGACCGACCACACGAACGCCGATCGATGGCGGCCATCGGCGAGGTCGGGCAGCGGCAGCAGCGCAAACGGGCCGGTCGGATAGAAAATTTCATAGGCGATATGATCGTGCGGCCGGGCGTGCGCGATGCCGCCGATGATCGCCTTGTGATCGTACGACCAGTTCGCCACCGACAGTCCCGCCGCCTCGCGCGTCGGCGACCGCCGCCCCTCGGCCGCGACCATCAGCGGCGCCCTGAGCACGTCGCCGCTGTCGAGCCTCATCGTCACCCCGTGCGACCCGCGTTTCGTCTCGAGCGAGCGCGCCGGCATGTGGAGCGCGATTGCCTCGCTCGCTGCGACCGCGTCGCGCAGCGCGATCCGGAGGTCGCGGTTCTCGTACATGCTGCCCAGCGCGCCGTCGTACTCGTGCGGCACGAAATCGAGCTCTCCTGGCTTGAGACCATCGCTGACCCAGATCTGCCCGATCGCACAGCCCTGCCCCTGCAATCGATCGGCAAGCCCGATCGCTTCGAACATCCGGTGGCTCGCACTGGCGATGGCGGTTGCGCGCCCGTCGAAATCGGGGGCGATGACCGTGGCCGGATCGGCGGGATCGACGATGCTGCTGGTCAGGCCATGCGCCGCCAGCGCCAGCGCCAGCGTCTGGCCGACGAGCCCGCCGCCCGAGATGATTACGTCGCTGCTGTGGGGATCTGTCATGTCGGGGGTTTAGCGATTGCCGTCGGCGTGTACCAGTGGCGCCGTAGCAAGGACGGGACAACCGCGGATATTGCCAAATCGGGCCATGGGTCCCCCATGCCGATCATGTGCGCGGCGTGCATCCCGGCAGCGTGCCCCCTCGCCCGCCCAACCTCGCGCCGAGCCTGTGGGACTCCCTCGATTCGTCCGCCGCTTGTAAAGGCGCCGTTTACTCCGCGATGCTAGGGCCATGAGGCTCGGCCAGCTGACCAACAGAAGCGGGGCGTAACCACCGGGGGGAAACGATGAACCAGATGGCCGCACAAAGCACCTTTGCTGCCGATGTGCGGGGGTTCGACGACGACTGCTCCGAACGCCTCGGGCTTTACGAGCACGCCGCCGCGCTCGTGCCGATGGGCGCCTGGTCGTGCGACCTTGCCAGCGAGCGATTGAGCTGGACCGATGGCGTTTTCGATATTTTCGGCCTGTCGCGCGATGACGCGCTCGATCGCCGCGCTACCGTCGAACTGTTCAGCGAGGAATCGCGCGAGCTGCTCGAACGCAAGCGCGCGCAGGCGATCGCGACGCGCAGCGGGTTTGCGCTCGACGCCCATATCGTTCGTCCCGATGGCGACGAACGCTGGATCCGGATCACCGCCGCCACGCGCGGATCGAACGGGCGCGCCGAAACGCTCTACGGCATGAAGCAGGACATCACCGCCGAGCGCGCGCGATGGGACGCGCTGCGCGCGCAGGCCGAGCACGACCCGCTCACCGGCGTCGCCAACCGGACGCGCTTTCAACGCTTCCTCGACCAGCCGAACGACGAAGCTTCGGCGGCGAGCACCGATGCCATCATCCTGTTCGATATGGATAATTTCAAGCTGATCAACGATTCCTGGGGCCATGCTGCGGGCGATGCTTGCCTGGTCGCCTTTGCCAAGCGCCTGCGCAACGCTTTCGCGCACGCACATCTGGTTTCGCGGATCGGCGGCGACGAGTTTGCGGTCCTGTTGCCGCAGTCGGGGTCGCGCGGCGAGATGGAGTACGGAGTCGATGCGCTGATCGGCAGCCTGCTGGCGCCGGTTCCCTGGCAGGGCGATTTCCTGCGGCTGAGCGTATCGGTCGGTCTCGCCTTTGCGTCGCGCGAGGGCACGCGCGATCCGCAGCGATTGTTCATCGCCGCTGACGATTCGCTTTACAGCAGCAAGCACCGCAGACGCTCTGCCCCCGCTTTCGCCGGTACCAGGCGATCGGCCTGACGATCCCTCCTCTCCCGTCGCGGATCGCTTGACCGTGCATGCGCGCGGATTCATGGTAAAGACGAGCGATGGATAGCGGGCCCCTCGCCCGCCACGGGGAAACAGGACAGCATCATGGCGAGCCGCGCAAGCGCCCGACAAAACAGCGAATGGCGGGTCATTTTTCGCGAAAGCCTCGCGCGTTCGGGCACGTTGCTCGGCGGGCTGGTGCTCGGCGCGGTCACCGTTTTCCTGGGCGTCGCGCTCGTCACCCATCGCTCGAGCGATCGGTCGTTTTCGACGGCGGCGGGTGATGGCACCGGCAATTGGGCGGGCAGCTGGGGCGCCTATGCGGCAGATGCCCTCTACACGCTCGTCGGCGCTGCGGCGGTGTTGCTAGTGCCGCTGCTGGCGGTGATGGCGGTGCGGTTATGGAACGGGACGCCACAGCCATATTGGAAGCGCCAGCTGAGCGTCGCGCTGATCGGCATCGTCGGGGCTGGAACCGCGCTCGCGCTAGCCCAGGGCAGCGGATCGGGCTGGGCACTGCCCGCCGGCCGCGGCGGCGTCGCCGGCTATGCGATCGCCAGCGGCATCGCCCTGCTGGCGGACATGACGGGTGGGATCGCGAAATGGATCGTCGCCGGCGCGATTATCGTGCTGCTGCCTGCAGGGATCGTCACCTGGTACCGCAGCCTGCGGCTGACCCGATCGCCGTTCGCGCTACCCGCATTCCCGCGCGCCAGGGAGGATAGCGGTCGCGTCGTCTTGCCCGGCACACAGGAGCATGACGAGCCGGTCAAGGAGCGCGCGATCCTGCCGCGCAAGGAGGCCAAGCCCGACCGCCGCCCGCCGCCTGCGATCGCCGATCCCGCCGCCAGCCCGGCAGCGGGCGCGCGCAAGCCGGCGCCGCTGCAGTCGGACATGTTCTCCAACTACGCGCTACCGCAACCGGACCTGCTCACTCCCGCCCCCGAGAAATCGGGCCAGGCGATCGACAAGGCCGCGCTCGAACGCAATGCGCGTTTGCTCGAATCGGTGCTCGAGGACTTCTCGGTCAAGGGAGAGATCGTCGCCGTCCGCCCCGGCCCGGTGGTCACCATGTACGAACTCGAGCCCGCGCCCGGGACCAAGGCGAGTCGCGTCGCCAACCTGGCCGAGGATATCGCGCGCAACATGTCGGCGCTGTCGGCGCGCATCGCGCCGATCCCCGGACGCACCGTCATCGGGATCGAGCTACCCAACGCCCATCGCGACCCCGTCGTGCTGCACGAGATGATCGTGTCCGACGCCTTTGCCGCCAACGACGGCGCACTGCCCCTGATCCTCGGCAAGGACATCGGCGGCGATCCCGTCATCGCCGACCTTGCGCCGATGCCGCATTTGCTCGTCGCCGGCACCACCGGTTCGGGCAAGTCGGTCGGCCTCAACGCGATGCTGGTGTCGTTGCTCTATCGCCTGACTCCCGACGAATGCCGCATGATCCTGATCGATCCCAAGATGCTCGAACTGTCGGCGTACGAGAATATCCCGCACCTTCTCGCCCCCGTCGTCACCGAACCGCAAAAGGCGGTGCGTGCGCTCAAATGGGCGGTCGAGCAGATGGAGGACCGCTATCGCATGATGTCGGGCATCTCGGTCCGCAACCTTGCCAGCTTCAACGAAAAGGTGCGCGGCGCGTTGGCCAAGGGCAAGCCGCTCGGGCGACGCGTCCAGACGGGCTATGACGCCGATACCGGCCAGCCGGTATACGAGGAGGAGCAACTCGATTTCCGCCCGCTGCCGCAGATCGTCGTGATCGTCGACGAGCTCGCCGATTTGATGATGACCGCAGGAAAAGAGGTCGAGTTCCTGATCCAGCGGCTCGCGCAAAAGGCGCGCGCGGCGGGCATCCACCTGATCATGGCGACGCAGCGCCCGTCGGTCGACGTCATCACCGGGGTGATCAAGGCCAACCTGCCGACCAGGATCAGCTTCCACGTCACCTCGAAGATCGATTCGCGCACGATCCTGGGCGAAGCGGGCGCCGAACAGCTGCTCGGCAAGGGCGACATGCTCTACATGCCCGGCGGCAAGGGCCTTAAGCGCGTCCACGGCCCCTTTGTCAGCGACGACGAGGTGCGCCGCGTCGCCGATCACTGGCGCGAACAGGGCCGTCCCGAATTCGTCATGGAAGTGACCGAGGAACCCGAAGATGGGGGCTTCGCGCTCGAAGGCGCTCCGGCGGGCGACGACACCCCCGAAGGCCGGCTCTATCGCAAGGCGTGCCAGGTCGTGTTCGACAGCCAGAAGGCGTCGACCAGCTGGCTGCAGCGACAGCTGCGCATCGGCTATAACAACGCCGCGCGCCTGATCGAGCGGATGGAAGAGGAAGGGCTGGTCAGCGCCCCCAACCATGTCGGCCGCCGCGATGTGCTGGTCGACCAGAACGGCCAGCCGCTCTGACCTTCAAGGGGCGCAGGCGTGAATGAGAGGAAACAAAAGGGTTCAGTGCGCATTCAAGCGGGGAACGCCATATCGGCGCACGAATTCATGACAGAAAGTCACATGCTATGAAGAAAGCCTTCGCTCTCGCTCTATTTTCCGCACCGCTCGCCGGGCTCGGCCTCGTCACCACCGTCCCGGCGGTCGCGCAGGGCAGCGCGACCGCTGCGCAGCTCGCAATGGTCCAGGCGCACCTCAAGGCGGTCAATACGATGACCGCCGATTTCACCCAGACCGACCGGAAGGGCCAGACCTTCTCGGGCGACCTCCTGCTCAAAAAGCCGGGCAAGATCCGTTTTTCGTATAATAACGACGTGCCGATGCTGATCGTGGCCGACGGCAAGGCGCTGACGATGATCGATTACGAGGTCAAACAGGTCCAGCGCTGGCCGATCAAGAATTCGCCGCTGTCGGTCCTGCTCGACCCCAATCGTGACCTGTCGCGCTATGGCAAAATCGTCGAGACCGGCGATCCCGGCGTCGTCAGCATCGAGGTCAAGGACCCCAACCGCCCCGAATATGGCGTCATCAACATGGTGTTCGTCAAACAGGCGTCGGCCCCGGGCGGACTGATGCTGCGCGGCTGGGTCGCGCTCGATTCGCAGAACAACCGGACCAGCATCCGTTTGAGCAAGCAGAAGTTCAACGTCGCGGTGTCGGACAGCAGTTTTAGGTGGACCGACCCGCGCAAGAAAACGCGTGGACGCTAACCGGGCACAGCCTGTCGGATTATGGCTGCACCCGTTCATGCTCGCGACAGGATTACAGGCGTAAACCAACATCAGAAGCCGCCAAAAGGACCGTAGCGGGATTTCCCCCTGTTACCCCATGCGGATCCGCGGCTTCGAGTAAGCGTGACGAACGCTGATACGGACCCTCGCTCCACCGCCCCCGGAGCGAGGGTTTTCGTATTCTGGGCCCAAGCGCGGCCCGTTCCATTCCGTGAAAAATTTGCGTTGGCCCGAGCCGGTGGCTAGGGCCGGAGCGAACCGCCTGCCAGAGAAAGCCAATCCCATTTCCGCATCATCGCAAACCGTCAGCATCGCATCCTGGAACATCAATTCGGTCCGTTTCCGCATCGAAATCGTCGAACGATTCCTGCGCGAGCACAAACCCGACGTCCTGTGCCTGCAGGAAACCAAGGTCGTCGATGAGCAGTTTCCCGAGGGCGCCTTTCGCCAGCTCGGCTACAACCACATCATTCTCCACGGCCAGCCGATGCATCACGGCGTCGCGATCGTCAGCCGCATCCCGATTCGCGAGGACAACCGCCTCGACTGGCAGGCAAACAAGGAAGCGCGCCATATCGGCGTCGCGCTCGATAACGGCGTGCGCATCGAAAACGTCTATGTGCCAGCGGGCGGCGAAATCGCCGATCGTTCGGTCAATCCCAAGTTCGGCCAGAAGCTCGATTTTCTCGAACGCATGATCAACTGGTCGGGGTCGCTCGATTGTCCCACGATCCTGACCGGCGATTTCAACGTCGCCCCGCTCGAAAGCGACGTCTGGAGCCATAAGCAGCTGCTCAAGACGGTGAGCCACACCACGATCGAAATCGAGCTGTTCGACCGGCTCAAGGCCGCGGGCCAGTGGATCGATGTCGGGCGCGAATTCGTCCCCGCCCCCGATCGGCTGTTCACCTGGTGGAGCTATCGCGCGCGCGACTGGAGCGAATCGGACCGCGGCCGCCGGCTCGACCATATGTGGGTGACCCCTGACCTTGCCGGCAAGGCGGTCAGCCATACCGTCCACGAACCATGCCGCGGCTGGGGCAAGCCGTCGGATCATGTCCCGATCGTCACCGAGTTCGCATTCTGATGGCGGGCTGGCGGGGATGACTTCGCCGGGCAGCAGCGCGGCGCGATCGGCGGCCCAGGCGATCGACGCGATCCGGCGCGGCTGGCCGATCCGCATCGCCGACGCGCACGGCGCGATCGACTTGCTCGCGGTCGAAACCGCGACCGACGCCGCTCTCGCCGACTTTTCGGGAAACAACGCGTCCGACCTGCTGATTTCGTTCGAACGCGCGGCGACGCTCAAGCTCGTCGGGCAGAAGGCCGCGGCGGCGCCGGGCCCGGTGCTGGTGGCGAGCGCGGACGCGCCCGATTTGTCTTATGCTGTCGCCGTCGCCGATCCCGCGCGCGATCTCGCTTATCCGATGAAAGGGCCGTTTCGCGCGCTCAATCTGTCCGCCCCCGATGCGGGGCGGGCGGCGATCGACCTCGCCCGCCATGCCGGCATGCTGCCCGCTTTTTTCCTGCGCGAAACGGCCGGGCCGCGCGACATCGTCACGACCGACGCCGCTGCCGTCGCGGCTTATGCCGACCCGGCATCGCTGCAGATCGCAGCGCGCGCGCGCCTGCCCGTCGCGGCGTGCGAGACCGCGGAGATCGTCGCCTTTCGCAGCGCCGACGATCCCGGTGAACACGTCGCGCTGATCGTCGGGACGCCCGACGGTCGGCCCCCGCTGGTGCGCCTGCACAGCGAATGCCTGACCGGCGACGTCCTCGGCAGCCTCAAATGCGATTGCGGTCCGCAGCTGCACGGCGCGCTCGAGCGGATCGCCGATGCGGGCTGGGGGGTATTGCTCTACCTGCGCCAGGAAGGGCGCGGGATCGGCCTGATCAACAAGCTGCGCGCCTACGAGCTGCAGGATCAGGGCTTCGACACCGTCGACGCGAACCTGCGCCTCGGATTCCCGGTCGAGGCACGCGATTTCGCGATCGCCGCGCGGATGCTGGAGCTGCTCGATATCGCCGCGGTACGTCTGCTGACCAACAACCCCGAGAAGGTCGCGCGGCTGGAAGCGGCGGGGGTTTCGGTGACCGAGCGCGTACCGCTGGCGCTCGCGTCCAATCCGCATAATCACGACTATCTCGCGACCAAGCGCGATCGCACCGGTCACCAGCTATGACGAGCCGCGCGCCCCGTCGCGCGACGATCGAGCGCGGACCGTCGCTGCCGCTGCTGCTGCGCGAAGTCGGCGTGCTCGCCGACTGGGTGCGCGGCGCGCTGCACCTCCGACGCGGCCCGCGCCACAAGGTCGGCGGGGGAATGCACGTGATGATCGTGCCCGGCTTCATGGTCGACGACAACCGGCTGCGATTGCTGCGCATGGCGCTCAACGCCGCGGGATTTCGCGCGCACCGCTGGAAGCACGGGCGCAACATGGGGGCCACCGCCGACGTCATCGAGCGACTCGACGCGCGGGTCGATTACCTCATCGCAAAGTCTGGCGGGCCGATCGCGCTGGTCGGCTGGAGCCTCGGCGGCATCTATGCGCGCGAATATGCCAAGCGCTTTCCCGCCAAGGTCAGCCGCGTGGTGACGATGGGATCGCCCTTTTCGGGCAGCCCGCGCGCCAACAATGTCTGGCGGATCTATGAACTGATCGCCCGCCACCCGGTCGATGCGCCGCCGATCGAGCGTCACCCAGCGGCCAAACCGCCGGTGCCCACGATCGCGCTGTGGTCGCCGCTCGACGGGCTGATCTCGCCCGACAGCGCGCGCGGCACGCCCGACGAACGCGACCGCGAAATCGAGCTCGCCTGCCACCATATGGGCTTTATCTGCGCACCCGAGGCGATCGAAGCGATCAAGCGCGCGCTGGTCGAGGACGTCGGCTAGGCCGAAAACGCTGCCACGACTTCGGCCGGGACGCGTTGCGGGCGCCCGTTGGTCTTGTCGAGCATCGCCCATTGGGTGCGCGCGCGGACGCGGATTTTGCCGTCGTCGCCGGTGAATTCCATGTGGCGATCGAAGCGCGCGCCCTGCGGCGCGTCCCCCACCCAGGTCCGTGCGGTGACGCTATCGCCTGGAAGCAGGCTGCGCAGATAATCTATTTCGTGTCGGATCACGACCCAGACGTGCGAATCGACATAGTCGGCGGGCGCGGCCGCGCGCCAATGTGCGACCGCGACCTGTTGGATCCACTCGACCCAGACGGCATTGTTGACGTGGCCGAGCTCGTCGATGTGTTCGGGCCCGGCCGTCAGGCGGGCTTCGTAGCTCGGCATGCCCATCATCTCGCGCCTTTTGCAGCGCCACTGCCCACCGACGCGATGGCGAACATGGTCATTCGTGGAATCCCTTGAGCTCGTCGCCGGTGAGCGTCGCGACGTGGAGGACGTTGGTCGAACCCGGCGTCCCGAAGGGCACGCCCGCCATCATGATCAGTTTCGATCCCGCCTGGCCGATGCCGTGGCGCAGCGCCATGCGCTTGCCCTTGGCGATCATCTCTTCGAAGCTGCCGATATCGCGCGTCGAGACCGCGTGCGCGCCCCACAACAGGCCGGCGCGGCGCGCAGTCTTGAGCTTGGGAGTCAGCACCAGCAGCGGCACCGAGGGACGCTCGCGCGAGATCCGCCGCGCGGTCGATCCCGACGCGGTGAAACAGATGATGGCGTCGGCCGAGATCGTCTGAATGATCCCCGCCGCGGCCGCCGACAGCGCGTCGGCGGTGGTCGCGTCGGGCAAGGTCTCGGTGAAATGAAGCCGGGCGCCATAGCCGGTGTCGCTTTCGACCGCGGTGGCGATGTCGTCCATCATCCTGACTGCCTCGACCGGCCATGCCCCCGCCGCGGTTTCGGCCGAGAGCATGATCGCGTCGGCACCGTCGTAGACCGCGGTGGCAACGTCGCTGACCTCGGCGCGCGTCGGGCTTGGCGAGGTGATCATCGATTCGAGCATCTGCGTCGCGACGACGACGGGGCGGCCGAGCCGCCGCGCGGTCGCGACGATCTGTTTCTGGATCGGCGGCACGTTCTGCGGCGGCAATTCGACGCCGAGATCGCCGCGCGCGACCATCACGCCGTCGGAGAGTTCGATGATTTCCTCGAGCCGGCGGATCGCGGCGGGCTTTTCGATCTTGGCGAGCAGCGCCGCCTTGCCGCCGACGAGGCGCCGTCCCTCGGCAACGTCCTCGGGGCGCTGCACGAACGACATCGCGATCCAGTCGACGCCCTGGTCGAGCGCGAAGGCAAGGTCCTTGCGGTCCTTGTCGGTCAGCGCCGCGACGGGAAGAACGACGTCGGGCACGTTCAGGCCCTTGCGGTCTGACAGCGTGCCGCCGACCTCCACCACCGTCTCGATCCGGTCGGGCGCGACCGCAAGCACGCGCAGCACCAGCTTGCCGTCGTCGAGCAACAGCCGCGTCTCGGGCTCGAGCGCGTCGAATATCTCGCGATGCGGCAGCTGCACTCGGCTGGCATCGCCCGGCGCATCGTCGCGGTCGAGGACGAAGCGCGCGCCCTCTTCGATCGTAACCGATCCTGCGGCGAACTTGCCGACGCGCAGTTTCGGGCCCTGCAGATCGACGAGGATCGTCGTCGGGCGTCCGAACTGTTTTTCCAGGCCGCGGATCGAGGCGATCACTTGGGCATGACGGGCATGCTCGCCATGGCTCATGTTGACGCGAAACGCATCGGCGCCGGCGCGGAACAGCCTGGCGATCATCTCGGGCGAATCGCTGGCCGGACCGAGCGTCGCCAGGATCCGGACCTTGCGGCTGCGCGGTGAAAATCTTTCGGTCACTGGGTCGTATTTCCCTCGCTGGCTGGCGGCTTTGCCATGACGCAGCGCCATGACGATAGCAAGACCGTTGGCGAGCGCCGCGCCAGCGGCTAGAGGCCGGCACAATCGATTCACCCGGCGGCGCGAAGCCGCGACCCCAATGGAGATTTTTATGTCGGACGGCCTTATCGCCAAGGATCAGCTGCGCCTGTTCATCGAACGCATCGAACGGCTCGAGGAAGAGAAAAAGGGCATCGCCGACGACATTCGCGAGGTCTATTCGGAAGCCAAGGGCCAGGGCTACGACCCCAAGATCATGCGCCAGATCGTCCGCCTGCGCAAAATGCAGCCCAATGATCGCATGGAAATGGAAGCGATCCTGGAAACGTACAAATCGGCGCTCGGTCTGGAATAAGGATGCGAAAGGCCTAGAATAGGCGCGATGACGACAGGAGAGAGCGCATGATCGTTACCACCACCCCGACCATCCAGGGCCGCGAGATTTCCGATTATCTCGGCATCGTCACCGGCGAAGTGATCGTCGGCGCCAATCTGTTCCGCGACATGTTCGCCTCGATCACCGACATCGTCGGGGGCCGATCGGGCAGCTACGAGCGCGTCCTCGAGCGCGCGCGCAAGGAGGCGATCCTCGAGCTGGTCGACAAATGCAAGCAGCTCGGCGGCGACGCGCTGGTCGGATGCGACCTCGATTACGAGATCCTCGGCAAGGCGGGATCGATGCTGATGGTCTCGATCAGCGGAACCGCGGTAAAGCTTGCTTGAGCGACGCGGCTGCAAACGCTAAGCCGCGCGTGACTCCCCACCCACGACAGGACATTTGCCCGCATGGCCGGCCATAGCAAATTCAAGAATATCATGCACCGCAAGGGCGCGCAGGACAAAAAGCGTTCGGCGATGTTTTCCAAGCTGTCGCGAGAAATCACCGTCGCGGCGAAGATGGGCATGCCCGATCCCGACATGAACCCGCGGCTCCGGCTCGCGGTCAACGCGGCCAAAAGCCAGTCGATGCCCAAGGACAACATCCAGCGGGCGATCGACAAGGCGAGCGCCAACGAAGGCGACGATTACGAGGAAATCCGGTACGAAGGCTTCGGCCCCGGCGGCGTCGCGCTGATCGTCGAAGCGCTGACCGACAACCGCAATCGGACCGCGACCAACGTCCGCACGGCATTTGCCAAGAATGGCGGCAACCTGGGCGCATCGGGATCGGTCGCGCACGGATTCGACCGGCTCGGCCTGATCGCCTATCCCGCCAGTATCGGCGGCGAGGAGAAGGTGCTCGAAGCGGCGATGGAAGCGGGCGCCGACGATATCCAGTCGGGCGAGGACGGCCACGAAATCTGGACTGCCGCCGACGATCTTCACGAGGTCTCGGGCGCGCTCGAAAAAACGCTCGGCGAAGCGGAGACGGTCAAGCTCGCATGGAAGCCGCAAGTCACCGTCGAAGTCGATGAAAAGGACGCGGGCTCATTGTTCAAGCTGCTCGATGCGCTCGACGACGACGACGACGTCCAGACCGTCTGGGGCAATTACGACGTGTCGGACGAGATCGCCGAGAAGCTCGGCCAGGACGGGTAGGTCGGCGACCTGACATGATCGTCCTCGGTCTCGACCCCGGGCTCGGCACCACCGGCTGGGGCGTGATCCGGGTCGAGGGCAGCCGCCTGTCGCACATCGCCAACGGCCAGATCAAAACCGACCCCAAGGCGCCGCTGGCCACTCGGCTGATGGCGCTCGACACCGAACTGGCGGCGGTGATCGCCGAGCATCGCCCCGACGGCGCCGCGGTCGAGGAGGTGTTCGTCAACGCCAATCCGCAGTCGACGCTGAAACTCGGCCAGGCGCGCGGCGTCGTCCTGCTGTGCGCAGCGCGCAGCGGGGCGGCGGTCGGCGAATATGCCGCGCGGCTGGTCAAGAAGGCGGTCGTCGGCACCGGCGGCGCAGACAAGAAACAGGTCCAGGCGATGCTCGGCGTGCTGCTGCCCGGCGCAAAGATCGCCGGCGCCGACGCCGCCGACGCGCTCGCGGTGGCGATCTGCCACGCGCATCACTGCGAAGATTACCGCAGAAGATAATTATGCGTCACCCCAGCGACAGCTGGCGTCTTGTCCGGCACCTTGTGACCGTGTCGCTTGAGATTCCAGCCTTCGCTGGAATGATGATGTCTGGTTGGACTCCAGCCTCAGCGCAGCTGGCTGTCCTTGCTGCCGCGCCGGTTGATCGTGCTATGGCGCACCTGGACGTCGTCGCCGCTCTGGCACGGCACGCATTTGCGCACGCCGGGCAGCGCTTCACGCCGCCGCTGGGGAATCGGGTCGCCGCATTCGATGCAGTGCGTCAGGCTTTCGCCCGTCGTCATGCGCGCGCGCGCCGCCGCGACCGCATCGTTGACGCTATCGTCGATCTGATCCTGCACCGCGCCGTCGCGCGCCCAACCGCCTGCCATGATGAATGCTCCTAATTTGCGTTTGCTAACAGCAATATAGGGGCGGGCGGGGCGACTTCCAAGAGCGTCGCTCGTTCCCCTTTTGGACCAAAGCCCTTGCGGGCCGCGCGGATCAGGCTAGGACGGGGGCATGATTGCCAAGCTGACCGGAACCATCGACGAAAGCGCCGCCGATACGCTGGTGATTGACGTCGGCGGCGTCGGCTATCTCGTCCACGCGTCGAGCCGGACGATCGCCGCGCTCGGCGCGCCGGGCCAACCGGCGACGATCTTCACCCAGTTGCAGGTCAGCGAAAACGACCAGCGGTTGATCGGTTTCGCATCGAAGGACGAACGCGACTGGTTCCGCGCGCTGACGGCGATCCAGGGCGTCGGATCGAAGGTCGCGCTGGCGATCCTCTCCGCGCTCGAAACCGACGACCTCACGATCGCGGTCGCCAATGGCGACGCCGCTATGGTCGCGCGCGCCAACGGCGTCGGCCCCAAGCTCGCGGGGCGCATCGTCAACGAATTGAAGGACAAGGTCGGCGGCGTCGGCCTGGGCGCGCTCGGCGGCGGCACCGCCCCGCCGGCAGGATCGATCCAGTCCGACGCCATCGCCGCGCTCACCGGCCTGGGCTTCAAGCTCAACGAGGCAAGCGGCGCGGTCAAGGCGGCGAGCGACGAACTCGGCGCGGGCGCGACCCTCGATACGCTGGTGCGGCTGGCGCTGAAAAAGGCGGCGAAGTGATGCTCCCTCTTACTCGCCGTGCTGAACTCGTTTCAGCATCCATATCTCCCAACGCGGCCAAGTCGCTTGGGGCACGATGGACCCTTAAACGAGTTCAGGGTGACGAATGATGGATGACTCGCCCGACCGCCTCGCCACCCCCGTGCGCAAGCCCAACGATATCGACGAGGCGAAGTGGGCTACGTGGCGAGGGAAAATCACTTCGCCGCTGGGTATCGGCCTGATTGGTCTAGCCGCGCTTACCATCGAAACGATCGCTTTGAGTGATATAATCTTTATCCTTCAGGCCATTTTGCTAGCTCTGTTGATGGGACTTTGGGCCTTGATAGCGCTGTCTGCTTGTCGATCGGTACGGCACCGCAAAGCGGTTCTCGCTCTTAAGGCAGGAGCGGTTTTATATTTCATGGTATCGGCTTTTCTGATTGCCGACATTCTCGCGAATGGCAACTCTACTGCTGCTGCAGGATTCTTCATAATACCCATTATCTCCAGTGTTATAGCGCTACCCTATATCCTAATAATCAAAGCTGCGGACGCGCACGCTACGAAGCGCATAGCAAAATGACCGATCCCGACCGCCTCGCCACGCCTGTGCGCAAGCCCGACGATATCGACGCGGCGTTGCGGCCCAAGACGCTCGACGAATTCGTCGGCCAGCGCGCGGCGCGCGAGAATTTGCGCGTGTTCATCGAGGCGGCCAAGCGCCGCGAAGAGGCGATGGACCATGTCCTGTTCTTCGGCCCGCCGGGCCTCGGCAAGACGACGCTGGCGCAGATCGTCGCGCGCGAACTCGGCGTCGGCTTTCGCGCCACATCGGGACCGATCATCGCCAAGTCGGGCGACCTTGCCGCGCTGCTCACCAACCTCGAGGACGGCGACGTCCTGTTCATCGACGAAATCCACCGGCTCGCGCCCGCGGTCGAGGAAATCCTCTACCCGGCGATGGAGGACCGCGCGCTCGACATCATGATCGGCGAAGGCCCCTCGGCACGCAGCGTGCGCATCGACCTGCCGCATTTCACGCTCGTCGGTGCCACCACCCGCCAGGGCCTGCTGACGACGCCGCTGCGCGACCGTTTCGGCATCCCGCTGCGCTTGAATTTCTACGAGGTCGCCGAGCTCGAACAGGTCGTGCGCCGCGCGGCCGGGCTGCTCAAGCTCGCGCTGTCCGACGATGGCGCGCACGAGATCGCCAAGCGTTCGCGCGGGACGCCGCGCATTGCCGGGCGGCTGCTGCGCCGCGTCCGCGACTTCGCGGCGGTGGCGGGTGAAGGGCAGGTCGATGCCGCCGTCGCCGATGCCGCGCTCGTCCGGCTCGAGGTCGACACGCTCGGCCTCGATGCGATGGACCGGCGATATTTGACAATGATCGCAAAGCTTTACGATGGCGGGCCGGTCGGCGTCGAGACGCTCGCTGCCGGCCTCTCCGAACCGCGCGACACGATCGAGGAGGTGATCGAGCCGTTCCTGATCCAGCTCGGCCTCGTCGCGCGGACCGCGCGCGGGCGATGTCTCAACGCGCTGGCGTGGAAGCACCTCGCCCTGGCGCCGCCAAGCGAAGGGCGCGGAGCGCAGGACGGCTTGTTCGACGCGAAATAGGATCGCTGTCGCGCTCCTAGCCCTCCAGGCTGAACAACTCCTCGACCGACACCCCGAACGCCGCAGCCAGTTTGAGCGCAATCACCGTCGACGGCACGAAGATGCCGTTTTCGACGGTGTTGATCGTCTTGCGGCTGACGCCGACGATCTCGGCGAGGTCGGCCTGCGTCCAGCCGCGCGCGTCGCGATAATCGCGCAAGGCATTGATCAGGACGTCACCCATCGCCGAGCGCCCGCCGTTCGAGCATTGCGAAGCGAATAAGGGCAGTGACGATGCCCATGCTGACGATGATGTGGATCGCCTGGCGCACCGAGACTGCCTCGAGCCCGACGGTCGCATACAGCACGAGGGCGAACACCATGCTGACGATGAAGCCGAGCGACATGGCCTCTGCGCGATGAGCGCGGCTGACCTCGTCGTTGAGCAACGCGCGCACCGCCTTGCTGTGCCTCCAGAAACCCCCGGTTGCCAGGATCAGCAACAGCACCGCCGACAGGACGACCCAGGCGCCGACGCGGACATGATCGACCGCGCGCGCCGCATCGTCGGCGGGAATGCTGAAATACGCGCCCTGCTGCGCGACGAACAGAAAAGCGAGGACCGGCCACATCCGGGCGCGCTTGCGGCCCAGGCGTTCGGCGGTTTCGATATCGGAACGGGTCATGTCATCCTCCATATGTAACCTGTGAGTTACATGTAACCCAGAGGTTACTTAGTCGTCAAGGAGATTGTCGCTTTCCCCCGATTCGTCGCGCCGCTAAGACGCTCGCGATGATCGACACCGCTCCCCTCGCCCCGATTTCAGGCCGCTTCGTCGGCGAAGAGCATCACTTTCCGGTGCGCATCTATTACGAGGACACCGATTTGAGCGGCATCGTCTATCACGCCAACTACCTGCGCTATATGGAGCGCGCCCGGTCCGACATGCTGCGGCTCGCCGGGATCGACCAGCGCGCCGGGATCGAACAGGGGCTGGGCGCCTATGCGGTGACCGAGCTTGGAATCAAATACCGCGCGCCCGCGCGGCTCGACGACGATCTGATCGTCACCAGCACGGTCGAAAACGTCCGCGGCGCATCGTGCGTCATTCATCAAGTGATCAGGCGCGGGCGTACAGTGCTGACCGAGGGACGGGTGACCGCCGCGTTGCTCGACCCGCAGGGCCGCCCGCGCCGCCAACCGCAACAATGGATCGCCGCCTTCGAGGCGATCGCAGCAGGAAACGCAGTCAGCCCATGAGCATAGCCGATATCTCGCTCGCCACCGAAGCCGCCACCTTGTCGCCGCTGGCGCTGTTCATCCAGGCCGACATCATCGTCAAGGCGGTGATGATCGGGCTGCTCGTCGCCAGCGTGTGGACGTGGCTGATCATCGTGTCGTTCTTCCTGCGCCTGCGCGGCATCGACCGCCGCTCCGAAGCGTTCGAGCAGGAATTCTGGCGATCGCCCGACATCGACGCCTTTCACAAGCAGCATGGCGCGACCGCGCTGCCGGTGTCGCGCGTGATGGCCGCCGGCGTCGGCGAATGGCGCCGCTCGACCAAGCGCAGGGTCGTCGATCGCGCCGCGGTGCGCGAACGCCTGGCGATCGCGATGCAGAGCGCCGCCTCGGGCGAGGTCGACAAATTGTCCGATCGCCTCAACATCCTCGCCACGATCGGATCGGTCGCGCCGTTCGTCGGCCTGTTCGGCACTGTCTGGGGGATCATGCGCAGTTTCACCGCGATCGCCGCCGAGCAGAACAGCTCGCTCGCCGTCGTCGCGCCGGGCATCGCCGAGGCGCTGTTCGCGACCGCGCTGGGCCTGTTCGCCGCGATCCCCGCGGTGATCGCCTATAACCGTTTCTCGCACCGCATCGGCCGCTTCGAGGCGCGGCTCTATCGCTTCGCCGACGGCTTCCATGCAACGCTGGGCCGCGAATTGGAGAGCGAAGCCTAATGGCGATGGGCATCCATCGTTCGGGCGGGCGCGGGCGCGGCGGGACGCGGCGCGCGCCGATGGCCGAGATCAACGTCACGCCGCTGGTCGACGTCATGCTGGTGCTGCTGATCATCTTCATGATCACCGCGCCGCTGCTCGTCGCCGGGGTGCCGGTCAACCTGCCCGACAGCCGCGCCAAGCCGATCGGCCAGGAGGAACGCGAACCGGTCCAGATTTCGGTGATCGGCGACGGCAGCGTCTATATCGACGACGCCCAAGTCGCCGCCGGCGCGGTCACCGCGAGCATCGAGCAGCTCGCCCGCCGGCTCGGCGACGACCCGCCGCAAATCCTGCTGCGCGCCGATCGCGACCTCGATTATGGCGCGGTGATGCGCGTGATGGGAGAGCTCAACCGCGTCGGCCTGAACCGCGTATCGCTGGTCACGACCGGTTCAGCGGGAGAGCCTTAGGCCGGATATCATGGCTTTGGACCGGATCGATCGCACCAGCCTCTCGCTCGCCGTCGCGGGCCATGTCGTGCTGTTCGCGGCGCTGTCGGTGCATCTGTTCGCCAAGCCTGCGCGCAGTTTCGACAATCCGCCGATGGAGGTCGACCTGATCGCCGAGACCGCGCTGGCCAGCGCCGCGCCCGAGCTGAGTGCGGCACCGCCCGCGGCCCGCCTCGCCGCCGAGGAAGGTCCGGTCGAAGACGCGATCATGGCGACATCCGACCCATCGCCGCAACCGCTCATCGAACCGGCCCCGTCACCGCGCGTCAATCGCCCTACGCCGCCACCCAAGCCGGCTCCCAAGGCGTCGGCCAAGCCCGCCCCGCCAGCCCGCGCCAAGCCGGCGCCAACGCCCGCTCCCAGCGCGGCCAAGACGCGACGCCCCACCGGCAATCTCAAGGGTCTGCTCGACGGTATCGGCAAGGACGCCAGCGCGTCGAAATCGAACGCCGCGCCCGCACAAAGCGTCGGCGAGATCAGACGGTCGATATCGGTCAGCATCAACGCGGAAGTGCGCGGCCCGTGGAATCGCTGCTCGGTAAGCGGTATCGATGTCGACGAACTCAAGACGACGATCGTTTTTCGCCTGAGCAAATCGGGCGCGCTGGCCGGCTTCGACCGCGTATCGACGAGCGGCGAGACGCCGAGCAACGCGGCGCAGGTCAATCGGTTCGAGGAATGCGCCAAACGCGCGATCCAGCTGGCCGCCCCATTCGACCTGCCGGCCGAGAATTACGATTACTGGAAGACCTACACTCTCGATTTCGAAAAAAGGTAACCGCTATGTCGCTACGATCCCTCCTGCTGTTCGCCGTCGCGGTCGCCTCCCTGCCCGCCAGCATCCAGGCGCAGGAGCTGCCACCTGCGCCGTCGAGCCCGCCGCCGCAGCAAACTCCCCGCGAGACGGTGACCGGCAGCATCGGCAACGAGCGATCGGTGATCGCCGTACCCGCCCTGGCAACGCCGCAGGCGATGTCGACCGCGGCCGGCGACACCGCCACGCTCGGTCGACAGATCGGCGATGTGATCGCGAGCGATCTCGACCGCAGCGGCCTTTATCGGCCGCTCGGCCCCGGGAGCGTCCGCGCGATCACCTTCGCCGAAGTCACCGCGCCGCAGCTGCCCTATTGGCGCGGCAGCAGCAGCGCCGAAATGCTCGTGCAGGGCTTCGTCCGCGCCGACAATGCCGGAAACCTGACCGTCGGCTGCTATCTCTACGACGTCGCGCTGGGCACCGAACTCGTTCGCCAGGGCTATGTCGTCCAGCCCGCCGACTGGCGCCGCGCCGCGCACAAATGCGCCGACGCGATCTACTCGCGGTTGTCGGGCGAAGCGCCGTTCTTCGATTCGAGGGTCGCTTATATCGCCGAATCGGGACCCAAGGGGAATCGCCGCAAGCAGCTGGCGATCATGGATTCGGACGGCGCCAACCACCGCTTCATCACCAACGGCCAGTCGCTCGCACTGACCCCGCGCTATTCGCCCGATTACAAGTCGATCGTCTATGTCAGCTATCTCGGCAGCCGCGCGCGCGTCTATGTCTACGACGTCGGCACCGGCCAGCAGGACCTCGTCACCGAGAGCACCAACCCGACCTTCGCCCCGCGCTGGTCGCCCGACGGCCGCTTCATCCTGTTTTCGATGGCGGTCGCGGGCAACACCGATATCTATCGCATTGCGCGCGAGGGCGGATCCCCGCGCAAGCTGACGACGTCGCCCGGCATCGACGTCGGCGGCAGCTATTCGCCCGATGGCAGCAAGATCGTCTTCGAAAGCGACCGGTCGGGCGGGCAGCAGCTCTATATCATGAACGCCGACGGGTCCGATCAGCGTCGGATCAGTTTCGGGGGCGGTCGCTATGCCACGCCCGAATGGAGCCCGCGCGGCGACCTGATCGCATTCACCAAGATCGCGGGCAATTTCCGGATCGGCGTGATGCGGCCCGACGGACGCGGCGAGAAGCTGCTCACCGACAGCTGGCAGGACGAGGCGCCGAGCTGGTCGCCCAACGGACGCATCCTCCAGTTCTTCCGTACCTCGCAAGGGGCAAGCGGGCGATCGACGCTGTGGCAGGTCGATCTGACCGGGGTCAACGAACGCCGGTTGCCGACGCCCGGCGGCATCGACGGATCCGACCCCAGCTGGGGCCCGGTTCGTCCCTAATCCCGCGCATGGTGCAACGGTTGGCAGCTATTCAGCGTTGAGCAAGCACCGCGATCGCTAGAACCGTTCGCAAAGCGTAATGATAACGATCCTTGAGGAGACGCCCGATGACCCGCAATATGCTGATACTTTCCGTCGCCGCCGCCAGCCTGGCAGTTGCCGGTTGCGCCAAAAAGGCCCCGGCGACGCTGCCGCCCGAACCCGTTGGCACCTATGACGATACCGGCACCGGCGATGGCGTCATCACCAACGCGCCGGTACCGGGCAGCCAGGCCGATTTCCTGGCCCGCGTGTCGAGCGACACCGTCTATTTCGACACCGACCGTTTCGATATCGACGGCGAGGATCGCGTCATCCTCCAGAGCCAGGCCGAATGGTTGCGCCAATATCCCAATGTCCGCCTGACGGTCGAGGGCCATGCCGACGAACGCGGGACGCGCGACTACAATATTGCGCTCGGCGAACGCCGCGCCAATGCCGCGAAAAACTACCTCGCTACGCTCGGCGTCGATCCATCGCGGATTTCGGTCGTGTCCTATGGCAAGGAGCGGCCCGTCGCGCTGGGATCGAACGAAAGCGCCTGGGCGCAGAACCGCCGCGCGGTGACCGTCACCGTCAACTGACCGGCGCACGCCGCGACGAAAAAGGGCCGCCCCGCGAGGGACGGCCCTTTTTTCATGCGTCGGTGGGGCGGATCAGCCCTGCTTGGTGCCCGTCATCGGCATCTGGCCGAAGGCGCCGGCATTGATCGTGCCGGTCAGCGCGTCGCCGTCGATGGTGGCGGTGCAATCGAGCGTCATCGGCATCGGCACGACCATGTTCATCTTCCAGGTCAGCGTGTTGCCGTCGACTTTGCCGTCGACGACGTCGAGCGAGCCCATCGCGCCGACATTGCTGCCGGTGAAGCTTTCGCCGTCGGTCTTGACGGTGAAGACCGATTTCTGGTCGCCCATCGGCGTCTTGGTCATGCAATCATAGCTTCCGTCGAGCGACATCGGCTTTCTCCCTTACAACGTTGTCAGTTACTGCGCCGCCCGCTCTTCCACGGCGAGGCCCAATCCGTCAAGCTGCGGCCGCACCACCTTGGCATCGCCGACGACGACGAAGACGAGATCGTTGCCGAGGAACTGCTTGCGCGCCTCGGCGTCGAGGCCCGCCGCGGAGAGTGAACGGTATTTGTCTGCGAGCGTCTCGTAATAATTGTCGGGACGGCCGAACTTGACGATATTGACCATGCCGCCGAGGACGTCGCCCGAAGTTTCGAACTGGCCGGGCAGCTCGCGCACATTGCCGTTGACGGTCCGTTCGAGCTCGGCGGCGGTGACGCCGCTGTCGCCGACATAGGAGGTCAGGTCCTTGCGCAATTCCTTGATCGAATCGCCCGTGCGGTCGGCCTGGACCGGCGCGTAGAGGACGAAGGCCGAGCGGTCGACCGGCTGCTGGACGATGCTGCGCACACCGTAGGACCAGCCCTTGGTCTCACGCAGGTTCATGTTGATGCGGCTGAGGAAGCTGCCGCCGAAGACCTCGTTGGCGGCGTTGAGCGTGACGAGGTCGTCCGAACCCTTCACATCGAGCACGCGCCCGGCAAGGATGATCGACTGCGGCGAATTGGGCCGATCGATCAGGACGACGCGCGGGCTCGGCTTGGGCACGGCGACCGCGAAGTTCTTGGTCGGCAGCGCCGTCGCGGGAGCCTGCCAGTCGCCGAAGCTGCGGTTGAGCAGCTGCGTCACCTCGGCCAGCGAGCTATCGCCGACGACGAAGATTTTGGCATTGTCGGGACGCAGCCAGGTGTCGTGGAACGTTGCTAGGTCGGTGCGCGTCAGCTTTGCGACGACCGCCGGGTCGCCCGTCCCCGACGGCGGGATGCCGTAGGGATGCTGGTCGCCATAGAGGATCGGCAGCAACGCCCGCTGGCCGATCGCCGCCGGGTTAGTCAGCTCTCCCTTGATCCGGTTGAGCTGCTGCGCGCGGACGCGTTCGAGCTCGTCGGGCGCGAACGCCGGGTTGCGGATGAAATCGGCGAGCAGGTCAAGCGAGGGCGCCAGGTTGGGCGCAAGCGCATCGAGCTGGAACGACGTCGAGTCGCCGTCGGCGGTCGCGTTGATCGACGCCCCGAGCCGTTCCTGCGCGATCGCCAGCTGCGTCGAATCGAGGCTGGTGGTGCCTTCGTCCATTAGCTGGAGCATCAGCGATTCGGTGCCGAGCGCGGATTTCGGATCGGCCGAATAGCCGGCGTCAAACGCGACCCGTACCGTCACCGTCGGCACCGCAGCGCGGCGCGCGAAGTAGATCTCCATGCCGTTGGCAAGCCGGCCGCGCTCGATATCGGGGAAATCGAGCCCCTGCAAAGTGCCGACCGCGGGCAGTTTCGAGCGGTCGCCGTCGAAATAGGACAGCGCGCCCTCCGCCGCGTCGCCGAGCGCGGGATCGCGCCAATAAGCGGGCGCGGCGGCGGGCGCCTTGGCGCCGGGCGAGACGACATAGCCGCCGCGATTCTCGCCGCCTTCCTTGCGTTCGCCCGGCTCGATCGTCAGCGCGAAGACCGGACGCGTCAGCCATTTGTCGGCTGCCGCCTTGACCTCTGCCGGGGTCATTTGGGCGGCGCGCTTGAGGTCGACCTTATACTGGGCGGGATTGCCCGAATAGAGCAGCCCTTCGGCGAGCGTCGGCGCCTTGCCGCCGAATCCGCCGACGCTTTCGAGCGAGCGGATCTGCTGCGCGGCATAGCTGGTCGCCGAACGCTGCAGCTCGTCGGCGGTGGGCCCGGTCGCGAGATAGTCGGCGATCTGGGCATCGAGCGCCGCCGCGACGGTGGCGGGATCGACTCCCGGCTTCACATCGGCCGAGACGACGAACTGGCCGCCCTGCGCGAAAATCTCCGCGCGCGAGGACACCGCCACGGCGAGCTGATCCTGGCGCACGAGGCTGTTGTCGAGCCGCGAACTCGATAGGCCGCCGAGCACGAGCCCGCTCAGCGCCAACGGCACCGAGTCGCTGCTGTCGAGGCCGGGAATCGCCCACATCCGATAGATGCGCGTCGTCGCAACCTGGTCGCTGATCGTCTTTTGCACCGGGGCGGCGAGCGTCGGCACCGGCACAGCGATCGGGGCGACCGCCGGACCTGCGGGTATATCGCCAAACCACTCGCTTACCTTCGCCTTGGCGGTGGCGAGATCGATGTCGCCGGCGAGCACGAGGATGGCGTTGTTGGGGCCGTAATGATCGGTGAACCATTTCTTCACGTCGTCGAGGCTCGCCGAGTTGAGGTCGTCCATCGAACCGATCGTCGAATGGTGATAGGGATGGCCGGCGGGATAGAGGTTTTCGAGCTGCTCATATTCGACGAGGCCGTACGGCTGGTTGTCGCCCTGGCGCTTTTCGTTCTGGACGACACCGCGCTGGTTATCGAGCTTTTCCTGAGTCACCGCGCCGAGCAGATGGCCCATGCGATCGCTTTCGAGCATCAGCGCGCGGTCGAGCGCGCCGGTCGGCACGGTTTCGAAATAGTTGGTGCGGTCGAACCACGTCGTGCCGTTGAAATCGGTCGCGCCGACCTGTTGCAGCGGTTCGAAAAAGTCGCCCGGCGCGTTTTCGCTGCCGTTGAACATCAGATGTTCGAACAGATGGGCGAACCCGGTCTTGCCCTTGGGTTCGTTCTTCGATCCGACCGCATACCAGACCGACACCCCGACGACGGGCGCCTTGCGGTCTTCATGGACGAGCACGCGCAGGCCGTTGGCCAGGGCGAACTGCTGATAGGGAATATCGACCGCGTCGACCAGCTGCGACAGCGGCGCCGGCGCGTCAGGGTCGGTCGCGGCGATCGGCGCGGCGGGCGCGGCAACCGGGGCGGGCATCGTCGCGCAGCCCGCGATCAGGGCAAAGGACGATGCGGCGACGAGGATTCGGGCAATGCGACTCGAACGGCTGACCATGAAGAAAACTCCCTGAAATTCTGGAAATGCGGAATGCTCTGGCGGCGACCTTAGCTGCCTTGCGCTGTATTGCAATGCTACCACAGGGCTTGCGCGCGGTTTTTCTCGACTTATCTTTGCAGCATCGCGTTCGTGCGCAGGATCAAAGCCGGGGAAAATTCCATGAATCTCGAAAAGTTCACCGATCGCGCCAAGGGCTTTCTGCAATCGGCGCAGACCGTCGCGATCCGGATGAATCACCAGCGCATCGCCCCCGAGCATCTGCTCAAGGCGCTGCTCGAGGACAATGAGGGCATGGCGGCGGGATTGATCGCGCGCGCCGGCGGCGATGCCAAGCGCGCGGTGGCCGCGGTCGACGCCGAGCTAGGCAAGATCCCGGCGGTATCGGGATCGGGCGCGCAGCAGACGCCGGGGCTCGACAACGACACCGTCCGCATCCTCGACCAGGCCGAACAGGTCGCGCAAAAGGCGGGCGACAGCTATGTCACGGTCGAACGATTGCTGCTGACATTGGTGCTGGCGACGACGACCAAGGCGGGCAAGGCGCTGGCCGAGGCAGGGGTCACGGCGCAGGCGCTCAACGCCGCGATCGAGGAACTGCGCGGCGGCCGCAGCGCCGACACCGCGAGCGCCGAGGACCGCTATGACGCGCTCAAGAAATTCGCGCGCGACCTGACGCAGGCGGCGCGCGACGGCAAGCTCGATCCCGTCATCGGCCGCGACGAGGAAATCCGCCGCACCGTCCAGATCCTCGCCCGGCGGACCAAGAACAATCCCGTCCTGATCGGCGAACCGGGCGTCGGCAAGACCGCGATCGCCGAGGGCCTGGCGCTGCGCATCGCCAATGGCGACGTCCCCGACACGCTCAAGGACCGCACGCTGATGGCGCTCGACATGGGGTCGCTGATCGCCGGCGCCAAATATCGCGGCGAGTTCGAGGAGCGGCTGAAGGGCGTGCTCGACGAGGTCAAGGCGGGCGAAGGCCATATCATCCTGTTCATCGACGAAATGCACACGCTGGTCGGCGCGGGCAAATCCGAAGGATCGATGGACGCGTCGAACCTGCTGAAACCGGCGCTGGCGCGCGGCGACCTGCATTGCATCGGCGCCACCACGCTCGACGAGTATCGCAAGCATGTCGAAAAGGACCCGGCGCTGCAGCGGCGCTTCCAGCCGGTTTTCATCGGCGAGCCGACGGTCGAGGACACGATCAGCATCCTGCGCGGGCTCAAGGAAAAATACGAGCTGCACCACGGCATCCGCATCACCGACAGCGCACTGGTCAGCGCCGCGACGCTGTCGCATCGCTATATCTCCGACCGCTTCCTGCCCGACAAGGCGATCGACCTGATGGACGAGGCGGCGAGCCGCATCCGCATGGAGGTCGAGAGCAAGCCAGAAGAGATCGAGGCGCTCGACCGGCGGATCATCCAGCTCAAGATCGAACGCGAGGCGCTGAAGAAGGAAAGCGACAAGGCGTCGCAGGACCGGCTCGCCAGCCTCGAGGACGAACTCGCCAATCTCGAACAGCAGTCGAGCGAGCTGACGACGCGCTGGCAGGGCGAAAAGGACAAGATCCATGCCGAATCGCGGTTGAAGGAACAGCTCGACGCCGCCCGGCTCGAGCTCGAACAGGCGCAGCGCGGCGGGGATCTCGCCAAGGCGGGCGAGCTTTCCTACGGCACCATCCCCGAGCTCGAGCGCCAGCTCGCCGAGGCGGGCGTCGCATCCGAAGGCGCGATGCTGCGCGAAGAAGTGACCGCCGACGACATCGCCGGCGTCGTCTCTCGCTGGACCGGCATCCCGGTCGACCGGATGATGGAAGGCGAACGCGAAAAGCTGCTCAACATGGAAGCGGCGCTCGGCAAGCGCGTGATCGGCCAGGAAGACGCGGTCAAGGCGGTCGCGACCGCGGTGCGCCGCAGCCGCGCGGGGTTGCAGGATCCCAACCGCCCGCTCGGATCGTTCCTGATGCTCGGCCCCACCGGCGTCGGCAAGACCGAGCTGACCAAGGCGCTCGCCGGCTTCCTGTTCGACGACGACAGCGCGATGGTCCGCATCGATATGAGCGAATTCATGGAAAAGCACGCGGTCGCGCGCCTGATCGGCGCGCCTCCGGGCTATGTCGGCTATGAAGAAGGCGGCGTACTCACCGAGGCGGTGCGGCGTCGCCCGTACCAGGTCGTGCTGTTCGACGAGGTCGAAAAGGCGCACAGCGACGTCTTCAACATCCTCCTCCAGGTGCTCGACGACGGACGGCTGACCGACGGTCAGGGCCGCACCGTCGATTTTTCGAACACGCTGATCATCATGACCAGCAACCTGGGCTCGCAATATCTGACCGAGCTCAAGGGAGGCGAAGACGTCGAAAAGGTCGAGCCGCAGGTGATGGAGATCGTGCGCGGCCATTTCCGCCCCGAATTCCTCAACCGGCTCGACGAGATCATCCTGTTCCACCGGCTGGCGCAGGAACACATGGCGGGGATCGTCGATATCCAGGTCGCGCGCGTGCAGAAGCTGCTCAAGGATCGTAAGATCACGCTCGACCTGACCGACGGCGCACGCGCCTGGCTCGGCCGCGTCGGCTATGATCCGGTTTACGGCGCGAGACCGCTCAAGCGCGCGGTCCAGAAATACGTCCAGGACCCGCTCGCCGACATGATCCTGGCGGGCGAGGTGCCCGATGGCGCGACGGTGAAGGTCAGCGAGGGCGAAGGGGCGCTCGAGCTGGCGGTCAGCTAGCCGGGACAGGCGTCGAGCATAGGTCGCATGAACCCGAATCAGGGCCTGGCATTTTCGATGCCAGTGAAATTTCCCTATTTTGCATCAGGACTTGCGTGGTTGCGCCAATGCAGGCCCCAGCGGCCCAGCGGCAGCGCACCGACATTCTGGACCATCTCGTGCGGGTTCTGTCGAGTCACCGCTCTCGGCCAGGCGGTCATCGGCACATACGGTATCCCGGCCCCCGCTATCGATCGATGCCGTAGGCGTCGCTGAACGGCTTGAGCCAAGGGGCATAGGGCGCCGACGATCCCACACCCTTGCGGTTGATCGGTTCCCTGACCTGCGCGACGCTCGCCGTGGTAACCGCGCGCTCGATTTCATGCGCCTTGAATTGCTGGGGCTCGACCCTGAGACCGCAATGTTCGGTAATTTTTTCGATCCAATGCTCGCTGTCGGTGACCAGTTCCGCATAAGGCACATCGAGGATCCGGGCGCCCAATTCGGCCTTCCAGTAGCGGTGGAGTTGATCCTCGAGCTTGAAGTGCATTGCGATATCTTGCAATCGCCAGCTCCAGTCGATTCCGCTGAGAAACCAGGTGCGATAGGCCGACCACGCGCAATCCAAAGGATCGCGATGCAGCCAGACGATCGGGGCGTCGGGGAGCAAGGCCGCCAGCAAACCCATATGCCTGCTGGCATCGAGCGTTTTGTCGACTACCTTGCCCTCCCCAGGGAAGCGCTCCGCCAGCAGATAATTATACAGATCGACCAATTCGTCAGCATTGCCGCCGGCCGATTCATATTCTTCGAAATCGGCGTGAGACTTTCCCTTCATCTCTGCCATGACCTGTCGAAACAGCCCCAGCTCTTCGCCGCCATCGACCGCCGAGTGACTGGCCAGGATTTGCTCCACCAGAGTGGTCCCAGAGCGCGGTAGTCCGGTCACGAATATTGGCCGGGGCGACGCATGCGTTATGGTCGACTGCACCTGTTTTATCGTAGCTGCCGTCCACCCTTCACGCCCCCGATTGGCATCTCCCCTGTCTTCGAGCGGACGATAGGGCCGCTGCTGGGCCATAATGGCGCCACCCTCGCGTACCGCCGCTATCGCCTCCTGCCGGCTTTTTTCCTGATCGCGAACCCTGCTCTTGGCATAATGCCAGGCGGCGCGTTCGATCGGCGGAGCGAGCGCCATCGCGTCATCGGCGTCGATCAAGGCGGCGCAGTCGTCGGCTTCGAGCTTTCCGGTCATCGCCAGCGCCAGCCATGCCTGGCCCGATTGCGGCGCAATGCCTACCGCGCGGCGCAAATGCTCTCGCGCCGCGTCGATCTTGCCGCTGTTGATCGCGATCGTTCCCTTCGTATAGGCATTGCCAAGCGCATCGGGAAAATCGTCGGGCAGAGATTCGAGCACCCCGGCAGCATCCGAAACCTTGCCCGCCATTGCCATCACGGAAACGAGCGTAAACCGTGCTTCCGCGCTATCGCCCGATTGGGCCGTCCACAACTCGGCGGCACGCAGCGCGAGCGAATGTTCGCCGTTGTGCTGGAGCACGTTGGTCAATGCGCGCCACTGGCTGCCCAACTCGGCTTTGCTTTCGACAAGCGTCGCGATCAGCGAGTTGATCGTCGCGCGCTCGCGTCGGGCGAGTGCCTGTTTAAGCAGGACGAGGATCTCGCGAGGTGTTTTGGATCGCAGCGCCGGATCCGCCGTCGGCGCCGCCGCGCAGGCATCGACAAGCTTGCGTGGCGGAACCCGCTCGGGCCGCGCGCCGCTGACCGTAGCCTGCGGGCCAGGATAGGCGTCGATAAACGGAGCGAGAAACGCGCGGTATGGCTCCGCAACGCCAAGCCCCATGCGGTTGATCGGCTGTCTCACCTGTTGTGCGCTGGCGGTGGTGACGGCGCTGGACGAAAGATGCGGCGTAAGTTGCATCGGCTCAAGATCCAGTCCGCAATGCTGGGAAATCCGCTCAACCCATGTCTCAGGGTTCTCGACCAGATCGCCATAAGAAAGCGCGAGCACGCGGTCGCCCAGTACGCCTTGCCAATGCGCAAGCAGCCGATCCTCGATCGCCATATGGTGGGCAATATCGGTTAGGCTCCATCCGCCGACGACATTATTTGCGAGCCAGGAACGGTAGATCGACCAAGCGTTGTCGAGCGGGTCGCGGCGCATCCAGATAATCGGCGCATCTGGGAAGAGAACCGACAACGGCCCCAGCGAACGGCTCTGGTTCAGGCTCTTGTCGACGAACATCCCGGCGCCGGGAATGCGCTCGGCGACGAGGCGGAGGTACAGATCGCGCAGTTCGTCGCGACCGCCGCGCCTGGCGAGGACGCGTTCTATATCCTCGGGCGCGAAACCGTCCGCTGTCGCCTCGAGCTGAAGTGCGAGGCCAAGCTCGCCGCCTCCGTCGACGCGGGAGTGGGCCGAAACGATCTGCTCGACCAGGGTCGTCCCGCTACGCGGAAGCCCCGTTACGAAGACCGGCCTGCGGGCGTCGACGGGTGCGCGCGCCGAAAGTCTCTCGATTGCCGAGAGATCCCATTGAAGCACCGTCTGCGCGGACTGTTCGTTATCAACGGGCTGGTAGCGGAACGACTCCTGAAGGATCTCGGTACAGCGGGAAAAATGGTCGAAAGCCTCCGCATATGCTCGCTGGCCATGCAAAACGATGCCCAGCGCGTTCTGTAAGGCGGCCCGATCGGTCATCTCAAGTCGGTCTTCGCGTGCCAGCAGCCGCCCCAGCTGCTCCTCGTCCCGCTTGGATATCCGGCCCAATTGCGCGATTCCCAACCAGGCCCGCGCCGAATCGGGAAGCGCCCTGATCGTTCGCCGAAACTCCCTTTCGGCCGTTTCAGGATCGCCCAGGTTGGTGGCAATCGAACCCTTAAGATACGAATTTGCGAACACGCTCGGCTGGTCAGCCGGCATGGCGTTCGCGGCAATGTACGCGTCATGCGAGCGACCCGCCCGCGCAAGCACGATCGCCCGTTCGTTTTGCGGCTCAAAGGGTCGAGCGCCCTGCGCTTCCCACAAGTCCAACGCCGCCAGCGCCATGCCGATCTCCCCCCAGCGGACGAGGTGGCGCGATATGTCGAGCCATTCGTTGGCGAGGACCGCCTTCTGATCGATCAACGTCTTTGCCGACCGGACCAATGCGGCGCGATGATCGGACCGGGCGGCGCGACGAAAGCCGTCCGCGGCGAGCTGCAAAATTGGGTTTAGCATCCCCGCGCCCTACCAAAGAAAAAGGGGCGGTGAAACACCGCCCCTTTCCCGATTTGCCTGTTCGGCATGTCGTCGGAGGTTACTCTCCGCCGAAGCGCATCGCGAGCGTGAAGCGCACCGAACGTGGAGCCTGATAGCCGGTAACGCGCTGGTAGTTCGGGTTGATACCACCGTAGCTGATGTCACCAAACTCGTTGAAGTCGAGCTTCTGGCTCCAGTTGAAGACGTTGAACACGTCGATACGGAAGTTGGAACCCGGCAGCGACAGCGGCGCGAGGTCGAACTTGAGACCGAGGTCGACGCGACGGTTCCATTCCGACTTGAACGCCGTGCCGCGGGGGACGAGAACCGAACCGGTACCCGAACCTGCGCCGGTATTGCTCAAGCCATCACCACCAAACTGAGCCTGGCGGCAGTAGAACGAAGCGGAACCATACGAGTATTCGAAGGTCGACGAGTCGTTCTGGAAGTTACCGATACAGCTGAACTTACGCGGCGACTCGGCGATGATGTTGGTCGAAACCTCCATCCACTCGATCGGGCGCAGACGGCCGTAGAACTTGAACGAATGCTTACGTCCGTTGGCAAGATCGCCATAGGCGCCATCGAGGAAGCCCGGCTGATCGAAGTCCTGCGTCAGGCCGGTATCGGTCTGGTTGTTGTCCGACTTCACACCGCCTTCGAAGTTACCGCGAAGATCGGCGTAGGTGTAGTTGAAGTTGAAGCCGTAAAGACCGTTGAACGCCTTATCGATGGTGAGCTGAACGGCGTCATACTTACGGACCGCTTCCGGATAACCCAGATCAGCAGCCGAAAGAGTGACCACCTCACAACCGCGGGCGTCGACGGCACAGTTACCGTCGAGACGGACCGTCATGTCGCGACCCGGGTTGGTCAGGACATACTGGTGGAAACCGGTAAATCCTTGCCCACCCAGCGACTGCGGTACGTCGCAGTCAGCGATGCCGTTCGCGGCGCAATATGCGTTGACCGCGGCATCGATTGCGACGTCTTCCAGCGTCTCGCCGAGACGACGGTTGATATAGTCGATACCGAACGTCCAGTCGCCGATCCGGTGCGACAAGCCGACCAGCCATTCGTCCGAATAGCTCGGCGCAAGATTGGCATTGACCAGCGTATCGGTCGGTCCAAGCGTACCGTCAGCAAACACGTTGTAGCACAGTTCGGTCTTGCCGGTGTAGTTCTGATAACCCGCCGGGCAAGGATCGCCGAAGTTGTTGGCATCGAAGTTGGTGACGTCGCCATCGGGCCCGATAATGTAATGATCGGGAATGCCGTCGCCATTGGCATCGACAATGTTGCCCGCGCCGTAGAAGTCATACTGCTGAACATAAAGCTCGTTGCCGCCGAGACGGATGTTGGTGTTCGTCGCAACCGGCAGGAAGTAACGGCCCCAGAACGCATTGATCTTGGTGCGCTTGTCGCCGAACACGTCGAACGACGCACCGAGACGCGGACCCCACTGGTCGCCCGAGTCGAAGTACTGGTCGCCATTGACCGTCTTGTTCTTGAAGCGGTCGTTACGAATGCCGAGCTGCAGGTTGAGGCGATCGTCCATCAGCGACCAGCTATCCTGGAGGTAGAAGGCGCGCATGCTGGTGTCGAAGCCACCTTCACCGTAATAAAGGCGACGGCGTGTGTAGTTGCGGCGGAATTCGTAGAAATAGCCGCCACCGGTGTACCGGGTCAGTTCGTCGGCATGCAGTTCCTCGTAATCAAAACCGGCGCGGAAGTGATGCGAACCGAAGAAATCGACATAGATATCGGCATCGGCACGGTAAACCTTACGGTCGTTCTGGTCGTTAACATCGCCGGCAACCGCGCCGTAGACGTTGTACGAACCCGTCGACGCGCAATTGGCCGCGCCGAAGTTGACGCAGTTGCCGATCAGCGAGGTGGCAAGCGACACGTTCGGGTCGGCGTTCTGCGTCGAGACGTCATGGTTTTCGCCATAAGCCAGCGACAGCGTGAACCAGTCGGTGAACTGGCCGGTATAGGTTGCGATAAAGTTGTCGCCGCCGTCCCTGCTCTTCACCGTACCGAGCGTGGTACCCAGACCGTTGTACACATAATCAAGCCCGCCTTCGGGATCGATCGTGTTCACCGGCGGCGAAGTCGCGGGGGTGAAGCCAGCATTGATGTACCGGCTGGTGGTCGTGGTTTCATCGTTGAAATACGTGAATTCGACACGATGACCGTCGGTGATGACCGCATCGAGCTTCAGGCCGAAGAAGGGATCGTTGCTCGTCGAGCTGACGCGCGTTCTGCTGAGCACGCCCGTGCCCTCAGCCTTGAAGAAGCTGGGGTTGTAGATCGCGTAGAAGAACAGGCGATCCTTGATGATCGGGCCCGAGAGGTAGAACGAAGTATCGACGCTTTGCGAATAGTCGTCCTGATTGTACGCCGAATAGGTGTTAGGCGCCTTCTCACGCAGCGCGTTGGGTGCGAACGTGATGACCGCACCGCCCGCAAAACTATTCGAGCCCGACTTGGTAACCGCCGAGGTGACGCCACCGAGGGCGCGACCGAATTCTGCCGGATAGCCGCCCGTCTTGACGTCAAGCGTCTGGTAGAATTCGAACGGGATGTCCGACTGGCCGAGGAAACCGCGGAAATCGGTGACGTTGAGGCCGTTGATATAGTATGCGTTCTCCGCAACCGTCGCACCCGAGATCGAGGTGAGGTTGCCGAAGCCGCTGTCGCCGGCGGTCGTTCCGGGAGCAAGCTGGATCAACGCGTTGGCGTTGCGAGCGACCGGAACCGATTCAACGAGCTCTTGAACGTCGAGAATGGCACCCGTCTGGGTCGACGCGAAATCGTCGACGCGGACGCGCGTACCGACGACGACGATGCCGTCGTCAGCGCCAGGCTGCTGGCTGGCAACGCCGGCCTGATACTGGAAGGTGTTGTTCACGCCGGCCTGGACGTTGGCGCCGCGATCTTCGACGATCGTCTGGCCGCCCGATTCAACGCGCACGGTATAGGTGCCGGTCGGCAGCGCATTCACCGAGAAGCGGCCGTTGGCATCGGTGGTCGTCGTGCTGGAGAAGCCCTGCGCATTCGAGGTGACCGTGACGGTCGCGCCCGAGACAGGCGTGCCCGAATCATCAACGACGGTGCCGATGAGCGACCCGCGGGTGTAATCCTGCGCCATCGCCGGCGTCGCGGCGATGGTCGTTGCGGCAACGCCCGCACCGAGCAATGCCAGCGCCTGCAAGGCGGAACCCGCCTTAAACGCTGACTTTTTTTGATTATAGATGGTCATTTTCATCCCCTTACAGTAAACGATTGAACGCAATGCGGCTCGCGCCGAATCCGTTGAATTCCACGGTGCTTCTGCCAATTTGTCGGGCCTAGGTAAATGCGGCGCGTGGGTTTGCGGGCATTTCATTTGCAACTGTCGCAAAATTGTCACGGTTGGTTTGGCGCGGTTTTCCCTACCTTGCGGGCGTGGCGAGCTTGCGCGGGTCGACCCGCGCGGGGCCCAGTTTCATGCTCCAGTGGAGATGGGGGCCGGTGGCGCGGCCGGTCGATCCGACCTCTCCGATAAGCTGGCCCCGGCGGACCGCCTGGCCTTCGCGGACATAGAGTTTCGAGCAATGGAGGAAGGCGCTGTTGAGGCCGTGGCCGTGATCGATCATCAGCAGATGTCCCTCGAGCGTGAAGCCATCTTCGGCGGCGAGGATGACGATGCCGTCGGCGGGCGCGCGAAACGGCGTCCCGGCCCCGGCGGCGATGTCGACGCCGCTATGATAGCTCGCCGGGGTTCCACGATAGATGCGCTGCGATCCGAAGACGCCGCTGATGCGCCCCTCGGCGGGCCAGATGAACTCCTGTCGCCAGCCCGCGGCGCCGGTGTCGCGCGCCCGCGCGGCGACGATCCGGGCGAGTTCGCCCGCCCGGCGGCGGCGGAATTCCTCGCTCGACACGCCACCGGTCAGCGACGCGTCGATATTCTGGATGTCCCACGCGCCCCGGGCGACGGCGACGGTTCGCGTCGCGGTCGATCCGTCGGCGAGCGTCGCGACCAGCGTCGCGCCGGCCGCGGCATCGCGATCGAAGCCGATGATGAAGGCGCCGTCGTCGGCGACCGGGACCGGATCGCCGTCAAGGCTGAGCGAGCGCGTCCCCGCCGGCGCGATGCCGCGCAGAATCGTGCCTTGTTCGGTCGCGGCCGCAAGCGTCCAGTCGCGTGCTTCGGGGGCGGCGCGCGGCGGCGTAGCGACGACGACCGGCGCGGGCGGCGCGGTTTGCCGGGCGGTGTCCGGAAGGACGGTGCAGCTGGCGAGGCCGACCAGCAGCATCGCGCCGAGCACGATTCGCCATCGGGTCGATGCGATCATGCCCGTCGCGCGGCCAGCTCCGCCTCGACCGAGGCACGCGCGGTGGCATAGGCTTCCTGGCGCGCGACCGACCAGTATTTGAGGTCGTCGAGCGCGATCGGGGCGCCGGTCACCGCGCACACGACATGGTCGCCGCCCGACAGGACGCGATAATGGCTGCCCATATAGTGGAGCCGCGCGACGCGGCCCCGATTGCTCATCAACATAATGCCTATCCGGTCACTGGTTTCGCGTGCTTATCGCAAAAGCCGGGCGCGCTTGCAAATGCGCGCTGGCCCGCATGCTATTCGAACAGATCGTCCTGCCGAACCGGCGGAGGCGCCCCCGGCGCGGACTTGCGCGGTCGTTTCGGCCCCGCCGCGTGAGACGGCGTGGCGGCAGGCGGCGAAGCGCCGGCAGCCGCGTCGTCGAGCGCGACCGCAACGGTACCATCGGCGAATTGCAGCGCGAACGCGCCCGCGGCGCGCGCCCGCGACGCGCTGGCGATGACCTTGCCGGCATGGTCGGTGACCATCGCATAGCCGCGCGCGAGCACCCGGCGCGGGTCGAGCGATTCGAGCATCCGCCAGGCGGCCGCGAGACCGTCGCGATCGCGGCGCAACAGGCGCGCAAGCAGCGGCGGGGCGAGCCGGTCGCGCATCCGGCGGTAATCCTGACGCGCCAGGGCGAGCCGCGCCGACAGGCCGCGCACCAGCCGGTCGCCGGCGTCGTCGAGCCGCTGGCGCTGCGGCGCGACCAGCCGGTCGAGCGCGGGGATCAGCCGCGCGAGCGCGCGCAACCGTTCACCCGAGCGATCGAGCTGGCGGGTGAGCGCGCGCTGCCCGCGCAGGCCGAGTTCGCGCACCGCGGCGCGCAGTTCGGCCCGCACCGGCATCGCCATTTCGGCCGCCGCGGTCGGCGTCGGCGCGCGCGCGTCGGCGGCATAATCGCACAGCGTCGTGTCGGTTTCATGGCCGACCGCGGAGATCGTCGGAATGCTGCAATCGGCGACCGCGCGGACCACCAGTTCTTCGTTGAACGCCCACAGATCCTCGATCGAGCCGCCGCCGCGCGCGACGATGACGAGGTCGGGGCGCGGGATGGCCCCGCCCGGCGCCAGCGCATCGAAGCCGCGCACCGCCGCCGCGATCTCCGCCGCCGCGCCCTCGCCCTGGACGCGGACCGGCCAGACCAGGACATGCGCCGGGCAACGATCCTCGAGCCGGTGGAGAATGTCGCGGATGACGGCGCCGGTCGGCGAGGTGACGACGCCGATCGTGCGCGGCAGGAACGGGCGATCACGCCGCCGCCGATCGAACAGTCCCTCGGCCCTGAGCTTTGCCTTCAGCTTTTCGAACAGCGCCATCAGCGCGCCCTCGCCCGCCAGTTCGAGCGAATCGATCACGATCTGGTATTTCGAACGGCCCGGATAGGTAGTCAGCCGGCCGGTCGCGATAACCTCGACACCGTCCTCGGGCGCGAAGGCGAGCCGTGCCGCCTGCCCTTTCCACAAGACGGCATCGAGCACCGCGCGCTCATCCTTGAGCGCCAGATAGCAATGGCCCGAGGCGGCGCGCTTGAAGCCCGATATCTCGCCGCGTACGCGGACATGGCCGAATTCGTTTTCAACCACGCGTTTGAGCGCGCCCGATATTTCGCCGACGGTCAGGGGCGGCGCATTGTCGCCGCTGCGTTCGTGCGCTACCAGCCGACCCGATGCCGACATCGCGGCATCGCGCTGACCATTTTCCTGATCGGGGGCCTGATCCATGAATGTCCTTCTGCTCGGCTCGGGCGGGCGCGAACATGCGCTAGGCTGGAAGCTGGCGCAATCGCCCAGCCTCGATAGCCTGTACGCCGCGCCGGGCAACCCCGGCCTCGCCGAAATCGCGACACTCGTGGCCCTTAAGCTGGAGGACCATCGCAGCGTCGTCGATTTCTGCTTTCGCAATTCGATCGAGCTCGTCGTGATCGGGCCCGAGGCCCCGCTGGTCGATGGCATGGCCGACAATCTGCGCGCGGTCGGCATCGCCGTGTTCGGCCCCGGCAAGGCGGCGGCGAGGCTCGAAGGGTCGAAGACCTTTACCAAGAAGCTGTGCGAAAAGGCGGGCATCCCGACCGCGAAGTTCCGCCATGCCCGGGCGATCGGCAGCGCGCTGAGAGCGCTCAAGGCGTTCGACCTGCCCGTCGTGATCAAGGCCGACGGGCTTGCCGCAGGCAAGGGCGTGACGATCGCCGAAACCGAAGAGGCCGCAATCGCCGCGATCGAGGAAATCTTCGACGGGCGCTTCGGCAAGAAGGGCGCGGCCGTCGTCATCGAGGAATTCATGATCGGCGAGGAGGCGAGCCTGTTCGCGCTGACCGACGGCAAGCACCTCATCGCGTTCGGCACCGCGCAGGACCACAAGCGCGCGTTCGACGGCGACCAAGGTCCCAATACCGGCGGCATGGGCGCCTACAGCCCCGCCCCCGTCCTAACCCCCGAACTCGAAGCGCGCGCCATGGCCGAGATTGTCCGGCCGACGGTGCAGGCGCTGGCGGAAGCAGGCACACCGTATAACGGCGTGCTCTATGCCGGGCTGATGCTGACCGCCGACGGCCCCAGGCTGGTCGAATACAACTGCCGCTTCGGCGATCCCGAATGCCAGGTGCTGATGCCGCGGCTCGAGGACGACCTGCTCGACATCATGCTCGCGGTCGCCAAGGGCGAGCTGGGCACGAAAGCGCCGCCGAGCTTTAGCGCCGACACGGCCCTTGCGGTCGTCATCGCCGCCGAGGGCTATCCCGACGAGCCTGTCAAAGGCGGACGAATTTCCGGTATCGATCAGGCCGAAGCGGCAGGTGCCACGGTGTTCCACGCCGGAACCGCGCGCAGCGACGGCAACGAAGATGCATCGCTGATCGCGTCCGGCGGGCGGGTTCTCAGCGTCGTCGCGCTGGGCAAGGATATCGCCGCCGCGCGAGAGACGGCCTATCATGCGGCCGCCAAGATCGAATATGCCGACGGCTTCTGCCGCACCGACATCGGTTGGCGTGAAATCGACCGGCGCAACTAACGCCGGTCGCGAAACGACAAGGAGATTGAGATGCCCGAGTTGCTGAACCAATATTGGATCGTGCTGGTCATTGCCGCGGTTCTCGTCGTGCTGGCGCTGGTCGTGTTCGTGCCGCGGCGCGATCGCCGGCCTCGCTCGATCGACAGCCCTCAGCCCCGCAAGCCGCTCGAGCCGAGAAAGCCCGATATCGTCGCCGCCCCGCGCAATCGATTCGATTCACCGTCCGGCGCCGACAGCGCCGCCGAACCGAGTGCGCCGTCCCCTGCACCGTCCATCGCCGCACCGCCGCCGACACCGCCTGCAGCCGCCGCCGCGCCGCCGCAGGCCGCGCCGGCCACGCCATCGCGCGACGACCTGGCGCGCATGAAGGGGGTCGGCCCGAAGCTGGTGGCGAGGCTGAGCGACCTGGGCGTCACCCGCTACGACCAGATTGCGGCGTGGGACGCGGCCGATATCGATCGCATCGACGCGCAGCTCGGCGCTTTCCAGGGGCGCATTCGCCGCGACGACTGGGTCGAGCAAGCGCGCCTGCTGGCGGCCGGCGACACCGCGGGCTTCGAAGCGAAGTTCGGCGCGCTGGGCTAGGCTTCGGGAGCGGGCTCGGGCTTGATCCGCGGCGCGACCTTGCTGACCAGCAGCTTGTCGATCCGGCGCCCGTCCATGTCGACGATCTCGAACCGCCAGCCCTGGTCGGTGAAATGATCGCCGGTTTCGGGCAGGCGCTTGAGCACCCACAAGGCATGGCCCGCGACGGTCGCGTAATCGCGATCCTCGGCAAGATCGATCCCCAGCCGTTCGACCAGCAGCTCTGCGGATCCTCCGCCCGCGATCAGCAGCGACCCGTCGGCGCGTTCGACGACCGCCGGTTCCGTGCCGATATCCTTGTCGGAGACAAAATCGCCCGCGATTGCCGACAGGATGTCCGACGGCGTCACGATCCCTTCGAAATGGCCGTATTCATCGTGGACCAGCGCCATCGGCACCTCGGCCGCGCGCAGCCGGTTGAGCGCATCCATCGCATCGAGCTGGTCGGGGACGATCTCGGCCGGCTGCATCAGCTGCGACAGCACCGGCGTTCCGCCCGCGAGCAGGACGCCGACGATATCGCGCAGGCCGACAACGCCGAGGATATCGTCGGCCGATCCGCGCGCAACGGGCAGGCGCGTGTGCGGCGATGACAGGATCTGCTCGCGCACCGTGGCGGCGTCGGCGTCGACGTCGATCCAGTCGATTTCGGGACGCGGCGTCATCACCTCGCGCACCGGGCGGTCGGCGAGGCGGACCACGCCCGAAATGATCGCGCGTTCGCTTTCCTCGATCACGCCCGCGCGCGCCGCCTCGATCATGACGAGGTGGATTTCCTCCGCGGTGACATGCTGTTTCGATTCGCGGTTGAGCCCGAGCAGGCGGAAGATCAGCGCGCTGCTGCCGTCGAGCAGCCAGACCACCGGTGCCGCCGCCTTCGACAGCCACAGCATCGGGCGTGCCATGAAGGCGGCGATCGGTTCGGGATTGCGCAGCGCGAACTGCTTGGGCACCAGCTCGCCGACGATCAGCGACGCGTAGGTGGTGAGGCCGATCACGAGGACGAACCCCAGCGTGCCGGCAAGATCGGGCGAGATGCCGAACCAGGAGGTAAATCGTTCGCCGACCGGCGCGCCGAGGCTCGCCCCCGAATAGGCGCCGGCGATGATGCCGACGAGGGTAATGCCGACCTGCACGACCGAGAGGAACTTGCCGGGATCGGCGGCGAGCGCAAGCGCGACGCGAGCGCCGCGGTTGCCCGATTTTTCGAGCGCCTGCAGCCGCGGGCGGCGCGAGGAGACGATGGCAAGTTCGGACATCGCGAAGACGCCGTTGAGCATGACCAGCGCAAGGATGATCACGGCGTCGCCCCAGGGGAACGGCGTCATTGCGGCGCCGTTGCGCGCTTTGCGGCGCAGCTGGCAGGTCGGACGAAGATCGGGATGTTGGCCACGCTAAGGCCTATAAGCGGCTAGCCGCTCGTCGCACAACTGCGCAATCGTCGCGAGATGATGCGCAAGCGGAACAATCGCGCGCGTGCGCCGTTTGATGAGCCAGTTGTGGGAAGCGACCAAGCACCCAGACGAAAGGGACACATTATGAAGAACAGCACCAAATTCCTGACCGGCGTCAGCATGGCGATCGCCATGATCACAACCGGCTGCGTCACTGACCCGGTTACCGGCGAAAAGAAGATCTCGAAAGCCGCCATCGGCGGCGTGCTCGGCACCGGCGCGGGCTATCTGCTCGGCGACCTGATCGGCGGCCGCAACAGTCGCACCGCCGAAATCGTCGGCGCGGGCATCGGTGCCGTCGCCGGCGCGGGCGTCGGCTATTACATGGACCAGCAGGAAAAGAAGCTGCGCCAGCAGACCGCCGGCACCGACGTCAATGTTGACCGTCGCGGCGACGAGATCTTCCTCGACATGCCGGGCGACGTAACCTTCGCGCTCAATAGCGCGACCGTCAGCTCGTCGGCGGCCTCGGTCCTCAACCAGGTGGCGACCACCCTGAAGGAATATCCCAGCACCTATATCGACATCTACGGCCACACCGATTCGTCGGGCAGCGCCGATTACAACCAGCGCTTGTCCGAACAGCGCGCGATGTCGGTGCAGAGCTATCTCGCCGGCCGCGGCGTCCAGCGTCAGCGCATGGCGACGATGGGCTATGGCGAAACGCAGCTGAAGTGCGACGAAGGCACCGAAGAAGGTCGCCGCTGCAACCGCCGCGTCGAGATTCGCATCACCCCGGTGACGCAGGACGACGTCAACGCCGTCCGCTAAACGAACGCCTTTACGAATACCGAAGGGGCCGGGAAACCGGCCCCTTTTGCTTAGCTGAAGCTCGCCCGCAGGCCGTCGATCACGAATTGCGCCGCCAGCGCCGCGAGCAGCACGCCGAGCACGCGGGTGATGACGATTTCCATCCGCTCGCCGAGCAGCTTCATCAGCGGCCCGGCGGCCAGCAACGCCACCAGCGTGATCACAAGCACGAGGCCGAGCGCCCCCAAGATGACGCCGCGTGTCGCCCAGTCGGTCGAAGTGCCCATGAGCAGCATGACCGAGGCGATCGAGCCCGGCCCGGCGATCATCGGCATCGCCATCGGGAAGATCGAGACATCGTCGATCTCGGGATCGTCGATGATTTCCTGCGCGCGTTCCTCGCGCCGTTGCGTTCGCTTTTCGAACACCATCTCGAGCGCGATGAGGAACAGCATGATCCCGCCGGCGATGCGGAAGCTTTCGAGATCGATGCCGAGCGCGCCGAGCAGCGCGTGGCCGAACAACGCGAAGACGAGCAATATCCCCGCCGAGACGACGACCGCGCGGACCGCCATCGCGGTGCGCTGCGCCTGCGTGGCGCCCGTCGTCAGGCTGGCATAGATCGGCGCGCAGCCCGGCGGATCGACGATCACCAGGAAGGTGATGAATGCGGAAATGAACAGCTCGGCCATAGTCGATCCCGTGGTTTCGCGCCGCCCTTATGCGCCGGGGTCGGCATCGGCAACCACTATGTCCCTCGAACCCTTCGGCGAAGCCCCATTGCCAATCGCAACGTCGGGCTTTCTATACCGTGGTCAAATCGCGTCCTTGGCGAGCGCGACGCCGGCGCGGCGATGCGCCGCGACCAGCGTGTTGCGCAGCAGCACCGCGATCGTCATCGGTCCGACGCCGCCGGGCACGGGGGTGATCGCGCGGACATGCGCGGCGGCGGTGGCGAAATCGACATCGCCGACCAGCCGGGCCGTGCCGGGTTCGTCGCCGGCGACCCGGTTGATGCCGACGTCGATGACGGTCGCGCCGGGCTTGAGCCAGTCGCCCGCGATCATTTCGGCGCGCCCGACCGCGGCGACGACGATATCGGCGGCGCGCACCTTGGCAGGCAGGTCACGGGTTTTGGAGTGTGCGATGGTGACGGTGCAGCTTTCGCCGAGCAGCAATTGCGCCATCGGCTTGCCGACGATGTTCGAGCGGCCGACGACGATCGCGTCGAGCCCGGCGAGGTCGCCGAGGCGATCCTTGAGGAGCATCAGGCAGCCGAGCGGCGTGCAGGGGACAAAACCGTGCAGGCCCAGCGCCAGCCGGCCGACGTTTTCGGGGGTGAAGCCATCGACATCCTGGTGCGGATCGATCGCGGTGATGACGGCGTGTTCGTCGATGTGACCGGGGAGCGGCAACTGGACGAGAATGCCGTCGACCGCGTCGTCAGTGTTGAGCTGCCGGACCAATGCGCGGACTTCGTCCTGGCTCGCGCTGGCAGGCAGCCGGTGTTCGAAGCTCAGCATGCCCGCGGCGAGCGTCGCCTTGCCCTTGGCGCGGACATAGACCTGGCTCGCCGGATCGTCGCCGACAAGGACGACGGCGAGGCCCGGCTGGCGGCCCGCCTTGGTGGCGAAGTCGGCCGACAGCGCGGCGATGCGCTCGCGCAAGCCGAGCGCGAAGGCTTTGCCGTCGATGATCTCGGCGGTCATGCCCGCTCTACCCGGCCGCGCGCAGCATGGCGGGCAGGATAACGCTCTGCAGAATCAGAATCAGAATCAGGACGACCATCGGCGACAGATCGAGCGCACCGAAATCGGGCATGATCTTGCGGATCGGGCGATAGATCGGCTGCGTCATGCGATCGAGCGCGGTCCAGACGTTGGCGACGAAGTCGTTATAGGTGTTGATGACATTGAACGCGATCAGCCAGCTCATCACCGCCTGGACGATGATGATCCACCACGCCGCGGTGAGCAGGATCGAAAGGATCTGTACGATAACGAGCATATATACCCCGACAGGTTTCAGGTCGTGATGGCCGTCTTAGCCGAGTGATACGGTTGGCAGCAACCGTCGTCTGCGCCGCCTAGTGGAGCGGGTCGCGATCGAGCCATTGGCCCAACTTGATCCCGCCCTGAATGAGCAGCGGCACGAGGATGATCGACAGCACCACCTTCGCCAGCATCTGTCCGACGATCAGGTCGGTGATCGGGAATTCGCCGTAAAAGGCGACGGTGACGAAGATCAGCGTGTCGATCGCCTGGCTGACCGCCGACGCGATCGCGCCGCGCGCCATGACGCCCATGCCGCCGCTATCGCCGCGCCCGCCGCGCAGCCGATTGAACAGATACACGTTGAGCAGCAGCGACACACCGTAGGCGATCGGACCGGCGATCATGATCCGCGGCGTTTGCGAATGGACCTGGACAAAGGCGGCGAGGTTTTCGGCCGGCATATCCTTCGAAGCCGGCAGTCCCAGCACCAGGAGGACGAGGACGATCGAAATCGCCAGCGGGACAAAGCCCCAGGCGACCAGCCGGTTCGCCATTCGTTCGCCGTGCAGCTGCGAAGTGGCGCTCGACAGCACGACGAGAAGCAGAAAGGCGAGAATGCCCGATTCGACCGCGAGCGGTCCCAGCGCGAACTGCTTATAGGCGAGGACCCCGGCAAGCACCGTCATCCCGCCATAGATCAACGCGAAAACGAACAGCGACCGCGTGATCGGCACGACGGTGGCGGGAGCGGCGGCCGGATGAGTCGCGGGCGCGGCGGAGGCGGCGGTGGCAGTGTCTGTCATGGCCGGGGCATAACGGAATTGTTCGGTGGCGCAAAGCGCCCGTGACACGACCTTGCTTTGGCTATTCCGCAGCGCCGCCCAACCGGCTATGCCCGCTCGAAATTCGGGGAGGGAACGAGACAATGAATATCCTGATCGGACTGGGCGGCATCGTCGTCATCCTGGCCATCGCCTTCTTGCTGTCGACCGACCGCAAGGCGATTCGCCCCCGCGTCGTCGGCGCCGCCTTCGCCTTGCAGGCCGGATTCGCCTTCCTCGTGCTCGGCACTTCGGGTGGTCGCGCGGTGATCGGCACGATGTCGCGCGGTGTGTCGAGCCTGCTCGGCTATGCCAACAAGGGCACCGAATTCCTCTTCGGGCCGAGCGCGACCAACCCGCTCGCCAACACGTTTGCGCTCGGCGCGCTGCCGGTCATCGTCTTCTTCGCCTCGCTGATCTCGATCCTCTATTATCTCGGCGTGATGCAACTGATCATCAAATGGGTCGGCGGCGCGATCCAGTGGGTCACCGGCATCACCAAGGTCGAAAGCCTCGGCGCGGCGGCCAACATCTTCGTCGGCCAGTCGGAAAGCCCGCTGGTCATCAAGCCCTATCTCGCGGGCCTGACCAAGGCGCAGTTGTTCACCGTGATGACCGTCGGCATGGCGGGCGTCGCGGGCACGATCCTCGCCGCTTATGCCAGCGTCATCGGCGAACAACTGCTCCCCTACCTCCTCGCAGCGAGCTTCATGTCGGCGCCGGGCGGCATTTTGATGGCCAAGATGATCGTCCCCGATAACCCTGAAGACGTCGGTGTCGAACCGGTCGAGCTGGCCGATGCGAGCCATGCCGACGAACGCCCCGCCAACATCATCATGGCCGCCGCGCAGGGCGCGCAGACCGGCGTCAAGCTGGCGGTCGCGGTCGGAGCGATGGTGCTTGCCTTCGTCGCGCTCGTCGCGCTCGCCAACGGACTGCTCGGTGCGGTCGGGGGCTGGTTCGGCCAGCCCGACCTCAGCTTCCAGCAGCTCGTCGGTTATGTCTTCCAGCCGGTGATGATGATGCTCAACGTACCTGCCGCGGAGGCCGGCCAGGCGGGTGGCCTGTTCGGCACCAAGCTGGTGCTCAACGAGTTCGTCGCCTTTATCGAACTCGGCGCGATCCAGGGCACGCTGTCGCCCTATACGATCGCGGTCGTCACCTTTTCGCTGTGCGGCTTCGCCAATTTCAGCTCGATCGCGATCCAGATGGCGGTGACCGGCGGGCTTGCTCCCAACCAGCGCCCGATGATCGCGCGGCTCGGCATCCGCGCGCTGATCGCGGGCAGCCTCGCCAACCTGATGTCGGCGGCGCTCGCGGGAATCATCATCTCGACGACTGGCATCACACCGATCGGGTGAGCGCCGCCCCGGGTGCCAGGCCCTCGAACAGGCCGTCCCAGATGCTCGCTTCGACCGGCGACGGCGCAAAGTCGCGCGCCGCGCGCCACAGAGCGCCAAGCTCGAGATCGAGATCGTCGGGCTCGAACGGGTCGAGACCCGATCCAGGATAGAAGGTCATTTCGCCGAACAACGGACGCCCTGCGTCCTCGTAGAAATCGGTGCGGACGAAATCGAACCCCTGCCCCAAAGTCTCGGCCGCCGCGATCATCGCGTCGAGCGATCGGGGGCGCGGTGGGTCGATATCGACACTCGCCGCCGAACGCCGCCGCCAGTCCGGCGTGAACAGCATCCAGCGATGGTCGTGCTCTCGGTCGAGATGGACCTGGATGTGCGTGACGCGCCCGCCGAATACGTAAAGCTTATAATCGACCGGCAACGTGTCTCCATGGCCAATGAATGGCTCGACCAGGATGCCGCGCGGGATTTCGCGATAGAGCCATTCGTCGAGCCAATAGCCATATCGCTTGGACATCCAGCGGGCGGCGGCGCGGCGAATCTCGTTCCAGTCTCCGCCGCCGCTGCGCACGAAGCGCGTCTGGTTGCAACCGTGGCGCGACTTGACAACGAACGGACCAGTCCATTGCGGCGTATCGGGCAGCCGCTCGCCATGCCATAGCGTCGGCGTGATCCATTCGTCGCCGAGCAGGCGGCGGGCATGCTCCTTGGCGGCGATCTTGTCGGCAAGGTGCGGCTGGCGCGGATCGTGATCGAACAGCTTACGCCACTGGACGAGGTCGGTGAAGCGGACCGGATCGGCGATCCGCGGGACGCGGTGGTGGCGCCAGCCAAAGGTCAGAAAGACCCGCGCGAGCGCGGCGAGCGACGGGGCGGGCGGCGCAGCGGCAACGGCGACGCGGTCGGCGTCGAGCGCGGCGCCGTATGCGTTCACTCGCCGACTTCGTAGTGGATCGGCTTGAAGCTGCCGTTGTTCGATTGCAGCGCCGAACAGGCGGTGAGGCCGATGACGAGGTCCATCTTCGCTTCGAACACGATCCGGTCGCCCGCCTTGCTGAGCGGCGGCTCGACGGTGAGTTCGCCGGTGTCGCCATTGACCGGCACGTTCATGAAGCAGTTGAACGCGACGGGGATCATGTCTTCGGTAACGCCATAGGGCGCGAGCGCGGCGGCGAGATTGCCGAAACAGCCGCGGTGCGGATCGGTGTCGCCGTAGATGATGCGAAACGTGTCCTTCGAACACGGCGTCAGCAGGAAATCGTGGCGCCCAACCGTGTCCTCGACGATGTCGAGCATGACGTTGCTGCGGTTCGAATAGAGTCTGTCGCCGGTCGTCAGGTAGATCCTGCTGGCATAATCGAGCGTCCGGCCCGAGCTGATCGCCTCGGCGATATCGTCGCGCGCGAAGGCGAGCAGGTCGGCGACCTGTTCGCCTTTGGGATCGATCACGGTCAGCCGCTGCCCCTTGTCGAGCGTGAAGGCGACGCCCGAGCGGGGCGGGATTTCATGGGCCATCGTCATGTCCTAGGTCTGGTCAGGCGGCGCGGCCGCTGAAGGGGCAGCGCCAGTCGGAACCGACCGCGCGGCCGCTATACTGGCGGGCGGCCGAGACGGTGCCGTGCGGCGCGAGCATCGGATTGGCCGAACCGGCGAGCGCGACGTCGCGATCGATGATCTTGGTGCTGAGGCGATCGTAGAGCCCCGAGGCGCGCAACCGCTCGAACTGGTCGTGCAGGTTGAACACGATGACCGGGTGGGTGAAGCGCCGCGCAGGGCGGCTCGCGGCGGGATGCAGGCCGACGACGAAAAACGCCTCGCCGCCAAAGCTCATCGCGAAATGCGGGTCCTGCGGATCGTGGCTGACACGCGGATCGGGTTCCTGTCCGAGCCACTCGTCCTTGTCGCTGAGCGACTGGAGGCGCTGCCAGAGCAGCCGCTCGAATTCGGCCTCGTCAACGCCTTCGTCGGTATCGAAGACAACGGCTAGCGACTGGAACGGTTCGGGATCGGCGCGATAGGCGGCGGCGAGTTCCATCAGCGAGGGCAGGATCCTGAGATCGTCCCAGCCCGAGCGCATGCTGCGCGCGACGATGATCCGCAGGTTATCGCGGCCCAGCGCCGATTTCGCGCCGACACAGGGGAAGGACGGTTCGCGGATGAAAGTACGGAAGGTCTCGGCGAGCGGATGCGCGCCGTCGTCGGCTGGCTGGATCATGCAAAGGGAAACGCCGCCGGACCGTTTCGGTTGCGAAGCAAAGCCTGCAAATCGGAAATTTTCCGATTCATTTCAATGCTGGCGCCGCGCCCCACCCTGCGGAGACCGCATGGCGATCAGGGCGCGGTGCGGTATTCGGTCGCCTTCGCCAGGATCAGCGCGAAGCGGTCGTCGGCGTCGGTCCAGGTCTCGACCGGCGTCCATTCGCCGGTGCGCAGCAGAAGATTGGCATCGCGGGGCCCGTATTTGTGGCTGTTCTCGGTATGGATCGTTTCGCCCTTCGCCATCGCGAACGGCTGGCCCGCAACTTGGAACGCAACGTCGCGCTGAGCTTCGAGGTGCATTTCGATGCGCGCGAAGCGGTCGTTCCAGCGCGCGAGATGGACGAAGGCGTCCTCGGGGACGGTGCCGGCGAGTTCGCGGTTGATGCGGGTGAGCAAATTGCGGTTGAACGCGGCGGTGACGCCGGCGGCGTCGTCATAGGCGGCCTCGAGCACGGCGACATCCTTGATCCGGTCGATGCCGATGAGCAGCATCGCGCCGCTGTCGGGCCCGCCAAGCGTATCGCGCATCGAGCGCAACAGGTCGACCGCGGTGCGCGCGACCATGTTGCCGATCGTCGAGCCGGGAAAGAAGCCGAGCCGAGCCTGGCCGTCGACTTCGTGCGGCAATGCGACCGGGTTCATGAAGTTCGCTTCGACCGGGATCACCGGCAGGTCGGGAAAGCGCTCGGCGAGGCTGCGCGAGGAATCGCGCAGGAAATCGCCGCTGATGTCGATCGGGACGTACGAGCCGGGGTCGATCGCGGCGAGCAGGTGCGGCGTCTTGACCGAACTGCCCGAACCGAATTCGACGACGCAGCGGCCAGGACCGACCAGCGCCGCGATATCCTTGCCGACCTGTTCGAGCAGGCCGGTTTCGACCCTGGTGGGATAATATTCGGGCTGGCGGGTGATGTCCTCGAACAGCCCGGACCCACGCGTGTCGTAGAACCAGCGCGCGGGGATCGCCTTGTGGCGCTGGGCGAGGCCGGCGAGGACGTCGTCGCGAAACGCAGTGTCGATGCCGTCGCGATCGGCGTCGACGTGTTGCAGGGTTCGGACGATGGACATGGATGCTCCCGGAATCGGATGGGTGTCAGAGGTCTTTGGCGAGGCGCAGGCCGGCGAATTGCCAGCGCTGGTGCGGGTAGAAGAAATTGCGGTAGCTCGCCCGGACATGGCCGCGCGGGGTGGCGCAGCTGCCGCCGCGCAGGACGAACTGGCCGGACATGAACTTGCCGTTATATTCGCCGACCGCGCCGGCGCAGGGTTTGAAGCCGGGATAGGGGCGATAGGCGCTGCCGGTCCATTCCCAGCAGTCACCGAACATCTGGCGCAGGGCAGGAATATCGCCGGATCCGGCGGGCTGCGGCGATGGGCAGGCGGCGCAGTCGAGCTGGTTGCCGGAGACTGGCGAAAGCGCCGCGGCGGCGCTTTCCCACTCGGCCTCGGTCGGCAGGCGA
>Ga0100391_1000256_pt1 | contig 64263 bp, 52 predicted proteins | sample CryGeymeta201515_FD_81541 | JGI IMG/M metagenome (GOLD analysis project Ga0100391, IMG submission 81541) | Groundwater microbial communities from Crystal Geyser aquifers in Utah, USA - Crystal Geyser metaG 2015-15 | ecosystem: Environmental > Aquatic > Deep subsurface > Groundwater | place: USA...
CATATCCTGCGGATTTTCACGGATTTGACTGCGTGCGGTACGGATGCGCTCGTAGAGGACCTCCTGGATCCCGATGTCCGACCAACCCACAATCCGCGAGGCTTCCACGTTCTCCGGATCATAATCAAGCAGCAGTGTGGCTTGCTCCCTGGCCTCATAGTAACGCTTGAGATCAAACAACTGGCGGGCCAGAATTAAACGAGCCGTCACATCGGAGGGGTTTTCTTCAACCTGGGTGAACAGTTGGGCCAGTTGAAAGTCCGGCAGTGCCAGAATCGTGTCAATCCGATCACGAATTGAACTTTGCCGCAGCTCGTCACGGTCACTAACCTCGATTGCGGCGCGATAGGCTGCCAGTGCCTCGGGCCATTTGGAATTGATCTGATACAGCCGCCCCATAAACAGCAGCGCCTCGGCATCCTCGCGGTTGCTCGCAAGCCGCTCGCGCAGCGCATCCTCAACATCGGCCATGACCGACATGTCGTTTGCCGTGAGCGCACTCGCCGCAGAAAGCAACTCCAGATGAGTCAGCCTGAGATCGATGTCGTCTGGCTGGTCTTCGATCAGAATAGCGTATTCACGGATCGCACTGTCCCGCTGCTCCGGCTCCCATGAAAGCACCCGCGCATATTCCAGCCGCGCCTGCCGGTCCTGCGGAAAGGCATTCAAGTAAGTAAAGTAATAGCGCAGGGCTTCAGGATAGTCCTCTTCCTCCCGGTAAATGCGCGCCATTTCAAGGGTGGCATCATAGTTTTCCGGATCCTCGGCCAGAATAACGAGTAGTTCTTCCATGCGGTCGCGCCGGGCCTTGGCTAAACCAAGCTCGGCCCATCCCACGATCCGCTGGGCTTGCTCGTCTTCCGAATTCTGATCCAGCACGGCTTGCGCCTGCTCCTGGGCTTCATAAAAACGCTCCAAATCCAAAAATGTCCGGGCCAGTTGTAGCCGGGCCGACGTATTGTCCGGGTCGTCTTTAATCTGCTCTTCCAGTATGGCGATTTGATAATACGGATTACTTTTGATCTGGCGGATTTTGGCCGTCGCAACTTCAAATCGGGGTGCATTTTCCCGCAGCATTTCATAGCGGGCAATCGCCTGCGGCCAGTCGGCTTCGATCTCGTACATCCGGGCCAAATTCCAGTGCAGCTCTGGATTGTCGGGGATGAATGCTTCCATCTCCAGCAGCTCGCGCTTGGCGGCTTCATTCTTCTCCTGCCAAATCAGCATGCGGGCGATCCGCATCCGTTCGGTCATATCGTCAGGAAATTCCTGCAGGTAGAGCCGCAGTTGCTGGATGGCTTCATCGTAGCGTTCCTCAATGCTCAGCGTAAAGGCATACTCCCGGCGAACCGGCAGATCGTCCGGTCTATTTTTAAGGTATTGATCAAAAGCTAATGCCGCCTCGGCGTAACGGTTGTTGGTAGTGTACAGTCGGGCCAGCTGCAGCAATAGATCCATATTGCCCGGATCGGCCTCCACTTTTTCACGCATCGCCTCGACATTCATCGACGCCGTCGTGATCACTCTGCGCTGGGCCATCTTGGCCAGTTCTTCCAATCCACGCAAAGCGGCTCCTTGCTCGGGATCTTCCTTGAGCACCGCCCGGTAAATTTCTTCGGCGGCCATCGCATCATCATTCCAGCGGAAGATGTCCCCCAGCAATGCGCGGGCTTCGTAGTTGTCCGGCACATCATCGATCAAAGCATGGAGTAGTTCGACCGCTGTCCCGAATTGTGCATTGGCGGCATGCACGCGAGCAATTTCCAGCCGCACGTCCTTGGGCTGCCGGGCAACTTGCAGGTATTGCTGATAGGCCACCAGCGATTCCTCCGGTTGATCCGCCCAATACAAATTCCGGGCAAAGTCAAGCCAAAGTGCTTCGTCGTCCGGTTGCAGCGCCAAGAGAATACGGAACTGTTCCGCCGCTTTTTCGCCTTCGTCTCCGGTCATGTAGAGGCTGATCAGCTCTCTGCGCAGCACTGTATTCTCGGGATCCTCCTTCAGTGCATCCAGCAGATCCGCGACCATAACCGCATATTTTTCAGCGATAATTTCGTCCGCAGTCGCAGTCCAGGCCAGTGCCTGTGAATCTTCCGGAAATTCCTGCACGATGATCTTCGCGTGGTAGCGCAGCCGGAAATAGTCTTCCAGCTCCAGATAGGCTTTGGCGATTTCCCTGCGGGCCGCAATGTCTTCGGGGTCCTGCTGCAGATACTCCTCCAGCTTTCGAATCGCCTCCAGGTAGATTCCGTCATTCAGCAGACTCTGGATTTCGGCTCTCCGGGTATTCAGCTCGGCGGCCCGCTCCGTTTGCGCGTGCAATCCCAAAACTGCCAGCAGCAGGAAGCTCAGGCAAAATGCCCGTTTCAGGAGGCAAAACAGGATCGGAAAAATCTTCATCTTACTGGGACTCATTAAGCGTCTCACCAATTTCCTCGGTGACCAAATCGATAATATCGGTGTCAATACGCACTGATGTTTGTGAAAAACCAAGAAACAAAGCAAGATCGCAGATATTATTTATTGAGCGCGGAGCGCCATTGGAGCGCTTTGCGATCAGCTCAATCGCCTCGTCGGTAAAGAGCTGGTTCGGTTGCCCCGCCACTTCCAGCCGATGCTTGATGTAGTCACCACACTGCTCTTCATCCAGATTGCCGACGTGGCACTTGAGCGGGAGGCGTTGGCGCAGCGCAGGATTTTTGAAATAGGCGGGCAGGTCAGGCTCGCTGAAAGGCCCGCTCAAAATCATCGAGATGAGAGACTTGTGCGTTTCCGGATGGTGCAGATCAAGCAGCAGGCGCAGCTCCTCCATCGTGTCCTCCGGAATCAGGGTGGCTTCATCAATCAGCAAGACAGTATGTCCCCTCTCGTCCTGAATCTTGATCAGAATATCCTTAAGTGCCAAATGCAGCCGCGGATGCGATGAATGATTGCCGGCCGATTCGCCCGACTCCAGATTCGCCTTGCGCTGCCGGTCTTCCAGCTCAGCACCAAACTGCCGGAAGAATTCGCGGTAGAAATCTGTCATGGACATCATCGGATCACTGATGTGGATGATGCGGATCGGCTCCTCCAATTCCGCCAGCTGCGCCATAAAATACTGCAGGATCAAGCTCTTGCCGCTCCCATAGTAACCGGTGATGATGGCCCCCTTGCGTTTTTCGCGAACAATGAACATCAAGCGCGTAATCACCTCTTCATATTGCAGGGAGAGATAAATAAACTTGAGATCAAAGTTATTTTCGAAAGGTTTTTCCTTTAATTTCCAATAGTCTTCATACATGGCCGGAAGGGGTTACATTCACGTTTAATCTGAATTCAAAAACTGGTTTGCTTGGCTGCGTGTCAATCATCACCGGCCTGCTCTTTTTTGGGAGGCGACATAAATGAAATGGCACTCCTGGGTGGATGGGTTGCAGTCTTTTGCTTGTTCGGCGCGGACGGGTCCGCCACAGCTGATGCGGCCTGCTTTGCCATGGCTTGCTTGCTCTCAACTTGCTTGCGCTTGGGCGTCAGGGCAGCTGCGGCAAAAAGGGACTTGCGCGGAACTTTGGGCAGTTGCTTGGTCTTCACTTCTTCGGCCGGCGCACTGAGGCGGGTTTTATTGGGTCCACCAATTTGCAGCCCCTCCTCTGCTTCAATCGTGAAGTCAAAGACCGGATAAGGTGGCGGCACGCCTTTGACCTTGCGGCACACCAGCCGCCGCTGGGATTCGCCGTCAGTCCTGATTTGTTCATCAAAATGCAAGGCGCAGCCGGAGTTCTCCTCCAGCGTTTTCTTCAGCGACATCGCTTCACTCGTCGCAGGCATTCGAGTCGTGATGATGGTGGTCAGACCGATCGCGCCAAACCCGCGCAGCATTTTCAACAGGCCGGCGGTGCGAAATTCAGGGTGAAACAAATTAATCAGCGGCAGGGCGGAATCAATCACCAGGCGCGTGGGTTCCCATGGCAAAATTTCGCTCTCCAGCGCATCCGTCATTTCTTCCAAATCCTCACGCGATTTCAATACACCGTGAACCTGGGTTTTCTGGTGCAGCATAATCAAATTGTTCGACTCGACTGCTTCCCGCAATGGGAAGCCAATCCGGTCTGCCAGCTCCAGATGACTTTGAACCGGGGCAGGAGTCACCAGCACCCCGCGCTCGCCATCACGCAAGCCGGCCATGAGAAACTGAAGGCAGAATATGGACTTCCCGGTCGCCTCCGCCCCGGTGATCAGGGTAAACTCATCTTTAGGCAGGCCCAGTATGCCCTGATCCAGGCCAGCGCTGCCGGTGGTGACTCGTGGAAGGTGACTGGTTTCGTTATTCACTGTTTTTTGAGTTGAAGGTTACAGCATGCCCGCAGGCACCGCAGGTAAAACGTTAGCTGCTGGCCCATTCGGCCAGGGTGTAGTAGAGGCGTTCGAATTTAATGCCATAGCGCCAATCGCCTCCTTCCAGTTGACAGACGTTGACGACGATACCCCGCACCGAGAGCGAGTGACTCGACCGGACGGGCAGCGGGCTTCCATCGGCGGCAGTTGATTGTTTTTTGTCTTTGGGTGGAAGTTTCAAACTGATCGGATCGCCGGCGGAGAGTTGCACGGCTGTCCTTAAAGCAGCCCCGGATATACTGAGATCCACCATGCGGCCCTGGTTCCTTTTAATCGGTTTTTCAGCAGTAAGATACCACAAGACCTCAACGTCGGTTTTATGCCGTGGCGTGGAACGACGATCTTCCCAGCGAATTTCAGACGAAGCACTTGGGTTGGGTAAGTCTTGGGACATGTTTTTGAGCTGATCCTGTTTGTTCTTTATTGTGGTCTTTTATCGTTGTTCAAAATCGTCATCGGAATCGTCAGTGCATAATGCGGGTTCAGACTGTAGCTCTTTCACTGGGGTGCAAAGAAAAGCCTGCGGTCAGCCAGTTAAAATTTCGATAGGATCAGTACAGACATTTTCCATGTGAATATGCATGATACTTATATTTGTAAAAAAAACTTAAACAACACATATATTTGATAATTAAGGGTCAACTACAAGTTAAAAATATCTTGAGTGAATCGTGAATCAGGAGAGGACCACCGAAACGCACAAACTCTGTGGATGCGCAGCAAAGCGAGGCCCCCGCTGACGCGGGAGCCTCGTGGCGCACAACTGCCCGCAAGCTTAATAAACCTGAGTGGCTTCCTCCTCCGGAACCGGCGTCCGCAGCAAGTCCGAGTTCATTCGGGCGCGGAAGCGGGCATCCCCCTCAGCAATCGCTTCTGCAATGACCCGGAATTCGATAATCTCTTTGGGATTCAGGACCGAATACGGCTCGAACTGCACCCGATTGGCACCGATGTTGGCGCGGGTGGCGCCGGTGGCAGAGACCACTCTCAAGTTGGCGGGCAAAGCAACGTCGAGTAAAATGTTGGTATCTCTGGCGGTTCCCTGGTTGGTCACTTGAATGATGTAGGTCGTTTGCTCACCGACCAGCAGCGGATCCACCGTATCAATCACCTCCAGCAGGAGCGCCGGATAGCCACGCCACTCGGTGCAGGCCTGCGCGTCCGAGCGGAGGCCATACGCGGCGGAGGAGGCGCGAACTTCGTTGCAATAAGTGCCTTCCTGCAGGCCCAGCACCGACAGTTCAAAAATCCTGGTCTCGCCGGGCGCAAGACTGGTGCCCCAGGTCGCCACGTTGCCATCGATGCGGGCACCGGGTGCTTCCAGTAAGCGGTTTTGGCGCGGCACGGTATCTGTGATCACCACATCATCCAAAGGAATTTGCCCGGTATTGGTGGCCGCAATCCGATACACGGCAGTCTTGCCCACAAACTGCATCGGTGTGCCTTCTTTCTGGACCACCAGACCGGCATCGAGCACCAGCACACAGGCCTCGTCCGAAACTGAAGCGGCATTCGAGGCCGAGGCCATCGCGACGTTGCAATGTTCTCCCACTTCGACGGCGGTGCTGTCGATCCGCACACTGCGACTTTCACCAGGTGCCAGCGTGCCGACTTCGGAAATAAACTCGCGGCTTTGAGTTCGATGCGAAACGCCGTAGGGCAGTGTATCGGTAATGACCACGTCATAGGCGCAGAAGGTGCCGGTATTCGTGACCGTAATATCCCACGGCACACTGGAACCGATCCGCACTTGAGGATTCGGAGTGGTTTTAACGATGGAGAGTTCAGGCACTCCGACTTCGGTAGTGAGGCAAGCTTCCGGGTAGGCGGTCACCGTGGCGCAGCTGCTGAGGCTGGTGACTTCGGTCGGGCGGACGGTAAGACTCAGCGGAACGCGGTCTCCCTGTGACAAATTATAGAGAGTCCAAATGACGTCGCGGCCTTCGACCCTGGCCTGCGGGCTACTGGATTCATAGACGGCACCTTCGGGAATCTGCTCCCAAACCACCACCCGCTTGATTTTATCCTTGGCGACTACCGCATAGCTATACTCGTAAGGTGCATTGAGTGCGACCGTGGCGGGTGCCGATTTCTCCAATCGCACCAGATATTTATCCACATAGTCTGTCACCCGACCCGGCGAACAATCATCCATCGACTGACGCCGGAAGTTCTGCTCGGGCGGCAGCGACATCCCGGGCTCGTTCAACGGAGACTGCCCAACCGTCTCAAAGCTGTTGATGTGCCGGTTGTTTGACGGCGTCTGAAGATTAAAAACAGTGGTTTGCGGCGAATCCGAAACTGTAAAATTCTTGCCGGGATCCACCACCCGCTGCGGTGATTGCTGCGCGGTGGAAAGCGCGACGATTCCTGCCAAAACAGCAAGACCAAGTAAGTGCTTGATAATCTTCATAAGTGTAGGATGTGCGTGGTTGAGTTAGATTGCCTGAACAAGATGGGATGGAGCGAGATGGGCTTGAACGAGTTAACACCGGGGCAGCTTGATGAGTTTGCTTTGGATGATCCAGTCTAAACTCATCGGTCCGGTCAGGCGCCATGCAATTAAAAGTGCCAGGTAAGCTTTATTCGGGTAGCGCGGCCGCGTCCCGCGGCGCAGCTTGCGGCTGTGGTGTTCTGGAAGTGTTGGGGTCTGGTCTTGGAGGCTTGGCGCTACGAACGCTCCTGCGGTGCGGGGACGCACCTGCGCTACCTTGTTTAGGCCAAGCTCCTGCGGTGCGGGGACGCACCTGCGCTACCTTGTTTAGGCCAAGCTCCTGCGGTGCGGGGACGCACCTGCGCTACCTTGTTTAGGCCAAGTTGCCCCGCACTTTTAATTGCACCCGTCAGGCTGCATCACGGAAGATTGAGCTCGCTCTGTTCGTATGGACGCGGACGCGCAGCGCCGATCAAGTGGCCCTGGCCATAGGAGATGCCCAAGTCCCTCGCCGCGCACCACTCTTCGGTTGTCTCGATCCGCTCCCCTACTGTCTCAAAATTCAGCCCCTGCGCCAAGCACCCGAGCGCCTCGATAAACGAGCGGTTATACGGATCTTTGGATAAATCGCGGATCAACTCGCCATCCACTTTAACCAGGCGGATCGGCAGGTGCTTCAATAACGTGATCGAATTAAAGCCGGCTCCCAGGTCATCCAGAATGCAACGCACCTGCATGGTGGCCATCTGCTCAATCACCGAGCGTGCCAGACTCATATCCGGAATCGAATGCGTCTCCGTAATTTCCAGAATCAGCCGCGCTCCGGCCAACTGCTTCCGCTCCAGTTCCTGCCGCACAAAGTCAACAAATTCCCAGTCACAAATGGATGTGGCATCGATGTTGACCGAAACCGTCAGCCGGAGGTATTCAGCCAGCGCGCTGCAGGCGCGGCGAACCACAAATCGATCCAGCGCGGCCGCATTCTCTGCGCGGTTAATTTCTGCCATAAACATGGCCGCATCGACCGCCGGTTTATTTTCAGCTGGAATAAAGCGCAGCAAAGCCTCCTGAAAGCAAATCTCACCATCCTGCAACTTGCAGACCGGCTGAAACCACAGCTCCAGGTGATCGCCCTCCGAGTAGTCGCCCGTTGCGCCCACCTCGACATCATGTAAAAAAAGTTCCGGATCGAAGGGCACATAGACCTGCGCACTGCTTTTACCCAGTGACTTCGCCCGATAGCAGGCAATGTCCGCTTCCTTCAGTAGATCATTGACCGAGAGCCCCGCACGCACGTTGGTGATGCCGATCGAGGCACCCGAACGAACAGCGTAATTACCGTCCGCGACTTGAATCTCCCGAATGGCGTCAATGATCTTTTCCGCCTGCTCAAAAGCTTGCCGGACCGAATACCCCGGCACCACCGCAACAAATTCATCGCCTCCCAGCCGCAGCACCTGCGCCGACTGCGGCAACATCTCCCGCAGCAAGTTGGCAATCTCGATCAAATGTTTGTCTCCAGCGGGGTGCCCGAAAGTATCATTGATTTGTTTAAAATGATCCAGGTCGAGTTGCAGCAGCACAGCAGGCCGCCCGGCATCAATCTCAGCAGTTAAAATGGTATCCAGCTGGCGACGGTTCAATAAACCGGTTAGCGGATCATGCTGCGCCATAAAAGTCAGCTCTTGCTTCAATCGACTCCGCTCGCGCAGGCTTTCAACGCTTTTGGCGGCCACCACCAGCCGGGTGTCGAGGATGCTTTTCTGGTACGGCTTGGTCACGTAGTCATCCGCACCGGCTTCCAGGATCTCATTCATCCGCTCCGCGCCGGTTTCGCCGGTGCCCACCAGGATGTAGGTCGGAGGCTCGGTATCATTTTGCCGGATTAACCGGATCAAATCCAGTCCGCTCATTCCGGGCAGACCGATGTCAACAATCAATATGGGATAGGAGCGGCGCTGCCAATGTTCGAGCCCGGCTTCCCCCGTTCCGACGGCATCAACAGTATGTTCATGATGGGCGAGGCTGCGCTCAAGCAAACGACGGCTGACCAAATCATCCTCTACCAGTAAAATGTCCATTAATACTTATATTTTCAATAGCAGGCGCAGTTTAGTCAATAGTGCTTGCTGGGCAATTACCCGGGCGGCCGCCGTTTGCCGGCAATGGCCGCCCCGGCTCAGGAATCACGGGCACAGACTGTCACCACCGCGCTGGCATGTATGCCCAAGCCCCGTCCGCAATCAGTCAAGCCCTCGCCCGTCGTGGCGGTGAGGCAGACATCCTCGGGCGTCAGCCCGAGCAGTCCGGCGATGGAGACACGCAGCGCGGGCACCTTGGGTTCGATCCTGGGGCGCTGGCACTCCAGCACGATCGAGACATGACTGATCTGCCAGTCCCTCAAATCCGCCAGCGCGACTTTCAGGTATTCCCTGCTGTCGGTGAGACCCTGCCGGCACATCCGGTCAGCGACTGCACCGATGACTGTCTTCCCCGTCACTCCGCTGATGGCGTCCGTGATGGCATGCAGGATCACGTCAGCATCACTGTTACCGTCGAGTGCCGGCGCATCGTCAAATTCTATTCCCCCTAAAACCAGAGGCTTGTCCGAATCGCCCGCGACAAATCGGTGACTGTCCAGACCAAGCCCGGTTTTCACTTTCATGACAGCTCGGGGAAAAAGCGTTTCTTTTCTGCGGCAGCAGTTTCGGGGCTATCGGAAGCATGCGCAATGTTCTGCATCATATCGGTGCCGAGATCCCCGCGAATCGTGCCGGGCGCGGCGGCTTGGGAATTGGTGGGGCCGAGCAAATCACGCACCTTGCCAATCACACCTTCGCCCCGCAGGACTAAGGGCATAACCGGGCGGCGGCTCATAAAGGCTTCAATTTCCGGAAAAAAAGGCTTGTCCGCGACATGCGCATAATGCTCACGCAGAATCGGGCCGTCGAGTTGCATGACCTTTGCCGCCACAATCTCAAAGCCCGCATTTTCGAAGCGGGTAATGACTTCACCGGCAAGCTGCTTTTCCATGCAGTCCGGTTTGAGGATGATGAGTGTTTCTTCCATAATGATATAATAAAACTATCCCATGTCGGCACGCTCTCTCATTGACAAGATATTTTCGTCCGGCGGCGAGTTTAAGCCAGCTGCATTGACGCTTGAGTCGAGGTAATTTCTTGCGGCATGCTTTTGAGTCGCATTTACTAACCTCATCGCTGACCTTATGCCAAACATCACGATCCATCGCACCAACTCCCGATACATCTGAACGGACCTGCACCGCGCATCATGGACAAAGAATCCAAAGACCGACCTAAGTTCAAGTTAGCCAAAGCACCGTCGAATCAGAAAGTTTCCGCTGATTCCCAAAAGGACGAATCAACCCAGGCAGCGGACAAAGCAAAGTCCCTGGAGTTGAAAAAAAATAAAGCAAGCAGGCAAAATGATACTCCGCTGGATAAGATCGATGACATCCTGGAACACGCGTATGGTGCCGAAAAAAAAGCATTAAAACGCAAGCATCTAAAAAAAAGGCTGAAGCATTTTTCCACCAGGTGCTTGATGGTGGCCCTCTGCTTTGCAGGCACACTCATTTACGCCCACGGGCATGTGGGCATTCCTGTTCTGAAGCCAGTCATTTGGTATTTGCCGTTCTTTTTTTCTGCAGTTTTATCAACCTGGTTCTACTTTCAATCAGCCCGCTACTGGGATCAGGCTTACCAACTACTGGCGATATTCGGGCTGATAGTGGCTGGTGCGTTAATTTACTGGAATGTCCATGTATTAAATTTTGCCGCCAGCAGTAGGCAAAAAGAGCTCAGCGCACGGCTGTCGGTTCCGGAAAACGTCGCTGAACTTTACTTTACCGGCGAATTTGATGCGCTCCATGGGGTGCCAGTATCGCAAAGCGCATACGCCCGGATAACGCCAGCAGATTGTCGCCGCATCTTCAATGCGATGCCGCGCGATGCGTGGCGCGGACATTTTCAACGCTATTTAACTGCTGCTGAAATGGACGAAATCAACCTGGCAAACATCGATGAAACGCTGGATGAGGTGACTCGCAGGATCGTTAAAAAACGCGAGCAGAGCCTGGACCGGCTGGAAGCTGAAATCCAAAATCCCAGCTTAAAATTCCGCAGCCAACAACTTATGCTAAGACCCTACACCTGGATCATTAGCTACCTGTAAGCACCCGACATCAACTCCACCAACAGTAGCGTGTAAGCCAGCTGGTGCGGCATTCCCCAGGCTGGCAATCAAAACACAAAGTGCAGTAACAAATGCAGGCTCAGGCAGGCAGCCGCCGCCGCCGCCAGGTCGTCCACCACACAACCCAGCCCGCCGGGCAGGTTTTGCAGGCGGTTGATCCCAAATGGTTTCAGCACATCAAATAAACGGAAGAGCGCGAAACCCGCCAGCAGTACCGGCCAGCCCCCGTGTTGCACAATCAGCCCGCTGCCTCCTCCCATGCCGAAGAAGACCAGCGGCACCGCCACAAACTCATCCAACACGATCATGCCGGGGTCGCGCATCTGCAGGCGTTGCTCCGCTGCGTCGCACAGTCCAACTGCCAGATAGGCCAGAACGAACAGCAAAAAAATAAAGCCCAAAAAAGTGCTTTGGTGGAACAGCACTGCATACAGTCCGAGTCCGGCCACACTGCCCCAGGTGCCGGGAGCCTTGGGCAAACGCCCGATGGGCCCGAGCGTGGCGCAGTTGACGACCAGCGCGGTGGACAGCAAACGCGTCCAGATAAAATAACGATTAAGAGGCTTCATCCTGCTGCTCGTGCTGACCGGTAAAGATGGTCCAGTATTTGACCAGATAGCGCGTACCGGAAGAGACGGTCAACAGCGTGGCCAGGACAAAGGAGCCTAAACCCACCACCGCCAGCACATCGCCCACCACCGCCGGCAGTGCCCGGGGAAAGTCCTGCCGCACCGCCTCCGCCAGCAGCAGCAGAATTGCTGCGACAATCTGCGAGACCGTCTTGTGCTTGCCCGATTTCTCCGCCGCCAGCACAATGCCGGAGCTCGCCGCCACCAGCCTCAACCCGGTAATCAAAAACTCGCGCGAGAGGATCAGCAGCAGCAAGGGCAAGGCCCAGCCGGGCAGGATGCCAAAGGCCAGCAGCGCGATAAACAGTCCGACCATAAACACCTTGTCCGTCAACGCATCCATCAGCTTGCCGAAGTTGGATACCAGACCCTGCTTGCGCGCCACGTAGCCATCCGCCCAGTCGGTCAAGGCACCCAGCACAAACAGCACAAGCGCCAGACTACTCGCACCGGCAAAAGGCAGATACAGCAGACCCACGATACCAAAGAGGATCGGAATGCGTGAGAGCGTGAGCAGGTTGGGAAGATTCACTGAATAAAATAAGAGATAAATGAGCCCTTCCGGCTAGTTTAAAATAGGCTTAGGTCTCGATATCCTCTGCTGCCAGTAAATCATTGCTGCGATCCAGATCGATCCCTTCGAGCGGCCCGCTGCCACTGCAGGTCAGCAGTTCAAAATCAGACCCACAATATCGCGGCTCAGCCCGGCCAGCTTGCGCCAATAAACCACTTACGCTCTGCCCGCGCTCCCGCACGGCCTGAGGCGAGCACTCGCCTAATTTATCACCAAGTAAGCTACTGATCCACATGCGACATACCGAATTCGTATAAATTTCCTTTGTCAAACCAGCAGATAAGAGTTGGACATTGACGCCATTGTGCCTCAATCCCGAAAGCTTATGAAAATTGGTATCTACCCAGGCTCCTTTGATCCGGTCACCAACGGGCACCTCGACGTGATCAACCGGGCGCGCAGCATCTTTGACCAGGTCGTGGTTGCGGTAGCGCGCAACGCAGCCAAAGAGCCGCTGTTTGCGCCAGACGAACGTGTCCGGCTGATCGAGGAGAATTTGATCAACCGCCCGAACATTTCGGTCATCGCTTTCGACGGCTTGATTGTGGACCTGGCCCGCCAGTTGAACGCCGTTGCCCTGATCCGTGGCCTGCGGGCGGTCTCGGACTTTGAGCATGAGTTTCAGATGGCGCAAATGAACCGTCACCTTGACGATAAGATTGAAACCATCTTCCTGATGCCGAATGAACAATTCTTCTTCACCAGCTCCAATCTGGTCAAACAGGTCTTCAAGTTTACCGACCGTGAACGAAACCTTATTCCGCAAAACGTGCATGCCGCACTCTCGAAAAAATTCGGTCACACACAATAAATGATGGCCGACCGCAACGCATCATCCTCTTTCCCCCCGCAACGGCGGAGCACACTCGGGATCGTCTTCCTCACGCTGTTCCTCGATCTGGTCGGGTTTTCGATTATCTTCCCGCTTTTTCCAGCCATGCTGGATTATTACCTGCCGCAGGGAGGCGGCGAGGGCAGCCTGCTGGGACAATTGGTGGGGCAACTCGCGGGCTGGGCCGAAGCCAGTGGGGCGGACGATCCGCGCTTTATGACCGCTGTCCTGTTCGGCGGAATCCTGGGTTCGCTCTACTCGATCCTGCAGTTTCTCTGCGCGCCGCTGTGGGGCGCCTGGTCGGATAAAGTCGGCCGCCGCAAGGTGCTGCTCATCACCATCAGCGGGCTGGCGCTGGGTTATCTGCTGTGGTTCTTCGCCGCTTCCTTCTGGGTCCTGCTCCTCTCCCGCGTGGTCACCGGGGCCATGGGCGGCAACCTCTCGGTCGCCACTGCCGCCGTAGCGGATACCACCACACGGGAAAAGCGCGCCAGCGGACTGGCCCTGATCGGGATCGCCTTTGGGCTCGGCTTCATCGTGGGCCCGGCTATCGGCGGCCTCGCCTCGATGATCGATCTGTCGGAGCGCTGGCCCGTCCTGGCGGGGTTTGGCATCAATCCGTTTTCAATGGCGGCCCTGGTCAGCTTTGCCCTGGCCCTGCTGAACCTGGTCTGGGTGGCCCGGCGCTTTGAGGAAACCCTGCCGGCAGCCAAACGGGTCGAACCCGCAAAGCGCGGCTGGTCCATTTTTCAGATCTTCACCACCGGTGGCCCCGAGGTCCGGCAGACCAATCTGCTCTACCTCATCTTCATGCTGGCCTTTAGCGGGATGGAATTCACCCTCACCTTTCTGGCCGTGGAACGCTTCGCCTTTTCTCCGGCGCAAAACGGCGGCATGTTCGTCTTTATCGGATTTATCCTGATCCTCGTGCAGGGCGGACTCGTCCGCCGCCTGGCAGGTCCGGTCGGCGAAAAACGGCTCGCCCTGGCTGGGCTGGTGTTTGGGATTGCCGCCTTCCTGACCCTCGCGGTGGCACTGCAACTCGGCGTCTTCTTTATTGCTTTGGCCCTGCTGGCGCTCTCGATCGGACTCGCCTCCCCGACCCTGAGCGCGCTGGTCTCGCTCTACTCCAGCGAAAGCGACCAGGGGGCCGCGCTCGGCGTCTATCGCTCAGCCGGGTCGCTGGCCCGCGCCATCGGCCCGCTGCTGGCGGCCTTTGTCTATTTTGCCTACGGCTCTAGCACGGCCTACCTCTTCGGTGCGTTGATTGTCATCATCCCCCTGGTGATGGCACTCAAGTTGCCGCAACCGGCTAAGGTGCCTACGTCCGGGGATCCTCCTGGAGAAATGAGATGATACCGATTCGAAAAAGCTTTGATCCTTTTAACGGGAGGGGACAACTCCATCTGAGCTAGGCGGTTGAGCTCTCCTTAAGCCGTGGGATGCGCCGGCGGCGAAACCCAAGCGGCGAAACCACGCAGCAAATTCCGTTGGCAGTTAGCGCCCGCGCGAGCGGTTGGCAGAGCGGAAGTTACGCGGACCCGCTCTGCCGGGCTGACGGGGACCACCGCTGCGATTACCACCAGCACCGCGCTGCCCACCACGCTGGCCTCCGCCGCGCTGGCCTCCACCGCCACCACCCTGCGGCGGTTTCTTTACGTGGCGGTTGCTCTGGTGGAGTTCCATCGCAGCAGCGTCGTGGTGCGCGTGATCGGTATCCACCGGGACCGTCCGCTGGATCAACTTCTCCACATCCCGCAGCAGTGCCACTTCATCTGCCGAACAAAAGCTGACGGCATGGCCGCTCTCCCCCGCACGTGCAGTGCGCCCGATGCGGTGCACATAGGCATCGGCCTCCATCGGCAGGTCAAAGTTCACCACCAGGGTAATATTTTTCACATCAATCCCGCGTGATGCCACATCGGTGGCAACCAGAATATCAAGGTCGCCGCGCCGGTAGCGTTCGAGCGTCTTCTCCCGCGCCGATTGCGACTTGTTGCCGTGAATCGAGTCGGCCTTGTAGCCGGCCTGCTCCAGCTTGCGGGCCAGATTTTTCGCACCGTGTTTGGTGCGGGTAAAGATCAGGCTTAATTCGTTCGGCTGATCCTTCGACCGCTGTTGCAGGAGCTCCAGCATGCGGGCCTGCTTGGCGTTCTTCTCGACGAAGCAAACCGATTGCTCGACCTTCTCAGCCGTGGTGCCCTGGGGGGCGATCCGGATTTCTTTGGGCTGGTGCAGCATGGCTTGCGCGAGCTTGGCGATCTCAGGTGCCATGGTCGCCGAAAACAGCAAGGTGTGGCGCTGCTGGGGCAGCTTGCTCTCGATCTTTTGAATGTCGCGAATGAAACCCATGTCCAGCATGCGGTCGGCCTCGTCGAGGATGAACGTCTCAACCTGCGACAGGTCCACATGGCCTTGATTCATCAGGTCCAGCAAGCGCCCGGGGCAAGCCACCAGCACAACCAGCTCTTGAAACAGCATCTGGGTCTGCGGCTTTTCGGAAACCCCGCCGTAAACCAGGCCGACGCGGAAGGAGACGTGCTTGCCATACACTTTAAAACTCTCCGCCACCTGACCCGCCAGCTCGCGGGTCGGCGTCAATACCAGGTGACGCACGCCGCGGCGGAAGGTCTGGCGGGGACGCTCCGCGATCGCGTGCAGCAACGGCAGCGCAAAGGCCGCCGTCTTGCCGGTGCCGGTTTGCGCACAAGCCAACAGGTCGCGGCCTTCCAGCAGCACCGGAATGGCCATCGCCTGGATCGGTGATGGTGTGGTGTAGCCCTTTTCAATCAGGGCCCGTTGAATGGGTGCGGACAGCTGCAGCTGTTCGAATGTGATTTCGCTCATAATCTAGCATGGCGCCATCTGTAGATGGTGATAACGGGCGCCGCGTTATCGATGACGTTTTATCTGATTTTCCTAAAACAATCGCTCATCGATAACGGCCGCGTCAGGTGAGTGCCGCGCACTCGTAACCCGCGCTATAAGCGGTGGAATCCGACAATAAGCAAGCACAATCGGACCGCCCTCAAAAGAAATCTTGTGCTTTAGTCCCAGCAGGTGAGTCTCGGAGACGCATGGCAAAAATCGGCACATTCAATCAATTAACCATCCTTGAACGGGTGGACCACGGGCTCTATCTGGACGGCGGCGAACTGGGCAACATTCTGCTGCCGCAACGCTACGTCACCGCCGAAATGAAAGTCGGCGGCAGCATCGAAGTCTTCATCTACTGCGACTCCGAGGACCGCCTGGTCGCCACTACCGAAACCCCCAAGGGCCAGGTCGGCGAGTTTGCCTACCTGGAGGTGGTCGAGGTGAAGCCCAACGTGGGCGCCTTTCTCGACTGGGGGCTGAGTAAAGATCTGTTACTGCCCTACCGCGAACAGGGTAATTTCATCATCAACCAGGGCGATGGCCTGGTCGTCGCAATTTATCTGGACGAGCATACCCATCGCATCGTGGCCTCCGCCCGCCTGCACCGCCACATCTGCCCGGAACCGCCGACTTACGCGCCGAACGATCCGGTCGAAGTCCTGATTTACGGCGACTCCCCGCTGGGCTACAAAGCGATCGTGGACAGGAAACACCGCGGCCTGCTCTACCATGCCGAGACCCACGAGAAGCTTGAAGAGGGCGACCGCTTCACCGGCTACGTCAAAAAGGTGCGCTCGGGCGGCAAGATCGACCTGCGCCGCGACCCCGCCGGCTACCAGCGCGTCGAGTCGCTGGCCGACCGGATTTACAAGCAACTCGAAGCCGCCGGCGGACAACTGTCCTGCAACGACAACAGCAGCCCGGAATCCGTCCGTGAGCACTTCGACTGCTCCAAGAAAGCCTTTAAGCAGGCCATCGGCGCCCTTTATAAACAGCGCTTGATTCGCATCACTGAGGCGGGTATCGAGCGAGTCCACGACGACACGTAGCCGCACTGCTTCAGCTGTGCGGCCTGATTGTTGGCTTGCTGACCATTCTCGCTCATGGCTTGAACACTTTTAGTTCCAGCTCGGGAATCATGCGGAAATGCTTCGCATTTGAAGTGCACAGCGTCTGACCATGCTCAACTGCAGATGCAGCGATAATGGCATCTGCAGCCCGGATCCCATGCGAGAGTGCAAACTGCTCAATGTAAATACTCGCGCGATGACCAATATTCTCGTTAAGCGGCAGCATTTTGATTTGAAACGTCCGCAGAAAATGCTGTGCCAGTTTCTGTTGCTTCATGTTAGCTGCGCCTTGCAGTAGTTCCATATACGTCTGCACCGAAACGGCCCTTTCGACCGTGCGCTCAAGTAACCGGGCAGCTTTCAGATTACCCCGCTGGATCCAGATCAGCATGTCGGTATCAAAAAGCATCAGTAGCGGGACTTGCGCAGTTCATCCAATGTGGACGTGACGGATGCCCCGCTCGCATTCATACCAAAAAAAGGATGCTCCGCGATCTTCATCAAAGCACCGCTCTCAGATTCTGAAATAATCCGCCCCTTCACCTTTCCCCGGTAGGTCACGCACACCTCCTCGTTGCGGTCCAGCGCCCGCAGAACTTCTTTGCTTTTGTAGCGTAAATCGACAATGCTGGCTTCCATAGATGACTATTAAGACTAGACATTTAATGATGTCAAACCGACAAACGGGCATCAAGCTGCAACTAACTCAACCGCCAATCCGTCAATCCACTCAACCAACGTGCTCCTCAGCTACCGCAACCTCACCGTCTCCTTCGGCGGCCCCAAACTGCTCGACAATGCCGGGCTCACCATCGACAAGCGCGAGCGCATCTGCCTGCTCGGGCGCAATGGTGAAGGCAAGTCCACCCTGCTCCGCATCCTGAACGCGGAGATCGACTTCGATCAGGGTGAGATCGAGGCCATCCCCAACCTGCGCATCAGTAAGCTCGATCAGGAAGTGCCCACCCTGCTGGACGGCACCGTCTTTGAAGTCGTGGCCGAAGGCCTCGGCCAGGCTGTCCGCACCATCGCCCGCTACCACCACCTGCTGCACGAGCTCGGCGAGCACCCCGAGGACGAAACCATCGGCGAGCAACTCGACGAGCTGCAACACGAACTCGACCGGACCGACGGCTGGGCGCTGGAGCACAAGGTGGAAAACATTCTCGACCGCGTCGAACTGGACGGCGGGCAGGACTTCGCCGCCCTCTCCGGCGGCAACAAGCGCCGCGCGCTGCTGGCCCGCGCGCTGCTGGCCGACCCGCATATTCTGCTGCTCGACGAGCCGACCAATCACCTCGACATCCCCGGCATCCAGTGGTTGGAGGAATTCCTGCGCAAAGCCAATATCGCCCTGGTTTTCGTCTCGCACGACCGCGAGTTCATCCGCCGGGTGGCCAATAAAATCCTCGATCTCGACCGTGGCCAACTCACCCGCTGGGAATGCGATTACGAAACCTACCTCGAGCGCAAGGCCGAGCTGCTGGCGGGTGAAGCCAAGCAGCAGGCCGTCTTCGATAAAAAGCTCGCCCAGGAGGAAGTCTGGATCCGCAAGGGCATCCAGGCCCGCCGCACCCGCAACGAGGGCCGCGTCCGCTCACTCAAAAAAATGCGGGAAGAACGCGCCGAGCGCCGCAACCTCCAAGGTAAGACCAAACTCGACCTCAGCGACGCCCAGATCTCCGGCCGCAAGGTCATCCGCGTCGATGACATCAGCTACAGCTGGGGCGAACAGCCGCTGATCCGGAACTTCTCCACCACCGTCTGGCGCGGTGACAAGATCGGCATCATCGGGCTCAACGGCTCCGGCAAGACCACCCTGCTCAACCTGCTGCTGAAAAAACTGGAACCCACCCACGGCAGTGTCACCCACGGCACCAAGCTCGAAGTCGCTTACTTCGACCAGCACCGCGGCCAACTCGACGACAAACTCAGCGTCGCCGAAAACGTCCACCCGGCCGGCGAGATGGTCAACATCAATGGCAAGCCCCGCCACATCCTTTCCTACCTGCAGGACTTCCTCTTCACCCCGCACACCTCCCGCTCGCCCATCACCAAACTCTCCGGCGGCGAGCGCGCCCGCCTGCTGCTGGCCAAACTCTTCCTCCAGCCCGCCAACGTGCTGGTGCTGGACGAGCCGACCAACGACCTCGATATCGAGACCGTCGAACTGCTGGAGGAGCGCCTGCTCGAATACAGCGGCACCCTGCTACTGGTCAGCCACGACCGCAGCTTCCTCAATAACGTGGTCACCAGCACCATCGCCCTCGAAGGCAACGGCCAGCTGAAAGAACACATCGGCGGCTGCGACGCCTGGCTGGAGCAACTGGCCGCAAGCAGTGCCGCTGCGAAACAAGTGAAGTCAGCACCCGCCAGCCCGCCTGCACCCGTCGCCCCCCAGCCGACCAAGCGCAACCTGACCAACAAGGAACGCGAAGCGCTCAAAACTTTGCCGGGCAAAATCCAACAGATGGAAGCTGAACTGGAAGCACTCTCCAAGCTGATGGCCTCAGCCGATTACTATCAGGACCCGAACAGCGACCTCAGCAGCGACGCCCAAAAACTCGAGGCGCTGGAAAACCAGATCCTGCAAAGCTTCCAACAACTGGAGCAGTTGGAGAGCTAAGGGCCTGTCAGCAAACTGCGTTTAATCGTTAGTCGGGCGGTCGGGATCAGGAGCCAGAGTTTGACTCTTGGATGAAATTACTGAAGCTGCGCGGCGATGGAAGCACCCGATATCGAAAAGACGGCGATCGACTCGCTCTACCTCATCAGCAGTCTCGTCTCCAACACCGATGAGCCTCAGCTGGCGCTGCAGTTCATTCTGGATGAAATCGTTCGTGTGCTCCAGCCCAGCAGTGCCTCCATCTCACTCATCAATCCCGATAATCAACGCCTTGAACTGGAGGTCTCTTATGGCTTGCCGGAGGATTGGGCGGATATGGATCTCGCATTAGGCCAGGGCATAACCGGATGGACAGCGCTGCATGGCCGCTCAATCGTCGTCCCGGATGTGCACGAAGAACCACGCTACATCAGTCTGCGGCCCGGTATCCGTTCTGAAATGGCCGTGCCGATGGAAGACCGGGGCATGGTGATCGGGGTCGTCAATGTGGACAGTGAACAGGTCAACGCTTTTAACGGGCATTCGTTGAAAATCCTGACGCTGCTGACCAACGAAGCCGCGCGCGCGATCTCCCGGCTCTGGCTGATCCAGCAACTCCGGACCAAAGCGGCGCAGCTGGAATCACTCATCAACATGAGCCAGGGCCTGGTGGGGGAACTGGATACCGACGAAATCTTCGAGCGCCTGGCCCGCGAGGGACGCCAGCTGCTGGATTGCCACAGCTGTGCGCTCTTTCTGCTCAGCGCGGACAAACAGGAGCTCAAACTGCACAGGATGTTTGGCCGCAAGGGTCCGATTGTGGTGGATCAGTCGATTCAAATCACCAATTCTGCGGTCAGCGCCGCCGTACACCGGAAAAAACAAATCGAGGTCAGCGACCTGAGTTTTACCGAGGACAATGATTTCCTGCACCTGATTCAGCGCGAAGGTCTGGTTTCAATGCTCGCTTCGCCAATCTGTTTCGGGGATGAAGTGATTGGGGTGCTGAATGCGTACACCGACCACCAACATCGTTTCAATAACGACGAAAAGAAAGTGTTCGGCACGCTGGCCGGTCTCGGTGCGCTGGCGATGCAGAATGCACGCCTCTACGCACGCGTGTTTGCCTCAGAGGAAACCCTGCGCCGCAATGAAAAGTTGACCACGCTGGGCATGCTGGCAGCCGAGATCGCCCATGAAATCCGCAATCCGCTCACCGTCATCAAGCTGCTGTTTGATTCCCTGGAGCTGGAATTTCCGGCGGCGGATGCGCGTCAACGGGACGTCCACGTCATCGGGGAAAAGCTGGACCAACTGGAAGAAATCGTCGAGCGCGTGCTCAGCTTCGGGCGCAGCCGCGAGGGCATGTTCAGCCGCCAGGACCTCGGCCAACTGGTGCGCGAGACCATACGCCTGGTGCGGCTGAAGTTGCAGCAGCAGAAGATTGAGCTGGAGTTTCAACCGTATCCGGAAAGCATTCTGGTCGAAGTGAACCGGGGCCAAATGCAACAAGTCTTGCTGAATCTAATCCTCAACGCCACCCAGGCCATGCCGCATGGGGGCACCATCCGCATCGAAACCAGCCTGAATGCCGGCCATGCGGAACTGCGCATCACCGACAGTGGCCAGGGCATCCCGCCGGAGCTGCAGCAGAAGATATTTGAGTCCTTCCTGACCAACCGCACCGAAGGCACGGGGCTGGGGCTCTCCATCAGCAAGCGTATTCTCCGCAGCCATCGCGGTGACATCGAACTTGATTTTTCATCTCCCGGGCAAACCTGCTTTCGCTGCTGGATTCCAAAATGCACATGAATAAAGACCAACGATCCTGGCTGTGGCCGGCTCTATTGGCGGCGACCATCTTTACCCTTTCCGGCGCGACCAGGATTGCGGTGCCCGATATCGGGCTGCAATTTTCCAAGGATAAAATCGCTCATTTTCTGATATTCGGGCTGCTGGCTACGGCACTGTTACGGATCCCCCGCCTCAGCCGCAGCGGCTGGCGCGGGGCCGTCGTAGCGGCAAGCATCACAATCTGTTTCGGCGGCTTCGATGAACTGCGCCAGTCGTTGACGCCCGGTCGCAGCGTCGAATTCGCCGATTGGATCGCCGACAGCCTGGGGGCAGTCGTCGCTGTGGTGGCCTACCAACGGCTCAATTGCTATCGCAAGTTGCTGGAATGGCCGGCCTTCAAGCTGAAACGGGGAGTCCGTGGCCAGACGATTAAAATGCAAGCGGATCATTCAAGCAGCTGAGCCCGGATGCTGCCGGGAAGCGACAATCGGTCAGGCCTTGCCGCTTACTGCTGACGGCGGGAGCGGGAAAAGCGACCGCGGCGGGTGGACGCAAAACCAGCCAGAAAATTCCTTCCGGGCTGCGTCTGCGCAGTCGCTGTTTTTGCCGCCTTAACCGGATCGCCGGGTTGCATATAAACCGCCTTGTAGCAGGCACGCAGATCGGCAATGACTTCGCTGGACAGGTGACGCTTGAGCCCAACCAGGTTGAGCCCACTAACGGTACTGCGCTCAACCACCATGACGTAAGCAGGCACGTCATAGGTGATCGAGGCATTACCCGCCACCATCACCAGCGGCCCGATGGTGACAAATTGGTGAACGCCGCAGCCGCCCCCGAGAAATGAGCCACTGCCGATGTGCACATGTCCGGCCAGCATGACGTTGTTGGCCAGGACGACGTTGTCCGCCAGCTGACAGTCATGGGCGACATGGGCATTGGCCATGAGCAGACACTTGGCACCGATGCGGGTCACCCCGCCCGGCTGCGTCGAACGGTGAATCGTCACCCCCTCGCGGATCACGCTGCCGCTGCCGACATGCACGCCGGACACCGTCGCCGGCGAAAATGAAAGATCCTGCGGCAGCCCGCCGACCACCGCAAAACTGTCCACCACAACGCCCGCATCCAGCACACTGCCGGAGCGGATAATCGCGTGGCTGGCAATACGGCAACCGGCTGCGAGCGTGACCCCCGCCTCAATGACGGCATAAGGGCCCACTTCAACGTCTCCCGCAAGCTGAGCCGCAGGGTCGATAATCGCAGTCGGATGCAGCAACGGCCCCATCGGCTTTCACGCATCTTTCCCCTTAGGGAGCCACGGTTTGATTTTGCTCAAAGCGGAGCGATTGGCCGTCAGCTGAGGCAAATACCCGGATCAGCTCACCGGGCTTGATCTCGCCGGAGAGAATTGCCTCCGCCAGTGAATCTTCCAGATACTTCTCCACCGCCCGGCGCAATGGCCGCGCACCATACTTTTCGTCGTATCCCTTTTCGATCAGGAAGTTTTTCACCTCTTGCGCAAACTCAAAGATCAGCTCGCGTTCTTCCAGACGCTTGGACACATTGCGCAGCTCCAGATCCACGATAGCCTGCATGTCTCCGCGCCCCAGCGATTTGAAGATCACCAGATCATTCAACCGGTTCAAAAACTCCGGCTTAAAGACGCGCTTGGTTTCATCCAGAATTTTTTCACGCACTTTTTCATACTCGTTTTCGGCGGTATGCTCCATGCCGAATCCCATCGAGGTATTGCGCTGCAGGATGTCGGCACCGACGTTCGAGGTCATGATCAAAATGGTGTTCCGAAAATCGACTTTACGGCCCAAACTATCCGTTAAACGTCCTTCTTCCAGCACCTGCAACAGCAACTGCACCACATCCGGGTGCGCCTTCTCGATTTCGTCAAACAGCACGACAGAATACGGCTTGCGCCGCACGGCTTCAGTCAGTTGGCCGCCCTCTTCGTAGCCGACATAACCGGGAGGTGAACCCACCAGGCGGGAGACGGCAAACTTCTCCATATACTCCGACATGTCGATTTGTATAATGGCATCTTTATCCCCGAACATTTCTTCGGCCAGCACCTTGGCCAGCAGCGTCTTGCCCACGCCGGTCGGCCCGAGAAACATGAAGGAACCAATCGGACGCTTGGGATCTTTCAAGTCGGCGCGCGAGCGGCGCAGTGCTTTGGAGATCACTTCGGTGGCGATCTCCTGCCCGATCACCTCGCGGCGCAGTTCAGCCTCCAGGTGCAGCAGCTTCTTACTCTCCGACTCTTCCATCCGCGACAGAGGAATACCGGTCCACGCGGCAACCACCTGCAACATGTCTTCCGCATCCACCGTGATGCGGTTCTCTTCGCGGGACTTTTTCCAGTCTTCAATCAGATCCGCCTGCTTCTTGCGCAGTTGCTTCTCCTCATCGCGGAACTTGGCGGCATCCTCAAAACGCTGACCGGAGATGGCCTGCTCTTTATTTGCGCAGACCGCCTCGATCGTGCTGTTCATGCCTTCAATCTCGGGCGGCTGTTTGAGTGACTCGATACGCGCACGCGCGCCGGCCTCGTCCAGAATATCGATCGCTTTGTCCGGCAGAAAACGGGAGGTAATGTAGCGCTCGGAAAGTTTGGCGGAGGCCTCCAGCGCCGCGTCAGTAAAGGTGCACTTGTGGTGCTCCTCGTATTTACTGCGAATCCCCTTAAGAATTTGGATCGTGTCCTCTACCGAAGGCGCCTCGACTTTCACCGACTGGAAGCGGCGGTCCAGCGCACTGTCTTTCTCGATGTATTTGCGGTATTCCGCCAGCGTGGTGGCACCGATGCACTGCAACTCACCACGACTCAGCGAGGGCTTGAAAATGTTAGAGGCATCCATTGCGCCCTCCGCCGCACCCGCACCGACGATGGTGTGGAGCTCGTCAATAAAGATGATGATGTTCTTGGCGCGGCGGATTTCATCCATCACCGCCTTGATGCGCTCTTCGAATTGCCCGCGGTATTTGGTGCCGGCGACCATCAGCGCCAGGTCCAGAATGATCACCTTCTTATCCTGCAGAATCTCAGGCACGATCCCCGAGGCAATCTCCTGGGCCAGACCCTCGACGATCGCGGTTTTGCCGACTCCCGCCTCACCGATCAACACCGGATTATTTTTGGTCCGGCGGCAGAGAATCTGCACCACGCGGCGGATTTCGTCTTTACGCCCCACGACAGGATCCATCTCGCCTTTTTTGGCCATTTCAGTCAAGTCCCGGCCAAAGGCCTTCAGCGCGGGCGTCTTATTGTCCGCCTTGGAATCGGACGAGCCACCTGATTTGCCTCCGGCAGTCGCCTCCTCCGGTTCGCCCGAGAAATTCGGATCCAGCTCAGAGAGAATTTCATTGCGGCAGCGTTCAATATCCACATCCAGCGATTTTAACACGCGGGCCGCGACCCCCTCGCCTTCGCGCAAAAGCCCCAGCAGGATGTGCTCAGTGCCCACGTAGGAATGATTCAGCGACTTGGCCTCCTTGCCCGCCAGCGCCAGCACTTTCTTGACGCGGGGAGTGTAGGGAATATTACCCGAGGGTTTGCTCTCCGGCCCGGTGCCGACTTGCTTCTCAACCGCGGAACGGACCGTCTGCAAGTCCAGCCCCATCTTCATCAGCACATTGACCGCAACTCCTTGCCCCAGATTGATCAGGCCCAGCAGCAGGTGCTCGGTCCCGACGTAATTGTGGTGAAAACGGTCCGCCTCCTTACGGGCCAGTGCCAGCACCTGTTGGGCGCGGGGAGTAAAGTTGTTCATTGGTTCCATATTATGTCACATTTATGGTAAATCGATGACCTTGTCAAAGTCCAGCGACGGAAGAGCAGATAATTCTTTGCGCAGCATCGTGGCCCGGCAGACATCGCGGGCATCCGGCTCGATGCCCTTGTTGGCGGCAAACTGAACATGCCCCGGCTGGGATTCGATAAAAAAGCGGTCGATATCGACCCGCATGGCCTCCGGCAGCATGCCAAAATCAACCGCCAGCCGCAGCAGCGACAAGTGATGCATCGCCTCTGTGGACGTCAGCACGTGGGCGTTGCGCAGCAAGCCGTAGGCCCGCCCGATGTGATCGAGCAGTTTTGCGCTGTTGTCCTCCAGGCGCTTGTAGCGCGCATTGACCTCATGATCAATAACGGTTTTCAGCACATTACCAAGACGTTCGATAATATCCTCCTCCTTTTCCCCCAGCGTCTGCTGGTTGGAAATCTGAAAGACGTGCCCGGTGGCATCCGAACCCTCACCAAACAAGCCCCGCACCGTGATGCCGAGCTGGTTGACGGCGCGGGCCACCCGCTCCATCTGCCCCGACAGCACCAGCCCCGGCAGGTGCATCATCACCGAGGCGCGCAGCCCCGTGCCGAGATTGGTGGGACAAGCGGTCAGGTAGCCAAACTCCGCATCAAATGCAATATCCAGATCGCTTTCCAGCTCACTGTCGAAGCAGTTGATCTGCTTCCAGACGCTCTTCAGCCGGAAACCGGATTTGAGAAACTGGATGCGCAAATGGTCCTCCTCGTTAATCATCACCGAGCAGGTCTGATCCTTGTCGATGTAAACGCCGCTGCCCGGGTGGGACTCGCACAGCTCACGGCTGATTAAGTGGCGCTCGACCAATACTTGCTTTTCCAGATCCGACAGATCCGAAATTTTAAAAAAATTACCCTGCTCCAGCTTGGCCAGGCTGGACAGATGCGCGGCACACTTGGCCAGAATGTCCCGCCGCTGTGCCATAGTTGCACGCTCCGGAAAAGGCACACCCACCAGATTGCGTGCCAGCCGCAAGCGGGTACTCAAGACTACCGGGCTGGACTTTTGTGAATTTCGCGTGAGTTCCGCGTTATCCGATTGGAGCAGACTTTCAATCATGACTGGCTGTATTCAAGCGTCGCCGCATTGGATTTTAAGGTCTTGATTTGGTCGCGGTATTTGGCGGCATCCTCATAGGCTTCATCCGAAATCGCCTGTTCCAGGGCCTGCTCCAGGCGTTCCAGCCGGGCCACCGCACTTTGCCGGTTCAACACGAGTTCGGGCGTCTTCCCCTTGTGCGAGCAGCCCACGTGCATATCGACCAGCACCGGCCGCAGCAGAGGGGCAAACACACTGAAACAAACAGAGCAACCCATGCGCCCGGAACGGCGGAAATCGGCTGTTTTCAGTCCACACGCCGGACACTGCAGGGCTTGATCCTCGCTCCGCTCCACCAGCTGGGTTTGCCCCAGCAGGTCGGCCAGCGAAAAACCCTCCGGATTCATGACACCTTTGGCCTGAGCACAGGCTTCGCACAAATCCACCTTGATGATCTTGTTGTTAATGATCTGAGTCAGGTGAACCGTGGCCGGATTCTCGCAATTACTACACTTTAGATTTTCACCCATATTCGTTAAGATAATACTAGTTTCGCGAATCGCAAAAACAAATTTTCATTCTGCTGGAAATGCTTCAGCAGATACGATACCAATCAGGCGCACAAACCGCTAGCGCAGGTGCGTCGCCGCACCGCAGGATCACCCCCACCAGGCCAAGCTCGCGCGCGATATGCCAAAGTGCCCAAAACGCCACAACCGCAAAGTGCGCTGCGGGGAAGCGGTCGCGCTACCGCAGCATCGTGCCCTGGCGGCAAACGCGCTGCCGGAACTGCTCGAGAAAGCTGCCGGTTACCGGCCCCGGTTGCCCATTGCCGATCGGACGGGCATCCACCTTAACAATCGGGATGATTTCGGCCGCCGTGCCGGTCAGAAAGAGTTCATCCGCCACCCAGATGTCATAGCGGGTCAGGTTGGCCTCGCGGCAGGGAATCCCCAGCGCCTGGGCAATCTCCAATACCGTGTCGCGGGTGATGCCTTTAAGCACTCCGGCACTGGCCGAGGGGGTGATTAATTCTCCCTTGTGCACGACGAAAATATTGTCGCCGGTGCACTCCGCCACAAAGCCCTGGTCGTTGAGCATGATCGCCTCATGGTAGCCGAGGTGCTGGGCCTCAATCTTGGCCAGAATGTTATTCAGATAGTTGAGTGATTTCACCGTGGGTGGCAGTGCCGCCGAGCTTGTCCGGCGGGTGGGCACGGTGATGATTTCGAGGCCCTGCTCATAAAACTCTGCCGGATAGAGCTGAATTTTATCGGCGATGATAATTAGCTGCGGACGGTCGCAGTTTTTGATCGACAGGCCCAAACTGCCAACACCACGGGTGACCACCAGCCGGATATAACCGTTGGTCAACCCATTGGCCCGGCAGGTCTCACAGACTGCGGCGGCAATTTCCGCGCGCGACCAGGGTAAGTCCAACATGACTGCCTTGGCCGAATACTCCAAACGCTCCAGGTGCTCTTCCAGTTTGAACACACAACCTTCATACAGGCGGATCCCCTCAAAAATACCGTCACCATAAAGCAGGCCATGATCGAAAACCGAAACCATCGCCTCGGATTGATCGACCAACTTGTCATTCATATAAATTTTCATAAAATTCAAATCATGCCTGCTTCAACGCATTTGTCTAGTATTCTCAACCACGCCATGCAATTTTAAGTATGGGGTAACTTGCGGAAACAGGGGAACGGGGTAGCGCAGGTGCGTCCCCGCACCGCAGGAGGGTAGCGCAGGTGTGTCCCCGCACCGCAGGAGGGTAGCGCAGGTGCGTCCCCGCACCGCAGGAGGGTAAGCGCAGGTGTGTCCCCGCACCGCAGGAACGTCCGTAGAGCCACGCCTCCAAGACCAGGCCCAGCACCTCTGGCACACCACAGCCGCAACGTGCGCCGCGGGACGTGATCGCGCTACCCGCATGAAATAGAGCTTACCCCGTAATTAAAATTGCACCCTTAACCACGAAATATTTCCGCAGCAGCCGCCCACCAAAGTAGTCGGGGGTGATTCATCCTTATAGTAGTCAGAGGACAGAAATCAGAAGCCAGACGTTACCGGACAACAACTTAGGGCAATTGAAATGTTCGCCTTCTTGGCGTATCACGAAAATTGACAACTGCATGATTATCAACACTGGCCTCTGTCTTCTGACTCATCTTTTAAGGTTCGTCCTGGCAACCCGCACGCTCAGCACCAGCCAGGCGGCTCCATACGCTCACAACCGCCGCGACCGCAATGGCCCTGCACGGATAATCCATGCCCGCCACTGCGCTCCAGGCGGACGATGAATCGGTCCGACTACGGATGTTTAGCAGGCGCACTTGCGCGTGCCGCAGCCGCTGCCGGACTTGAGCCCCTCGGCGATCTTCAATGAGGTCGGCGTGATCGCGAGTCCGCCGAGATTGGTGCAGCGCAGTTCGCGCGGCATTTGATGGGCCACTTCGTTCATGGAGCGCACCACTTCATCCATCGGAATGAGAGGATCGTAATTGGCTAGCGCCATGTTGGCGCAGGAAAGTGCATTGGTGGCCGCCATAATATTTTTACCCAGGCAGGGCGCTTCCACCCGGTTGGCGACCGGATCGCAGACCAGGCCGAAGCTGTTCTGCAACGCCATCGAGGCAGCAGCCAGTTGTTGCGCCTGCGTGCCCCCGGCTAATTCCACCATCGCAGCGGCAGCCATCGACGCACCCGAGCCGGTCTCGGCCATGCAACCACCCTCTTCCGCCGCAAAGGTAGCATCGCGGGCGATAAAGACCCCGATCAGTCCGGCCGCAAACAGTGCCTGGATGATTTCGCTGCGGCTTTTGCCCATGGCGTGGCCGACGGCCAATACCGCGCCGGGCATGGCCCCACAAGAACCTGCGGTCGGGGCCGCCACAATCACGCCCAGCGAGGACTTCACCTCCATGATGGCACTGACGTAGCGGATGATGCGGTTATTGATGTCGGCAGGCACCAGGACTCCGGCAGCCTCGGCGCGTTGAAAGCCGGGCGACTGCGCCGGTAAAATGCGATCGCCAAAATCCGTTCCGGCCAGTCCGGTTGCCACTGCAGCTTCCATGATCGTGACCAGCGCGTCCATCATGGCTTCGAGTTGTTCTTCGGAAAGACCGGATCGCTCCGACTCATATTTCAGCCCGCACTTGCCCAGCGGTGCATCCACTAAGGCCGCCTGATGCAACATCTCACCCGCACGCTGAAAGCTGACTTTGAGTCCGCGGCGCGAAAGCACCGGCAGAACCGCCTGCAAGTGTCGCAGCTGACGGCAATGCGGGTGCTCTGCCAGCCCTTGCAACTGTCCGGGAGCCAGCGGTTGCCGACTGTAAACATTCAGCAGACCTCCGCCGGAACTGGCTGGATGCCAGCTCACGCCCTCGGCCTGGGCGTCGAGCGCCGTCTGCAAAGCAGCTTCCGGTTCGACATCAAACCATGCCAGCGTGTGATGGAAATCACCCGCCGAATGCAGTTCAATCCCATCAATCGACCGCAGCTCAATCATGCCCCCGCCCGTGGACACCGCGTCCAGCCGGAAAGCCTGACCGTTTGCATCCGTCAATTCGAGACGGTAAAAATTCGGGTGGGGAGCGTCATAGGATTCGTAGCGCAGATCGATCTCAATCCCCGCTGCTGCCAGCGCATCCTCGTAGCCCGGGATACGGGCATCCTCCGGCGTCCATCCCAGCAGGCCGCTGTACAGGCCGAGGTCTGTGCCCTGATCCTTGTGCGTCGTGACCAGTGAACCGTTCGGATCGTAACGGACAACGACCTTGCAAATAGTCCCGCCCACCAGGTCGCGGGCCAAACGTCCGATGCGGTTGGCGGCGGCGGAGTGCGAACTGCTGGGACCCCGCATAACGGGACCGAGCACATCGTTAAAGATACTGGGAGGCGTGTCTGCCATAATTAACGGTCCAGCTGAACACTGACTTGTTTACCTGCTGACAAACTAACAGTATGCAATTTCCCGTCCAATTCAAGCGAGATGGTTTGGCTTTTGCTGGAGCGGAGTTCGACCTCAACTTCTTCCGGGTCCCACTCCAGGCGCTCGATCTCGATTGCGCCACGGGCTAGCACACCCTCGATGGAGCCGGTCGGCCATTGCTCGGGCAGTGCCGGCAGCAAGCGGATCTTACCCAACTCCGAACCGACCAGCATCTGTATGATCAAGGCTGGCTGGCCGCCGCTGATGTCCATATTGAACAGGTGGCGATGATTGTGCATGGAAGCCAAATTGTTGAGCCAGAAACGGTTGACCAGGTGGCGCAGGCAAAGGTAGGACAGTTCGCTGTCCCCTAGCGTGGAGACGACCTGCCCGAGCTGCACCAGACCGAAGGACATGAAACCGCGGTCCTCCGGATCTTTCCAGTGTTCGGCCAGCTTGAATTCAACGCTTTTGCGGAAGCCTTCTTTTAATTCGGAATCCGCCTTAATCTCGTCCGGCATCATGTAATAAAGGGGGTAAAGCTGTGAGGAGTGGCGGTGGGCGTCGTTATTGCCCAGGCGCGGGGTGAGCCACTCCTTGATGATACCGTCTTCCAGCATATAGGGCGGCATCTTCGCCAGCATGTTTTCCCAGACCGGAATTTTGTCCCCGTTGACGCCCAGGATGCGTGAGCCCTCGATCAGGTTGTGCAGCACTTCCTTGGCCACGGCCACGTCCATGGTGGCGTTGTAGGTAGCCTGGGACTTGCTGCCCTTGGGCCAGTTTTCCGGTGACTGGGTGGGCGAAAAGATCCACTTCCCGTCAGGGCCTTCGTAGAGATAATCCTGGAAGAAGAGCGCGACCTGCTCCAAGTAGGGAATCGCATGTTCAGCCAGGAATTTTTCGTCGCCGGTATAGAGGTAGTAATCGTAGAAGAAATGCGCGGCTTTACCCGCGCCGGCAACCCACATGCCACCGGCGAAGTTCGCGTTGAGGGCGTTGTTGTAGCCGTGGGTGCTGGTGCGGGAAGGCAGCACAATGCCGCGCGCACCAAAGTAGTGCCTGGCATTAAGCTGCAGGTCCGGAATCAGCGACTCGATGTAGTTGGCGTAGGGCGGCATCAGCTCCGGCATGTTGCCAGGCAGGTTGGCCGCAATGGCTGAGGGCACGTTACCGTTATGGGTGTAGTCACTGGCCCAGTTCGGGACATAAGTACCACCCCAGACGCCCTGCAGATTCGGCGGCAGCTTGCCGGTGGAGCAGAGGATATTGTAGCGGCCGGCATCGAATTGCTTCTCAATCAGGGCCGGATTGATGTCCTGCCAGGTCGAGAGCTCCAGCAGCTCCTCGGTGGTCTTCAGGTGGTCCTCCACACTGCCGCCAATATCCAGCTTCACCCGGTTGAAAATTTCACCGTGAATTTTGGCGTGCCGCTGGAGCAGTTGGTCATAGTCAGCAGGCACCGCTGCCAATTTATCCGCCAGCGCCTCAAACTCGTTCGCACCTGCTTCACGCGGCAGGCGGATGTCGGCCAGGATCAGAATCTCATCGGCTCCGCTGACGCGGAGCGAGCCATCCGCATTCGGGCTGGTCGCACCACCCCGGGTGATGACCCGCGCATGCCCGTTGACGGACTGGATGCTGCCGGGATAAGCCTTAAGGAAACGCGCACTGAAGGATAGCGAGTCTTTCCTGGAAGCACTCATCAAATCGCCAAAGTGTTCCTTAAAGGATTCATCCGAGCGCTTGGCGATGTCGGTGTCCTTATTGAATTCATCACTGGATTCGCGGGCCTCCAGTTTGAGCTTCAGCGTAAGCGCACCGGGCTGGTCTGCGGTAATGCGGATCACCGCGACGCCGTTCTCGCGGGATGCGAAGACCTCGCGGCGGAAGGTGCCGGCATCGTCGGTCCACTGCACCGTTGCCTCGGCGGTAGAGAAGTCCACCGTGCGCGAGTAGTTGCGCACCGGCCCGCTGGCTTGTCGGTTGATCGAGAGATCAAAGGCCGGCACGTAGAAATCCGGATACATAAAGCCCGCCTGCCCGGAGTTATCGAACTGAAGCTTTTCCGCCTCCTTGTATTTACCCTCGGCGATCAGCTGGCGGATTTTTGGCAGATCCGCCGACTGATCGACCGGCACAAAGGGCGCGCCCATCGGCATGAACAATTCTTCATGGTTGAAAATGATGCGCTCATCGTTCGGACGGCTGAGGGCGTTCAGTCCCAGTATGCCGTTACCGGTGATCAGGCCCTCCTCCCAGTTGCTGGCGGGCTGCGCGCTGAGGAAACCACGCTCCGGAACAGGCAATCGGCCCTCTGCAACTGGTGATTTCATTTTAACAGTGCAGGAAACAGAGGTGATGAGTGCGCTCAGCGCTACCGACAGGACTATGAATATACGCATGCGTTGGCAGTTAAAGTCCTGCCTAACTATGCGCAAGCGAAAGCGGAATATTTTTTTACATGGAACTGCGCCCGCTGAAGCTGCCGCTGCCGCGATCACAATGCAGGCCGTTTCCAAGCTTCCAGACTGGACACCGTTACAACATTGACAAGTAATACCCGGCTGAAACCCGCATTCTTTCGCATCATGATTTCCATTTTAAACATTACCCGGCGGATCGTTATCTGTGCCCTGACATTATTATCGCTGCAACTGGCCGCCGAAATGCTGCCGGTTGATTTGCGTTGCGAAGGCAAGGTCAATCCACTGGCCGTGCCAGGTGAACCACGCTTGACCTGGCAACTGGCAACCCCGGGCAAGACACGTGCGCAGATGCAATCCGCCTGGCAGGTGCTGGTGGCCAGCAGTCCGGACTTACTTGCACCCGACCGCGCAGATCTGTGGGACTCTGGTAAACAACCGGCGCAGCGCTCACCCCAGGTTGCCTATGCTGGTCAAGCCCTGGCAGCCGGCCAGCAGTGCTACTGGAAAGTCCGCGTGTGGAATCAGGATGATGTGGCATCCACTTGGAGTGCGGACGCCTACTTTGAAATCGCGCCGATGACCCCGGCGGACTGGCGCGGTGCCGTCTGGATCGACGACGGCAAAGACAACCCCGCCCGCGACGAAGACTTCTATCGCGATGACCCGGCACCCTTGCTGCGCAAAGTTTTCAGCCTGGACAAACCGGTGGTCCGCGCCCGCCTGCACCTGGCCGGTCTGGGCCTGAGCTACCCCAGCCTGAACGGCGAGCGATTGGCCGATCACGTCTTCGACCCCCAATGGACAAACTTCGATAAACGCATCCTCTTCCGCACACTGGATGTCACCGCACAGCTGCAGGCCGGTGCCAACTGCCTGGGCATTGAATTGGGAAATGGCTGGTATAATCCCCTGCCCCTGCGCATGTGGGGACGCCGAAACCTGCGCGAAGCCTTACCTGTCGGTCGGCCCCGTGCCATTGCCTGTCTGGTCATCGAACACAGCGACGGCAGTCAGAGCATCATCAAAACCGGTCCCGGCTGGACGACCATGGAAGGCCCCACCCTCAGCAACAGCATTTACCTGGGGGAAGTGCGCGATGCCCGCAAAGCCATCCCCGGCTGGAATCGTCCGGACTATGATGCGGCTGCCTGGCGGCCGGTGCGTGTGCGTGATGAGCCGCTGGAGCCGCTGCTGCCGCTGTTGGCACCGCCGGTGCGGCTGAGTGAAGCCTTCCCGGCAGAAGCGGTCAGCTCGCCCGAGCCCGGGGTTTTTATCGTGGACTTCGGACGCAATTTTACCGGTCTGCCGGAAATTGCCCTCGACCTGCCTGCGGGCACCAAGCTGACTTTCCGCTTTGGCGAGCTGTTGTATGAAGACGGCAGCCTCAACCCCATGTCCAGCATCTGCGGGCAAATCAAGCGCAACATCCAGCTGGAAGACGGCACGGTGCAATCCATGGGCGGCCCCGGCGCCCCCGAGATCGCATGGCAACAGGATGTGTATATCGCGCGGGGTGGCGGTGAACGCTACCGCCCGGACTTCACCTTCCACGGCTTTCGCTATATGGAAATTACCGGGCTGCCCGCTGCGCCCCGGACCGCAGATGTCCGGGGCCGATACATAAACAGCGACCTCGCCACCAAGGGGCAATTCCTGGCTTCCAACCAACTGCTCAACCAAATTCAGCAGCTCACGCTCAATTCCTTTATCAGCAACGTGGTCACCGTGCAGTCGGACTGCCCCCACCGCGAACGCTTCGCCTACGGCGGCGATATCGTCGCCACCAGCGAAGCCTACCTGATGAACTACGACATGGCCGGCTTCTACGCCAAAACCGTGCGGGACTGGACGGATGCCGCCCTGCCGGACGACCGCCTGACGGACACCGCGCCCTTCGTGGGCGTGGACTACTGCGGTGTGGGCTGGGCCATGGTGCATCCGCTCTTGTTGGAGCAACTGCATCAGCACTATGGGGCACGTGACTTAATCGCGGCCAACCTGCCGGCCGCCCTGCGCTGGCTCGACGCAGAAGCGGCCCGCCGCGAAAACCATCTCGTGGTCACCGGACTCGGCGACCACGAAGCCCTCGGCGGCAAAGCTGCGGGTCCCGCCCTGACCACCCCGAAATTCATCCACTCCGCCCGGCGGGTCGCACGGCTGGCCAATATCGTCGGATGGGAGGACGCAGCCGCCCGGATGCAGCACTACGCAGAGGAATCCCAGGCTGCGTGGGAAGCGGCCTGCCTGGACCCCGCGAGCGGTCGGGTCGCTCAGGGCACTCAATCACAGCAAACCTTTGCCCTCGAATTTACCCAAACCGCCTCCCGCAGCCAAGACCGCATTTTTGATTATCTGGTGCAGGACCTGACCGCACCGGCCGACGGCCCGCGCCTCACCACCGGTATCTACGGCACCCGTATTCTGCTGGAGCAGCTCTCGCATCGTGGCCGCAGTGACCTGGCCTATGCCCTCGCCACCCGCGAGACCTTTCCCTCCTGGGGCCACATGCTGGCAAACGGGGCGACCACCCTGTGGGAAAACTGGGAAGGCAGCGACGGGAATTTCTCCAACAACCACCCGATGTTTGGCTCCGTCTCGGCCTGGTTCTTTCGCTGGCTGGGCGGGATCCAACCCGCCACAGACGCCATCGGCTTCGACCGTATCCATATCCGCCCGCAACTCGTGCCTGGCTTGGAATGGGTGAAAAGCACCCACCAATCGATTCGCGGCCCCATCGTTTCCAACTGGACCGCTGGCCCCGCAGCAAACACGCACGAGATTGTTATTCCGCCCAATACCATCGCCATCGTCGAACTGCCCGCTGCGATTGATGCCACGGTCACTGAAAGCGGCAAACCGGTGCAGCAAGCCACAGGCATCAAAGTCCTGCCACGGGAATCGATGCACGCCATCCGGATGAAAGTGCTGGGCGGGCACTATCACTTCAATGTCACACGGAAATAAGTATTTAAAGGCTTGATCCGCGATCATTCGGCGCGATGGATCGATCCACCGCGCCGGAAATCTGTCTGCTTTTTTGACGAACCAAAATAATACCGCCACAAGTAACCAGCATGAGTGACGACCGATCAACCAACCATAAACAACCCGGGCAACGCTCCAACGAGCTGTTTCAGCGCGCCCGGCAACTCATGCCCGGCGGGGTCAACTCTCCGGTCCGCGCCTTCCGCTCCGTGGGCGGTGCGCCCTTTTTTACGCAAGCGGCAACGGGTGCCCGGCTCGTCACCGCCGACGGCGTGGAGTTGATCGACTTTGTCTGCACCTGGGGCCCGGCCATCCACGGGCATAACGACCCCGACATCCGCGCCGCCGTGGCCGCCGCGCTGGACAAGGGCACCAGCTTCGGCACCCCGAATCCCTACGAGGTCGAGATGGCCGAACTGATCGTCGAACTCGTGCCCTCGGTCGAAAAAGTGCGCATGTGCAACTCCGGCACCGAGGCCACTATGTCGGCCATCCGCCTGGCCCGCGGCTATACCGGGCGCGATAAGATCATCAAGTTCGCCGGTTGTTACCACGGCCACGTGGACTCGCTGCTGGTCAAGGCCGGCTCGGGTGCCCTCACCCTCGGCAACCCCGACAGCGCAGGCATCCCTGCCAGTTTCGCCGCCGAGACGCTCGTGCTCGACTACAACGATACCGCTGGGCTACGACAGGCCTTCGCCAAGCACGGCGACGAGATTGCCGCCCTCATCGTCGAACCCTACCCGGCCAATTGCGGTCTGATCCTGCCGGACGCGGGCTATCTGCAACTGCTGCGCGAGTGCTGCACCACCCACGGCAGTGTGCTGATCTTTGATGAGGTCATGACCGGCTTCCGCGTCGCGCCCGGCGGCGTGCAGGAACGGGTCGGCATCACGCCGGATCTGACTGCGCTGGGTAAAATCATCGGCGGCGGGCTACCGGTCGGCGCACTCGGCGGTAAAGCTGAAATCATGGACTACCTGGCCCCACTCGGTCCGGTCTATCAGGCCGGCACACTCAGCGGCAACCCGCTGGCAATGGCCGCCGGGATCGCCTCACTGAAAAAGCTCACGCAAACGAATCCCTACCCGCTCTTTGAGCGGCTCGGTGCTCAAATCCGCACTGCCCTACTCGACGCCGCAGCCGCCAAAGGGCTGCCGCTGCAAGTCCCGCAGGTCGGCTCCATGTTTGCCCTCTTCTTCGCGGATTCCCCGGTCCGCAACTTCGGCGACGCCACCGGCAGCGCCACCGGGCAGTTCAACCCGCTTTTCCACTACGCGCTGGAGCACGGCGTTTATCTGCCCCCCTCGGCCTACGAAACCTGCTTCCTGTGCACCGCTCATGATGGTGCAGCGATTGAACGGGCAATCGAGGTGCTGACAGCAGGGATTCGTTGCCTCGACGCGAAAATACTTTAAATTCCCATTGACAGCGACCACGTCCAATCTACTTTTGCACGCTTTTCCAAAATCATGAAGACGACTTTATCTACGAATCTCGACCACACCAAATCCTGGTATCTGGTGGATGCTGCCGAGGAAACTCTGGGCCGTGTGGCTGTAAAAATCGCCAACGTGCTGCGTGGGCGCCACAAACCGACCTATACCCCGCATGCGGACACCGGCGACTTCGTGCTTGTGATCAACGCAGAGAAGATTAAACTCTCCGGCAAAAAGAACAGCCAGAAGACTTACATGTTCTACTCTGGCTGGATGGGCGGCGACAGTTATGTCAGCCTCAAGGATATGCGCCAAAAGAAGCCGGAATTCATTATCGAGCACGCGGTCAAGGGCATGCTGCCGCGCAACCGCCTGGGTCGTCAAATGATTAAAAAGCTGAAAGTTTATGCGGGCTCCGAGCACCCGCACGAGGCACAACAACCCAAACCGCTGGCTTAAGTCCTGATTGCAGGCATCTCCGGTTCAACTTTTTCATACCATGAGCGAACAAACATTTGTATCCGTCGGCCGTCGTAAAACTGCCACTGCACGCGTCCGCCTAACCCGCGGCACCGGTAAATTTGAAATCAACGGCAAAGATGCCGCCAGCTACTTTAAGACTGAAGAGTTCACCAACGCGGCGCTCTCCCCGCTCAAAACGGTAGAGATGAGCGAGCAGGTGGACATCACCGTCAAGGCACAGGGCGGTGGCCTGAACGGACAAGCCGGAGCCGTGCGCCTCGGGATTGCCCGTGCACTGGAAAAACTCAACGCCGACCTGCGCGTTGACCTCAAAAAAGAGGGCCACATGAAGCGCGATCCCCGCGCCCGTGAACGCAAGAAATCGGGTCAGCCGGGCGCGCGCAAAAACTTCCAGTTTTCGAAGCGCTAAGCTTCACCGCACGGTCGCATTATTTTGCAACCCTCCAAGGCCGTGCACGTGCTTTGGAGGGTTTTTTGTTTCTCCAATTATCTGTTTCCAGGCCATTCACCACGTAATCGCGCCCCATCAGCCATCAGCCATCAGTCATCAGTCATTAGCCATTAGCCATTAGCCATTAGCCATTAGCCATTAGTCATTAGCCATTAGCCATAAGTCATTAGCCATAAAAATGAACGCAGCAATTGTAGGTGCCTCCGGATTTTCCGGGGAAGAACTGGTGCGGATTCTTTCCACCCATCCGGATGTGAAACTCGCAGCCGTCACTTCGCGCTCACTGGCGGGGCGGAAAGTCGCCGGGGTGATGCCCGCGCTGCGGCATAAGGTGGGTGAGCTGGAGTTTACCGCCTCCGACCCGGCTGACCTGGCGGCCAGCAGCGGGATAGACGTCGTATTTCTGGCGCTGCCTCACGGCGTGGCGGCAGAATATGCCGAACCGCTGTATCAGGCGGGCAAGACCGTTATCGACCTGAGCGCGGACTTCCGGCTCGGATCGAGCCAGACCTACCAGGAGTATTACGGCCAGCCCCACCCGGCACCCCACCTGTTGCAGGCGGCTCCTTACGTGCTGCCTGAGCTGGCCGACGAGCAATGGAAATCCGCCTGCCTGATCGCCTGCCCCGGTTGCTACCCGACCAGTATCCAACTCGCACTCGTTCCCCTGCTGCGCGCCGGGCTGATTGCCAACCGGGGCATTATCATCAACAGTTGCAGTGCTGTCAGCGGGGCCGGGCGCAAAGTGGCCGAGGATTTTATTTTCTGCGAGCGCAACGAGAGCATGAAAGCCTATGCACTGCCCAAGCACCGGCACCTGCCGGAGATCGAAGAGCAACTCACCAAAGCGGCATTTGCCGACTGCATCGTGCAGTTCAGCCCGCACCTGGCGCCGATGAACCGGGGCATTGCCACCACGATCGTGGCCAAAGCCAAGAGCGGTATCGAAGACTTATACAGCGCATGGGAAAAGGCCTACGCCGATAAGCCCTTCGTCAGCGTGCTGCCGAGCGGCACCTTCCCGGATACCAAACACGTCAGCGGCACCAACCGGGCCGACATTGCTGCAGTTTACGACCCGCGCACCGGCAACTTTGTGATCAATTCCGTCATCGATAACCTCGTCAAAGGTGCCAGCGGTCAGGCCGTACAAATCATGAACCTGAAGTTCGGCTTCAAAGAAACCGCCGGCCTGCTCTAGCCCTCCTCAGGTCTTCGCCCGCTAAACACCCAGGTCTCCGGTCTCCGCCCGCATCCCTCAAAAAACTCATCCTTCATCCCTTAAAAAATGATCCCTGTCACGCTACTCGATAAGTCAAATGGCATCGCCGACTGTCCGGGCTTTACCGCCGCCGGAGTAGCCTGCGATGTAAGGGAACTCGACAATAAGGAACGACTCGACCTCGCCATGGTCGTTGCCGACAAACCCGGTCCGGCGGCAGGCGTCTTTACCTTGAACGACCTTTGCGCGGCACCGGTTCAGCTCTGCAAAGAAATTCTCTCCCGCAGCGGAAATAAAGTTGCCGGATTCGTCGCCAACAGCGGCAACGCCAATGCCGCCACCGGCGCACAGGGCTTGGCCGACGCCAAAGAAATGGGTGCGATTGCCCAGCTCACCACTGGCATCGGCGCCCCCTTTCTGGTCTGCTCCACCGGGCGGATCGGGCGCAAGCTCCCCATGGAGCGAATCGAATACGGCATCCAAAGCGCCGCTCAACAACTGGCCGGCGATGCCCGGGCCTCGCTCAATGCCGCCGATGCCATCCTGACCTCCGACACCCGGCGCAAAGTGGCCACCGCCCGATTCACCTGCCAGGGCAAAACCGCTACCGTCTCCGGCATGGCCAAGGGTGCGGGTATGATCGAGCCCAACATGGCCACCATGCTCGCCTTCCTCACCACCGATGTTGTGGCCAACGGCGATCAGCTCAAAAACGTGCTCACCGCCGCCGTCAACCAGACCTTCAACCGGATTTCCATCGACGGCGACATGAGCACCAACGATACCGTGCTCCTGCTGGCCAGCGGCGTATCCGGCATCGATCCCTGGGACGGACCGGCCGAGCTGCTGTTCGCCTTTAAAGAAGCAGTGCGTAAAGTGTGCGACCGCCTGGCGGAACTGATTGTCGGCGACGGCGAAAAAGTCACCAAGCTGATTGAAATCATCGTCGCAGGCTGCCCCAGTGCAGCTGCGGCTGAAAAGGTCGCTCGCGCCATCGGTAATTCGCTTCTGGTCAAAGCCTCCTGGTATGGCTCCGACCCCAACTGGGGCCGGGTCGCCGATGCCGCCGGCTACGCCCGCGTCGGTCTTAAAGAAGAGTTGCTCGATATCCACTACGACGCTGTGCCCGCACTCCTCCACGGCCTGCCGCAGGCCGCCAACCAGGCACAATGGAAGGATATTGTCGCCAAAAAACGCTTCCGCATCACCGTCAACCTGAATCAGGGTAAAGCCGACTTCCGCCTGCTCACCTCCGACCTCAGTGAAGCCTACGTCAATTTCAATAAAAGCGAGTAATCAACCAATAACCATCAGCCATTAGTCATTACCCATTAGCCATTACCCATTAGTCATTACCCATTAGTCATTACCCATTACCCATTACCCATTAGCCATTACTCATTAGTCATTAGTCATTAGTCATTACTCATTAGTCATTAGTCATTACTCATTAGTCATTAGTCATTACTCATTACCCATAAAGCCATTCATCCATGCCCGATATTTCACAACTCGACGTCACCACTAAATCAGCTGTCCTGCTGGAGGCGCTACCCTACGTGCAGCGTTTTCGGGATGCGATCTTCGTCGTCAAATACGGCGGCGCTTTTATGGACGATGCCGACCCGGTCGTGCGCACCCGGGTCGCCACCGATATCGCCTTCCTCTCGGCCGTAGGAATCAAGGTGGTCGTCGTCCACGGCGGGGGCAAAGCGATCACACGTGCGCTGGCTGAGGCCAAAGTAGCCACCCGCTTCGAGCACGGCTTGCGCGTCACCGATGCCGCCTCAGTCAAAATCGTGGAGCAAACGCTCAACAAAGTCGTCAACCTGGACATCTGTGAAATCCTGCAGGCCAAAAACGCCCGCCCGCTCGGCATCCACGGCAACAGCATCCTGGTCTGCGACAAAAAAGAGCTCGAAGTCGATGGTGCCACGGTTGATGTCGGCTATGTCGGCGAGACCCATACGGTTAAAACCAAAATCATCAAAAAGGCACTCAACGACGGCTACATTCCGATCATTTCGCCAGTCGCGCTGGATGATCAGGGGCAAGTGTACAATACCAACGCCGATGCCGCCGCCGCCCGGGTCGCCGCCGCACTGCGGGCCCGACGGCTGGTGTACCTCTGCGATGTCCCCGGCCTGATGCGCGACATCAACGATCCGTCCTCGCTCATCTCCACCTTGAAAGTCAACGAAGTCGCTCAACTCGTCCGCGATGGGGTCATCAGTCAGGGCATGATCCCCAAGACCGACAGTGCCATCGATGCCCTCAAAAACGGCGTCCATCGTGTCCACTTCATCCACGGCGAACAACCGCACAGCCTGCTGCTCGAAATCTTTACCGACAAAGGCGTCGGCACGGAAATCGTAAACGGTTAACCGTTCACGATTTCCGTGCCGACAATGACGAATAAGAAATGACTAATGTCTAACCCAAATGCCATAAATCATTAGCCATCACCCATTAGCCATTAGTCATCCCCCATCAGTCATTTCAATTATGGAACATCATAAAACCCTTACCAAAAACTACGGCGCTCCGGCCTTCAATGCGGTGCGGGGGGATGGATTGTATCTCTTTGATGATGCGGGCAGGCGCTACCTGGATTTCGGATCCGGGATCGCCGTCACCTCGGTGGGCCACTCGCATCCGGCATGGGTGGGTGCGGTCCAGCAGCAAGCAGCGACCCTGGTGCATTGCAGTAATCTTTACGGTATTCCCGGGCAGCAGCGGCTGGCCGACCGGCTGGTGGCAAAAGCCGGCCCGGGGCGCGTGCTTTGCTGCAACAGCGGAGCCGAAGCCAATGAGGCCCTGCTCAAGCTGGCACGCCTGCACGGCAAGCTCCTGAGCGGCGGGGAAGCGAAACGCTACACCGTAGTCGCAGCCCAGAATGCCTTTCACGGCCGCACTTTCGGCGGGATGGCCGCCACCCCACAGGAAAAAATCCAGGCTGGCTTCCGCCCCATGCTCGACGGTTTCAAATTCGGCGAGCTCAACAAAATCGAAACATTCGACCAGTTGGTGGACGATTCCGTGGCGGCGGTATTCATCGAATCAATACAGGGCGAAGGCGGTATCTTTCCCGCCGAGGCCGGCTTCCTGCGGGAGCTGCGGGCGCTCTGCACCGAGCGTAAAGCGCTGCTGATGCTTGACGAGGTCCAGTGTGGCATCGGGCGCAGCGGCCACTTCTTCGCCTACGAAAACAGTGGCATCACCCCGGATGCCATTGGCATGGCCAAGGGCCTGGGCGGAGGCTTCCCCATCGGCGCCATCTGGGTGGCGGAGGCTTATGCGGAGCTCTTCCAGCCCGGTTCCCACGGCACCACCTTCGGCGGCAACCCGCTCGCGGTTGCCGCCGCCAATGCAGTGCTCGATATCATCGAAGACGAGCAACTGCTCGGGAAGGTGCGGGCCAACAGCCTCACCTGGCACCGGGAGATCGCTGCCCTGGTCGAAAAACACTGCACCCACATTGCTGGCATGCGGGGTGCTGGTTACATGATCGGCCTCTCGCTCATCCAGCAAGGACTCAACCTGCAAATCACCGCCGCTGCCCGCGAAAAAGGTCTGCTCGTTGTCCCGGCCGGCCACAACACCATCCGCTTGCTCCCCGCCCTCACCGCCAGCCACGACCAACTCAGCGAAAGCGTCGCCATGCTTGATGACATCTTCACTGAATTAAGTAAAACCGCCACGACGAAACACCAATAAAGACGAATACTATTCCACCCAAGGCAAGCCATCTGGATTCGAGTTCATTCCTGTCCATTGGTGGTTAAAAAACGCGTTACCTATTACTTCGCCATGCAACATTTCCTGAAAGAAACCGACTTTTCGCTGCAACAGGCCCAGCAGGTCTTCACCCTCGCCAAAGAGCTGAAGGCCAACCGCCTGAACGGCCCGCAACCCCTCAATATGCAGTCCTGGGGCCTGCTTTTTTATAAAAGCAGCACCCGCACCCGTATCTCCTTTGAGGTCGGGGTGCATGAATTGGGCGGCTTTCCGGTCGTGCTCAATTCACAAAACACCCAGATCGGCCGCGGCGAGACCATCGCTGACAGCGCCCGGGTTATGTCGCGCTACCTGCATGGCCTCGTCATCCGCACCTTCGGCCATGAGATTGTCGAAGAATTTTCGGCCAACGCCACCATCCCCGTCATCAACGGCCTAACCGATTTCAACCATCCCTGCCAGCTCTACACCGATCTCTTCACCGTGTTGGAGCGACTTTCCCCCGACTCCGTCGATATCCGTGCGCTCAAGGGCAAGAAGGTCGCCTTCTTCGGCGACTGCGCCAGCAACATGGCCAACTCCTGGATCATCAGCGCCGCCCTGTTCGGAATGGAAATCACCCTGGCCGGCCCGGCCAACTACGCCCCGCAGCAAATGCTCACTAATGCCCTCCGGGCCGACGGTCTGCCCGTCCATTTCAACTTCACCACCGACGCCGCGGAAGCCGCCTGCGACGCCGACATTCTTTACACCGATGTCTGGGTATCGATGGGTGACGAGGCCGAGGCCGCCGAGCGCAAGGCACAGATGCTCCCTTATCAGGTCACCTCAGAACTCATGGCGCTCGCCCGTCCCGAAGCGGTCTTCATGCACTGTCTCCCCGCCCACGCCGGCGAGGAAGTGACGCAGGAAGTTCTCGACAGCCCCCCAAGCATTATCTTCGACGAAGCCGAAAACCGCCTGCATGTCCAGAAGGCCATCATGGCCAGGCTGGTCGAGTGGAATGCGTAAAGCGTAAAGCGATTCCTTGCTCGCCATACCGGCGCAGCAAGCACACAATCATTCCGCATCACGCCGGATACTGCCAGGCAATATAGCATCAGTCCGTAAGGCCGCTGCCCCGGCTGCGATCATACCCACATGGCTAAGAAAAAAATCATCGTGCTCGGTGCCGGCTTCGGCGGGCTCGCCTTTACGCGTGCCTTACATCACAAGGATGCGGAAATCACTTTATCCTTATAGTAGTGCTCGGCAGGGTTATTGCTAAGTATCAGAGGTTACGTTATTTCAGCGACAGCTCGGAAGCAATCCAGGAAAAATCCTGTGGTGGTTTTCTGAAACCTCGGCGATTTTTTGGCAGGCGTACACGCGGGTGCGTCCGTCCGGGCGGTTTCAAAAAACACCCGTCAGGTTTTCACTTTTTTTCTTTTTTTGGGATGCGGGCTTCGAGTTCTTCGAGACTGCATTGTCCGCAGATTTAGAACTGGAGCATTTCCATCTGCCGTTTAGTTGACCGCTTGCCTGTCCCTGTTTTAATTCTTTGAGATATAAGGCCGGACAGGACGCGGTTAGAGAGGGGGAAGACGGTTACTCATTTTGCGCGCGTCGTTCTCAACTGCTTCAATTTGCGCAGCGGTTTGCACAGCACAGCCGCACTGGCACTCAAAGCCCTATAGCCATTCATCCGCCAGGCGCGGTAGCACTCGTGGTTGGCTCTCACGATGTTCGCGACTGATCGATTGCTCGCCCCACCCGTCCGCATCTTCACACAGACCCAGGGTAAATAGGCCACCGACCGAGCCTCCTTCGCCAGCACACGCAGCATAAACTCGTAATCGGCCGCGATACGCAACTCCGTCCGAAAGCCGCCTAAAGACGCATAGACAGCCCGTCGCACAAAGAAACTGGGGTGCGGCGGATGCCAACCCCGCCGGAATTGCCCCGGCGAATACGGCCCGGCGATCCAGTCCCGCACCACCCGTCGCAAATCCGGCGAGACATAGTGCAGATTCCCATAAACCGAATCCGCCCCCGATTCTTCGAAGCATGCCGCCACCCGCGCGAGCACGTCTGCATCGGCATAGACATCGTCGCTGTTCAAAATGGCTACCACCTCGCCCGTGGCCCGGGCGATCCCTTTGTTCATCGCATCATACATCCCCTCGTCCGGTTCGCTGACCAGCGCGGCCAGCCGCTCACTATACGGCTCCAGCTTCGCCAGGGTGGCATCGGTCGACCCTCCATCGATGAGCAGATACTCCACATCCGGATGCGTCTGCCCCAAGACCGATTGGACCGTGTCGACTATTGTCGCGGCGCTGTTGTAAGTGACGGTAATGACAGAAATTTTCATAAATAATCGTGCCCGCAGACGCTACTGCCGGGTCCTAAAAAAGCCACCTGAAAATAGGGGAGGCCAAACTGCGGGGCGGCACAGCCAACCCCGCTACTTTTTTCAGTCCCCGTTCCTCTATATTCCGCCGCCACCCACTTTGCCATTTTGGCATGCACGGCTTCACTCTCAAATTGCTCTTCGAATAGGCGCAATGCTCCGGCGCGCCCTTTTTTCAGCAGTTCAGGTTCATCAACCAGCTGCTGAATTTGCTCCTTGTGCTGCGCGACCGCACCCGCCTGGTAAAACGACCCGCATTGACGCGTCGCCAACATCTCCATCAACTCACCAGTCAGCATACTGATGAAATAGAGCCCGAAGGATAAATAGTGCGGCACCTTGTAGGAAATCGCCACGCCGGAGTCCGGATGCCTCGCAACAATCCCGACAGCGGTGCTGGCCATCCGCTGGTCCAATGCCTCTCCCTGTGGTTCGTAAGGGTTGAAAATCCGGATGTTCATTTGCTCAAAGATGACATTGCTCCAGCATCCTCAACGGAATCTGGTAGAAGTAAACCGCCTTTTACGCGGCTTGCCATCTTAACCCGGGCATCGCCGTCTAAATCCGCATCGCATGGTAGGGCGCAGTGTGTGACCAGCCGCCCGTATTCATACTGCAAATTGCCTCATTGCTTGCGTGGGACCTGCCAGCTTCTGCTGGTGCCGGTTCTTTGACAACTTTGTCCGGATTGCCTTTTATCCAGTTCTCCGGTAGCAGGACATCGACGAGTCCCTGAGGCGGACGGTGGTCGTGGGGGATTAGCTTGTCGAGCACATCCATAAAGTAGGCCTGTGATCCTACATGTTACAAAATACTAGGGCAACACCGCTGATTGGATTGCCGCGTATAGCTGCTGCAGCTCAGGCATGGTGACACCGGCAGCGCGCCCGCGCCGCAGCGGCTCGCCCCAAATGGCTTCGACTTCGACCGGGCGCTGCTGAACAAAGTCAATCAATGACGAAGGTTGATAGGCCCCCATCTTTTCGGTCACGTCGAATTGCCCCTGCAGAAAACTATCATCAATGCGGTGCCCGTAGCCCGCTGCGGCCGCCTGCACTTCCAGCATCAGCCGACGGGCGCGGTGCTTCAGAGCAGGATCGGCCAGGATCCGGTCGCAGGTGATCGCACCGGCCGCGATAGCTAGACCGTTGAAGGGCACGTTCCAACAGAGCTTGCGCCAGTGGGCGGCATCCAGCACGGAGGCCAACCGGGTCTTCACTCCCGCAGCACTGAAGGCATCGACCAGCTGCTGCGCCCATTCCGGCCACCGGTCACCCAGCGAGCCGATTTCAACCCGTCCGGGATGATAATTTTCCACCACACCCGGAGCGACACGGTTGACGCAGACAAAGCACAGCCCAGACAGCACCGGATTCTGCGGAAAATGACGGGCGTAAAATTCAGCGTTTCCCATCCCGTTCTGCAGGGTCAGGATTGCGGTGCGGCCGGGCTGCACCAGTGTCCGCAGCGGGGCGACGAGTTGCTCGTTGACCGTCGATTTGGCCGCCACCAGGACGACATCCACCGCGCCGATGGCGGCAGCCCCGGTAGCGACAGCGGCCGGACGGATGCCTTGCGCATGCAGCAATTCGCCGGTCCCGGGATCGACGCGCACCAATCGGATCCCCTCCGCCTGCAGCGCAGAGGCGTCACTGCGGGCCAGCAAGTGCAGCTTTTGACCCGCCGCCGCCAGCAGCCCGCCGTAGTAGAGTCCCACCGCGCCGGGGCCAACCAGTGCCCATGATGCTTCTTTTGCAATCATGTTAGCGTCCATGCATCCGCCGATAATTCTTGCACCACAGACCGGAGTCACTCCTTGTGCACCGAGCTATCGGCAGCCTCTTTGGCATGCACCGGGTAATCGAGCGTAAAATGCAGCCCCCGGCTTTCCTTGCGCTGCAGCGCACATTCAATGACCAACTGGGCCACCAGGATCATGTTGCGCAATTCCAGCAGGCTCTCATCGACCTTGAAGTTCCAGTAGTATTCATTGATTTCACGCTCCAGGGTTTGGATACGGGTGCGGGCGCGCTCCAGGCGCTTGGTGCTGCGGACAATACCAACATAGTCCCACATGGTGCGCTTCATCTCATCCCAGTTGTGCAGCAGCACAACCCGCTCGTCGGAGTCGCGCACATCACCGTCGGCCCAGGCCGGCAGTTGAGTCCGGGACATCTTCACCTGCTTGATGTAGCGCATTACCGAAGCCGCTCCGCGATTGGCCATCACCACCGCCTCCAGCAGCGAGTTGCTCGCCAAACGATTTGCGCCATGTAAACCGGTGCAGGCGACTTCCCCGCAGGCGTAGAGACCCGCCAGCGAAGTTTCCCCAGCCAGATTGGTTTTGACCCCCCCACAGAGGTAGTGGGCCGCAGGCACCACCGGGATCATATCCTTCTCCAGTGAAATGCCCTGCTTGGCACAATAGTTGTAAATATTCGGAAAGCGCTCATGCAGCGTCTTCATCCCGATCGGACGGGTATCGAGCCAAAGGTGGCGGGCCCCCGATTTTTTCATCTCCGAGTCAATGGCGCGGGCGACAATATCACGCGGCGCCAGGTCTTTGCGCTGGTCATAACCGCCCATGAAAGCTTCGCCCGCGAGATTGCGCAGGATGGCCCCTTCCCCGCGCACCGCCTCACTAATCAGGAAGCGGTCCGAGTCCCGCGAGTAAAAAGCGGTGGGATGAAACTGGATAAACTCCAGATTGCGCACCTCCACTCCGGCGCGGTAGGCCATGGCGATGCCATCACCGGTCGCAATGAAGGGATTGGTCGTGTAGAGGTAGATCTGGCCGATCCCGCCGGTAGCGAGCATGACGGAACCTGCCTTGTAGGTCTCCACCTGGCCCGTGCGGGTATCCAACGCATAGAGCCCCAGCACGCGGTCCGGGCCGCGCAAAGATTTACCGCTGCGGCTGAGCTTCGACCGGGTGATGAGTTCGATCGCAAAGTGGTGCTCCAGGATATCAATCTGCGGCGAGGTGTCCACGGCGTGGAGTAAAGCCTGCTCGATGGCTTTACCTGTGACGTCTTTGACATGCAGGATGCGGCGTTTGGAATGCCCGCCTTCTTTGCCCAGCGATACCCGGCCATCCTGCAACTGCGAAAAGTCAACACCCCGCCGCGTCAGCTCTTCAATACAGGCAGGACCATCGCGCAGGATCTCGCGCACGGCCGCCTCGTCACAGAGGCCGTCACCCGCGTCGAGCGTATCCGCCACGTGCATTTCGATATCGTCGGTTTGCGAGGTGACCGCGGCAATGCCGCCCTGCGCGTAGTTGGTATTCGACTCCGCCGAGTTTTTTTTGGTGATGATAGCCACCCGGCAACCGCCTTCAGCAACTTTAAGGGCAAAACTCAGGCCGGCAATGCCACTGCCAACCACGATGACGTCGTAGAATCCGGACATGAGCTACAGATCAATATTGTCGATCAGGCGTGTCTGATCCACCCAGACCGCGACACAGACGATGTGCCGCCCCGGTTCGATATCGCGGGCCGGCTCCATGGTTTGCTTATCCACCACCTGCGCGTAGATCACACGCACCCGCCGGTGTAGGGAAAGGTGATGGGTGATTTCGGCCACAATGCGGTCCACGCTGCGGGTGCCCTGTTTCACCATGTCCTGCGCAATATGCAGCGCACGCGAGATGCTGAGTGCTTCCTCACGTTGCACATCGGATAAGTAAACATTGCGCGAGCTCGTCGCAAGACCGTCCGGATCGCGGTGGGTCGGCCCGACCACAACTTCGACCGGCAGATTCAAATCGGCCACCATTTTCTTAATGACCGCGCACTGCTGGGCATCCTTCTGCCCAAACACCGCGATATCCGGACGGGTGATATTGAACAATTTCAAGCACACGGTGCTCACACCCTGAAAGTGGTGAGGACGGGAAATCCCGCACAGGCCGGTGCTCAGGTGCTCCTCCTTCACGTAGGTGGAGTAGCCCCGTGGGTACATCTCCTGCACACCCGGATTAAAAACGATGTCCACCCCACGCGCACGGCATTTTTCCAGGTCAGCCTCCAACACCCTGGGGTATTGCTCAAAATCTTCGCTCGGCCCGAATTGGGTAGGGTTGACAAAAATGGAAACGATGACTTTGTCAGCCTCCTGTTTGGCAATATCAATCAGCGCGAGATGCCCCTCGTGCAGGCTACCCATCGTCGGCACCAGGCCGATAAGTCTCCCGCTGGAGCGCAGGCCGATGGCATGTGATTGCATTTCGTTGACCGATTGTATTATCTGCATAAGCAATTAAAACCTCTCAAGTTAAAGACAAAAAGTTGACACCTCAATCATAAACATTGCCTCCAAAAAACCAACTCCACCCGAATAATTGTTTGCCCTCCGCATACAGCATTTACCAACAAGTCATCCGCAATCAGTCATTACATACATGAGCGACCCTTACATTCAGCAACTCTTCGCCGAGCGCATCGGCGGCAATCAATACGGCAAGTCCACTGCCATCTACAAGTTTGAGAAGATCAAGCGGGCCAAAAAGGCGGCCAAGGCCGCCAAGCCGGAACTTGAACTGATCGACATGGGCGTCGGCGAACCCGACGAGATGGCCTTCCCGCTGGTCGTTGAAAGCCTGCAGGCCGAGGCCGCCAAACCGGAAAACCGCGGCTATGCCGACAACGGAGGCGACGAATTCAAAGCCGCCGCAGCAAGATACATGGCAGACGTATTCGGCGTGACCGAAATTGATCCCGCCACCGAAGTCATCCACTCCATCGGCTCCAAGACCGCGCTGAACATGCTCCCCGCCTGCTTCATCAACCCGGGCGATGTCGTGCTGATGACCGTGCCCGGCTATCCTGTGCTCGGCACGCACGCCAAATATTATGGTGGCGAGGTGTATAACATGCCACTCCAGGCGGCACATAACTTCCTGCCGGATCTCGACGCCGTGCCAGCCGACGTGCTGGCCAAAGCCAAAATCCTGGTGCTGAACTACCCCAATAATCCAACCGGCGCATCGGCTACGCTCGAATTCTTTGCCCGGGCCTTCGCATTTGCCAAAGCCCACAAGCTGATCATCGTGCAGGATGCCGCCTACGCCTCCCTGATCTTTGAAGGCACTCCCCTCTCCATCCTGCAGGTGCCCGGTGCCAAAGATGTGGCCATCGAACTGCACTCGCTCTCCAAGAGCTTTAACATGACGGGCTGGCGCATCGGCTTTGTCGTCGGCAACCCGCTCATCGTCAAAGCCTATGGCGACATGAAGGACAACTCCGACTCCGGCCAGTTTCTCGCCATTCAAAAAGCAGCGGCCACCGCGCTGGCCCACCCTGAAATCACCGGGCAGATCGCCGCTAAATACTCCCGCCGGATGGAACTGCTGGTGAACGCGCTCCAGCAAAACGGTTTCACCGCAGAAAAACCCAAGGGCAGCTTTTTTCTTTATGTCGCTGCGCCCAAGTCCGCCACTGTCAACGGGGTGACGACCAAATTCGACTCGGGCGAAGCCTTCAGCCAGTGGCTCATCTCCAACGAGCTCATCAGCACCGTCCCCTGGGACGACTGCGGTCGATTCGTGCGCTTCTCCGTCACTTTCGCCGCCAAGGGCGAGGCCGCCGAAAAGACCATTGCCGCCGAGATCGCCCAGCGCCTGGCCAAATACCAGTTTGCGTTTTAAGCGCCAGCGTAGCCGATTGGCTTCCGCATGACATCCCGTGGAGTCTCCGCTTGCGGATGACACGGCTTCGTCCAGCAGCCGCACCCAGCACACGCCACCGCAGTTCAAGCTCATGCGCCCGACACTCACACTCCGATTCATGCTCGTCACCTGCCTGCTCAGCCTGCCCCTGGCCGGGCAGGCCGCAATCCGCTACGCGCAAAATTTCGCCATTGAAGACTGCGGCACGCACCGGGTGCTGACAGTGCGCAATACCACCCGCCACTCCGACCGTGTGTATCGCTATGCCCTGGTGCCGCAGGAAGCGGAGTTGCCGCAACTACCCCGGACAATGCCGGTCATCCGCACCCCGGTCAAACGGGTGGTCGCGATGGAGACCGTCTATATCGGCTATCTGGAAGCTCTCGGACAGCTGGATTCGATTATTGCCGCTGCCACGGTTGACTACATTAGCAATCCGGATGTGCGCACAGCCATCACCAGTGGCCGCATCCAGCGACTGCAATCCGGTCAGGCCATCGACATCGAAAAGTTATTGGTGCTCCAGCCCGATCTCCTTCTCACCAGTGTATCCGGAGAGGCCAGCTTTGACATCCCCGCCAAGCTGGGGCGGACCAACCTGCCCGTCGTGCTCACCGCCGGCTACATGGAGGCGCATCCACTAGCCCGGGCTGAATGGATCAAGTTTATCGCCGAATTTTTCGATGCAGCACCACGCGCCGATCAAGTATTCGATCACATCGAACAGCGTTACCACCAGCTGACCCGTTTGAGCGAAAACATTGAAACGCGTCCCACCGTGCTCTGCGGTGCACCCTACTCCGGAGTCTGGCATGTGCCGGGCGGCGCCAGTTTCGCAGCGCAAGCCATCCGCGATGCCGGCGGGGACTACCTCTGGAGCGCGGATAAGACCCGGGGCGGCATCCCGCTCGACACCGAACGCGTCTTCCTCCATGCCGCCCATGCGGACTTTTGGATCCACCCCGGCTTCTACCGCAGCATGCCCGCTCTGCTGGCCGCCGATCCGCGCTTTGCGAAATTTGCGCCCGCACAAACAGGCCGGATCTTCAACCACACCCGCCAGCAAGGGCCCACCGGCGGCAACGCCATCTGGGAAAGCGGCATCGTCCACCCCGAAAAAGTGCTGGCCGACCTGATCCACATTTTTCACCCCGAGCTATTGCCCCAGCACGAGTTTGTCTATTACCAGCGGCTGGAATGATGCCACCTCCCGTCAGTGCCGCATCGGTCGGTCGGTCCATGCGGATGACCTTTTCAATCCGAAACGCCAAATGAAGTTGGCATATCCGCGAATCACCCCACCATTCCCGGCATCGTGGATTCGCAACGCTCAGTCCAGACACGCGTCACCCTGGTGCTCCTGCTCTCAGCAGGCGGTATCATTGCGCTGGCTGCATTGAGTGCAGGCATGGGCAGTGTCCCGCTGCCCATGAGCGAGGTCGTTAAAACCCTCACCGGCTCGACCGAAGTCGATCCGGTGCTGCGGCAAATCATCCTGGATTTTCGCCTGCCCCGTATCCTCACCGCGCTGCTGGCGGGCGCGGCGCTGGGCACCGCCGGTCTGTTGATGCAAACTGTCTTCCGCAACCCGCTGGCTGATCCTTTTGTGCTGGGGGTCAACTCCGGGGCCAGCCTCGGCGTCGCCATCGTGCTGCTGGCACTGGCACCGGCGGGCATCAGCCTGACCGCCGGACTCGGCACTTCCGGGCAGCTGCTGGTTATACTCGCCTCCAGCGCGGGTGCAGGAGCCACGCTGTTTATCGTACTGCTGCTTTCGCGGCGGGTCGATGTCATGTCCGTGCTCATTATCGGTTTAATGATCAGCTATACCATCGGCGCACTCGTCAGCATCCTGATGTTCTTCAGCATGGCCGAGCGCCTGCAGAGTTTCATCAACTGGTCCTTTGGCGACTACGGCAATGTCAGCTGGACGCACCTGCGCCTGTTCGCCCCGGCTGTGCTAAGCGGCCTGCTTTTGAGCAGCATGTTTGTCAAGCCGCTCGACGCCCTGCTGCTGGGGGATACCTATGCCCAAAGTGTCGGCACCCGTGTCAGGCAATCGCGCTGCCTGATCCTGATTGCCGCCTCGCTGCTGGCCGGGGCAGTGACCGGCTTTTGTGGACCGATCGGCTTCCTCGGCATCGCGGCCCCGCACCTGAGCCGCTACCTCTGCCGCAGCAGTAGCCACCGGGTGCTGATTCCCGCCTCGATTTGCATCGGTGCCCTGATCTCGCTGGCGTCCGACTTTGTCGCGCGCGGGCCCGGTCTGGACGTTGTACTTCCGCTCAACGCCATCACCGCGCTGGTCGGTGCTCCTGTCATCATCGCAGCGCTGATGAAACAACGCAACATGCAGGGCCTGTTCAGATGATGGAGACTCTCCCGGCAACGGTGCTCTCAGCCACTGCACTCGCCATCGGCTACCAGCACGGCGATTCCACCCGCTGCATCGCATCGGGCCTCGACCTCGCACTGCAGGCCGGGGAATTCGTCTGCCTGCTGGGGCCGAACGGCACGGGCAAATCCACCCTGATCCGTAGCCTGAGCGGGATGCAAGCCCCCCTCTCCGGCGTGATCCGCATAGCTGGCTGTGAGTTTCATCGCATCCCGCCGCGCCAGCGCGCGCGGCTGGTCAGCGTCGTGCTGACCGAGACTCTGCCGCCGGGCATGATGGACGCCTATACCATGGTTGCCCTTGGCCGCCACCCCTACTCCGGCTGGTTCGGCAGTCTCGGCACAGCCGACCATGCCCGCATCGAATGGGCTCTGGCGGCTGTCGGTGCCGGTGAACTCGCACGCCGTCAGATAGCCGAACTCAGCGATGGCGAGCGGCAAAAAATTTCCATCGCCCGCGCACTGGCCCAGGAGGCAAATGTCATGCTGTTGGACGAACCGACTGCCTACCTCGACCTGCCCCGCCGGGTCGAACTGATGCGGATCCTGCGCGACCTCGCCCACAGCCAGGGGCTCGCGCTACTGCTCTCCACCCACGATCTGGATCTGGCGCTGCGCTTTGCCGACCGGTTATGGGTGCTGAACCATACGGGCGGGCTGATCCAGGGCTACCCGGAAGCCATCGCCATGAGTGGCCAGTTTGCCCGCGTTTTTGAAAGCGAAAACCTCGACTGGGACCCGACTACCGGCAGCTTCCGCGCCCACCCCGCACCTTGCCTGCGGGTCAAGGTCACTGGCGATGGCGTGCCTGCGCTCTGGACCCGGCGTGCGCTCGAACGTCTAGGCTTCGGACTTACCAGGGAGGCACAACACGCCGTTTGTTGCATCCGGATTACCAGTGCCGGCGAGTGGCACATCACCCGCAGGGGCAGCAGCCACATCTGCCCGGATATCACCCGCATGATCGAATGGTTCCAGACGCAGAACTGGAGCGAAGATGGTTAGTTCAGAGATCGAAATTGGTCGGCATCATCACCACGTCGCGAATCGTCATGTGGCGCGGTCGGGTCAACATGAACAGGATGACCTGTCCGATTTCTTCAGCCTCGACCAGGCTGCCGGCATCCTTCGCCTCCTGCAGCTTTTCCGGCGACCAATCCTTGAGCAGACCGGTGATGACCGGTCCGGGGGAGATGCCACCGACGCGGATGCCGTGCTTGAAGACCTGGCGGCGCGTCGTCTGAATGAAGCAATCAATTGCCCACTTGGAGGAAGCATAGACCGGCTCCCAGGGGGTCGGATAGTGTGCGGCCAGCGAACTGGTTACGATGATGTCACCGGTGCCGCGCCCAATCATGTGCGGCAGCACGTCGTGCACGTTTTTCATCACAACGTTGATATTGAGATGGAGCATCCGGTCGATGGCATCGTTATCCGCATCGATCAAATCACCGCCGATGTAGCTGCCGGCATTGGCGTGAAAGATGTCGAGTTGGCCGACCAGCTCGAGAATTCTAGGCATGAGCGTCTTGCACTCCTCCGTGTTCAGCAGATCAAAAACCAGCGGGATCGCCTTTTCGTGGCGAGCGCACAATTCCCGCAGCGCCGCCTCGTCGCGGTCCACGAAGACCACGGTAGCACCTTGAGCCAGCATCGCTTCCGCGCTGGCAAGCCCAATTCCTGAGGCCGATCCGGTAACGGCGGCATATTTCCCTGCGAGTTGATTGGCCATAATATTTCTCTATAATCTGAATTTAGGCTTTAACCCTGCAATTGACCCGGCACCACAGCTCAGAACGCAAACAGCACATAAATCAGGATCATCACGAATACCAGCGCGATGCTGGCCCATTTGGCGTTTTTCCATGGGGTCATGTCGATGGGGGTGTCGGACACGAGTTCCCATTCGGTCGGACGTGGACTCAATTTACCGATCAGCAACATCACCCCGATCAGCAGCGCAAAGACAATTCCGAGAAAGTGGAATTCATGAATGCCCAGCTGGGTGACGGGGTTAATCGATGCGGGAAGAAAGTAGCCCAGAGAAATGAGCGCCACACCTCCCAGGAGGCCCACAGTGCCAGCCACGGCAGGCACCCGGCGCGTCAGTAAGCCCACAATGACCACCGAGAAGATCGGGATAAAGTAAATGCCATTCATCTTTTGCAGGTATTTGAAGATGCTCTCCTGACCAGCCAGCATCGGCGCGATGAACATGGCTGCAATCGCAGTAACAACCACAAAAATCTTGGCGGACCGCACCATCGATTGCTCACTGCCATTCGGGTGCAGCAGCTGACGGTAAACACCGATACTGAAAAGCGCGGAGGTGCTGTTCAGCGCAGCATTAAACGAACTCAGGATCGCACCCACCATTACGGCAGCAAAAAATCCGGTCATAGGAGCAGGCAGGAGATCGAAGACGAGTTTGCCATAAGCCTGGTCGGCACGCACACCCTGGTCTGCGTAAAGTTGATAGGCGATAATACCGGGAATCACCAGGTAAACCGGCCCGAGCAACTTCAGTGCACCAGTCAGCAGCACACCCTTTTGTCCTTCGGCCAGGCTACTGGCACCAAGCGTCCGCTGGATAATTTGCTGATTCGTGCACCAGTAAAAGAGATTGAGCAGGGAGACCCCGGTGAACAGTGTGCCAAAGGGTACGCTCTGCCCGGCTTTGCCGATCGAACTCAGCCGCTCGGGGTTGGTTTCCTTCAAACTTTGCCAACCAGCGAGTGCTCCATTGCCTTCACCCACTGCATTGAGTGCGAACCACGCAATCAGAAAGCCTCCGATGAGCAGGCCGATACCATTGATCGTGTCGAGCACCGCCAGGGAGCGCAATCCGCCGAAACGGGTATAAACCGAGCCCATGATGGCAATCAGCCATACGGTGCCCCAGAGAATTACGGTATCCGGCTGAATTACGATGCCGAAGATTTCCACCGGTTCCTGAATCCCGGTAAGGCCCTGCAAGTCCAGCATCTGCGACAGCCCCATGGCTCCACTGTAGAGGATGATCGGAATCAACAGGAGCGCATAGGCCGAAAGAAAAATCAGGTTGGCGATTGTTTGGGTGCGCATATCGTAGCGCTTCTCCAGCAACTGCGGCACGGTGGTAATGCCCGCTTTGAGGAAACGCGGCAGGAAAAACAGTGCCATGATCACCAATGCCACCACCGCAATCACCTCCCACGCCATCACACTCAGACCATCGTTGAACGCCGCACCGTTCAGACCCACCATCTGCTCCGTGGATAGATTCGTCAGCAGCAACGAGCCGGCGATAATCGGAAAGGTCAACTTGCGGCCACCGAGAAAGAAACCGTCCGAACTGACGCGTTCATCTTTGCGGGTGATCGACCAGGTTAAAAATGCGGCAAAGGCAGTGAAAGCAAAAAACGACAGGAGAGTCCAAGCATGCATGAGGTTTGACTGGGGTTTGACTGGGGTTTATAGGTGACAAAAACATGAAGAATTTACGGCGCAAAGCGCAATAAACGCAGTTATGATCTTGGATAGGGTTCGGGCAACAGTCGCCGCCGGGGTGTCGATTGCAGGTGATTCAGACGAGACGCGGATAGTTGCAGCAAAGCTGTCAAAATTGCAAAACGAATCCTTAAAGCGAAAAGTTGAAAATAAAAACTCCGACGACTGCGGAGCAAGGAAAAAATCCCCGCAGCACGTGGTTGTGCGGCGAAATACAGGAGTCAGTGAGCCGGGGTCTGACGCGTGGTTTAATGATTACTGCCCTGGCAGCAGCCCATGTTGGGCATCTGAATTTTCGCGCTGGGGGTGGTATCCGCCGCCAAATCGCCACAGGCAAACTGGATCCCGGCGAGAAAATGCTTCAGCAACATAGGGTTCCAGTAGATGTGATGGTTATGGCCGAGACTGGAGTAAAACACCCGCCCCTGCCCGACCTGTTGCACCCAGGCGACCGGATAGTCATTATCCTCGCGTTTTTTACCTTTCACCTCGGCACTCCGCTCGGGATCAAGGTGCAGCAGAATACGCAGGCGCTCACGCGAATACGGCTCCGGCTTCAACTGGTAGATTTCCTCCACCAGTTCGAAGTCCTTGATGTCGCCGAAGACCGGCCGGTTGATGGCGTGCCCGGGATCCTCCACCACAATCGTGACCTGGCTTTTGGCATTCCAGGGGTGCCCCCAGAAGTAGCCGCCGATGGTCTTCCCGTAGGCTTCATGATTGTAGCAACTGTCGGTCGCGGCATGAATTCCCATCAGCCCCCCGCCCTGCTCCACAAATTTGACCAGATTATCCATCAGGCGATCCTGACGCTGCTGGAGCCAGGCCCAGTCCGCTGCGGAGTAATTGCCTTGCTGCTTCTTATTGGGCATGAAGAAGTCCTGAGTGGTGTTGAGCAGGACCACGGCATCGAAGTTTGCCAGCGCCTCCGGTTCGAAGTGAGCGGGATCATCGCTGATCACCGTTTCGAAGGCACCCGTCGATTCCCCCATTTTTTCCAGCGTAAATTTTCCGGTGGGAATCGACTTATGCCGAAAGCCTGCCGTCGCACTGACCACCAGTATCCGCCTGGGAGACTTCGGCTCTACGATCGGGGCACTAGGCAGCGCCGCCTCAATAGCATCCGTGTGCTCTGCGTTAACAGGAGCATCATTGAAGGTGGGAATAAAGTCCACCGCCGCCTGCAGCCAGACGACGGAAGCCAAAAAGGAAATAGCGATTGTTTTCATGAGTTAAAAATACGAATTGGAATCACTGGTTTTCCTGATCAAAGGCCGCATCGAAGGCAATATTGCTCGGTGAAAAATCCAGCGCGCGGGTGAACGCGCAGGCCTCGGCACCTCCGGCCAAACGATCCATCCGGATGTCTTCCCACTCGATGGAGAGCGGCCCCGTATAAGCGATGTCGTTCAGTGCGACGATGACCTCTTCGAAGTTGACATCACCGCGGCCTGGTGAGCGGAAGTCCCAGTAGCGGCGGTAATCACCAAAGTCGGTATGCCCGCCGAAGACGCCCACGTCGCCGTTGGAGTGGCCCCACCATGCATCCTTGACATGCGCATGGAAGATGCGGTCACGGAACTCGTAAATGAACTTGATGTAATCGACGCCCTGATAGCCGAGGTGACTGGGGTCGTAGTTGAAACCAAAGCGTTGATGATGACCAATCGCTGCGAGGGCACGGGCGGCACTGGCAATATCGAAGGCAATTTCGGTCGGGTGCACCTCCAAGCCATAATACACATCTTCCTGCTCAAAGACATCCATAATCGGCAGCCAGCGCTGGGCAAAATCCTCGAAGCCCGCTTCGATTTGGCCGGGCACGACCGGCGGGAAGGAATAAAGCAGATGCCAGATGGAGGAACCGGTGAAACCGTTGACTACCACCCGCTCGGGAGCGCCACCCGGCCGGGCATTGAAAAACCGGCGGGCTGCTTTGCCGGTGTCGATAATTTCCTGGGCGGCGCGCTGGCGCACACCTTCAGGATCACCGTCGCCCCAGACTGCGGGACTGAGAATCGCTTTATGCCGCTGGTCGATCCGGTCGCAGACTGCCTGGCCCACCAGGTGGTTGGAGATCGAGAAACTGCTCAGGCCGTTAGCCTCCAGCAGCTCCCATTTTTTGGCGATGTAGTCCGGCTCATTCAGTGCCTGCTGCACATCGAAGTGATCCCCCCAGCAGGCGAGTTCGAGACCATCAAAGCCCATTTCCCTGGCTTTGGGTGCCAGCTCGGCGAGCGGAAGATCGGCCCATTGGCCGGTGAATAGAGTAACATTTCGTGACATAGCGTTTATTTTATTCGGGGTTAATCAGAAAACTCCATCAGCGTTTTTTCCAGCCCTGCTCCAGGCAAATCCGGTCGATAGTGGCAAGTGCCTCGTGCGGCTCTGTAATGAAGTGATATTTTTTCATGTATTGCAACGCACGGTCGAGTTCCAGCATCTTGCCGCGGTAAGACTCCACTTGATCCTTCGGCACGGCGGCAAAGGCATCCAGATAATTCCGTAATAATAATTCCGCCTCGGCACGGGCCTGGCCATACTCATGATACAGCAGTGACTCGTAAAGCCGCAGCGCTTTGTCGATGCCCTTCATGCTTTGGGCGTCCGAGCGGATGCTGGCAGCGATCTCCACCCGCTTGGCCTTCGCCGCCTCGATCGCCAGGCGGCCATCCGTGCCGCCATCGACTGCCCGTGGCCGCAGCGGGCGAATCCAGATATTGCGAAAGCGCACCGGAGCACCATGGTCCTGCAGTTGCAGCCGTCCAGCTTCCGGAAAAACGCGGTCGAGCGGCTGGCGTTTTTTATAGCCGCCACCACCCTCCAGCGGGGTGCTGTCTTGTATCACCACGCCGTTGAGCAATACGGTGAGCTGACCGGCGTCCAGCACCTGCCCCTCACGCACAACCGGACGGCGAAAAATAATATCGTAGCTCTGCCATTCGCCGGAGGGACGCAGCGCGTTGACTGCCGGTGGCATCACACCATAGACCGAGCCCGCACTGCCATCCGGATAGGTCGGGTTGCGGTAGTTGTCCAGCACCTGAACTTCCACCATCCCATTTAAAAAAAAGACGCCGCTGTTGCCACGGCCCTGCCCGCTGCCGCTCGCCTCTGCCGGTGCGGCCCATTCGATATGCAGCTGACAATCGCCAAACTCCTGCAGCGTCGCCAGAGTGCCGGCACTACGCACGGCTTGCATGTAATCCTCTTTAAATAACCAGTTGTGTTTCCTTTTGTCGTCGGGACGCAGGTGCTTCCAATTCGCCCAGGTGGCCTCGCTGCCGTCAAAAAGCACGACGGCGTCGGAAGGAGGATCCCCATACTGGGCACCCGGCTCTACGATCGGGGGCTGCGGACGATTGCTGTCGTGCACGGCCCAGGGGTGATGCGCATCCGGCGGATCGCCGAAGAAACGCTCCGCATACGTTAAGGAAAAACCGGCGATCAGGGCCAGCACGAGAAGGTATTTGGACAGTCTATTCATAATTCATTCTAATTGTAACGGACGGCGAAAGCCGTCCTGTTCGTTCACTATCAACTATCTTGGTTCGTTATTTTAAGGAGTTTCAAAGCGGCGGCATTACCGCTGCGCTCAGCCACATCGTAAGCGGTGTCACCGTCATTGGCTGGGACAGTGGGATCCACACCTTGATCCAATAAAAACTGGATGACTTCGGCTCCGGCACTGGCAGCCGCTTCATGCAGCGGCGTGCCACCGCGCTCGCTTAAGGCCTTTGGGTCCGCACCACCGGCAAGCAGTACGGTGATCAACCCCAGGCGGTTCTTGGCCGCAGCGTTGTGCAGTGGCGTCCACCCGGCCTTGTCCCATTCGTTTGGCTTCGCCCCCGCCTGTAGCAAGCTGGCCGCAACTTCCGGCAGATCACGGTCCACACACAGGTGCAGCGGCGTCCGCTGCGAAGCATCGGCCCGGTCAGGATCGGAACCGGCGGCAATCAGCGCCAGTGCAATCTCACTCTTCTGCCGGAGAATGGCCTGATGCAAGGGGGCGAGTGTGGGATGCTGCCCCTGGTTGGCAGTTTGCGGGTCGCGCTCCAAGTGCAACAAAACGTCCGGCAGATCGCCCTGGGCAATGGCCTCATCGATCGTGCTGTGACAGGTCTGCTGCTGGACCGGCGCACAGGCCGACCCTGCCAGCAAACCTGCCAACAGCAGCGGTCGCATGAAACGGCAATGCATTGTTACCATATCGGCTTAGCCAAGATCGACCTTGGTCCAGTCGTTGTTGTGCTGGTGCGAGTGCACCGCTGCCTGAATAAAGGCCAGGCCCATGCGACCGTCATCGATGTTGGCATAGCGGCTGCCGTCGCAGTTCCACGCCTCACCCGCCTGCCAGGCGCGAATGTCTTTCTCAAATTCGCGGTGCAGGCGCGCATAGGCGTCGTGGAAGGCTTCGACGTGACCGAAAGGAATCGTGGGCTCGTCCAACAGCCACTGCGGCACATCTCCGAGGAAGCCGTCATTGGCCGACACTGCCGCGCGGTAATAGGTGCGGTCCGGTTGGCCGGGCAGACAAATGGTGACGGCTTCGGCATCTTCCTGACGCCACTTCAGCAGGCCCTTGGTGCCCGCCACCACGATGCCCAGATCGTTTTTGGAGCCATGGCAAATCTGGGAGGCCCGCACCAGGCAGCGTCCGCCGTTGGACAGTTTGCCATAGACCGTAAAGTGGTCGTCGATCGGGCGGCCCGGCACCATGCACTCACAGTGCGCGGAAACCTCGGTCACATCCAGCCCCGTCACAAAGCGCAACTGCTCCAGCGCATGGGTGCCGATATCACCGCCCGCACCGGAAATGCCCGCTTTTTTCGGATCGGTGCGCCAGGCCGCCTGCATCTGACCGGTGTCTTCCAGCTTTTCGGCCAGCCAGCCCTGCAAGTAAAAACTGTCCACCCAACGAACCTCGCCCAGCAGGCCGCTTTGCACGATGAAGCGGCTGAACCAGCTGGTCCAGTGCCCCACATAAGTGTGGGCGACCGCAAAGGGAACGTTCTTCTCTCTGGCCTTGGCCACCAGCGTATCGGCATCTTCAATGGTCAGGGTGAGCGGTTTTTCACACATCACCGGGATACCTGCTTCCAGTGCTTTGTAGCAGGGATCGAAATGCACGAAGTTAGGCGTGACCACCAGAATGTAGTCCAGCCGCTCCTCGGGAGGTAGCTCCTGCTGCGCCGCGATCATCGCGTCGTAGCTTTCGTAGCCTTTGACCGGATAAGGCCAGTTCTCAGCCTCATCCATCGCGACTTTCGGGTCCGGATGCAGTGCCACCGAATGCACCCGGCGGGTGCCATCGAAGTGAATTGCCTTTTGATGCGGGTTGGCGATGAAGGCGCCGCCGCCGCCGCCGACCATACCGATTTTGAGAGGTTGTTTGGATGCCATAATACTTATCTGTTCTGAGGTTGAATTATAATGCGGTTTCTTCTTTTGGATTTGCTGGGAGATTGACCAGCACAGATGGTTTGTAGCCGCCCTTGCTCTTGAAGTAGCCTAGCAGGATGAGGTAACAGATGAGCATAATGCCCGGCAGCACGGCCACCTCTTTAAGTGCAATTTGCTTGGAGCCATCCTGCACCTGCTTCACCAATGCCTTTGCATCCGCATCAGTTAACGCAAGCTTATCCGGGTCGATCGAGTAGTATTCACCCAAAAGCCCGCTTTTGGCAGTCATAATTTGCGTATGCACCAAAGGATCTTTTTCCAGCAGGGTCTTATCGATCGTCGTGTCCTGGATATTACCCAAAAGCATGGCACCCAAAACACCGACTCCCAGCATTCCAACGCCACCCATTGCATTTAAGGTGAACGCACCTCCCCTGGGAAATTGCTCCGCCACCACACCGAGCGCAGTCGGCCAGAAAAAGGTCTTGCCCACAGCATACAGTGTAGCCGCCAGCATGATCAAAACTGCCCCCTGGGCAGCAGAAAGCGAAAGTAAGCCGAGGCAAGCCAGCAGCGAGCAAATCGCCAGTAGTCCAACCGGGTTCAACCGGTGAACAATCGGCCCGGCATTAAATCGCAGCACCATCATCAGAAATGAGGTGTAAACCAGCAACCAGGGGGCAAACTTACCCATGGCTGGCTCCATTAATGCAGTCACCCAACTGTCAACACCAAGCTCCGTGGTCGCCAGTAGAATCATGATCAGCAGCAGAAAAACATACATCGGGCGACCCATCGATTTAACATAAATTCCAAATAAGACACCGATCACCAGCGCCACGTAAGATGCCGTCATCACCGGTGAAGCCGTTATGCTGAAGACGCGGAAAATCTCGGCAAAGATCATCCATGCAATAATCAGAATACCCAGGCCGCCTACTTCGCCCAGCATCTCCTTATACGTCACACCCGCAGCCACCCGCTCGTTGACCGGAAATTTCCGTTTAATCAGCATGAAGAAATAAATCACAGTCGGAATCGCCAGCAGCAGCATTTTCACCTTCCATGAAGTTTCGGCCCCCAGTATGATCGTTAACACCCCGCCGAGCACCAAACCGCCGGGCCAGCCGGCATGCAGGATGTTCAACCATTTGGTTTTCTGATCTTTAAACAAAGTCGCGACCACCGGATTGATGTAGGCCTCCACCGTGCCGTTACCTAAAGCCACGATAAACATTCCGAGATACAATCCGTTGTAGCTGGTCGCAGTCAGCGTTACGACCAACGAGACCACGTGACAAATAAACCCAAATATCATCGCCACCTTGTAACCAACCTTGTCAATGATCAGGCTGAACAGCACGATACTGATCGCAAATGGCCAGAGCCCTACGCCAAATATTTCTCCTTGTTGGGTGGGCGTCAGATTAAATTCTTCCGCCCAATCTCCTATAATCATTGCCCGGATGATGAATCCGAATGCGGTTGCGATCAGGGCTACGAATGAGCCCCAGAAAACTAATTTATCGTTTTTACTATGTTCCATGGGTTGTGGGTTGAGGTATTCATGACTAAGAGAAAGCCGGGCTGGGCACGTCCCGCAGACCGGCGCGCCGTTGCAGTCGTTGCAACCGTTGGGGAGTATCGCTACTGAAACGGCGGCGATAGCGCAATGGTGTAATTTTTAATTCGAGCCGAAATGCGCGGGTCATGCTGGTCTGATCATTGAAGCCGCACTGCACCGCAATAGGCAACAAACCCTCGTCTGTCTCGCGCAATAACTTGCAGGCCGCATTGAGCCGGGTCTTGCGTAGATACATCAGCGGCGTCAAACCAAAAGTCTTGCGAAACAGACGTTCCTGGGAACTGACCGAAATGCCGGCCACCTGCGCCATGTCGGTCACCGATACCTTATTGCGATAGTTCGCCTGCACGTAATC
>Ga0100391_1000260_pt1 | contig 64025 bp, 61 predicted proteins | sample CryGeymeta201515_FD_81541 | JGI IMG/M metagenome (GOLD analysis project Ga0100391, IMG submission 81541) | Groundwater microbial communities from Crystal Geyser aquifers in Utah, USA - Crystal Geyser metaG 2015-15 | ecosystem: Environmental > Aquatic > Deep subsurface > Groundwater | place: USA...
ACCGCGACCTTGTATTCGCGGAAATCGTGATCCTCGAGCAGGCGGATATGGTCGAGCGCGCTTTCGACCAGCGCCTCGGGGCAGGGCTCGCCGTATTTTTCGAGCAGGTCGCGTTCGAGGCTGCCGGCGTTGACGCCGATGCGGATCGCGCAGCCGTTCGCCTTGGCCGCGTTGACGACCTCGCGGACGCGTTCGTCCGAACCGATATTGCCCGGATTGATCCGCAGGCACGCGGCGCCGGCATCGGCGGCCTCAAGCGCGCGCTTATAGTGGAAATGGATGTCGGCGACGATCGGAACGCGCGCGGCGCGGACGATCTGCTTGAGGGCGGCGGTCGAATCCTGGTCGGGGCACGAGACGCGGATGATGTCGGCGCCCGCCTCTTCGCAGCGGCGGATCTGGTCGATCGTCGCCTTCGCGTCGCTGGTCGGGGTGTTGGTCATCGTCTGGACGCTGATCGGCGCATCGCCGCCGACGGGAACGTTGCCGACCATGATCTGGCGCGATTGGCGCCGTTCGATATCGCGCCAGGGGCGGATGGACATAGGAAATCGCCTTGTTAGCGAACCCGTCTAGCCGGGCCGCATGACTTTGGCGTGAATATAGGGGGTTTAGGGGCGCGCTGGCAACGGCGGAGGCGGCAAGCGGGCCGCGCTCAGATCCGTCGCGCGATGACGGCGATGCTGGCGGCGAGTTCGTCGACGAGCATGTTGGCGGCGGCGCGGACCGAGGGCGGCGGCGCGTTCATCCGGCGCAGGTCGGCGACCGCTTCGAGCCCGGTACGCGTGATCGCGACGAGATCGAGGACGCGCGCGGCGACATTGGCATCGTGTTCGCGGCCCGATTCGACGATGCCCATGGCAAGCGATTCGAGACCGGTGTCGTCGGGCGACCGACCGGCAAATTGCGCCGCAAGCTCGACCGGCGCGGCGAGGCCGAGCAGCAGGTCGAACGCCGCCGGCGCCGCCTGGTTTCCCGAAATCTGTGCAGTGTGCTCCATAAAGACCTGTCTAGCGCGCGATGGTTAACGCCGCGTTACCCATGGGGCGATCGGCACCGTTCGGCGCATCGCCGCTTGCCAAGCGCGCGCCAGGCGGCGATTGAGCGCGCCATGGAACCGACATCGATCCCGATCCGTGTGCTGGCGACGTGCGCGCTGGCCGCCATCCCCTCGCTTGCCGCCGCGCAGGACGCGGGTCCGCCCGATCATGACGCGCGGCTGATCGTCACCGGCAGCGCCGGCGTCGTCAGCGATTATCGCTATCGCGGCCTGTCGCGATCCGACGGCGATGCGGCGGTCCACGGCCAGGCGTTCGTCGAACTGGGCGGCGGCGTCTATGCCGGCGTTTGGGGATCGAGCCTGGGCGGCGACGATCAGGGCGCGGGCGATGCCGAGATCGACCTGATCGCGGGAATCGACCGCGACATCGCCTCGGGCCTCAGCCTCGACATCGGCGCGACCTATTTCATGTTCGCGGGAAATGGCGGACCGCGGCTGGCGCAGGGGCTCGGCGATCTCGGCAGCTATGGCGAGGGCAATGCCAGCCTGTCGTACACGCTCGGCCCGGTGCAGGCGAAGCTCGGCGCATCCTATGCGCCCGACCAGGCGAGCATCGGCGGCGACAACCTTTATCTCTACGGCCAGGCGAGCGCGGGCATCCCGGCGACGCCGCTGACGCTGACCGCCAAATGGGGCCGCAGCAAGGGATCGCTCGCGCCCGGCGGCGACGCCTATTGGGACTGGTCGCTGGGCGGCGATTACGTCGTCGGCCCGGTGACGCTGGGCGCGAAATACGTCGATACCGACCTGCCCGAGACCGGGATCAAGGCGATCGACCGGCTGGGCGATGCCAGCGTGGTGGTGTCGGCGACGATCGGCTTTTAGGCGCGCATCCTCGCCGACCTGGGAACCCGATCGCGCGTCGCGCATTGAAGGGGCATGACCAAGTCACCCGCCCTCGTTATCGCCGCCGCCGCTGCCCTTGTCGCCGTCGCGGTCCAGCCCGCCGTCGCCGAACCGCGATCCACCATCGCGCTCGACCAGGTCATCGCGTTCGACAATCCGTCCGATCCGTGGCTGTCCGAAAGCAGCGACCGGATCTTCAAGTCGGTGTGGAACAAGGCATCGACCCAGCTCGCGGTGCCGGGCGTCGGCCTGACCAAGGTGTCGACGAGCACCGCAGATAACGGCTGGGTCGCGAACGACGTGCCGATCCGCGGCGACTGGCACGGCCTGCGCATGACCGGGTTCAGCCTGAACGGCGTGCCGCAAAGCGGCGTCGGCGCCTATGTCCTGCATTTCGCCGATGCGCCGGGCGAGGTCGTCCGCACGCTCGACGCGATCGGTTTTCCGGTGGCGGCGGTCGGTCGCGAAACGCGCACCGGCGACGAAAGCTGCGGCGCCAAGCTGCGCGTCGACAAGGACGGGCTGGGGTCTGCCTTCACGATCAGCTTCGCCTGCTGAGCGACACCAGCCGGGACGATCGACGGGGGCGCCGCATGGCGCCCTTTTCGCGTCGCGGCACGGCGCGATCGACCGCGCCGGCGGCGCCCGGCGAGCAATCTCTTGCCGCGCGACTGTCCCGCGTTGGGAAGTCTCGGGCGAGGCGGCGCGTTAAGCATCTTGTCGCGCGACACGCGCGCGTCCGCGCGGTAAATTGTCCGCTAACTTCGAGGATGGTGGACCATGCGGTACGGAACGAGGGCATTGCTGGCCGAACTGGGGGCCGTCGTCGGCGAAATCTGGACCGCGCCCGCCTGGCGCCGCGCCGCGTTCTTCCTGTTTCCCTATGCCGGCCTGCTGACCGGCCTGTGCATCGCGGCGCATTATGGCGAGCTGACCGACGCGCCGCTGCCGCGCGAGTTCTTCTTCGCCACCGACGGCGGCTTTGGCGAGTGGCTCGAATATGCGATGACGGCGGCGGTCGCGGTGCTATTGTTCATCATGTGGCGGCGCGAGCGGATCGCCGTCTACCTCGCCAATGCGGCGCTGTTCGTCTACCTGACGCTCGATAACAGCCTGCAGATCCATGAGCGGTTCGGCTATGCGGTGGGCAATGCCTTTGCCGACTGGCTGCTGCCGGTCAGGCCCAACGACATCGGCGAAGCGGCGCTGTTCGCCGCCGTCGGCCTGGCCTGGCTGGTCGCGCTGGCGATCAGCCTGCGCAAGGCGCAGCTGCGCCCGGCGATCTATTCGCTGATCCTCGCCGCGGGCGTGGCGGGCACCGCGTTCTTCGGCGTCGTCGTCGACATGATGGTGGTCTGGGGCTTTCACACGCCGGCGCTGCTCGAGGTCGAAACCTTCATCGAGGACGGCGGCGAGTTCGCGATGCTGTGCCTGACCTTCCTGGTCGCGATCGCGATTTTCGCCATTGAGCGCGACCGCGTCGGTCAGCCATAGGCGCGGACGAAGAACACCAGCGTCGTCACCGCGGTGACCGCGAGCGTCCAGAGGCGCACGCCGAGCGGCGGCAATCGCTTGCCGATGCGCACGCCGAGCCAGCCGCCGAGAATTGCGCCCGCCAGCATCGGCAGGCACGCCGCCCAGGCGACGAGCCCGGTCGCGGCGAAGACGACCGCCGCCGCGCTGTTGGCGATCGCGAGCATCAGCGTGCGCGGCGCGAACAGCTTGCGCGGGCTGATGTCGGCAAGCAGGCCATAGAGCGCGGTCATCATCAGTCCGACGCCGCCACCGAAATAGCCGCCGTAAATGCCGAGCAGCGCCTGGGTGACGAACAACGTCCGCGGTCCGATCGTCACGCGCCGGTGGAGCCACGCGGTCGCAGTCCGGCCGAAGCCCATGACGACGAGCGCGAACAGCAGCAGCCAGGGAATGATGAGGTCGAATGCCGCGCTCGGCGTCAGGACGAGCAGCACGCTGCCGACCAGCGCGGCGGCGAAGGTGATCGCGCCGAGCCAGCGGATGGCGATCCCGCCGACCGGGCCGATCTCGTCGCGAAAGCCCCAGGCGCTTGTCGCCGCGCCGGGCAGCAGCGCGAAATTGCTCGTCGCATTGGCGACATTGGCGGGCAGGCCGACCGCGATCAGCGCAGGCAGCGTCGCAAAGGTGCCGCCGCCCGCGAGCGCGTTCATCGCGCCGCCGATCAGGCCTGCGCCTGCCGCCAGCGCGAGCGTCGAGGCATCAACCAAGCGTTGCGGCTTCCTCTGCCTCGGCGCGGTCGCGTTCGGCGCGGGTCTGTTTGACCGCCGCCGTTTTCAGCTGGCCGCAGGCGGCGTCGATGTCGCGCCCGCGCGGGGTGCGGATCGGGGCGCTGATGCCGGCGTCGAAGACGATCTTGCTGAAGGCGCGGATCCGCGCGGGCGACGAGCATTCGTACGGCGCGCCGGGCCACGGGTTGAACGGGATCAGATTGACCTTGGCGGGCAGGCGATAATGCTCGATCAGCCGGACGAGCTCGTGCGCGTCGGCGTCGCTGTCGTTTTTTCCCGCAAGCATGACATATTCGAAGGTGATCCGCCGCGCATTGTTGGCGGCGGGATAGTCGGCGCACGCCTGAAGCAGCTCCTCGATGCCGTATTTGCGGTTGATCGGGACGATCTCGTCGCGAACCTCCTTGGTCACCGCGTGGAGCGAGACCGCGAGGTTGACGCCGATCTCCTCGGCGCAGCGCGCCATCATCGGGACGACGCCGCTGGTCGACAGCGTGATGCGGCGCTTTGACAGCGCGAGCCCGTCGCCGTGCATGACGATCCTGAGCGCGTCGCGGACATTGTCGAAATTGTAGAGCGGTTCGCCCATCCCCATCATGACGATGTTGGTCAGCATGCGCGCGCCGGTGCCATAGGCCGAGCTGTATCCGGCGTCGGGCTCGTCTTCGTCGTCGAGGGCGAGGTCGTCCTCGGGATCGCTGCCGAGGCCGGCCATCGTCCCCTTGGGCCATTCGCCCAGCGCGTCGCGCGCGAGCATCACCTGGCCGACGATCTCGCCCGGCGTCAGGTTGCGCACGAGGCGCATCGTGCCGGTGTGGCAGAAGGTGCAGTTCAATGTGCAGCCGACCTGGCTCGACACGCACAGCGTGCCGCGGCTTTCGTCGGGGATGAAGACCATCTCGTAATCCTGCGCGTCGGCCGAGCGCAGCAGCCATTTGCGCGTGCCGTCCTCGCTGACCTGCGCCTCGACGACCTCGGGCCGGCCGATGACGAAGCGTTGCGCCAGCCACGGGCGCAGCGTCTTGGCCATGTCGGTCATCGCCTCGAAATCGGTCAGGCCGCGATGATAGGTCCAGTGAAACAGCTGCTTGGCGCGCAGCTTGGCCTGTTTGGGCTCAAGCCCCGCCTCGGTCAGCGCGTCGCGAATCTGGTCGCGGCCGAGGCCGAGCAGGTCGATGCGGCCATCTGCGCGCGGGGTGACGTTATTGACGAGACCTGGGCGCGGAACGGGCACCGGGTCGATATGGCCGGGAATCTGCATGATGCCCGCGCATATAGGCGCGCGAAGCGGTTTCGTCACCCCATGGCGTCGTTGGCTAGGCCGCGCGCGCGCAGCCGAGCGCCGCGGCGTCGATCGCGGTGGCCGCACCCTTGAGGTCGTAGCCGTCGCCGGCGATGCGCATCGTGCTCGCCGACCGGATCGCGGCGATGATCGCGGCGTCGCTGCGCGCGTCCGCCGCCCAGACGTTGCGTCCCGACCCGACGAGCGCGAAGCGCGCCGAGCCGATCGTGATCGCCGGCTTGGCGGTGGCGGCGAGCGGGCGCGAGAGGCGGGCGTAGAATTGCCCGCGAATGCGCGCGCGCGGCCAATAGGCGATCGAGGCATAGGCGCCGCTGCGCCGTGCCGACCCGCCGGGCTGCGCGATCGCATAGCAGCGCGCGGCGGGCGCGGGGTCGCGGAATGCGCCCCAGCCCGAGAATATGCCGAGCGAGTCCGCCGCCAGCGCCGGGGCGGCGACGAGCAGCGGCGCAAAAAGGAAAAAAATCGTCCGTTTGATCATGCTGCCAGCGCGAATCGCGCAAAATAACCATGGTGGCAAGCGCGCGTTGCCCGATATGGCGGCAATCATGGGCGCGACCGGCTTGCTAGGGGCGAGATTCTCGTTAAGGAAGGCAGGGACTTTTCCGGCGATTTCACGGGCGCGATTCCCCAGTCCTTGGGGAACAGCAGCGCGCCCCGGCGACCGGAAGCTGAGAGGGAGCGAAACGGGTTCATGAAAGCGACGATAGAGCGCGCGACACTGCTCAAATGCCTGGGCCATGTGCAATCGGTGGTGGAGCGGCGCAACACCATCCCGATCCTGTCCAACGTCCTGATCGAGGCCAATGCCGACGGGTCGATCCGGCTGATGGCGACCGACCTCGACCTGCAGGTCGTCGAAACGATCGCCGCGCAGGTGGAAACGCCGGGCACGACGACGGTCTCGGCGCACCTGTTGTTCGAAATCGCGCGCAAGCTGAAGGAAGGATCGCAGGTCCTGCTGTCGGCCGCCGACGGCAAGATGCTGGTCCAGTCGGGCCAGTCGCGGTTCAACCTGCCGACGTTGCCGCGCGACGATTTCCCGGTCATCGCCGAGGGCGATCTCGGCACCTCGTTCGAGCTGCCGGTGGCGACCTTGGTGCAGATCATCGACAGCACGCGCTTTGCGATCTCGACCGAGGAAACGCGCTATTACCTCAACGGCATCTTCCTCCACGTCGCCGATGACGAGGGCAGTTCGGGCGCGGTCCTGAAAGCCGCCGCGACCGACGGCCACCGGCTGGCGCGCGTGACCGTGCCGCGCCCCGACGGCGCGCAGGGCATGCCCGACGTCATCGTCCCGCGCAAATGCGTCGCCGAGCTCAGGAAGCTGCTCGACGAGAGCGACGGCAATGTCGAGGTCAGCCTGTCGGCATCGAAGATCCGCTTCACGCTGGGCAGCGCGATCCTGACGTCGAAGCTGATCGACGGCACCTTCCCCGATTACAACCGCGTCATCCCGACGGGCAACGACAAGCTGCTCAAGATCGATCCCAAGGCGTTCATGGAAGGCGTCGATCGCGTCGCCACGATCGCCAGCGAAAAAACGCGCGCGGTCAAGATGGCGGTCGAGGCGGGCAAGGTCACGCTGTCGGTGACCAGCCCCGAAAACGGTACCGCGTCGGAAGAAGTCCCCGGCGATTACGGCGCCGAGGCCATCGAGATCGGCTTCAACGCGCGCTATCTGCTCGACATCCTCGCGCAGATCGAGGGCGATACCGTCGAGCTCCATCTCGCCGACGCCGCCGCGCCGACGCTGATCCGCGAAGGCGACAACAATCCCGCGCTCTACGTGCTGATGCCGATGCGCGTGTAACAGCGAAGGCGCATGTAAAAACTGTCGCCCAAAGAACTAGTCTGGGCGAGGGCGTCCGGACTTCCAGCCCTATTTCGCCGCTGCCGCGCTGACGCGCCAGATGACGTTGCTGACGTCGTCGGTGACGAGCAGGCTGCCATCCTTGGCGATGGTGACGCCGGTCGGGCGGCCATGCGCGCTGTCGCCATTGTCGGCGAGGAAGCCGGTGAGCACGTCGACCGGCAGGGCCTCGGCGGGTTTGCCGGCGGCGCCGAACTTGACGAACACGACCTTGTAGCCGGCGGCGGGTTCGCGGTTCCACGATCCGTGCAGCGCGATGAAGGCGCCGTTGGTCCATTTGTCGCCGAGCTTGGCGCCCTGCGCGAAGGTCAGGCCGAGCGGAGCGACGTGGCTGCCGAGGGCGTAGGCCGGGCGCTTGGTGTACTGGCGCAAGTCGGACGGTGCCTCGTCGCTGATGCGCTTGTCGAAATAGCCGCCCCAGTAATACCATGGCCAGCCGAAGAAATCGCCCTCGGTCACGTCGGTGAGGTAATCGGGGACGAGGTCGGAGCCGAGCTGGTCGCGTTCGTTGACGACGACCCACAGGCTGTCGGTGCCGGGCAGCCAGGCGAGGCCGACGGGATTGCGCAGGCCGGTCGCCCAGGGGCGCCAGGCGCCGGTCGCGACGTCGATTTCGAGGATCGCGGCGCGGCAGAATTCGGGCGGGAAACCCTTTTTCCAGACGCATTTTTCCTTTTCGACGCCGTTTTCGCCGGCGTTGCTGTTCGATCCGACGGCAACGTAGAGGAATTTTCCGTCGGCGCTGGCGACCATGTTCTTGGTCCAGTGATAATTGGGCGACTGCGCGGGCAGCGGCGCGACCTTGCGGCCCTTGGCGGTGATCCTGGTTTCATCCTCGACATAGGGATAGGCCATGATCGCATCGGTGTTGGCGACGAAAAGCGTGTCGCCGACCAGCGCCATGCCGAAGGGCGAATTCAGTCCCTCGAGATAGGCGACCTTGAGGTCGGCGCGGCCGTCGCCGTCGACGTCGCGCAGCAGCGTGATGCGGTTGGCGCTCGGCACGCCCGCCCCCGCCTTGGCCATCAGCCGTTCCATGATCCAGCCGGTGATGCCGCTGGTCGGGGCGGCGGGCTTGTTGGTTTCGGCGACGAGGACGTCGCCATTGGGCAGCACCAGCATCGAGCGCGGATGATCGAGCCCGTCGGCAAAGGCGTTGACCGCGAGGCCGGCGGCGGCGATCGGCGTCGCGCCGTCGTCCCAGCCCGAGATTTCGGCGATGTTGACGGTCGGAATCGTTTCGGGGCGCGGGGCGTCGAGTGCGGCTTCGGCGGGGACGCGGCCGCTCAGCTGTTCGGTCGTGAAGCGCGCGACGTCGGGGCGCGACAGGAACCAGCCGAGCACGATGAGCGCCAGGACGATGACGGCAAGGGCGATGCGCCAGTTCTTTTTCATGACAAATGGTCCAGTGATCCGTTGCACGCACGACAATGCAGGCCCGCAGGCGCGGTGACAAGCGGCAAGCGGTTCATCGCGAGCGCGACAGGCGGTCGGACAGCATCACGATCAGCGCCGCGACGATGCCCGCGCCGAGCCCGGCGAGCAACCCGATCACGGGCTGGCCCTGGCGTCCGCCGAACCACGCGCCGGCAAGCGGCAGCAGGGCGATGAAAATGCCGCCGGCGATGGGGTTGCGCGTACGCTGCGCCCGCGGGCGATCGGGTTCGGATGGGGGTGACCGGTTCATGCGCGAAGCTTTGCCACGATCGGCGCTGCGGGGGAAGGGGGCGGGGGCGCATCCGAACATCCCTAATGCGGCGTTGACCGTCATCCATCAGCCTTTGGTGAGGCGCTGCGGCTAGAGCGATGCGCAAGCAGCAGGATGCCATGATGACCATACCGACCCTTCGCATCGATACTTCGCGCAGCCGCGCCGCGGACTCGGGGGTCTCCCCCTATGACGATGCGGAAGCACTGATCGAGCGGTTCGGCATGCATGCCGGCTTCGAGGCGGCAGCGCTGGCCGAGCACAGCCGCTCGCTGGGCAACCACGTGCATTTCTGTCGCTGGCGTCAGGTCGAGCGGCTGATCGTCACGTTGAGCGATCCGGCGCCGGTGCCGACCGGATGCGTCCATTGAACGCGGCGAGGTGTCAGGCGGTCTGACGCGTGAGGCGTGGATCGGCCTCGATGCTCCGCAGCGTCGTCGGCGTCGGTGCGGCGGGGCCCCCCTGGCCGATCATTGCCTGGAAACCGGTGAGGAAGCGCGCGCCGCGGTCGGTCAGCTTGACGAAGATGTTGCGCTTGTCGTTCTCATCGCGCTGGCGGCGCAGGAAGCCGAGCGAGGCGAGCTTGTTGAGCGCGCGCGTCACCACCGGTTTCGATACCGACAGCGCGGCGGCGAGGCCGCGGACGGTGTGCGGGCCGCAGGTCTGACGGACCAGCAGCAGGATCGCCATCTGGCGGTTGGTGAGGTCGGGTTCGCCCGAACGAACATAGGCGACCAGCGTGCGCATCCATTCGTCGAGTATCTTGATTGCCAATTTGACCTCCTGAATACCGAATCGCACCGGGCCACGGCACGAAGTTCGATAGATATCGCATTGCTATCGGGACCAACGCGCGATGCGCCCAAGGGTTGCACGGCGATTGCCGCGATCGCGCGTTAAACCGCGCTAATTGCGTGGATAGCGTTGCTGCAGCATGGCCCAGGTGGCGCGCAGGCCGAGCGCGGCGCCGCCCTTGGGCCGGCCGGGCTTGGCGGCCGGTTGCCAGGCGAAGGTATCGAAATGCGCCCAGGCGATGTCGTCGCCGACGAATTTCTTGAGGAACAGCGCGGCGGTGACCGATCCCGCGAAGCCGCCCTCGGCGGCGTTCGAGATATCGGCGATGTCCGACGACAGCATCTCGGTGTAATTGTCCCATAGCGGCATGCGCCAGCAGGCGTCGTCGTTCGCCGTGCCGCCGTCGAGCAGCGCCTCGGCGAGATCGTCGTCATTGGCGAACAGGGCGGGCAGATCGGGACCCAAGGCGACGCGCGCGGCGCCGGTCAGCGTCGCGAAATCGATCATCAGCTCGGGATTTTCCTCGCTCGCGCGCGTCAGCGCGTCGCCCAGGATCAGCCGCCCCTCGGCATCGGTATTGCCGATCTCGACGGTCATGCCCTTGCGGCTGGCGAGAATGTCGCCGGGGCGCAGCGCGTCCTCGGATATCGCGTTTTCCACGGCGGGGACGACAAGGTGCAGGCTGACCGGCAGCCGCGCGTCCATCACCATGTCGGCGAGGGCGAGCGCGTGGGCGCTGCCGCCCATGTCCTTCTTCATGTTGCGCATGCCGCTCGCGCCCTTGATGTCGAGCCCGCCCGAATCGAAGGTGACGCCCTTGCCGACGATCGCGATGCGCGGATGCTTGGGGTCGCCCCAGGCGAGTTCGATCAGCCGCGGCGCGTGTTTCTTGCCCGCCGCGCGCCCGACCGCGTGAACCATCGGATAGCCGGTGGCGAGCGCGTCGCCGCGCGTGACGGTGAGTTTCGCGTCGCGCGCCTTGGCGATCGCCGCCGCCGCCGCCTCGAGATCGGCGGGGCCCATGTCGGCGGCGGGGGTGTTGACGAGATCGCGCACCAGCGCGGTCGCCTTGGCCTCGCGCACGATGCCGTCGATCCGGCCGACTTCGGGGGTGAGGAGAATACGCGGGCCGGTATCGGCGGTGTCGTCGGGTTTCTTGTAACGGTCGAAGCGGTGCTGCGCGACCATCCAGCCGAACAGGGCGGGACCTGGCGCACCCTCGGCGAGGCGATAGCTTCCCGCAGGCAGAACGGCGGGCAGCTTGGCGAGACACCAGCTCGACAGGCTGTCGGCGTCGGCGACGACGGTGACGACCGCCCAGTCGTCGGGCTTCTCACCGGGCAGGATCGCGCAGGCATAGCCCTTGGGCCGCAATTGCTGCGCGGCGAGCGCGGCGCGAACGCGCTCGGGCTGTTTGCCGAGCCATGCGTCGAAGCCGGTTTCGTCGACGATGTGGACGAGATGGGCCGATTGCCCCTTGTCGGGACGGACGAGTTGTTCGAAATCTGTCATAGGCGACAGATAGTGGCGCCGCGCGATTTGTCTAATGGCAAGGGGCGAAAAGGAGACGACAATGGCGATGCGCAGCGCGATCTTCCTGATGGCGGCGGCGACGGTGGGCCTGGCGGCCTGCGGCGATCGGGCGGGCGACCCGGCCCCGCGCGATCAGGGACCGGCGGCCGCCTCGACGGCGTCCGGCGACGATGCGCCCGCTGCCGATAGCGGCGCGGCCGGCGCGACCGATGGCGGGACGGGGGGCGAAAAAACCGAAATCGCCAACGAGCTATTCGAGTTTTCGTTCGAGATCCCCGCCGAGGCGGCGGCAATCCCCGCGCTCGCGGCGGCGTTGCGCGCCGAACGCGGCAAGGCGCGCGCCGAACTGGAAACGCAGGCGCGCGAGGCCAGGCGCGATGCCGCGGCGAGCGACTTCCCCTATCACGCTTATGCCTATGACAAGAGCTGGGAGCGCGTCGCCGACCTGCCCGACTGGCTCAGCCTGTCGGCGACGATCTATACCTTCAGCGGCGGCGCGCACGGCATGACGGTGTTCGATTCGCTGGTGTGGGACAAGCGCGCCGACGCGCCGCTCGACCCGATCGCGATGTTCGTAGACAAGGCCGCGCTCAACGCGGCGATCAAGCAGCCCTTTTGCGCCGAGCTCGACCGCCAGCGCGCCGAAAAGCGCGGCGAACCGATCGCCAGCGGGGTGGGCGAATTCAACAAGTGCCTCGACCCGGCCGATTCGACGATCATTCTGGGCTCGTCGAACGGGCGCAAATTCGATCGCATCGGCGTGCTGATCACGCCCTATGACGCGGGGCCCTATGCCGAGGGCGCGTACGAGGTGACGCTGCCGGTGACCGACGCGGTGATCGCGGCGATCAAGCCGCGTTTTCGACCGGCGTTTTCGTCGGCGCGCCGACCCCGGGCGAGCTGAAGCGGAGCACGCCGTCGTTGATCGGCGCCTTTCTGAGCAGCTTGCGATCGAGAAAATAGTTCTGGTTGAGCTTCCACGGCAGCCGGTCGCCCTGTTTGGGCAGGATGGCGAGCGCGCGCTCGACATAGCCGCTTGTAAAATCGAGCATCGGTTCGGGCGCGATCGCGCCGTCGGGCACCGGCGTCGCGACGCGCGCGCCGCGAGCGTCCATCGCGTTGAGCAGGCGGCCGATATATTCGGACGTGAGGTCGGCCTTCAGCGTCCAGCTGGCGTTGGTATAGCCGAAGGTGATCGCGAAATTGGGCACGCCCGAAAACATCACGCCGCGATAATTGAACGTCTTGCTGAAATCGATCGGCGCGCCGTCCAGTGAAAACGCCGCGCCACCGCCGACCTGGAGCCTGAGGCCCGTCGCGGTGACGATGATGTCGGCGGGGAGCAGCTCGCCCGAGGCGAGGCGGATGCCGTCAGCCTCGAAGCGGTCGATCGTGTCGGTAACGACGCTGGCGCGGCCGGCATTGATCGCGGCGTAAAGATCTCCGTCGGGGATCAGGCAGACGCGCTGGTCCCACGGGTTGTAGCGCGGGGTGAAGTGCTTTTTGGCCAGCTCGGCGCCGATATTGTCGGCAACCCATTTGGTCATCGTCGCCTTGACCTTGGCCGGCTTCGCGCGGGCGCGGGTGAAGAAGAAGCGGCCCAACAGGACGTTCTTCCAGCGGGTGATGGCATAGGCCCAGCGATCGGGCAGCACCTTGCGCAACGCATTGGCGATGGCGTCCTCGCCCGGGCGGCTGACGACATAGGTCGGCGATCGCTGCAGCATCGTCACATGGCCGGCGGTCTTGGCCATTTCGGGCACCAACGTCATCGCCGTCGCGCCCGATCCGACGACGACGACGCGCTGACCCGCGTAATCCAGATCCTCTGGCCAGAATTGCGGGTGGACGATCGTTCCGGCGAAATCCTCGCGCCCGGCGAATTCGGGGTCGTGCGGGTTGTCGTAGTCGTAATAGCCCGAGCACATGAAGAGGAAGCTGCAGCCGATCGTGTCGGTGGTGCCGTCGGGCAGCCGTGCCGTCACCGTCCAGCGCGCGTCGGCGGTCGACCAGTCGGCGGCGATCACCTTGTGGCCGTAAGCGATCTTGTCGTCGATCGCGTGTTCGGCGGCGGTCGCGCGGACATAGCGCAGGATCGAAGGCCCGTCGGCGATCGCCTTGTTGTCGGTCCAGGGGCGGAAATTATAGCCCAGGGTGAACATGTCGCTGTCCGAACGGATGCCGGGATAGCGGAACAGGTCCCAGGTGCCGCCGCTGGCGTCGCGCCCCTCCCAGATTGCCACGCTCTTCTGCGGGCAGTCGCGCGCCAGATGGACGGCGGCGCCGATGCCCGAGAGGCCGGCGCCGACGATGAGGACGTCGACATGGCGGGTGCCGGTCGAGGGCTGCGGACGAGCGGGCGCGTTCATGGCGGCGAGCTTATTGACACCGATGCAAATTGCAACGGGTTTGACCGATTACGCCCGGGCGCGCGCTATTTGGGTTCGACGATCAGATAGGCGACGGTGGTGTCGCCGATGTTGACGATCTCGTGCCAGGCGCTGCCGTCGCTCCAGAAGCTGCTGCCGGTGGCGAGATCGACCTCGCGCGTGCCGCCTGGGTCGGTGATGCGGACGCGGCCGCCCGACAGCGCATAGCCGAAATTGGGCGCGTGATAGTGGCGTTCATGGCCGACGCCGGGGCGAAAGGTGCAGCGCAGGACGCGTTGCCGCGCATCGTCGCGCAGCAGTTCGCACACCGATTGCCCGCGCCAGCCGGCGGCGAGCGGATCGGGCAGGCCCGATTGCGGGCGCGGTGTTATTGCGGCGCAGGCGGCGAGCGCCAGCGGCAGCATCGCCAGCGTCATCGGGCGTCCCGGACGGGCAATGCGCGAGGTCGCGCGGAAGCTGGGGGCGTTCATCGCGGCGACCCTATGGCGACGCGAGTGAATTGCAAGCTTCAGCACGAGACGGTGATCGACGTTTCATTCGACGCCATGGCGACGAGGGCGATGAGGTTGCGTTTGCGCACTTTATGAGCGGCTAGCCCGCGGGCAAGGCCGAGACCTTTGCCGACGCCTTCCTCGACAAGGAAACACACGCGCGGGCGGCTGGTCGGGGTGGCGTTCGATGCCGAAGGCGATCCCCTGATCAACGACGATGTCGCCAATGTGGTGTGGTGGGTTCGTGCGGTGACACGGGCTGCTGACTAGCGCAGGCGGCAACCGAAATGCATGTAGCCAACTTGAATGAAGCAATATGCTACTTGCCGACGTTAAGCTTCTATTTTCCTTCAACATAATCGCCGAAGGCGGCTGCTTTGCACGTTTCTACGGTGGGCCAATCTGACGAAGCTGCATACTTCCGGGCCGACTGGGCGACATGCTTTAAGTAATGCTCATATCGGGGGCTGTACGGAGACACACGCTCTTTAATGCAATCGTAGGCCGTTAGGACAGCAGCCTCTCTACAGACCACTTCCAATATGTCATAGCCTTCGTAAGAGCCGAGCAGGCCAATGTGCAAAGCATCTCGCTCGATTTGATCCTCGCTGCCCAAGCTTCGGAGCGCCTCTGCGAGCGCTAAAAAGCTATCGGATAATACGAGAAGTGGATCCTTCCGCATCTTAAAGGACCGAAATGAGAGCGGGGATGTATTGCACATTCCTATGAATCAAATGTCGGCTTTCCAGCCATGCCGCACCGATCGCTGACAAATGACAGCATTTCATCTTTATAGTCCGATCGCCCCGAACAGATCATGCTCGTCGGCGTCCTCGATGAGGGCGTCGACGATGTCGCCCTGCTTCAGGCTGGCTGGGACGTTGCGGAGGTAGACGTGGCCGTCGATTTCGGGCGCGTCGGCCTGGCTGCGGCCGGTGGCGCCGATGTCGCCGTCCTCATCGGCGTCGCCGACGATGTCGATGATGACGGGGAGCGTGCGGCCGACCTTGGCCTGCAGTTTCGCGGCGCTGAGCGCGGCGGTCTTTTCCATCAGCCGGGCGAAGCGTTCTTCCTTGAGCTCCTCGGGCACCGGATCGGGCAGCGCGTTGGCGCGTGCGCCCTCGACGGGTTCGAAGCGGAAGCCGCCGACACGGTCGAGCTGCGCCTCGTCGAGCCAGTCGAGCAGGTACTGGAAGTCCTCCTCGGTCTCGCCGGGGAAGCCGACGACGAAGCTCGAGCGGATGGTGAGATCGGGACAGATATCGCGCCACGCCTTGACGCGCTCGAGCACCTTGGCGTCGTTCGCCGGGCGGCGCATGCGTTTGAGCACCGCGGGCGCGGCGTGCTGGAAGGGGATGTCGAGATAGGGCGTGATCAGCCCGTCGGCCATCAGCGGGATGACCGCGTCGACGTGCGGATAGGGATAGACGTAGTGCAGCCGGACCCAGGGCGGCGAGCCTTCGGGGGTTCTGAGGCCGCCGAGCTCGCGGGCGAGGTCGGTCATGTGCGTGCGGATCGTATGGCCGTGCCACTGGCGGTCCTCGTGGCGGACATCTACCCCATAGGCGGACGTGTCCTGCGAGATGACGAGCAGTTCCTTGGTGCCCGCCGAGACGAGCTTTTCAGCCTCGCGCAGGACCGCGTCGATGCGGCGGCTGACGAGCTTTCCGCGCAAATCGGGGATGATGCAGAAGCTGCACGCGTGGTTGCAGCCCTCGGCGATCTTCAGATAGCTGTAGTGGCGCGGGGTGAGCTTCAATCCGCCCTCGGGGACGAGGTCGACGAACGCATTTGGTACAGGCGGCACCGCGTCGTGAACCGCATTGACGACGGCCTCATACTGGTGCGCGCCGGTGATCGCGAGCACGCCCGGATGGCGCGCGCGGATCAGGTCTGCTTCGCTGCCCATGCAGCCGGTGACGATGACGCGGCCGTTCTCGGCGATCGCCTCGCCGATCGCGTCGAGGCTTTCCTCCTTGGCGCTGTCGAGAAAGCCGCAGGTGTTGACGAGCACGACGTCGGCGCCGGCGTAATCGGGCGACAGCGCATAGCCGTCGCTCCTCAGCTTGGTAAGGATGCGTTCGGAATCGACCAGCGCCTTGGGGCAGCCGAGCGAAACCATGCCGACGCGCGGGGCGGGCGGGAAGCGGGTGAGGGTGTCTGTCATGCGAGGCGAGCGCCTCTAGACGATATCGCGGGCGATGTCACGCCGCAGTGGCGATGCCGAGCGCGCGGCTATTCGAAATCCTCGCCCGGCACGATCTCGACGAGCAGGTCGCCGGGCTGCAGCGCGTGGCATTCCTGTTCCCAGAAGCCGTAGGGCACACCGTTGCGATAGACGCGCGCGACGAGCTTGCGGCGCAGGTCGGCGACCGATTTTCCGACCTCGTCGGGCGTTACTTCGCGTTCGATCAGCTTGACCCGGCCGGTGACGCTGGCGAGGTCGGCCATATATTCGGCGATATGTTCGCCATGCGCCGACCCGGCGAGCAGCAGTCCGGCGAAGTTGACCGGGTTGATGACGTTGGTCGCGCCCGCCTGGCGCGCCAGCAGCTCGTTGTCCGAAGAACGCACGACGACGCTGATCGGCACGTCGGGGGCGAGGTGGCGGATGGTCAGCACGATCAGGATCGAGGCGTCGTCGCGTCCCGCCGACACAATCGCCGATTGCGCGCGCGCGACTTTGACGTCGATCAGCGTTTCGTCGCGCGTCGCGTCGGCGGCGAGCACGTTGCAGCCGAGCGCCTCGGCAACCGCGAGCCGCTCCTCGTCGCTGTCGATGACGACGATGTCGGTCGCGGCCGTGCCGCGCGCGATCAGTTCCTTGACCGCTTCGGAGCCCGAGGTGCCGAAGCCGGCGACGACGACATGGCCGTCGAGACGTTTCTGAATGTTGCGCATGCGCCAGTTGTCCCATGTTCGTTGGAAGACGAAATTATACGCGCTGCCGATGAAGATCAGCACGACGAAGATCCGGATCGGCGTCACCACCAAGGCATCGAACATGCGCGCCTGCTCGGTAACCGGGGCGATGTCGCCATAGCCCGTCGTGGTGATCGAGATCATCGTGAAATAGACGACGTCGAGAAAGCTGACGTCGCCGTCATAATTGTCGCGCAGCCCCTCCTTGTCGAACCAGTGGACCGCGATCGCGATGCCGATCAGCGCGAGGACCGACAGGACGCGCCACGCGATCGCGATCCACGCCGGTGTGTTCGACGAGCGCGACAGCGTATCGTACTGCCCCTGGACCGGCCGTTTGCGCGGTGCCGGCATCAGTCGGCGAAGCGCGCGGCGAGCGCGTCCATCGACGGATAATGCGTCAGTTCGAGGTGGAGCGGGGTGACCGCGACATAGCCGTCGGCGATCGCTTCGAGGTCGCTTTCGCGGCCCGGCGTATGTTCGACCGCCTGCAGGCCGAACCAATAATAGCGAAAGCCGCGCGGGTCGCGGCCCTCGACGATGCTGCCGCGGCTATAGTCGTGGAAGCCCTGGCGCGCGACGCGGATCCCCTTGACCTCGGCGGCGGGGAGCGCGGGGAAGTTGACGTTGATCAGCGTGCGCTTGGCGAACGGCATGTCGACGAGCTTGCGCACGACGTCGACGCCCCAGTGTGCGGCCGCCGCGAAGGGCACGTCGTTGCCCATATTCTCGCGCGCGGTGACCTGGCTCAGCGCGATCGAGCGTATGCCGGCGAGGCTGCCCTCGACCGCGGCCGAGACGGTGCCCGAATAGGTGACGTCGTCGCCGAGGTTGGCGCCGCGATTGACCCCCGACAGGATCAGGTCGGGCTTGTCCCCGCCCATGATTTCGCCGAGCGCGAGCATCACCGCGTCGGTCGGCGTGCCGGTGACCGAAAAATGCCGCTCGCCGTGCTTGCGCACGCGCAGCGGGTGCGACAGCGTCAGCGAATGGCCCGCGCCCGATTGTTCCTCGGCCGGTGCGACGATCCAGATGTCGTCGCTCAATTGCCGCGCGATCCGTTGCAGCACCTCGAGTCCGGGGGCGTTGACGCCGTCGTCGTTGGTGAGGAGGATCCGCATCAGGCGGGGTCCAGCCGTTCGATGCCGCCCATGTAAGGCCGCAGCGCATCGGGCACGGCGACGCTGCCGTCGGCCTGCTGATAGTTTTCGAGCACCGCGACGAGCGTGCGGCCGACCGCGAGGCCCGATCCGTTGAGCGTGTGGACGAAGGCGGTGCCCTTGCCGCTGCCCTTGTCCGTATTGGCGGGCCGATAGCGCGCGTTCATCCGCCGCGCCTGGAAATCGCCGCAGTTCGAACAGCTCGAAATCTCGCGATAGGCGTCCTGGCCGGGCAGCCAGACCTCGAGGTCGTAGGTCTTGGTCGCGGCAAAGCCCATGTCGCCGGTGCACAGCAGCATCTTGCGATAGGGCAATTCGAGCGCCTGGAGGATCGCCTCGGCGGCGCCGGTCATGCGCTCATGCTCGGCATCGCTGTCCTCGGGACGGACGATGCTGACGAGCTCGACCTTGTCGAACTGGTGCTGGCGAATGAGGCCCTTGGTGTCCTTGCCCGCCGCGCCGGCTTCGGAGCGGAAGCACGGGGTCAGCGCGGTGAAGCGCAGCGGCAGATCGGCATCGGCGAGGATCGATTCGCGCACGATGTTGGTCAGGCTGACCTCGGCGGTCGGGATCAGCCATTTGCCGTCGGTCGTGTGGAACAGGTCTTCGGCGAACTTGGGCAGTTGGCCGGTGCCGAACAGCGCCTCGTCGCGCACCAGCAGCGGGGGCGCGCATTCGCTATAGCCCTGCTCGCCGGTCTGGCGGTCGAGCATGAACTGGCCGAGCGCGCGGTTGAGCCGCGCCATCGGCCCACGCAGCAGCGCGAAACGCGCACCCGAGATCGCGACCGCGGTCTCGAAATCGAGGCCGAGCCGCGGGCCGAGATCGGCGTGATCCTGCGGCTCGAAGGCGAAGTCGCGCGGGCTTCCCCAGCGCGACACCTCGACATTGGCGCTCTCGTCGGCGCCTTGCGGGACGTCGGGCGCGGGCAGGTTGGGGATCGCGGCGAGCGCGTCGTCGCGCTGCGCGGACAGGGCGCGGCTGCGTTCTTCAAGCTCGGCGAGCCGGTCCTTGAGGCCCGCGACTTCGTCCATCAGCGCGCGCGCGCCGGCCTCGTCCTTGCTCGCCTTGGCCTGGCCGATCGCCTTCGACGCCTCGTTGCGCCGCGCCTGCACCTCCTGCGCCTCGGTCGTCGCCGCGCGATAGGCGGCGTCGCTGGCGAGGAGGACGGACGCGTGCGAATCGAGCCCGCGCCGGGCGAGGGCGGCATCGAACGCATCGGGGTTTTCGCGGATGGAACGGATGTCGTGCATGCGCCATCCTATGGCCTTGCACGCGGGGCGGTGCAACCCGCAGCGCCTGCCGTGCGTTGGGCAGGCAGAAGGAGACTATAATGAAATTACCCCATGACAGCTTTGTCGTCGTCGCCGATGGCGAGAAGATGCTCTTTTTCCGCAACGAGGGCGACGAGGAGCATCCCAATCTGCAGGTCGAGCGCAAGCGCAGCCAGGACAATCCGGCGAACAGCGAGCTCAAGGCCAATCGCAGTGGCCATGTCGGCAATTCGGGATCGCCCGGCGGCAGCAGCTATCAGGACACCGACTTCCACCAGCTTGCCGAGGATCGCTTTGCCAGCGAGACCGCCGACCTGCTCAAGAAACGCGCGCTCAACAACGATTTCGACAAGCTCGTCATCGTCGCCCCCCCGCGCACGCTCGGCGAGCTTCGCAAACATTATCACAGCGAGGTCGAAAAGCGGTTGGTCGGCGAGATCGACAAGGACCTGACCGGTCATCCCGTTGCCGAGATCGAAAAGATCATCGCCAACGCCTGATCCGCCGCACGACCGGCGCATGACAAAGGGGAGCGATCCGACCGGATCGCTCCCCTTTCGCTTGCAGGGTGAGCCAGTGAAAGCCGCCTGCAAAACTCCGTGCGTTCAGACGGCGGCGCCCTGTGCGCCCTTGCGCGTCTTGAGCCGCTGGCGGCCGACCAATGCGGCCGCGGCGGCGCCGAACAGCAGCATCATCGGCGGTGCCGGCACTTCGGTCGGCGGACCGCCCGACGAGCTCGAGCCGCCCGAGGACGAGCTGCTCGAAGACGACGAACTGCTCGACGACGAGGACGAGCTCGACGACCCGCCGAAGCTCGACGAGCCGCCGGTCGAGGTCGCGCCCGAGCTGGTCGAGCTCGACGAGGACGAGCTGCTGCTCGACGACGACGAAGACGAACTGCTGCTCGACGGCGGATTCTTGGGCGGGTGGTGCGGCGGGTAATGCGGCGGCTTGCCGCCACTCGATCCGCCCGACGATGACGAGGAAGACGACGACGAGCTCGACGAGGACGACGACGAGGACGACGACGAGGACGAGCTGACGCCCGACGAGGTGCTGACGTTGCCCGACGACGTGCTCACGCCCGACGAGGTGCTGACACCCGACGACGTGCTGACATTGCCCGACGAGGTCGAAACGCCGCCGGTCGAGGTCGAGACACCGCCGGTCGAGGTGCTGACGCCCGACGAGGTCGAGGTGCTGCCGCCGGTCGAGGTCGACGAGGTGCTGACGCCGCCGGTCGAGGAGGTCGACGAGACGACGATCGCGCCGCCGCTGCTGGTCGAACCGCCGAAGAAGCCGCCGAAGAAGCCGCCGCCGCCGAAGAAGCCGCCGCTGCCGCCGATCACGACCGGCGGGCCGCCGCCGCCGCCGTAATCGACCGATGGCGCGGGCGGCAGCGGTGCGTAGGGGATCGGCATCGGCGGCTGCGCGGCGGTCACCACCGTGACCTTGGGCGCCGGGCAGGTCGAAACCGACTGGCGCGTCACGACGCGGCGGATGCGCTTCGCCTGGCGGGCCGGCGCCCCCTTGCGGATGACGCGCGCCTTCTTGGTCATCACCTTCGTGCTATAGGACCGTTCCTGCGCCGGCGGGACATCGGCGACATGGACGGCGCCCCCGCCGACGATCGCACCGCCACAGGTGCATGCGCAAAGTTTAGCCAGAGCCATACGAACAGACATGGTCTACCACTCGCCTTGGCGGCGCCGCGATGGTCGGTCCCCCTGGACTCAGTCATCAGCGTTGCCGCGGTTAATCCGAATGTCAGGGATGAACCCCCGACGAACATCACTGCAATGCCATTAACCTACTTATCCGACAAAACCCCTAATAATTTGCCGGCTGCGCGTCCAATCGCGGTGGGCTGTGCCATAATCGGACGAGGCCAAACGCGAAAATTGCCGTCGATTGCCGCCGCCCGCTCTTGAAAATTGCGAATCGCCTCGTCGTCGATGCCGCGCTTGAGCGATTCGCCGCCCTGCCGACCGGGCGACGTCGGCCCAATCCCGAACGGCGCAACGCACTGCTTGTACTGGCATTAGGCCGCCGCTATAGGCGCGCCCAAGGGACACGGGCGACAAGATAACTGCCCGGCCGAGGAGCGAAATGAGCGAAACGGGAGCGCGGCCTTCAGTGACTAGCAAAAGCGCGGCATTGCCGGACGTACCGGTCGACATCGACGGCGACTATCTGCCCTCCGAGGACGAGGAGTTCATGTCGCCGAAGCAGCTCGAATATTTTCGCAAGCTGCTGATCGAATGGAAGAAATCGATCATCGCCCAGTCCGAGCTCACGCTCGCACAGTTGCAGACCGGACCGCTACGCGAGCCCGATCTCGCCGACCGCGCGTCGAGCGAAACCGAATGGTCGATCGAACTGCGCACGCGCGATCGCCAGCGCAAGCTGATCGCCAAGATCGACGCCGCGCTCCGCCGCATCGAGCAGGGCGAATTCGGCTATTGCGTCGTCACCGGCGAACCGATCTCGCTCGCCCGGCTGACCGCGCGGCCGATCGCGACGATGACGGTCGAGGCGCAGGAGCGCCACGAACGGCAGGAGCGCGTTTCGCGCGACATCTGAACCGTCCAGGCTACGTGCCGCGCGATATTCCTGTGCCGATTTACGTTTTGTAAAATGCCGTCTGCCAAGGTCCCATCATAGCGATCGCACAGGGGCATTTCGACGATATCATGAGCTTTTACGACAAGGACCTGACCGATCCACAAACGCTGGGCGACAGCGCGCGCAAGATCGACCGCGACAGCCTGTTCATGGTCGGGCGGTTGCATTGCCCGGGCCAGTCGGCGCCGATCGACATTCGCATTCGCAACCTGTCGGCCGGGGGCCTGATGGCCGAACCCGCCGAAACGGTGCAGAACGGACAGGAAGTCAGCGTCGAGCTGCGCAACATCGGCATGGTGCCGGGGCGCATCGCCTGGGCCAATTCGCGCCAGTTCGGCGTCGCCTTTCACCAGCCGATCGATCCCAAGATCGTGCGCCGTCCGATCGGTGCGAGCGAAACCGATCGTCCGATCACGCTGCGCACCTACGACAACCGCAAACGGCCCGGCCTTACCACGCGTTAGGCGCGAGCGGCGCCTACAGGCCCGCGATTTCTTCCTTCACCTTCAGCTTGCGCCGCTTGAGATCGGCCAGCCGCGTCGAATCGGGCGCCGGGCGCTTTTCCTCGCTTTCGATCAACCGATCGATCTCGCTGTGCTTGGTCTGCAGGGCGGCGGCGTGAGGATGGGGCATATGGGCTCCTTTGTCCGATAACATCTGATCTGGATCAATTGATCACAATGCCGCGCGTTTGTCAGCAGCGCGCGCGCCGAAAACGCCGACCGCCATCGCCAGTGCGACGAAGCGAGCGCGACGGGCCGCTTGTCTTCGCAGGCGGCCGCTGGAATAACGGCGCGATGCAGCAGGACGAAATTCTCCCGCGCCTCGAACTGGCCCGGATCGAGCATCGCGACCTCGATGCCGCGATCGCGGCCCTGGTCGCCAGCGGCAGCGGCGACCAGCTCAGGATCGCGCGGCTCAAGAAACGCAAGCTCCAGCTGCGCGACGTGATCTGCTGGCTCGAGGACCATCTCCACCCCGACATCATCGCCTGACCCGAAGGCGAGCCGCGCGCGCCGACCATCCATAATTGGGACAGGTCGCGACGCGTTGCGACGAAGGGGATTGGCGATCGTGCGACGGCGTGCAACAGCCGTTCGGGTGGACAGCCAGCCTCCTCCCGACGCCGCCCCGGTCGCGCTGATCCGCAGCCGCCTGGTCGAAAGCCTCTATGCCGAGGCGATGCTCCTCGCCGACGAGGCGCGCAGCTATTTCGAGGCGAATCCCCGGATCGATGCCGAAGTCGACCCGATCACGCGCATCGGCATGTCGTGCGAATGGCTCAAGACGACGACGCGGCTGATGCATGTCATCGCCTGGTTGCTGACCCAGCGCGCGGTCCAGGCGGGCGAGCTCAGCGAAACCCAGGCGCGTGTCCATGATCGCATGCTGGGCGATGCGGTGGCGTCCGATGGCGAGCTGTGCCGGCGCCTGCCCGACCGTGCGCGCCTGCTGATCGTCGCCAGCGAGCAGCTCTATCAGCGCGCCTTGCGCCTGCAGGAACTGCTCTATGCCGATCAGGCATCCGATCAGGGGCCGGCGCGGGCGTTGATCGAGCGGGTGCGCGCGCTGGTCTGAGCGCGACTCATTTTCGGCGCGGCGATGCCGAAAGATGTAGCATTGCGACCGCAAATCGCTACACAAAGCCGCTGTGACGCGCGCTTTTTCAGGGACTTGCCGGGCCGTTCTGCCCCTAGCGACGCTGGGTTTCGCCCTCGGCTGCGTGGCCGCGCCCGCCGCCGCCCAGCAGAGCCCCGATCCGACCCCGGTCCAGGTCGATCCGATCGATCCCGACGAGGACATGGCGCCGCTCCCCGATCTCGAGATCGACTGGCCCGAACTCGACGAGGATCCCGCGCCGCCGCCGACGCTGACCGACGACGCGCTCGCCAGCGAGGATGCGGCGCGCGCGGCCGAGCGCGAGGCCAGCCTCGAGGGCGAGGCGGGCGACAATGCCGAGCTCGCGGCCGATCGCGATGAATCGGTCGACGACGTCGACCTGACGCTCGATACCAGCGACGCCGATACGTTCCTCGGCGAGGCGGGAATCGAGCGCGATTATTCGGTCACACTGAAGGGAATCGAGGATTCGAGCGAGCAGGGCATCGGTGTCGTGCGCCGCTTCGGCGAATTGTCCGAGCTCGACGAGCGCGACGGCGATCCCGCACTGATCGCACAGATCAACCGCCGTGCCGAGGCCGATGCGGAATTGCTCTATCGCCTCCTCAGGATCGATGGCTTTTACGATGCGCTCGTCGATTTCGATTACGTGCCCGATATCACCGCCAAGCGCGTCGAGGTCGTCTTCACGGTGACGCCGGGCGAGCGCTATCCGCTCGCCGCGATCGACCTCGCCGGGCTCGATGCCGCCGCCGCGATCGACACGGCGATGCTGCGCGATGCCTTTCCGATCGCCGAGGGCGACCCCGCCGATCAGGACGATATCGTGCTCGGTCGCGAGGAGCTGTCGCTCGCGCTCGGCGAGAACGGCTATCCCTTCGCCAAGCTCGGCGAGCCCGAGCTGACGGTCGATCACGAAGCCGTCAGCGGCAGCCTGGCGATGCCGGTGACGCCTGGCGGCAAGCGCAATTTCGGCAATATCGTCGTACCCGTCGACAAGCCGTTCGGCGAAAAGCACGCGCAGCTGATCGCGCGCTTCGATCGCGGCGACCTGTACCGCGCGTCCGACGTCGAGGACCTGCGCCGCGCGATCATCGCCACCGGTCTGGTGTCGCAGGTGTCGGTCGATCCGGTCGATGCCGGCGACAATGAGACGGTCGATCTGACCGTCAACATGACCCCGGCGCCGCCGCGCACCATCGCGGGCGAAATCGGCTATGGCACCGGCGAGGGCTTTCGCGCCGAAGCGAGCTGGGAGCATCGCAACTTCTTCCCGCCCGAAGGCCTGGTGCGCGTTCGCGCGGTCGCCGGGACGCGCGAACAGCTGGCGCATATCGTGTTCCGGCGGAACAATTTCATGCGCCGCGACCAGGTGCTGACCGCGCAGGCGCTGACCAGCCAGCAGAAATTCGACGCCTATGAGGCGCGCACCGCCCTGGTTTCGGCGGTGATCGAGCGCAAGACGACCTTCATCTTCCAGAAGAAATGGACGTGGAGCCTCGGCGCCGAACTCGTCTACAGCGCCGAGCGTCCGTCGCCCTCCGCCGCGGCGCCGCCGCCGCGCACGACCTATTACGTCGCCGCACTGCCGGGCAGCCTCTATTACGACGGCACCGACGACCTGCTCGATCCGCAAAGCGGTTTCCGCCTCGGCGCGCGCGTCTCGCCCGAATTCTCGATGGCGGGCAGCAAGGATGGCTATGCCCGCGTCCAGATCGACGGCAGCTATTATCGCCCGATCAACGAAAAGACCGTGCTGGCGGGGCGCGTCCGCCTGGGCACGATCGCCGGTGCGAGCACGTTCGATATCGCGCCGTCGCGGCGCCATTATGCCGGCGGCGGCGGATCGGTGCGCGGCTACGGCTATCAGGCGATCGGGCCGCGCGACATCAACAACGACCCGGTCGGCGGGCGCGGGCTGATTGAGCTCAGCGCCGAAGCGCGCATCCGCCTCGACGCGTTCGGCGGCAATTTCGGCGTCGTCCCGTTCGTCGATGCCGGCAACGTCTATGACAGCGAGTTCCCCGATTTCTCGGGGCTGCGCATCGGCGCCGGCGTCGGCATCCGCTATTACACCAATTTCGGCCCGATCCGCGTCGATGTCGGCACCCCGCTCAACCCGCGCCAGGGCGATCCGCGCGTTGCCGTCTACGTCTCGCTGGGCCAGGCGTTCTGATGGCCGATAGCGACAGCGCGACCGCAACGGCGAGCGCCGCGCGCAGCTGGCGGCTGCGCAAGCTCGTCGCCTGGCTGCTCGGCATCGTCCTCGCCATCGTCGCGCTGGCCGCGTTCGTGCTCGCCATGCTCGACAGCGATGCCGGGCACCGCACGCTGATCGACCGGATCGAGAAAATGGCGCCGGCATCGGGGCTGAAGATCAAGATCGGCCGCATCGACGGGTCGATCTATGGCGAGGCGGTGCTGCACGATGTCCGGCTCTACGATACCGAGGGCCTGTTCTTTCGCGCCTCGACCGCCGAACTCGACTGGTCGCCGTTCCTGTTCGTCACCGCCAACCGGCTCGATATCGACCGGCTCGGCATCCCGCGCGCGAAGCTGTGGCGGCTGCCCGCGCTGGTGCCGTCGAAGACCGAGCAGCCGATCCTGCCCGATTTCGATATCCGCATCGGCGAGCTCGACGTCGAGCGGCTGACGCTGGGCAAGCCCATTGCGGGCGAAGAGCGGACCGCCAAGCTCGCCGGACGGGCCGATATCCGTTCGGGCCGCGCCGATGTCGACCTTACCGCTTCGCTCTACGACGGCGCCGACGCCGCGCGGATCAAGCTCGTCAGCATTCCCGAGCAACGCTCGTTCGACATCGATGTCGGCATCACCGCGCCGGCGGACGGCGTGATCGCGGGCCTGACGGGCTATGCGCGCGGCTTTACCGCCCGCCTCGACGGCGATGGCGACTATGGCAAATGGGACGGCACGCTGGTCGCCGACAGCGGCACGACCCGCCTGGCGCGCATGGCGCTGCGCGCGCGCGCCGGCCGCTACGGCTTCGACGGTACGATCAACCCGAAGGCGCTGACCGACGGTCTCGTCGCGCGGCTCGGCGGTTCGGCGCTGCGGGTGGAGGGCGAATCGACCTTCGCCGATCGCCGCCTCGACGGCAATATCACGCTGCGCTCGGCGGCGCTCTCGCTCGGCGGTTCGGGGCGCATCGACCTGGCGCGCAACAGCTTTGCCAATCTGCGCATCGACGCGCGCCTGCTCCAGCCCGCAGCGCTCGTCGGGGCGATGCGCGGGCGCGATATCCGCGGCAGCATATTGCTCGACGGGCCGATGGCCGCGCCGCGGTTCGAATATCGCCTCACCGCGCCCGCGATCGCGTTCGGCACGACCGGGTTCGAACGGGTCGAAGCGCACGGGCGCGGCCGCGTCGGCAAGACCGTCGTCCAGATCCCGGTGACGCTGACCGCCGCGCGCGCGATCGGCGTCGGCGCGCTCGGCGCCGACATCCTCTACGGCCTCAAGGCCGAAGGCGTGCTCCAGCTCAAGGACTCGATCCTCACCAGCGACCTGATCCGGCTGACGACGCGGCGCGTGCAGGGCAAGATCGTGCTGCTCGCCAATCTCAGGAACGGCACCTATAATATCGGCTTCGACGGCGCGCTGCCGGGCTATGAGATCCCGGGTCTCGGCCGCGTCGATCTGATCACCGACCTCAGGATCCAGCCGCGCCGCGACGGCAGCACCGGCGTCGGCGGCAGCGCGATCGCCAATGTCCGCCGCCTCGACAACGGCTTCCTGCGCGGGCTGGCCGGCGGCCTGCCCCGGATCGCGACCGACCTCGCGCTCGAACCCGGCGGGCGGATCAGCTTTTCGAACCTGCGCCTGTCGGCGCCCAGCCTGACGCTGACGGCGAACGGCTATCGCCGGCCCGACGGCACCTTTCATTTCGAGGGACGCGGCCGCCACCAGAGCTATGGCCCGCTGACCGCCGTGCTCGTCGGCCGCATCGACCGGCCAAAGGTGCAGCTCGTGCTCGCCAGCCCGCTCGATGCGGCGGGACTGGCCGACGTGAAGGTGAACCTCAATCCCGGTGCCAGCGGCTATACGTTCGATGCGGCGGGGCGGTCGGTGCTCGGCCCGTTCACCGCGAGCGGCGACATATTGCTGCCCAAGAACGGCGATGCGGTGATCGTGCTCGAACGGCTGGCGGTGTCGGGAACCGTTGCCCAGGGCCGGCTGCGGCCGGTCGCGGGCGGGCTCGCGGGCACGCTCGCGGTCAGCGGCGGCGGGCTCAACGGTCATATCGACCTCAGCGTGACGAGCGGGATCCAGCGCATCGTCGCCGCGCTCGTCGCGCGCGATGCGCGCTTTGCCGGGCCGCCGCCGATCACCATCCGGCGCGGCAAGGTCGATGTCGTCGCGGTGCTCGATCCCGCGGGCACGACGATCGACGCGACGATCGACGGCCAGGGCATCAGGCGCGGATCGCTGTCGATCGCCAGCGTGTCGGCGAACGCCAGGCTGGTCGACGGGAGCGGGACGATCCGCAGCAAGATCGCCGGCGCGCGCGGGCGCGACTTCGTCTTCAATACCGTCGCGCGCGTCGCGCCCGACCGGATCAGCGTGTCGGGCAGCGGCTCGATCGACGGGCGCGCGCTGCGGCTGACGCGCCCGGCCTTGCTGGTGAAAGGCGAGGACGGCTGGCGGCTGCGCGCGTCGGAACTGTCGCACAATGGCGGCACCTTGCGGCTCGCCGGGCAATTCGGGCGCGACCTCGAATTCGACGCCGCGGTCAAGAACATGCCGCTCGCCATTCTCGACATCGGCTATCCCGAGCTCGGCCTGGGCGGGCGCGCGACCGGCACGATCCAGTATCGCGCGCGCGCCGGCGAATTGCCGACCGGGCGCGCCGACCTCAGGCTGCGCCAGCTCAGCCGCTCGGGCGTCTCGTTGAGTTCGAAGCCGATCGACCTCGCGCTCACGGCCGCCCTGTCCGAACGCAGCGCCGCGCTGCGCGGGATCATCGGCGACGGCAGCGGCAAGACGGTCGGCCGCGTCCAGGGACGGATCACCCCGCTCGCGGGCGGCGACGACCTGATTAAGCGGCTGACCGACGCGCCGCTGTTCGCGCAGCTGCGCTATGCCGGGCCGTCGGACACGCTGTGGCGGTTGACCGGGGTCGACGCGCTCGACGTGTCGGGGCCGATCCAGCTTGCCGCCGACGTGCGCGGCCATCTGTCCGATCCGCAGATTCGCGGGACGATGAAGACGGAGAATGCGCGGATCGAAAGCGTGCTCGCCGGCATCGTGCTGACCAACACCAAGGCGGTCGGCCGGTTCGACGGATCGCGCCTCGAACTGCGCGGGATTTCGGGCCAGACGCGCGATGGCGGTACGGTGACCGGCAGCGGGACGCTCGACCTCGCGTCCGAACGCGGCTTCGGCATGGACGTGAGGCTCGAGACGAAGAATGCCGAAGTCCTCAACCGCGACGATATCGGCGCGACCGTCTCGGGCCCGATCCGGATCACCTATGACGGCACCGCCGGGGTGATCTCGGGCGACCTGATGCTCGACAAGGCGCGCTTCAGGCTGGGCCAGGCCGCCGCGGCCGAGGCGCTGCCGGTCATCAAGGTGACCGAGATCAACGGCCGTGCCGACCTGCCCGACTTCGGCAATCCGGCGGTGCCGTGGCGGCTCGACCTCAAGGCGCGCGCGCGCAACCAGCTCGCGGTCACGGGCCTCGGCATCGACAGCGAATGGAGCGCCGACCTCGACATTTCGGGCAATGTCAGCGAGCCGCGCATGCTCGGCACCGCGACGCTGGTGCGCGGCCAGTACAGCTTTGCCGGACGCAATTTCCGCCTCGACGAAGGCAGCATCCGCTTCGTCGGCCGTTCGCCGCCCGATCCGGTGCTCGATATCGTCGCGGTCAGCGAGGTCAGCGGCATCAACGCGACGATCAACGTCCGCGGCACCGGCCAGCGGCCCGAAATCACCTTTTCGAGCATCCCCGCGCTGCCCGAGGACGAGCTTTTGAGCCGCATCCTGTTCGGCAGTTCGATCACCGACATTTCGGTCGCCGAAGCGGCGCAACTGGGCGCGGCGGTGGCCAGCCTGCGCGGCGGCAGCGGCGGGCTCGACCCGATCAACTCGCTGCGCAAGGCGGTCGGACTCGATCGCCTGCGCATCCTGCCCGCCGACGCGACGATCGGTCAGGGAACCGCGATCGCCGCGGGCAAGTACATCACGCGGCGGCTCTACGTCGAGGTGATCAGCGACGGCCAGGGCTATTCGGCGACGCGCGCCGAATTCCAGATCTTCCGCTGGCTGTCGGTGCTGTCGACGATCTCGACGATCGGGCGGCAGAGCGCCAACGTGCGCGTATCGAAGGATTATTGATGCGCGCTGCGGTGCTGGCGGCAACTCTGGCCTTGGCAGCGCTGGCGGCATCGTGCCAGACCGCGCCGATGACCGACGACGCCGCCAGCCCGGAACCCGCCGCGCCGATGCAATGGGACGACCTGCTCGGGCGCGCGAAGCCCGCGCCCGACGCGACGATCGGCTACGGTTCCGATCCGCTCAACGTCGTCGATATCTGGAGCCCAAGCGGCGATGGACCGCACCCGACGGTGATCATGATCCATGGCGGCTGCTGGAAGACCGACATCGCTCAGCGCGATATCATGAACTGGATCGCCGCCGACCTGCGCGACGCGGGCATCGGCGTGTGGAACATCGACTATCGCGGCATCGACCGCGCGGGCGGGGGCTATCCCGGGAGCTACCAGGACGTCGGCATGGCCGCCGACCTGTTCGCGACGCGCGGCGCCGAGTTCGGCCTCGACACGAGCAAGCGCGTCGCGATCGGCCATTCGGCGGGCGGGCATCTCGCCCTGTGGCTGGCGCAGCGTCCGGCGCTGCCGGCGACGTCGCCGATTCGCGGGAGCGATCCCATCGTGCTCGACGCGGCGATCAGCCAGGCGGGCATTCCCGATTTGCGCGAGGGCGAGACGCTGCCCGACCATCCGTGCGGCGCCGATGGCGCGAAAGCGATGGCGGCGGGCCATTATGCCGAGACGAGTCCGCAGGAAATGCCACTGGCCGCCACGCCGCATTACCTGTTCAACACCAGCGCCGACTGGGTCGCGCCCTATGTTTATGGCGAGGCGTATCGCGACGCGATGGCAAAGCGCGGCAAACCGGTCGTGCTCGCGCAGACGCCTGGCGAGGGCCATGTCGAGCACATTGCGCCCGAGGGGAAGACATGGGCGCTGCAAAAGGCGCTGATCAAGCGATTGCTGGGGATGAAATGATCACGCTCGACCAGGCGCGCGCGCGCGATGCCGCCGATCCGCTGCGCCATCACCGCGATGCGTTCGCATTGCCTGCCGACACGATCTATCTCGACGGCAATTCGCTCGGCGCGCTGCCCAGGGCGGCGGTCGCGGTCATGTACGATGCGGTGACGCGGCAATGGGGCGAGCGGCTGATCCGCAGCTGGAACGAGGACGACTGGATCGGCGCGCCGCAGCGGATCGGCGACAAGATCGCGGGCGTCGTCGGCGCGGGCGAGGGCGAGGTGATCGTCGCCGATTCGACCTCGGTCAACGTTTTCAAACTGCTCACCGCGCTGACCGCGCAGCGCCCCGATGCGACGCATATCCTTTCCGAAGCGGGCAATTTCCCCACCGATGTCCATATCGCCGCCGGCGCCGCGCGCGCCGCCGGGATCGACCTGCGGCTGGTCGATCGCGCAGACGTGGCCGAGGCCATCGCCGACGACACCGCCGCTCTGCTGCTCACCCACGTCCATTACAAGAGCGGCGCGCGCTACGACATGGCGGCGCTGACAAAGGCCGCGCGGGCGAAGGGCGTACCGGTGATCTGGGACCTGTCGCACAGCGCGGGCGCGGTGCCGCTCGACCTTGGCGCGGCGGGCGCCGATTATGCGGTCGGCTGCGGTTACAAATATCTCAACGGCGGACCCGGCGCGCCCGCCTTCGTCTATGTCGCGCGCGACCGCCAGGCGGCGCTGCGTCCCGCTTTGCAAGGCTGGATGGGCGATGCACGCCCGTTCGCGTTCGAGGATGCGTACGAACCCGCGCCCGGCATGGGCCGGATGCTGATCGGCACCGCGCCGATGCTGTCGCTGCTCGCGCTCGAATGCGGCGTCGATGCGATGCTCGCCGCCGATGGCGCGGCGCTGTGGGCCAAGTCGCAGGAACTGTTCGACTTGCTGACCGGCCTGATGGCCGAACGCTGCCCCGACTTCACCCTCGTCACCCCGACCGACGCCGATGCGCGCGGCAGCCACGCGAGCTTTGCGCACGCCGACGCCTGGCCGATCAACCGCGCGTTGATCGACGCCGGCGTGATCGGCGACTTCCGCGCCCCCGACGTCCTGCGCCTCGGCCTGACGCCGCTTTACACGTCGTTCGAAGACGTCTGGCGCGCGGTCGATGTGCTCGCCGATATCATGGCGAACGAGACGTGGCGAAGGGGCGAATATGCCGAGCGCTCGGCGGTGACGTAATCATCCTTCGTCACCCTGAACTCGTTTCAGGGTCCATAAGCTAAAGCGGTCGCGAAATGCGCCACGGCAGAGCCTATGGATGCTGAAACAAGTTCAGCATGACGAAGACTAAACTGGCTCAATTTGAAGGGAGAGCCGCCTTCCGCCACAGGCCTTAACCGAACGTCACGCCCTTCACTTCCATGAATTCGTCGAGGCCGATCGAGCCGCCGCCTTCGCGGCCGTTGCCACTGGCCTTGTAGCCGCCGAAGGGCAGGCCCGCGCCGGGGCCCCAGGTGTTGATCGTCACATTGCCCGCTCGCAGCCTTTTGGCGATCGGGCGCGCCGCGTCGTGGTCGCCCGATATCGTTGCCGACAGGCCGTAATCGGTATCGTTGGCAAGCGCCACGCCTTCCTCGACATCGGCGTAAGTCGTCAGCGTCGCGACAGGGCCGAAGGTTTCCTCGCGCCAGATGCGCATTTCGGGGGTGACGTCGGCGAGCACGGTCGGGCGGACGAAATAGCCGCGGTTGGTGCCCTCGGGCAGGCCGGTGCCGCCGGTGACGACGCGCGCGCCCTCGTCGATCGCCGACTGGATCAGGTCCTGGACCTTGTCGAACTGCGCCTTGTTGACGAGCGGGCCGATATGGCCGCCCTCGCTCGCGGGGTCGCCGACATTGACACCCTCGAACACCTGCCGGGTGAACGCCTCGACGCGCTCGGCATCGCTGGCGTGGACGAGCAGGCGCGTCGGGGCGATGCAACTCTGCCCCGAATTGGCGATCACGCCCTGCAGCGTCGGCGGCAGCACGGTGTCGATATCGGCGCCTTCGAGGACGAAATTGGGCGCCTTGCCGCCGAGCTCCTGATGGACGCGCTTGACCGTCGTGGCCGCCGCCTTGGCGACCTCGATGCCCGCGCGCGTCGATCCGGTGAAGCTGACCATGTCGATATCGGGATGCGCCGAGATCGCCGCGCCGACTTCGGGCCCACGCCCCTGGACCAGGTTGAACACGCCCGGCGGGACGCCCGCGGCGTCCATCACTTCGGCCAGGATCGCGGCGTTGGTCGGGCATTCTTCCGAGGGTTTGAGCACCATGCAGTTGCCCGCCGCGATGCACGGGCCGACCTTGGCGGTGATCTGGTTCAATGGCCAGTTCCACGGCGTGATCATGCCGACGACGCCGATCGGTTCGTGGCGGATCGTGTTGCCGCGCACGTCGGTTTCGAATGCGAAATCGGCGAGCGCCTTGGCCGCGCCGATGAAGTGCGACAGTCCCGCGCCGACCTGCGCGGTCGAGGCGAAGCTGATCGGCGCGCCCATTTCCTCCGACACCGATTTGGCGATGTCGGGCATGCGCTTCTTGTATTCCTCGATGATCCTGGCCAGCAGTTCGCCGCGTTCCTCGGGCGTCGTCTGCGAGAAGCTGTCGAATGCCTTGCGCGCCGCGGCGACCGCCTTGTCGACATCGGCCGCCGTGCCCGCCGCGACGACCGCGCAAGGCTCTTCGGTCGCCGGGTTGATCACCTCGATCTGGTCGCCGCCGGTGCTGTCGGTCCACGTGCCGTCGATATAGTGCTGAAGCTGTTCGCGCATGGGAATGTCCTTGGAAAAACGGAGAAGGGGGAAGCGGGGCGCGGCGCGGTCAGCGCCGTTCGACCATGAATTCGACGCGGCGCTTGTTGCGCGTCACCGTGGTGCCGATTTCGCCGCCGATCATCATGCGCACCGCGCTTTCGGGGATGCCCGCCGCGGCGAGCGCCTGCTGCACCGCGATCGCGCGGTCGGCGGAAAGCTTGCGATTGGCCTCGACGGTTCCTTCGGGGTCGGCAAAGGCGCTGACGGTAATCGCGGCGCCGGGAAAGTCCTTGAGGACGTTGGCGACGTCGGTGATCTGCGCCTTGGCGGCGGCGTCGAGCGAAGAGGATCCCGAGGCGAAGGTGACGCGGTCGAGCTCGAAGCGGCGCCCGATCGCCTCTTCCCCCTCGAGATAGCCGCGCATGTCGTCGGGCGAATAGACGGCAATGTCGTCGCGCCCGGTCATCGCCATGTCGTGCGGCCGGTCGGCGATGACGACGGCTTCGTTGGCGGCGGCATTGGCCTCTTCGCCGCGCGGCTCGGCGCTGTCGCACGCGGCGAGCAAGACGCCGGCCGCCAGCGCGGCACATGCGAACGAGGCGGCTCGGCGCGCGGGGCTCGGCGGGGAAGGGTCGAAGGGCATGATGAGTCTCCTGCTGCCCGCGAGCGGCGATGGCGGGCGATGATGGTCAGCCGGGATATGGCGCCTGTTTGAGCAGGCGCGCAAGATGCGCCGCGTTGCCCGCGACCATCTTGGCGGTCTCGGTCACCTTGCGCGGGCGATGCTCGAGGTCCTGGAAATCGGTGCCGTGCATCGCCTCGCCGACCCAATAGCAGGCGGCGACCGCGGGAATCGTCCAGCCGACGTCGTTGAGCGCCTGCGCCAGCTGCGCGGTGACGGCGTGCGCGCCGTCCTCGTTGCCGACGATCGCGAACACCGCGACCTTGGAATAGCTGGGCATGCGGCTCTCGTCGTCGGTCTCGCTCAGGAAGGCGTCCATCCGTTCGAGCACCAGCTTGGCGACCGACGAAGGCTGGCCCATCCAGATCGGCGTACCGAAGATCAGGATATCGGCGGCGAGTATCTTTTCGCGGATCGCGGGCCAGGCGTCGCCCTTGCCCTCGTCGGACGAAACGCCCCATTTGACGTCGTGCGCGGCGATGCGGATCGTCTCGGTCAGCGTCACGTCGTGATCGGCGAAATGTTCGGCGAGCACGGCGACCATCGCGTCGGTCGACGATTTGGTCTTGGCATCGGACTTGAGGGTGCAGTTGAGCGCGATCGCGCTGAGCGTCTGGGGCATGATGATTCCTCGATGGCTTTGGCGGGTCAACGGCTCGCGCGCCGAAATGCTCCCTCGCGGCGGGCGTTCCAATTGATGTGTAAAGAGCTCTTGACTGACAAGAGTTCTTGACTGTAAAGAGCTCTTTACAGCTATGGGAGAGCGCGGTGGAAAACCGTTTGAAGCAGTTTCGCGAAAGCAGCGGATGGAGCCAGGGCGAACTCGCCCGTCGGCTCGGCGTATCGCGCCAGACGATCAATGCGGTCGAGACCGACAAATACGACCCCTCGCTGCCGCTGGCGCTCCGCATGGCGAAGCTGTTCGCTTGCAGCGTGCCCGAAATTTTCATCGACACATGGGAGCCTGAACAATGATCGACACGCACGAAACCGCCCGGCGACCGGCCGGCGGAACCCACGGCGCGCAAGTGCGGCCCGCCAGGCGCAAGACGACCAAGGTGATCGTGTCGCTGATCGCCGGCGGGCTCGCCGGCGGCCTCGCGACCGGCGTTTTGCTGGCGTTCGTCGATCGCGGCCTGTTCGGCCAGCTCGACGCCCATCACGAGGTCGCGATGCTGGTCGCGCTGGTCTATGTCGTCACCGGCCTGTTCGTCGCGATCGGTGTCGCCCGGCCCGCGATCGGCGCCAGGTTCCTCAACGTCGAGGATGCCGAGGAAATCGCCGAACACCGCCGGATGCACGCCTATAGCTGCATCGGCATGATCGCGATCGGCCTGTTGCTCGCGCTCGCCGCGCTGGCGCGGCCGCTGGCGATCGACCCCGCGATCGCGTTGGCCGGCTGCGCCGCGCTGATGACGGCGTTCATCGCGGCGTCGTGGCGGCAGCGCCGGCTGATCGACGAACTGCTCGCCGCGCTGTCGCGCGAGACCGCGGCGCTCGCCTTCTACCTGCTGGCGCTGGCCGGGGGCAGCTGGTCGCTTCTCGCGGTGCTGGGCTACGCTCCTGCGCCGATCCCGCTCGACTGGCTGACGATGATCGCCGCGACGCTGCTGCTCGCCGCGTTCGGCGCCAGCTTCGCGCGCGGCATGCTTACCCCGCGCTGACGCGCGCGGGCCGCGCACGCCAAAAGAGGCGCTTCCCGTTGCGGGGGAGCGCCTCTTTCGTCGGTCGTCTCTGCGATCAGGCGCTGTAGTACATGGCGAACTCGACCGCGCTCGGCGTCGTTTCGAGGCGGCTGACCTCTTCGCGCTTCAGCTCGATATAGGCGTCGATCTGGTCCTTCGAGAAGACGTCGCCCTTGAGCAGGAAGTCGTAATCGGCCTCGAGGCTGTCGAGCGCCTCGCGCAAGGATCCGCAGACGGTCGGCACGTCGCTCAGTTCCTCGGGCGGCAGGTCGTAGAGGTTCTTGTCCATCGCGTCGCCGGGATGGATCTTGTTCTGGATGCCGTCGAGCCCCGCCATCAGCAACGCCGAATAGCACAGATAGGGGTTGGCCATCGCGTCGGGGAAACGGAATTCGACGCGCTTGGCCTTGTCGCCGGTGCCATAGGGGATGCGGCAGCTCGCCGAACGGTTGCGGCTCGAATAGGCCAGCAGCACCGGCGCCTCGAAGCCCGGCACCAGCCGCTTGTAGCTGTTGGTCGACGGGTTGGTGAAGGCGTTCAGCGCCTTGGCGTGCCTGATCACGCCGCCGATGAAGAACAGGCAGGTTTCGCTGAGGCCGGCATAGCCGTTGCCGGCGAACAGCGGTTCGCCCTTTTTCCAGATCGACATGTGCGTGTGCATGCCCGACCCGTTGTCGTCCTTGATCGGCTTGGGCATGAAGGTCGCGGTCTTGCCATAGGCGTGCGCGACCTGGTGGACGACGTATTTGTACACCTGCATGCGGTCGGCGGTCTGCGTCAGCGTGCCGTAGGTCAGGCCCAGCTCGTGCTGCGCGGGGGCGACCTCGTGATGATGCTTGTCCATCGGCAGGCCGAGCTCCATCATCGTCGCGACCATCTCGCCGCGGATGTCGCCGGCGCTGTCGACGGGCGCGACGGGAAAATAGCCGCCCTTGACGCCGGGACGGTGGCCCATGTTGCCGGTGTCGTATTCGCGGCCCGAATTGGTCGGCAGCTCGATATCGTCGAGGCGGTAGCCCGAAGCGGCATAGCCGTCCTCGAAGCGGACGTCGTCGAACATGAAGAATTCGGCTTCGGGGCCGATATAGATCGTGTCGCCGATGCCGGTGGAGGCGAGGTAGCTTTCGGCGCGCTTGGCGGTGGTGCGCGGGTCGCGGCCATAGCCTTCGCCGGTCGACGGCTCGACGATGTCGCAGAACAGGACGAGCATCGGCGTCGCGCTGAATGGATCGATATAGGCGGCGTCGGTGTCGGGCATCAGGATCATGTCAGATTCGTTGATCGCCTTCCACCCCGCGATCGACGATCCGTCGAACATGAGGCCGTCCTCGAGCGCGTCCTCGTCGATCACGCTCGCGCACATCGTCAAATGCTGCCACTTGCCCTTGGGATCGGTGAAGCGCAGGTCGACCCACTCGATCTCCTCGTCCTTGATGCGTTTCAGAATGTCTTTCGCGGTGTCGGCCATGGGGAATCCTTGGTTCTGGAGTTGGTAGGAATGCGGGCGGGAGGCGCTCAGAGCGCCTCTTCGTTCTTTTCGCCGGTGCGGATGCGAAGCGCGCTTTCGACCGGAATGACGAAAATCTTGCCGTCGCCGATCCGGCCGGTCTGCGCGGCGGCTGCGATCGCCTCCACCACGCGGTCGGCAAGCGCCGATTCGACGACGATCTCGAGCTTCACCTTGGGCAGGAAATCGACGACATATTCGGCGCCGCGATAGAGTTCGGTATGGCCCTTCTGCCGGCCGAAGCCCTTGGCCTCGGTCACGGTGATGCCGCTGACGCCGACCTCGTGCAGCGCCTCCTTCACCTCGTCGAGCTTGAAGGGTTTGATAATCGCTTCGATCTTTTTCACTGGGGCTCCTTGCCGATTGCCGGCGTCGCGCACACGCGCCTTACCCGCAAGGACGCAAGAAGGGTGCCAATCGCAAGCCGCGCAAATCGGCGCGCACCCCGCAACGATTGCCTAATTCTTGTGCAGGCCGTCGCACGGCTGCGCAAATAGTGGGCAATCAGTCCTGCTCGTCGTCGCCGCGCGTTGCGCCCGGCACGACCGCCTGATCGTCGGTGCGGCGCGGCAAGGCGGGCGGCAATCGGCGCTCTCCGCCCAGCCCGAACACGATCAGCCGGGCACTGTCGTCGGCTGCGACCGCCGCGCTGCGGTCGTCGTCGTCCGATGCCTCGCTTTGGGGGGCGGAGGCGGCGATGCGGCGGCCGCCGGTCAGGACCGCCACCATCTGCTGGCCGTCGGCCATGAAGGTCACCGGCGCGGCGCCGATCCGCGCGCCGACATCGGACTGCCACAGACGCGATCCGTCGCGCGCGTCATAGGCGGCGAGCAGGCCGTCGCGACCGCCCTGAAACACCAGCCCGCCGGCGGTCGCCAGCGTGCCGCCGCCGAGCGCGCGGGTCGTCGACCAGACGATGTCGCCGGTCGCGGGCGCGATCGCGATCAGGCCGCCCTTGCCATAGGCGACGGTGTCGCCGTCGCCCGATCGCGATGCGGGCAGCGTAGGGCGCGGTCGCTGGATCGGCACGAACAGATGGCCGCTGGCGGGGTCGAAGCTTGCCGCCGCGCCGTCGCGCCAGCCCAGCCGGGCCGGTGACGCAGCGGGCTTGCCGGGCGTCGGCTTGGCCGGAGCGCCACGCTGCGCGAGCTGCGGACGGCCGCCCTTATAACCGCTCGCCCAGGCGACATCGTCGGCCATCGGCTGCGCCGAGACAAGTGCGCCGTCCTCGCGCGCGAGTGCGATCAGATAGCCGTTGCGCGACGGGTGGAGCAGCAATCGGCGCGGGGCATCGTCGATGCTCAGCGTCGCCAGCATCATCGGATCGGTCGCGCCGAAGCCCTGTTCGGCGGCGGGGGTTTCCTGGAAATGCCACAGATATTCGCCGGTTTCGGGTTTGACCGCGACGATCGAGGAAAGGAACAGATTGTCGCCATTGCCGCGCGATCGTTCGCCATAATCGCCGGGATTGCCGCCGCCGGTGCCGAAATACAGCTGGTCGAGCGCGGCATCGTAGACGATGCCGTCGCTGACCGCGCCGCCGCCGCCTTCGAGGCGCCATTTGCCGTCCTTGGCCCAGGTGCCCGTCGCCACCGCGAGCATCGGGTCGCTCGCCGCATTGTCGGGTTCTCCGGCCGGATTGGGCGTGGTGAAGAACTGCCAGCGCAGCGTGCCGTTGACGATGTCGTAGGCGGCGATCGATCCACGCGCGCCGCCCTTGCCGATGATGACGAGGTTCTTGACCACGACCGGCGCGGTGGTGATCGCCTGGTTCGCCTCGGTCGCCTGAATCGTCCACAGCGGAATCCCGGTCTTGGCATCGAGCGCGACGAGCCGACCGTCGATCGTGGCGGTGAACAGCTTGCCTTTCCACAGCGCGATGCCGCCATTGAGGATATCGGCGTCGTCGGGCGCGACGATGCGGGCGGGATCGGCGGCGATGCGCGGGTCGTAATCCCAGGCAAGATCGCCGCTCGCGGCGTCATAGGCCGCGACGCGCGAATCGGCGAGAACGACGTAGATCGTGCCGTCGACGACGACCGGGCTGGCGTTCTGCGCGGCATTGCCCGGCAGGTTGGCGAACCAGCCGATGCCGAGCGAGCCGACATTGTCGCGATCGATGCGGTCGAGCGGGCTGAAACGGTGCGCGGCGTAGTTGAAACCGGTCGCGGGCCAGTCGCTGCCGTCGCCGCCGCTGGCGAGGTAATCGGCATCGACCCGCGCCGCCCCGGCGGCGAGCCGCGGAGCGTCGGCGGCAACTGGCTGCGGCTCGTCCTGCTGGCGTTTGCAGCCGGGCAACGCAAGCGCGAGGGCGATGATGGCGATGCCGCCGAACAGGCGGCGCGAGGGGGTCGGACTGGGATCGCGAAAGGTCATTGCCGGGCAGGATAGGCAAAGCGACCCGCCACGGCAAACGAAGTGTCAGATTCAGTACGGCGGATGGTCGAGCCCGGTCGCGCTCTTGGTGAAAATCTCGCAGCCGTCGTCGGTGATGCCGATCGAATGTTCGAACTGCGCCGACAGGCTGCGATCGCGCGTCACCGCGGTCCAGCCGTCGTCGAGCACCTTGACGCCGGGCTTGCCGATATTGATCATCGGTTCGATCGTGAAGAACATGCCGGGCTTGAGCTCGGGACCGGTGCCGGGGTTGCCGACATGGACGACCTCGGGCGAATCGTGGAACAGGCGGCCGACGCCGTGGCCGCAGAAATCGCGCACGACGCCATAGCGGTGCTTTTCGGCATGGCTCTGGATCGCGTGCGAGATATCGCCGAGGCGATTGCCCGGCCGCGCCTGTTCGATGCCGAGCATCAGGCATTCATAGGTGACGTCGACCAGGCGGCGCGCCTTGATCGGAACGTCGCCGACCAGATACATGCGGCTGGTGTCGCCGTGCCAGCCGTCGAGGATGCAGGTGACGTCGATATTGACGATATCGCCGTCCTTGAGGACGCGATCGCCCGGAATGCCGTGGCACACGACATGGTTGATCGAGATGCAGCTGCTGTGCGTAAAGCCGCGATAGCCGAGCGTGGCGGGCAGCGCGTTTTCGCGCAGCATATGGTCGCGCACGAGATCGTCGAGCTCGCCCGTCGTCACGCCGGGCACGACGTGCGGCACGAGCGCGTCGAGCACGTCGGCGGACAGCCGCCCGGCCTTGCGCATGCCGGCGAATCCGTCGGCACCATAAAGCTTGATGCTGCCGTCGCGCACCGGTGCGCTGGCGTCGGTCATGGTCACATATTTGTTCATGGCCGACGATATAGCGACGCCTGGCGGAGATTGCGAGGGCATCGCGCAGCGACGCTCACTTCGTCTTAACCCGCCGCGGCTATAGGTTGCGCGCGAAACCGGGGAGACGACGCGGCGGCATGACCAGGGTCCTGATCACCATCGACACCGAATTGTCGGCGGGCCTGCATCAGCAGGGCGTGTCGCTGACCGACAATATCGCCGCGTCGATCGATGCGCGCACGGCGCAGGGCGATTACGGCGTCGGCTGGATGATCGACCGCTTCGACGCGCACGGCCTGACCGGCGTGTTCTTCGTCGATCCGATGCCGGCGCTGGTCTATGGCCCGGGCTTTTTGGCAGACATCGTCGGCGCGATCGTCGCGCGCGGGCACGAGGTTGAGCTCCATATCCACACCGAATGGCTCGCCTGGGCGAAGCGGTCGCCGGTCGCCGCCGGCGTCAGGCCCAATATCGGCGATTACCGCCTCGACGACCAGCGCGCGCTGCTCGACCTTGCGCGCGGCCTCTTGATCAATGCGGGCGCCCCGCCGCCGAGCGCGTTCCGCGCGGGCAATTTCGGCGCCAACGACGATACGCTGCGGGCATTGGCGCAGCTCGGCATCGCCTATGACAGCAGCTTCAACGCCGCGATGGCCGACACCGTCTGCGCCATCGACCTGCCCGCCGATGCGATCGAGCCGGTCGCTCGCCAAGGCCTCGTCGTCGCCCCCGTCGCGAGCTTGCGCGATATCGGCGACGGCATGCGCCCGGCGCAGATCTGTGCGCTGTCGGCGCGCGAGATGCGCGAGCTGCTCCGCCATGCGGCGCGCGAACGGCTCAGCGCCCAGGTCATCGTGACGCACAGTTTCGAACTGCTCGACCGCCGCCGGACGCGGCCCAACCGCCTGACGATCCGGCGCTTCGAGGCGATGTGCGCCGAAATCGCGCGCAACCCCGCGCTGAAATCGTGCGGCTTTCGCGATTTCGGCGCGGCCGCGATCGTCGCCGAGGCTTCGGGCGCCGCGCCGCTCGCCGCCGATCGCCTGCGCTCGCTGGCGCGCATGGCCGAACAACTGGGGTCGAACCTCGTCTATGAGCGTGGCCTTGCCGGCGGCTGAGCCGCGCGCGCCGCAATCGCCTCTCCCCATCGCCGCCAATGCTGCTAGGGTCGCGCGATGGCCAGCGCATCCGACCCCAACCGCATTTGGACCGCCGCGATCGTCGTGATCGGCGATGAGATCCTGTCGGGCCGCACGCAGGACCGCAACGTCGCGCAGATCGCGACCTGGCTCAACGCGCAGGGCATCCGCCTTAGCGAGGCGCGCGTCGTCGCCGACGATGCGCAGGCGATCGCCGAGGCGGTCAACATCCTGCGCGCGCGCAACGATTACCTGTTCACCACCGGCGGTATCGGCCCGACGCACGACGACATCACCGTCGATGCGATCGCCGCCGCGCTCGGCGTCGCCGTCGTCGTCCACCCCAAGGCGCGCGCGGTGCTCGACGCCTATTACGCCGACAAGGGCGGGCTGACCGACGCGCGATTGCGCATGGCGCGCGTGCCCGAAGGCGCGACGCTGATCGAGAACCGCATGTCGGGCGCGCCGGGCATGCACATCGCCAACGTCTTCATCATGGCCGGCGTGCCGCACATCACCGCGCAGATGCTCGACGCGCTGACCGGCAGCCTCGAGGGCGGCGCGCCATTGATCTCGGTGACGCTCGGCGCCTGGGTGCCCGAAAGCGAGGTCGCCGATATCCTGCGCACCGCCGAGCGCGACCATCCCGGCTGCGCGATCGGCAGCTATCCGTTCTTCCGCGAGGGGAAGGTCGGCGCCAATTTCGTCGTCCGCTCGACCGACGGCGCGCAGGCGCAGGCGTGCGCCGACGAACTGCTCGCGACGATCAAAGGCGAGGGCATAAAAGCCCAGGCCGGCGAAATCTGATTTCGCGGGAGCGGGCGAGGGGAAGTCGCGGCGGCGTCGCCCGCGCCGACGAACGAGCCGCAGGCGAGGACGATCGCCCCGCCGCGCGCTGCATCGGGATCCGATCTTCATCGGCACGGTGAGCGTGTCGTGGAGCGGGTGAGGGGAATCGAACCCCCGTCGTCAGCTTGGGAAGCTGCTGCTCTGCCATTGAGCTACACCCGCGCGAGGCACGCCGCGCCAGATCGCGCAGCGTCGCCGATCTGTCAAACGGATTTGCGCGCCGACCCGTCATGCGCCAAGCAGGGGCGATGACCGAGACATCCTCTCCCGCCGCCGGGCCTTTGAGCGGCGTCCGCATCGTCGAGATCGACGCGATCGGGCCGGTGCCGCTGGCGTGCGCGATCCTCGCCGATCTCGGCGCCGACATCGTGCGCGTCGCGCGCAAGGATGGCGGAACTTGGGGCGAGGTCGGCAGCGCCGTGCTCCATCGCGGGCGGCGGCGGATCGCGCTCGACCTCAAGGACGCGGGCGATCGCGACGCGCTGCTCGGCCTGATCGACCGCGCCGATGCGCTGGTCGAGGGGTTCCGGCCCGGCGTGATGGAGCGGCTCGGCCTCGGCCCCGATGTCTGTATCGGCCGCAATCGCAGCCTCGTCTTCGCGCGCGTCACCGGCTGGGGGCAGGACGGGCCGCTCGCGAAACGTGCCGGGCACGACATCAACTATATCGCGCTGACCGGCGCGCTGCATGCGATCGGCGAGAGGGACGCGCCGCCGACGGTGCCACTCAACCTCGTCGGCGATTATGCCGGGGGCAGCATGTTCGCCGCGCTCGGCCTCGTCTCGGCGATCCTGGCGGCGCGCGCGTCGGGCGAGGGACAGGTGGTCGACGTCGCGATGGTCGACGGCGTCGCCAGCCTGATGGGGCTGTTCCACGCGCTGCTCGGCGCGGGCCGCTGGCGCGACGACCGCGGGGCGAACCTGCTCGACGGCGCCGCGCCCTTTTATCGCTGCTATGCCTGCGCCGATGGCGGCCATGTCGCGGTCGGCGCGCTCGAGCCGCAATTTTTCGCCGCCTTGCTCGACGGGCTGGGGATCGCGCCCGATCGCTTCGCGCAGAACGACCCCGCTTGCTGGCCCGATATGACGAGCGCCTTCGCCGCCGCCTTCGCCGCGCGGACGCGCGACGCGTGGGAGGAGCATTTCGCCGGCAGCGACGCCTGCGTCACCCCGGTGCTTTCGATCGCCGAGGCGTTCGGCCACCCCGCCAATGTCGCGCGCGCGGTCTTCACCGAGACCGCCGGGACGCGCCACGGCGCGCCGGCCCCGCGCTTTGCCGCGACGCCGGGCGCGGCGCGCGTGATGACGCCCGCCGAGATCGATCGGGTCGTCGCCGACTGGTCGTGACGCCCATGCGGCTTGCGTGGCGCGCGGGGCGTCTCTAGCGAAGGGACATGGCAGAACGCGATCCCCCGCCCGGCAGGAAGACGCCGATCATCGTCGGCATCGGCGGCACCACGCGCGCCGGCTCTACGACCGAACGGCTGGTCGCCGCGGTGCTGTCGAGCTGCGCCGAGATGGGCGCACAGACGCACATGTTCGGCGGGGACGCGCTGCTCGCGCTGCCGCATTACGAACCCGAAACATCGGGGCGCAACGCGGCGCAGCGCGCGTTCATTGATGCGGTGCGCACCGCCGACGGCTTCGTCCTCGGCACGCCGGGCTATCACGGCAGCGTGTCGGCGCTGGTCAAGAACGCGATCGACCTGATCGACGACACGCGCACCGATACGCGCGCCTATTTTGACGGCTGCCCGGTCGGGCTCGTCGTCACCGCCGCGGGCTGGCAGGCGACCGGCGTCGTGATGAGCGCGTTCCGCGATATCGTCCACGCGCTGCGCGGCTGGCCGACCCCGCTCGGCGTCGCCGTCAACGCGATTGCGCAGCGCCCCTTCGGCGACGACGCGGCGGGCGGCGAGATCGTCGACCCGGCGATCGCCGAGCAGGTCACCGGCCAGGCGCGCCAGATCATGGCGCTGGCGCAAAGCGGCTATGCCCAGCGCGTCGCCGAGATGATCGCGCAGACCGGCACGGCATCTACCGCCTGAGCGGGACCGACCACAGGCTTAGTCTCTGAATTCGCTGGCACCCGCGTCGATCGCGTCTTAGAGGGGGTGTCGTTGCGGTGACGTAACGGGAAGCCGACTCCAGAAGAAAAGCGCGCGATGCCGGCCTCGAAAAGACACTCCCCAATCCAGACGCGCCTGGTGCGACTCGATATGGTCGATCGCCTGCACGGCATCGTGTCCACGCCGTTCGCGCAGATCGCGTTCGGCATCCTTGTCTCGGGCGCGGCGATCGTGGTGCGCACGCTGGTCGACGCCGCGACGCCGGGCGCGGGTCCGTTCGGGCTGATCATCCCCTTCGTGCTGGTCGCGACGCTGTTCGGGCGCTGGCAGGCGGGCCTCGTCGCGCAGATATTGCTGTCGCTCCACGCCTGGTATTACGTCCTTCCGATCAGCGGCAGCTTTGCCTTCGCGGTCCGCGACGACGGGCCGCGCGTCGCCGTCAACCTGCTCGCCGGGCTGACCGTCGTCGCGCTGGGCGAGATGTTTCGCCGCGCGATGCGCGGCGCGATCGACGATCGCGAAGCGCTGCTGCGCGAGGTGGAGCATCGCACCGCCAACAACTTCACCTCGATCCTGGCGATGCTGCGGATCCAGCGAGGTCGCACCGATGACGAAGCGGTGCGCGCCGCGCTCGACACCGCGAGCGGGCGCGTCGACAGCTATGCCCGCGCCAATCGTTCGCTGTTTCGCGACGGCACCGGCGACGAGCTGGTCCGCATGCAAAGCTATCTGGGCGACCTGTGCGCGGGGCTGGCGCCGGTCATCGCGGGTATGTCGGGCGCGCAAATCGTCTGCCGCTCCGACGCCATCGTCCTGCCGCGCGACGAAGCGGTCACGCTCGGCCTGCTCGTCAACGAAGTCGCGACCAACAGCGCCAAGCACGCCTTTCCCGGGCGCGGCGACGGCCGAATCGAGGTCGCCCTCACGCGCCGCGGCGGCGGGATCATGCTGTGCGTCGCCGACAACGGGGTCGGCATGACGCGGACCGAACGCGAAGGCGGCATGGGCATGCCGCTGATCGAGGCGCTGGCCAAGCAGGCGCGCGTCCAGCTCGAGCGCGAGTCGGGGCCGACGGGAACCTGTTTCCGCTTCGTCAGCGAGGGCGAGGCCTAACCCTCGACCTGCGGGGTCAGCCGGAGCAGGCGGCCGCCCTTGCCGTCCTCGAGCAACCAGACCGCGCCGTCGGGGCCTTGTTCGACCTCGCGGATGCGCGCGTCCATGTCCCACTGATCGGCCTTGCGCGCGGCATCGCCGTCGGTGGCGACGCGGATCAAGGCCTGGCCCGAGAGTGCGCCGAGCAGCAGCGAGCCCTTCCACCGCGGAAACATGTCGCCGGTGTAATAGACCAGCCCCGCGGGGCTGACCGAGGGATTCCAGAATACCTTGGGTGCGGTGAAGCCGTCGCCGGGGGCGTGATCGGGAATGTCGCGGCCGTCGTAATGGCTGCCGTTCGATTTGGTCGGCCAGCCGTAATTGCCGCCGCGTGCGATCAGATTGACCTCGTCGCCGCCCTTGGGACCCATTTCATGTTCCCACAAGCGCCCGTCGGGCGCGAAGGCGAGGCCGAGCAAATTGCGATGGCCATAGCTCCAGATTTCGGCCGCCTTGCCGCCGCGCGCCGCGAACGGATTGCCGTCGGCTGGACTGCCGTCGAGGTTGAGCCGCAGCACCGCGCCGAGATTGGTCGTCAGGTCCTGCGCGGGATCGAACTTCTGTCGCTCGCCCGAGGTCAGGAAAATATATCTGCCATCGGGCGAAAAGGCGATGCGGTGCGAGAAATGGCCGCGCCCGGTCGTCTTGTCCTGGCGCCAGATCACTTCAAGGCCCTGTAACGCGCAGGCATCGGCCTGTTCGCAGACCAGCGTGCCGCGTCCCAGCACCGCGCCGCGCGTATCGCCCGGCCCGGCCTCGATCCACGTCAGGTACAGCGATTCTGGGTTCTGCGCCTCTGCCTTGGGGTGAAAGGCGATGTCGCCCAGCCCGCCCTGGCCGCCATAATCGACCTTGGGCAGGCCGCTGTCGATCGTTCCCAGCCGCCCGCTGCCGGTATCGACCCATTTCACCGTGCCCTTTTTTTCGGTGATGAACAGCATCGTCGATCCGGGACGGAACGCCATCGCCCAGGGTTCGGCGAATGCGCCTTTCTCCGCGATCCGAAACGGGCGATCGCGCGATTGCGAGGCGGCGTCGTCGGCGGCGCCCGACTGGCCCGTGGCGACCGCGCCGCCGTTGCAGGCGGCCAAGGCCAACAGAGAAGCGATCACGGACAATGCGGGGGCGGATCGGACGGTCATGTTAATTCCTTGTCTCTGAAAGGGCTCGGCGGTTCCATGCATCCAACGATCGCGATGCGAAGGCGGTTGCACGACCCGCTATTTCTTGACCCGCCAGTCGCGCGCATAGGTCGATTGTTCGCCATATTTGCGCGTCGCCGCGGCTGCCTGTTCGGCCAGTTCGGCCTCGCTCGACGCGCGCGCCGAGCCGCGCTTGATCAGCCCGCCGCGCGCGATCGGCACGACCTGCGCGATCGGCGTGCCGGCGGGCAGGTCGAATGTGCCGACCGGCCCCGACCAGACGAACGGCAAATTGACCGTGGTGTCGAAGCGGTCGCAATCGACCAGCCCCGAAAAACAGGTGAAGGGCAAATCGGGTCGGCTCAGCGGCGGGGTGAACAGCACCGAATAGCCCGGCGGGACCTTGATCCGCCACGGGTTGATGAATTTGAGCGGCATCGTGCTGGCGAAGGGCTCGGCCGGCGCGCCGATCTGTGCCGGGAGATGCTGTTCGATCGGCTGGAACGGCGCCGTCGGGTCCCAGCCGAGCTGGATCGACACGCGGTCCTCGGGGACCATGATCCGGATGGCGAACGGCAGCGGGATGACGAAGCCGAGCGAAAAGGCGTCGGTCATCGGCAGGCAGGCCTTGGCAGTCATCCCCGGCAGGCCGTGCGCGTCGGGCACGCCGAGTTCGCGTTCGAGCCGCCTGAACCAATCGGGGGCGAAGCGGACCGCGCGTTCGGGCGGCGGGATCGTGCCGATCAGCGCGGGATCGCAGAGAAATTCGATCGTCGAGGCGTCGCCGCCGGAGGCGTCGGGCGAGGTGCTCTGCTCGGTCATGCGCATCTACCTCCCCGCTGTCGTGCGAGCGCGATCCTGTCGCGCCGCGCCGCGCAAGGCAAGCGCTTGCGACAATCCGCTTGCAATGCCGGCTGGCGCGCCGTATCTAGCGGCCATCCTGAAATGATCGTGAATTTTCAGGCTGGCGCCGCAGGGGGCCGGCACGAAAGCTCGCAACCATTGACCACCCGTTCATTCGAAGGAAGCCTGTGTCGCTGACCGAAGATATCACCCCGCTGATCGCCGAAGCCGCGCGCGAGCTCGGCTTCGCGCTGGTTCGCGTCAAGATGTTCTCGGGCGATGAACGCACCTTGCAGGTGATGGCCGAACGGCCCGATACGCGCCAGCTCACCATCGACGATTGCGCGGCGCTGTCGCGCGCGATTTCCGAACGGCTCGACGCGCTCGAAGAGGCGGGCGAGGATCCGATCTCGGGCGCCTATCGGCTCGAGGTCAGCTCGCCCGGCATCGACCGGCCGCTGACCCGCCGCGCCGATTTCGCCGACTGGGCGGGGCACGAAGCGCGCATCGCGCTGGTCGAGGAGACCGACGGTCTCAAGACGATCAAGGGCGACATTGTCGGCATCGACGGCGACATCGTCACCGTCGCCGACAACAAGCACGGCACCAAGACGTTCGCATTCGACAATATCCACAGCGCCAAGCTCAAGCTGACCGACGCGCTCATCGCCTCCACCGCTCCGCTCACGCAAGACGGCGCGGAATTCATCGAAGAAGAAGGACACGACTGACATGGCCAACGCCATTTCCGCCAACAAGGCCGAACTGCTCGCGATCGCGACTTCGGTCGCCAACGAGAAGCTGATCGACAAGTCGATCGTCATCGAGGCGATGGAAGAGGCGATCCAGCGCGCCGCGCGCGCGCGCTTCGGCCAGGAAAACGACATCCGGGCGAAGCTCGACCCGCAGACCGGCGATCTGCGCCTGTGGCGCGTCGTCGAGGTCGTCGAAGAGGTCGAGGACTATTTCAAGCAGGTCGACCTGAAGGCCGCACAGAAGCTGCAGGACGGCGCCGCCGTCGGCGATTTCATCGTCGATCCGCTGCCCGCGATCGACCTCGGCCGGATCGACGCCCAGTCGGCCAAGCAGGTCATCTTCCAGAAGGTCCGCGACGCCGAGCGCGAGCGCCAGTACGAGGAATTCAAGGATCGCGGCGGTGAGCTGATCACCGGCGTCGTCAAGTCGGTCGAATTCGGCCATGTCGTCGTCAACCTCGGCCGCGCCGAGGGCGTCATCCGCCGCGACCAGCAGATCCCGCGCGAAGTCGCGCGCGTCGGCGACCGCGTCCGCGCGCTGATCCTCAACGTCCGCCGCGAAAACCGCGGTCCGCAGATTTTCCTCAGCCGCGCGCATCCCGATTTCATGGAAAAACTGTTCGCGCAGGAAGTCCCCGAGATCTACGACGGCATCATCGAGATCAAGGCCGCCGCGCGCGATCCCGGCAGCCGCGCCAAAATCGGCGTGATCAGCCACGACAGCAGCATCGACCCGGTCGGCGCCTGCGTCGGCATGAAGGGCAGCCGCGTCCAGGCGGTGGTCCAGGAAATGCAGGGCGAAAAGATCGACATCATTCCGTGGAGCGAGGACACCGCGACCTTCGCGGTCAACGCGCTTCAGCCCGCGACCGTCAGCCGCGTCGTCATCGACGAGGAGGAAAGCCGCATCGAGGTCGTCGTGCCCGAGGACCAGCTGTCTCTCGCCATCGGCCGTCGCGGCCAGAACGTCCGCCTCGCCAGCCAGCTGACCGGCCATGCGATCGACATCATGACCGAGGACGACGCCAGCGAGAAGCGCCAGCGCGAATTCCTCGAACGCACGACGATGTTCCAGGAAGAGCTCGACGTCGACGAAACGCTGTCGCAGCTGCTCGTCGCCGAAGGCTTTGTCGAACTCGAGGAGGTCGCCTATGTCGGCGCCAACGAGATCGCCGACATCGAGGGCTTCGACGAGGAACTCGCCGAGGAACTGCAGAGCCGTGCGCGCGAAGCGCTCGATCGCCGCGAAGAGGCGTCGCGCGTCGAGCGCCGCGAACTGGGCGTCGACGACGCGCTCGCCGAGATGCCGCACCTCACCGAGGCGATGCTCGTCACGCTGGGCAAGGCCGGGATCAAGACGCTCGACGACCTCGCCGATCTCGCCACCGACGAACTGATCCAGAAAAAGCGCGCCGAACCGCGTCGCCGCAACGACACCCGCTCGCGTCCCGAGGACAAGGGCGGCGTGCTCGGCGAATACGGTCTCAGCGAGGAACAGGGCAACGAGATCATCATGGCGGCGCGCGCGCACTGGTTCGAGGACGAGGACGCCGACGCCGACGAGGCCGACACCGCCGCCGCCGAAGCGCCTGCCGAGGCCAAGCCCAAGGCAAAGGCCAAGGCCAAGGCCGAGCCCAAGGGGGAGGACGCGGTTGCGGACGAACCCCAATGATACGCCAAGACTGACGCGCAAGGGCAAGGCGGCGACGCCGCCCGAGCGGCGCTGTATCCTGAGCGGCCGTAACGACGAGCGCGGGGCGATGATTCGCCTCGCGATCGGTCCCGACGGCTCGGTCGCGCCCGATGTCCTGGCCAAGGCGCCGGGACGCGGCGCCTGGATCGACGTGACGAGGGAAGAGCTGGCGGCGGCGCAGGCCAAGGGCAGGCTCAAGGGGGCGCTGGCGCGCGCGTTCAAGGGCGCGGTGACGGCGATCCCCGAGACGCTCGTCGACGATATCGCGCAGCGACTGCAGGCGGCGATGCTCGATCGCCTCGGGCTCGAGGCGCGCGCCGGCACGCTCGTCACCGGCGCCGACCGCGTCGACAGCGCGGCGCGATCGGGCAAGGTCGCGATGCTGCTCCACGCCAGTGATGCCGCCGCCGACGGACGCGCCAAGCGCGACCAGTCGTGGCGCGTGGGATCCGAGCGCGAGGGCAGCGGAATGGTCGGCATCATCTTGCCGGTGGACCGTGACGCCCTATCTATGGCATTGGGCCGCGAGAATGTCGTGCACGTCGCAATCGTCGACGACCGCGCGGCGGGGCGAGTGGCGGCGATCCTCGATCGCTGGCAGAAATATCTAGGATGCGGTAAGGAAGCGCAAAATTCGGGCCGGACCCCGGATTCGGCGGGAACCGGACCGTTAGGCGCGTCCGGTGCATGACGCACCGCGACAGACGATTTTGAAGGACTGAAGTAGCGCACATGAGCGATAGCGATAACAAGAAACCGACCTTGGCCAGAAAACCGCTGGGCGTGAAGCGCACGGTCGATGCCGGCCAGGTGCAGCAAAGCTTCAGCCATGGCCGCAAGAACACCGTGGTGGTCGAGGTCAAGCGGCGCCGCATGATCGGCAAGCCCGGCGAACCGGCCCCGACCCCCGCGCCCGAACCGGTTGCCGAGGCGCCCAAGGCGCCGACGCCCGCACCCGCTCCCAGGGCGGCGCCCGCACCGCGCAAGCCGAGCGAGGCCGACGCCACGCTGACGCGCAAGGAGCTTCAGGAAAAGCTGCTGCGCGAAGCCGAGGAGGCGCGTCTCAACCAGCTCGAGGAAACGCGTCGCCGCGAAGATAGCGAACGCAACGCCGCGGTCGACGAGGAAAAGCGCCGCGCCGAGGAAAATCGCAAGGCCGAACTGTCGCAGGCCGAAGCCGAGGCCGAAGCGGCCGCCAACCCGCAGGTCGAAGCGCGCGAAGAGCCCGATATCTCGGCCCCCGCGCCGACCGAACCCAGCGCCCCGGGCAGCGAGAAATTCCCGCCCGCGCGCAAGTTCACGCCGGTCGAACGCAAGGCCCCCGAACCCAAGCGCCCCGAACGGACGAAGGAACGCGTCGATCACAAGCGCCGCCAGTCGGGCAAGCTGACCGTGACGCGCGCGCTCGAAGGCGGCGACGGCGGTGCCCGTGCGCGCAGCCTGGCCGCGCTCAAGCGGGCGCGCGAAAAGGAAAAGCGTTCGCATTCGGGTCCGCGCACGCCGCAGCCCAAACAGACGCGCGAAGTCGTCGTGCCAGAGGCGATCACCGTCCAGGAACTGTCGAAGCGGATGGGCGAAAAGGGCGCCGATCTCGTCAAGACGCTGTTCAAGATGGACATGATGGTGACGGTCAACCAGACGATCGACGCCGACACCGCCGAATTGCTGGTCGAGGAATTCGGCCACATCATCAAGCGCGTCAGCGAATCCGACGTCGAGATCGATACCGACCGCGATGTCGATCCCGAGGACACGCTGAAGCCGCGCGCACCGGTGGTCACGATCATGGGCCATGTCGATCACGGCAAGACCAGCCTGCTCGACGCGCTGCGCGGCACCGATGTCGTTGCCGGCGAAGCCGGCGGCATCACCCAGCATATCGGCGCCTATCAGATCAAGACCAAGAGCGGCAGCGAGGTCACCTTCCTCGATACGCCGGGCCATGAAGCGTTCACCGAAATGCGCGCGCGCGGCGCCAACGTCACCGATATCGTCATCCTCGTGGTGGCGGCCGACGACGGGCTGATGCCGCAGACGATCGAGGCGATCGCCCACACCAAGGCGGCCGGCGTGCCGATGATCGTGGCGATCAACAAGATCGACAAGGAAGGCGCCAATCCGCAGAAGGTGCGCGAGCGCCTGCTCGAGCACGAGGTCATCGTCGAGGAAATGTCGGGCGACGTCCAGGACGTCGAGGTGTCGGCGCTCAAGAAGACCAATCTCGACAAGCTGGTCGATGCCATCGACCTCCAGGCCGAACTGCTCGAGCTCAAGGCCAATCCCGATCGCGCCGCCGAGGCGACCGTGGTCGAGGCACGGCTCGACAAGGGCCGCGGCCCCGTCGCCACAGTACTCGTCAATCGCGGCACGCTGAAGGTCGGCGACGTTTTCGTCGTCGGCACCGAATCGGGCCGCGTCCGCGCGCTCGTCGACGACAAGGGCAAGCAGGTCAAACTCGCGGGCCCCTCGACCCCGGTCGAAGTCCTCGGCCTCGGCGGCGTCCCGTCGGCCGGCGACATGCTGACCGTCGTCGAGAACGAGGCGCGCGCCCGCGAAGTCGCGTCCTATCGCCAGGAACTGGCGACCAAGCGGCGCACCGCGATCGCGCCGGCCAATCTCGACACGATGTTCTCCGCGCTCGCCGACAAGGCGAAGGTGATCGAATATCCCGTCGTCGTGAAGGCCGACGTCCAGGGCAGCGTCGAGGCGATCGTCAACGCGCTCAACAAGATCTCGACCGCCGACATCAAGGTCCGCGTGCTCCATTCGGGCGTCGGCGCGATCACCGAAAGCGACGTCACGCTGGCATCGGCATCGAACGCGCCGATCATCGGCTTCAACGTCCGGCCCAATCCCAAGGCGCGGCTGCTGGTCGCACGCGAACGGACGCGGCTCAAATATTTCGACGTGATCTACGATCTCACCGACGATATCCGCAAGGAAATGGCGGGCGAGCTCGGTCCCGAGTTCATCGAGACCGTCGTCGGCCGGGCCGAGGTCAAGGACGTCTTCCCCGCGGGCAAGAAGGACAAGGCCGCCGGCCTGCTCGTCTCCGACGGCGTCATCAAGAAGGGCCTCCATGCCCGACTTACCCGCGACGACGTCATCGTGTCGAAAACCGTCATCCGGTCGCTGCGCCGCTTCAAGGACGACGTCGCCGAAGTGCGCGCCGGCATGGAATGCGGCGTGGTCCTCGAAGACACCAACGACATCAAGGCGGGCGACATGCTCGAGGTGTTCGAGGTCGAGGAACGCGAACGGACGCTGTAATCCGTTCCCCTCCCGCTTGCGGGAGGGGCTAGGGGTGGGCCGAACCAAGCGGCGGCATCTCCCCGATCCTGCCCACCCCCGACCCCTCCCGCAGGCGGGAGGGGGGAGATTATATGGCCAAGTTCAACGACAGCTCATCCGAAGGCCGCTCGGTTCGCCTGCTGCGCGTCGGTGAACAGGTGCGCCATATCCTTTCGGGCATATTGATGCGCGGCGACGTCCATGACGATCTGCTGCAATCGCATCTCGTCAGCGTCACCGAAGTGCGCATGTCGCCCGATCTGCGTCACGCCACCGTTTTCCTTAAGCCGCTGCTCGGCAAGGACGAGGACAAGGTGCTGAAGGCAATGCGCACGCACACCGCCTATTTCCAGCGCGAGGTCGCGAGCCGCACCAAGATGAAATACGCCGCCAAGCTCAAGTTCCTCGCCGACGAAAGCTTCGACGAGGCGAGCCATGTCGAAAAACTGCTCAAGGACCCCAAGGTCGCGCAGGATATTGTCGGGGACGACTAGGCGCGTTCGGTCGGCCGCGCTACGACGGCCGCATGGCCAAGCTCTATTTCTACTACGCCAGCATGAACGCGGGCAAATCGACGACGCTGCTGCAGGCGGATTTCAATTATCGCGAACGCGGCATGGAAACGATGCTGTGGACCGCCGCGCTCGACGATCGCTATGATGCCGGCGTCGTCACCAGCCGTATCGGCCTGACCGCCGAGGCCGAGAAATTCACGCCCGAGACCGATCTGTTCGCCGAGGTGAAGGCCGAGCAGGCGAGGCGTCCGCTCGCCTGCGTCATGATCGACGAGGCGCAGTTCCTGTCGAAAGCGCAGGCGTTTCAGGCGGCGCGCATCGCCGACGATCTCTCCATTCCCGTCCTGTGCTATGGCCTGCGCACCGATTTCCAGGCCGAGCTGTTTCCCGGCTCGGCGGCATTGCTGGGCATCGCAGACGCGCTGGTCGAGCTCAAGGCGGTATGCGATTGCGGGCGCAAGGCGACGATGAACCTGCGCGTCGATGAAGCCGGCGAAGCGGTCCGCGCGGGCGCCCAGACCGAGATCGGCGGCAACGACCGCTATGTCGCGCTGTGCCGTCGGCATTTCATGGCGAAACTGGCGGCTGGCGCTGCAATTCAGTGACAGTTCATGTCCGAACGGGCATCATCGCGACACTAATCGAACAATCGGAGGCAGGCATGAAACGCTTTATGATCGCTACGGCTACCGCGCTTTGCGCGTTCGCGACGACGGCCGCGATGGCCGATACGACGGCGCCGCTCGCCGGCGTCAGCGACCATGAAACGTCGTTTCAGAGCACGCGCGGCACCCCGGAATATTTTCTCGGTCACGGCGATGTAATCTTCGTCCGGGCGCAGACCGACCGCTGGTATCGCCTCGTCCTCAACGAAGGTTGTACGCGCGGTCTGACGCGACAGGCGGCGACGATCTCGTTCGATGCCGACGCAAGCGGCCGCGTCGACCGATCGAGCCGCGTGTTGTTTTCCGGTGACTCCGGCCGGACCTGCCTGATCGACAGCATCCGCCGCAGCGAGGCGCCGCCGCAGGTCGATTCCAAGTCGGTCGTGACGCTCGACTAGGCCTTGCCGGGCGTGCCCGCGGCGGCTAGCCGCCGGGCGATGCACGGTTGGATCATCCTCGACAAGCCCTATGGCCTGGGCTCGACCCAGGCGGTCGGCGCGATCAAGCGCGGGCTGCGCGAGCTGGGTCACAACGTCTCGGTGCGCGGCGCGAACCGGGTCAAGGTCGGCCATGGCGGCACGCTCGATCCGCTCGCGACCGGCGTGCTGCCGATCGCGCTCGGCGAGGCGACCAAGCTCACCGGGCGCATGCTCGATGCGAGCAAGAGCTACGACTTCACGATAGCCTTCGGCACGCAGACCGCTACGCTCGACGCCGAAGGGCAGGGCGTCGCCACCAGCGACCATCGCCCGACATTGGCCGAGGTCGCGGCGGTGCTGCCGCGCTTTACCGGTCCGATCGACCAGGCGCCGCCGGCCTATTCGGCGATCAAGGTCGACGGTCGGCGCGCCTATGACCGGGCGCGGGCGGGCCAGGCGGTCGCGATGAAGCCGCGCGGCGTGACGGTTCATGCTCTCGCTATCGCCTCTCCCCCTCTGCCTCCCTCGCGCGGGGAGCGACTGGACTGCATCACGCTTCACGCCGATGTCTCGAAGGGGACCTATATCCGCAGCCTCGCGCGCGACATTGCCTTGGCCTTGAACACCGTCGGCCATGTCACCATGTTAAGGCGGACGAGGGCAGGTCCGTTCGGCCTCGAAAACGCGATTTCGCTGGACAAATGGGACCAGGCCGCTAAGGCGCGCGCCCTAGACACGCTTATCCTGCCGTTCGAGGCGGGGCTGGACGACATCCCGGCCCTATCCCTCGATCCCGGCGAAGCAGGGGCGATCCGACAGGGTCGCGTGTTGGCCGGGAAGCAAGCCGAAGACGGGCTCTACTGCGCATGGGACGGCGACGTTCCGGTCGCGCTGGTCGAGCTTGCGGGGGGCAACGCCCACGTCGTCCGCGGCTTCAACTTTTGCACTGACCCGATGTCGAAGGAAAGAAATTCATGACGATTACCACCGAGCGCAAGGAAGCTTTGGTCAAGGAACATGGCCGCGAAAAAGGCGATACCGGTTCCCCCGAGGTCCAGGTTGCGATCCTCACCGAGCGCATCAACAACCTGACCGGCCATTTCAAGGACAACCACAAGGACAATCACAGTCGCCGTGGCCTTTTGATGATGGTCAACAAGCGCCGTTCGCTGCTCGATTATCTCAAGAAAAAGGATGAAGGTCGCTACACCGACATCATCGCAAAGCTCGGCCTTCGCAAATAAGGTCCGGCATATCGACGGCTCCGGGCTTCCGGGGCCGTTCGTTTATCCATCGATGCGGCGCACAATCCGGTGCGCAAAGCGTCGTTCAGGGGGTCCGCAACTGGATCCCGAACCGCTCGCAGGCCGGTCTCGCCTGCCGACACGACCCCGGATCCGCATAGGGCGGCCGGGCGGAAGGAAACCAAATGTTCGATATCAAGACTGTAACGACCGAGCTCGGCGGCAAGACGCTGACGCTCGAAACCGGGCGGATCGCCCGCCAGGCCGACGGCGCGGTGCTCGCCACGCTCGGCGAAACCGTGGTGCTGTGCGCCGTGACCGCCGCCAAGTCGGTCCGCGAGGGGCAGGATTTCTTCCCGCTCACCGTCCACTACCAGGAAAAATTCTCGGCCGCCGGACGCATTCCGGGTGGCTTCTTCAAGCGCGAAGGCCGCGCGACCGAAAAGGAAACGCTGACCAGCCGCCTGATCGATCGCCCCGTCCGCCCGCTGTTCCCCGAAGGTTTCTACAACGAAATCAACGTGATCTGCCAGGTTCTGTCGTATGACGGAGAGACCGAGCCCGATATTCTCGCGATGATCGCGGCATCGGCCGCGCTGACCATTTCGGGCCTGCCCTTCATGGGCCCGATCGGCGCCGCGCGCGTCGGCTTCAAGGACGGCGAATACAGCCTCAACCCGAGCATGGACGAATGCGCCGAAGGTCGTCTCGACCTCGTCGTAGCCGCCACGCGCGATGCCGTGATGATGGTCGAATCCGAAGCCAAGGAGCTTTCCGAAGAGGAAATGCTCGGCGCCGTCATGTTCGCGCATGACGCCTCGCGCACCGTCGTCGATGCGATCATCGAGCTCGCCGAACAGGCTGCCAAAGATCCCTGGGACGTCGATCCCGGTGCCGATCTGTCGGGGATGAAGGCGCAGCTGCGCGACATCGTCGGCGACGACATCGCCGCCGCCTACAAGCTGACCGACAAGTCGAAGCGTTCGGACGCGCTCAACCTCGTCCGCGCCAAGGCCAAGGAGCATTTCGCCGACGCCGACGGCCAGACGCAGATGGCGGGCATGAAGCTCGTCAAGAAGCTCGAGGCCGAAATCGTTCGTGGCGCCATCCTCAAGGACGGCCAGCGGATCGACGGTCGCAAGACCAACGAAATCCGTCCGATCGAATGCATGACCGGCTTCCTGCCGCGCACGCACGGTTCGGCGCTGTTCACCCGCGGCGAGACGCAGGCGATCTGCACGACGACCTTGGGCACCAAGGACGCCGAACAGATGATCGACGGCCTCGACGGCCTGTCGTATTCGCCGTTCATGCTGCACTATAACTTCCCGCCCTATTCGGTCGGCGAAGTCGGCCGCTTCGGGTTCACCAGCCGCCGCGAGACCGGCCACGGCAAGCTCGCCTATCGCGCGCTGCGTCCGATGCTGCCGAGCAAGGAAGACTTCCCCTACACGATCCGCGTTCTGTCGGACATCACCGAATCGAACGGTTCGTCGTCGATGGCGACCGTTTGCGGCGGCTGCCTGTCGATGATGGATGCGGGCGTTCCGCTCAAGCGTCCGGTTTCGGGCATCGCGATGGGGCTGATCCTCGAAGGCGACGACTATACCGTATTGTCCGACATCCTCGGCGACGAGGATCACCTCGGCGACATGGACTTCAAGGTGGCCGGGACGAGCGAAGGCATCACCTCGCTGCAGATGGACATCAAGGTCGCCGGCATCACGCAGGACATCATGCGTGAAGCGCTCGCCCAGGCGAGCGAAGGCCGCGCCCACATCCTCGGCGAGATGCACAAGGCGCTCGGCGAAGTGTCGGGCGAGCTCAGCGACCACGCACCGCGCATCGAAACGCTGCAGATCGACAAGTCGAAGATCCGTGACGTCATCGGCACCGGCGGCAAGGTGATCCGCGAGATCGTCGCCGAAACCGGCGCCAAGGTCGATATCGACGACGAAGGCATGATCAAGGTCTCGTCCTCGGACAAGGCCCAGATCGCCGCTGCGATCGAGTGGATCAAGGGCATCGTCGAAGAGGCCGAAGTCGGCAAGGTCTATACCGGCAAGGTCGTCAACCTCGTCGATTTCGGTGCATTCGTGAATTTCATGGGCGGCAAGGACGGTCTCGTCCACGTCAGCGAAATCAAGAACGAGCGCGTCGAAAAGGTCTCCGACGTCCTGTCCGAGGGGCAGGACGTCAAGGTCAAGGTGCTCGAGATCGATCCGCGCGGCAAGGTTCGCCTGTCGATGCGCGTCGTCGATCAGGAAACCGGCGAAGAGCTCGAGGATACGCGTCCCGCCCGCGAACCGCGCGGCGATCGTCCCGATCGCGGCCCGCGTCGTGAAGGCGGCGATCGTGGTCCGCGTCGCGAAGGCGGCGGCGGTCGCGGCGGTCGCGACGGGGGCCGTGGCCCGCGTCGCGAAAGCGGCGAACGCGCCGACAAGGGCGGCGACGATGACAAGGGTCACGTTCCCGACTTCCTCAAGGCCGACGACTGATCGTCCGGTGCACAAGAAACAAGGGGTCGCTTCGGCGGCCCCTTTTTTTGCGCTCTTTTCTCAGGCGTCGCGCGATTCTATAGGCGGCGCCATGGCTTTCTCGAAACTGCTCGCCCCGCTGGTCGCACTGTTGCTGCTCCCGCTTCCCGCCTTCGCGCAGGCCTCGGCGCCGCCGGCGGCCGAGGCGGCGAACGATCTGCCGATCGTGACGCTCGACACCGGGCTGGGACCGATCGTGATCGCGCTCGATACCGTCCATGCGCCCGTTACCGCGGCGAATTTCCTGCGCTATGTCGAGGAAAAGCGCCTCGACGGCACCGGCTTCTATCGCGCGATGACGATCGCCGACGGCCTCGGGCTGATCCAGGGCGGGACGCGCAACGATCCCCGGCGGACGTTGCCCGGCATCGCGCACGAAGCGACGAGCGAGACCGGATTGCGCCACACCGACGGCACGATTTCGATGGCGCGCGGCGCGCCCGGCACCGCTTCGGGCGACTTTTTCATCCTCATCGGCGACATGCCGAGCCTCGATGCGGTCGAAGGCGAGGGCGATACGGCGGGCTTCGCCGCGTTCGGGCGCGTGATCGAGGGCATGGACGTGGTCCGCGCCATTGCCGCCCGGCCGACCTCGCCGACGCTCGGCGAAGGCGTCATGCGCGGGCAGATGCTCGATCCCGTCGTCGCCATCCGCGCCGCGCGCGTGACCGATCGCCCGGCGCCATGACCGCGCGGTGCAATTATCGCGATCATTCGCTTTGCGTTCAGATTGGCCGGTGTCTATAGCTCGCGACATGACCCAGATCGCATTCAAACCCGCGCGCTTCGCCGCTGCCGCCATTCTCGCTTCCACCATGCTGACCGGCTGCGGGGCGCTCGGCCTCGGCGGCGGTGGCAAGGCGGGCGATACCAGCTATGTCGCGCGCGACGTCAGCACGCTCTATCGTGCCGCGCAGGACCGGCTCGAGCGCGGTCAGTACACGACCGCCGCCGCCCTGTTCGACGAGGTCGAGCGCCAGCATCCCTATTCGCCCTGGGCGCGCCGCGCGCAGTTGATGAGCGCCTATACCTATTGGCTCGCCAAGGACCACACCAAGTCGATCGAATCGGCCAACCGCTTCCTAGCGATCCATCCCGGCAACCGCGATGCGCCCTATGCGTCGTATCTCGTCGCGCTCAATTATTACGAGCAGATCAGCGACGTCGAGCACGACCAGAAGACCACGCGCGACGCGCTCGCCGCGCTGGGCGAGGTCGTGCGCCGCTATCCCGACACGCAATATGCCGCCGATGCGACGCTCAAGCTCGACCTCGTCAACGACCACCTTGCCGGCAAGGAAATGGAAGTCGGCCGCTATTACGAACGCGCGGGCAACTGGCTCGCCGCCAGCCTGCGCTTCCGCGAGGTGATCGACAAATACCAGACCACCAGCCACACGCCCGAGGCGCTGTTTCGCCTGACCGAAAGCTATCTGGCGCTCGGCATCCCGGCCGAAGCCAAGAAGTCGGCCGCCGTTCTCGGTGCCAATTACCCCGGCTCGGAATGGTATCAGCGCGCTTACGACCTGATGCAGAAGCACGCGCCGGCCGCCTGAACGGCGTTTCCCGACCGCATTTCGTAACGCCGTGATTGGCGCGCGCTCGACGCTCAGCTAATGCAGGGGCAATGCTGACCGCGCTTTCCATCCGCGACCTTGTGATTATCGAGGCGCTCGACCTCGAATTTTCGGGTGGTTTGGGCGTGCTGACCGGCGAAACCGGCGCGGGCAAGTCGATACTGCTCGACGCGCTCGGCCTCGCGCTCGGCGCACGTGCCGACAGCGGCCTCGTCCGCCACGGCTGCGACCGCGCCCGCGTCGTCGCCACCTTCGCCCCCCTCGCGACAGATCACCCCGCCGGCCGCGCGCTCGACGACGCCGGGGTCGAGATCGATGCGGGCGAACCGCTGATCGTGCGGCGCCAGGTCGATGCCGGCGGCGGCAGCAAGGCGTTTGTCAACGACCAGCCGGTGTCGGCCGGGCTGCTGCGCGAAATCGGCGCCGCGCTGGTCGAGATTCACGGCCAGCACGACGATCGCGGCCTGCTCAACCGCCAAGGCCACCGCGCGCTGCTCGACAGCTTCGGCAATCTCGACACCGCATCGGTCGCCGCCGCGCATGGCGCGATGGCCGCCGCCGACGCCCGCCTCGCCGCCGCGCGCGATGCGCTCGCCGCCGACGCCGCCGATCGCGACTGGCTCGACCATGCGATCGCCGAGATCGAGGCGTTCGCGCCCGAGGACGGCGAGGAGGAACGGCTCGCGGCGGCGCGCTCCGACATGCAAAAGGGCGAACGCCTCGCCGACGAGCTTGCCGAGCTCGACCGGCTGCTGTCGGGCAGCGAGGGCGGGCTGGCGCAGCTGCGCGGCGCTGCGCGGCGGCTCGACCGCATCGCCGCCGATCACGCGCTGCTCGGCCAGGCGCTCGCCGCGCTCGACCGCGCCGTGCTCGAAGCCGCCGAGGGCGAGGATTCGCTTGGCCGCGCGAAAGAGGCGATGCGCTTCGAACCCGAAATGCTCGAGGCCGCTGAGACGCGCCTGTTCGACCTGCGCGCGCTGGCGCGCAAGCATCGCGTCGAGGCCGAAGCCCTGCCGCAATTGCTCGCCGACCTGACCGAACGCCGCGACGCGCTCGACCAGGGCGAGGTCGGCCTCAAGGCGCTCGAACAGGCTGCCGCCCAGACGCACGCCGCGTACCGCGCCGCCGCCGAGGCGCTGAGCGCCGCACGCAGCGAAGCGGCCGCGCGCCTCGACGCGCGCGTCGCGCAGGAGCTCGCGCCGCTCAAACTCGATTCCGCCAAGTTCCGCACCGATGTCGAGCGGCTCGGCGAGGAGCAATGGGGGCCGCACGGCATCGACCGCGTCGCCTTCGAGATCGCGACCAACCCCGGCGCGCCGTTCGCGCCGCTGATCAAGATCGCCAGCGGCGGCGAGCTGTCGCGCTTCATCCTCGCATTGAAGGTCGCGCTCGCCGAACGCGGCGGCGCCGACACGATCATCTTCGACGAGATCGACCGCGGCGTCGGCGGCGCGGTCGCCAGCGCGATCGGCGACCGGCTGGCGCGTCTGGCCCAAGGACGCCAGCTGCTCGTCGTCACCCACAGCCCGCAGGTCGCGGCGCGCGGCACGCATCATTTGCTCATCGCCAAAAGCCACGACGGTACCGTCACGCGCACCGGCGTCACGCCCTTGGACGAAGCGGCTCGCCGCGAGGAGATCGCGCGGATGCTCTCGGGCGCCAGCGTCACCGACGAGGCGCGCGCGCAGGCGACAAGATTGCTGGAGGTGGCTTGATGAGAGGGCCCCGATGAGCACTCACCTCTCCGAGGCCGACGCCGCCAACGAACTGATGCGGCTGGCGAAAACGATCGCGCATCACAACCGGCTCTATCACACGCAGGACGCGCCCGAGATTTCGGATGCCGAATACGATGCGCTCGTTCGCCGCAATGCCGAGCTCGAGGCGGCGTATCCGCATCTGGTCCGCGACGACAGCCCGTCGCAGGCGGTCGGCGCGGCGCCCGCGGGCCATCTCGCCAAGGTCAGGCACGCGCAGCGGATGATGAGCCTCGACAACGCGTTCGACGCCGACGAGGTGCGCGAATTCGTCTCGCGCGTGCGGCGCTTCCTCAAGCTCGGCGAAGACCAGTCCGTCGCGCTGACCGCCGAGCCCAAGATCGACGGCCTGTCATGCTCGCTGCGCTACGAGCAGGGCGTCCTCGTCCAGGCGGCGACGCGCGGCGACGGGACGACCGGAGAGGACGTCAGCGCCAACGTCGCGACGATTGGCGATATCGTCCAGCGGCTCGCGGGCGACGCGCCCGCCGTGTTCGAAATCCGCGGCGAAGTGTACATGGCCAAGTCCGATTTCGCCGCGCTCAACGATCGCCAGGCGGCGGCGGGCGACAAGCTCTTCGCCAACCCGCGCAACGCCGCCGCCGGCTCGCTGCGGCAAAAGGATCCCGCGATCACCGCCGCGCGCCCGCTGCGCTTCCTTGCGCATGGCTGGGGCGAGGTGTCCGATCTGCCCGCCGATACGCAGGCGGGCGTAATGGCGGCGATCGCTTCATGGGGCCTGCCGGTCAGCGATCGTCTCGTGCGTTGCGACGATGTCGAGGCGGCGCTGGCGCAGTACTCGAAGATCGAGGCGGAGCGCGCCGACCTGGCGCTCGACATCGACGGCGTCGTCTACAAGGTCGACCGGCTCGACTGGCAGGACCGGCTCGGCTTCGTCGCCAAGGCGCCGCGCTGGGCGATCGCGCACAAGTTCCCAGCCGAGCGCGCGCAGACGACGCTCGAGCGGATCGACATCCAGGTCGGTCGCACGGGCAAGCTCACACCGGTCGGTCGATTGACCCCGGTAAGCGTCGGCGGTGTGGTTGTTTCAAATGTAACCATTCACAATCGTGATGAGATTCAGCGGCTTGGCGTGCGACCCGGAGATCGCGTAGTGATCCAGCGCGCGGGCGACGTGATCCCGCAGATCGTCGAGAACCTGACCCGCGACGCACCGCGTACGCCCTATTCTTTTCCCGATCACTGTCCCGAATGCGGCAGCGAGGCGGTCGCCGAAGAGGGCGAGGTCGATGTCCGCTGCACCGGCGGGCTGGTCTGTCCGGCACAGCGCTTCGAGCGACTCAAGCATTTCGTCTCGCGCGGCGCGCTCGACATCGAGGGGCTCGGCGAGAAGA
>Ga0100391_1000264_pt1 | contig 63465 bp, 56 predicted proteins | sample CryGeymeta201515_FD_81541 | JGI IMG/M metagenome (GOLD analysis project Ga0100391, IMG submission 81541) | Groundwater microbial communities from Crystal Geyser aquifers in Utah, USA - Crystal Geyser metaG 2015-15 | ecosystem: Environmental > Aquatic > Deep subsurface > Groundwater | place: USA...
CCTCAGCGGCGGGACGGGAAAGGAACCGGGTCTGCGGAGTGGGCACTGGCGGGGGGGCGGGGGGTGGGGGGGGGGGGGAGGCGAACGAATCATGTGCAAATTAAGGCGAACTGAACTGTACGAGAGATTGTGGCGCTGCTACGACTAGCATACTCCAAGGCAATACTTACAATAGCGCCCAAACTTTCTGCATATCGCACAACGGACGGTCTCGGTCGTTCCATGTCGCCTTCCTGGCCTTGCTTGTGGAGGGGTACCAAACCGCTCAGAACAATTTTGAAGCCTTTCAGCACTTCCATTCTCATTTCACGAAGGAGCTCAGGAGTCGTCTTTATTTTACCACCTTCTTGGTCGAAATATCGGCTGTGAAGTCTCTGCAAAATATCAGCTGTCCATAATAGTTGAACATCTGTTTCTACCGCAGGATTCACGGTCGTCGACTTTTCGTCGTCAAACTTTTCACTCCAGTCGACACCTGAAGCGTTGTTCACGTCTGCAAAGCCAACGAAGGGTTGCCAGTGATATGGCTTTACCAGCAATAAATTTTCGGGCGGCTCCCCTTTGCGAGTGCTAGCTTTATCTTCTGGATCTGTGTTGTTATCTCTTGCATTTGCCCATACATCCTCTCTGTCGTCTAGAACGGCAGCCATAGTTCCGCCGCATGGAAATATCCGCTTGAGGCTTTTGACGTCCCTTCCCAAGTCTCCCACGTCAGAGCGAGACACGATGCGACTCCCAAATACACGTTGCCTCATTTCAAAGGCTTCTTTCTCTAGTTTCTCTGCATTATCCAGTTCTGCTTTCATTTTAGAAACGTACTCGGCTGTCAGTACGTTTACAGCAGGTCTCTTTTTCTCAGCAGGCTTTTCGTCCGAGGTGATGGATTCCGCCTTGGTGCCTTCTGTAAATGTGACTTTTCGTTTTTTAGCAGCAGACTCAGTGTCGCCATCCTTTTCCTCGTCATTTCCGCTCTTCTCTTTCGTATCTTCATTATTTGTCCATACTTGAATCTTCTGCAATGCTTGCTGCCTCTGCAGCTGTGCTTCTAGTCGGGGCACTTCATATTTTAGTCGATCTAAATGTATTTGGTCGTGTTTGGCTCCAACCAGATGTCGGGATATGACTGTTGCAATCTGTTCCGCATATTGTCGTGTCCCAGCCGTATAAACTCCAATTTCGTACATTGGAATAACCTTTTCAAAAAATTCTTTAACGTGCGGTCGGAATTTGCAAAAGTGTTGCATCCAGTGGTTCGATGCGGTGGGTTGTTCTGTCATGGAGAGAATCAAGCTCCGTACGTCGTCCCTCTCATCCAGATGCTTACCGGCTCGTGCATCGGCTGTTGCATGGACCAACGTATGATCTAGATCCAAAACGAGGGACAATTTCTTGAGCTGCTTTAGTCGTCGAGCATCCTGTTGTGCAATGGCTTGACTTTCTTCTTCCGAAACAGTGAAAGTTAGCCCTCCCGATACAGTAACTTGTTTCATGTTTGCTGGTCTTTCTCCCTGCAATGAATGTCCATCGGAGGAGGCCGAAGAGGGAATTGGAACATTGGATGTCGCCTTGAGGGGCATGCCACAAACACCGCACATACCGTCAACAACGGCCGGATGAGAGCATGGCTCAATATATCCAATGCTACGTTTATTGTTATCATCTTTGCTCTGGCGAACAAATCCAGTAGATGGTGCTGTAATAGGAATAGTAGTTTGTGATGGCTTTTTGGAGTCAACCATCATAGATGTGGGGACGACATTATTCTTGGCCCTGGCCTTATCCTCAAGTGTTGGAAAGAGCTTAATGCTTCTCAGCTCCTCACCAGTCTTATCTGCTGGAGCTGAAGTTGATGTTGGAATTGAAGTTGCTGTGTGGGCAACCGTCGTTATCTTGCGACGTGACGGTCGCTTGTGCTTGTCGGCTGATGATGATGCAGCTGCTGCTGCTGCTGCTGTTGCATTGGAATTCTTGATACTTTCCAGGCAAGCCACGGCGACGGTTTCCCCTGTCCTCACCAAGCTTCCTTCCTTGACTTTCCAGCATTCTAGCACATACTCTCCTTCAGGTAGTAACAGCTCATGCTTATCCGTAGAGCCGCTGTCATCTGAAGAAGCGTTTTCAGCGTCGCTCATCTTTCTGGGGTAAATTCAGAAGATCAAACAGAAGACAAAGAGCCTAACGTGTATCCGGCCAAGCTGTTCAGATGAGGCGCTCGGAAGAACAAGGTTGAAATGATGGGTGTTCAGTTTGCTCAACTTGGCTGCCAGCTACTCTATTGTACTGTATCACTGTTTCAATTATTTCTTGTTTCTGATGCTTTCAAGGTCGGTGTTTTTGCTCCTTCTATGGAGTAAAAACAGTCTACAGTACTGCTGTACTCGATCGATCCAGTAGCTAGACTGGACTAGACCCTACTAGTAGACTACTAGTAGTAAAAATTTGAGACCAAAAGCAGTCTGCTGATGAACGCCAACCTTACTGCGCGAATAAATTTTCTTCTAATTGCACGAGAAGCGAGAAGTGCTTTTGCTTTGACCGTGAAATAAATAATACTCGAGTACTCTAGTAGAGCTACTAGCTAGCTAGTAATACTGAGTAGTACTCTAGTCTACTAGCTAGGAGTGGTACCAGGTACTACGTAGTAGTACTCACTAGCTACTAGTAGTAGTAGTAGGCTACTCCGAGTAGCTACTAGTAGTTCCAGCAGTACTAGACTACAAGTAGGCAGCGGCAGCCGGGAAAGCCAATCATTGAAAAACATGCCATGCTTATTGCATTGCATTTGCTAAGTCACTGATCAGCCTATCATATCAATCTCCTCGTTTTCGAAAACACTGAATGTGCAGTACCTTGTTGAAATGAACACGGGTTCTGCCCTGCAAGATAGAAAATAGTAGACTATATCTCAGCATGTAAACTTTCTTTGAGTAATGCAAACAACTCCGTCAGCATGCATATTGATTTTGGCTGTATTTCTCTATAAGGCCACAGCACCACAGTTAGCACACAATTTTTGACCAGAATGAGAGAGACTGGCACGCAGGGGCAAAGATGACTCGTTTTTAATACAATAACATAATCACATCACTTTGTAAATTATTGCTGGGCTTTTGGTCGCATGGTGTTGATATATTCGCATTCTTATTGCACGACGATTTTTGCTTTATTTGCTGGCGGCGGCAAGTTCCTTTCGCATCTCATCAATGGTGGCCTTGTACGCATCAACAGTTCGGGGTTCCTTCAGGATGGCTGATCCAGCCACAAACATATCAACTCCAGCCTCGCAAACTGCCTTAATGTTGTCAACCTTGACTCCTCCATCAATTTCCAATCGGCAGTCAATTCCGGCTTCGTCGATCATTTTTCGGGCTTCTCTGGCCTTATCGAGTGTAGCAGGGATGAAAGCCTGTCCTCCGAATCCGGGGTTAACAGACATCAAGAGGATGATATCAAGCTTGTCCAAGACGTATTTTGCGGCATCAAGAGACGTGGCAGGATTAAAAACAAGGCCTGCCTTGCAGCCTCCGGCTTTGATAAGCTGAAGGGATCGGTCAACGTGGCTGGTAGCTTCTGGGTGGAAGGTAATGTAAGAGGCGCCGGCATCAATAAAATCGCTAATTGCAGCATCGACAGGGCTGACCATAAGATGGACATCAATAGGGGCAGTAACTCCGTGGTCGCGAAGGGCCTTGCAGACCATGGGTCCAATGGTAAGGTTTGGAACGTAGTGGTTGTCCATAACATCAAAATGAACGACATCGGCTCCAGCTTCCAAGACGTTGTCGACTTCTTCTCCCAATCTGGCGAAATCAGCAGACAAAATAGATGGAGCAATGAGGTAGTCCTTGTCTCCCCAAACGTTCAAGGTTATGGAAGCACGAGGTTGCTGCAGAATTATAATGCAAGTCATTGTCAGAGGAATATATAACGATACAACGGATAATAAACACGGCTTTTCGAATTTTCCTTGGTTCATTCATTTTTCTTCGAAATAGCGCGACCATAAAAACGCAGGGGAAGACTTACACTAGTAGCAGGGGCGAAAGCCGAAGCCGAAGCCAAGATGGTAGCAAGAGAAAGGGCAGAGAACTTCATTGTGGATTAACTTGATTTTCTTGAAACGTTATTTCAGAAAGTGGGTTTGTTCAGGCTGTCGTTGCATCTATCTTGTTGGTCACAGAAAGTAGAAATCCAAAATTAAAATTTAGCTCTGATGCCGATATCATCAGCCAAGCTGACGTACGCTTTGCTATCTATTAGTCTACTATGTCAAGCAAAGAGGAATATTATTGTCTGTGATGAGGTACGTACTCGCACGAAGATTCTTTTGATTCGAAGTGGTCGAGTCCAGTCTTGGCATTAGCTCCAACAGCAGTCAGCTCAAGTAGCTTCACGACGGCATACTACCTAGGTCTACTACTAGAAAAATGTAGATACTACTAGCTAGTACCAGTAGTACTAGCTACGCACTACTGTACTAGTAGAGAGGCTATCCTACAAATTAGTTCCACGCCTGAATAGATTTGAAACAATATCATTCTTTTATCTACTTTGTGCCGCCAGAGATCGAGGTGCAGTTTGCTATTCTTTTCTCTCTGGTTCGTAGGACTTGTTGATAGGCTTAACTTATTTGGCTCAATCGAATCGAGTCTTGCGATTCGAAGGTTGCGGGGTGTATTCGCTCACATCAACTTCGCTGAACTTGATGTCTGCATGTGTTTTAAGCAGACGTTGCAAATATCGCTGTCGCTCCATACTAGCCCAAAAGGGAATCTTGTCGAACTCGTAGTAGGGAACTCGTACTACCGTCCATCCCGCCTTTCTCAGCAGCCTGTACTTTAGCACCGTGTGACCCAGTGCACGAACAGATTTTGGAGGTCGACCATCTTGGTATACTTTCTTTCGCGTAAAGTGGTTGGGTCCATCAAATTCAACTGCAACCTTCTTGGCATTGGAAATGTCCCCTTCGACTGTCTGGTGGGTCCAGGAAGCTTGCGGTTTGAGTACAATGGCGACATCAATATCTTCGTCATGCTCGTTGAAATGGGCGACGCCCATTAGATCCAAGACTTGGCTAAGGGACTTGTGCCGAGCACTGCTAATTTTCTTGCGCGACTTTTCTACATCCCATTTCTCACTTAAATAATCCTGAAACCAGCTGGGGACCTTGCTTGCCACAGCCGGGCTCTCTTCCTCCAGCAAATAGAGCGCCTGCCATAGTTGATGGGCGTGCTCTAATTGAATAAGTCCGTCTTTTTTGCAAGCACTAGCAGCGTCTAAAAAGACGGTCCGCAGCAAGGATACCGCCTCGCTCGATTGATGCGCCTCCAGCACTGTCAATGCCCATGCGATGTTCGCTTGCTCCTGAGGTCCAATCCCAATATCGCCAAGTCCGCTTCCCTCGGATAAAGTTGATTGGATGGATTTCAAAGCCGTTTGAGTAAAGTATCCAAACATTTCATGTATTGCCGATGTCAGGTATAGGCGTGCTTGAGCCCAGAGCATGACACTGACTTCCCAGGCCAGAAACGTCTGTCGTCCGTTTTGAGACCGCGATGCAGTGGCAATTCCATCCTCCATCAGCCGAAGATATGCTTCCTCAAACAAAGCACGCAATAATCCAGACTCGTCGATTCTCGCGTGGGCCAACGAAAGAATCATTTGTACTATGTCTGGACAGCTCCACTGTACAAATGGACGGGGGTCAGGATGTTTGCTGTCAAGACCCAAATATTCCGAATAGTCGTCCACAAGGTCAACCAAATCATGAGCCAGCCGAAAGTTATCTTGTTGCAGAGCCCCCAAGGCCCATATTAACTGAGATATGTCCCGTGATAGCATGTACCGAGTTTCTCGGCCACCTTCAAAGAGCCGCCGAGAGGCTTCCCGTGACAGTGATCGTAACAGCATTTCCGACTCGCTGGATTGACACCGGGCTCGTTTTTCAAACGCCCACGCCACATTGGCAATCTCGCTCCAGGTACAGTCTCTTATCCTCATTCGATCAAAGGGAGGATCGTACATGGAAGGGTTAGTAAAGTCACCAGGTACCATAGGACGACACAATGCCTCGGCCATAGCATCAAATAGAGCATCGGCGGCATCCTCGGGCTCACTAGCTTTGACGGGCGTCGGATTGATAAACGACAAGTCCTCGGTGTTATCGTTCGTAGTCCACTGCGCAAAGGTAATGAAATTATTGTTATTGTTTTGTTTGGTTTCTTCTGCCGCTTTTTCCTCGTTCAATCGTCCCATTTGCGGAGGCGCAAGCCACCCTGGCGGTCGTCGACGCGGTCTCAAGACACCAAAGGCCCAGCTGGCCATGCAAATTTCTCCCATTTTCGTTTCTCGCTGTCTGGTAGGTTGTTCCCCGTTGTTGTTGATGTTGTTATTGTTCTCCTCAGTACTGTCGGCATCTTGGGCTTTTGTCATTGCTTTCGCTTCGTTTCTCAACACTTTTGTGATTTGTTGGGCAATGGCTTGCACGGTGGCATCGACGCGTTCCGCTGGACTTAGGTCCAATCCGTCTACGTCATCGTTCAAATCCCACGTCTCGGCCAAGCCGAACTGATCTGTCGTGACGACTAATTTTGCCATTTGAGGTGCGAGTGGCAGTAAAAGAGAATCTCGATCATAATGTTTGGCCACAGCCCAAATGGCATTGCACAATTGTCGTGGTTGCAGAGCCTCGTGGTTGACGACCAGTTCGTGCAGAATGTCAAGAACTTGAAATAATAGAGTCCGAAATTGTTCCTTTTCCTTGACACTACTAGCGTTGCCATGATGCGTCTGCTGTCCAATAACTTTAGCACTCAGAGTCAGAGCGCAGACCAGATTTGCAGAATTACATCGTTCAGGTGGCATATTGAGAAAGGTTTGCAAGACAGCCGTGGCTCGTTCCATGGGTGTGCGTCTGGTACCTCGAGGATCTTGGGCTGCCTGTTGAATTTTTTCTTGTGTCTCTTTGGACACGTGATAACTGGCCTTCCAAGGCTGTCGATTCGTCAAAGGCTGTACTTGCTGTTGTTGTTGTTGTTGTTGCCGACGATAATGATTTTGAATGGATTGGTCTTCATTTGTCTGTTGTTGATTGTTTTTGGGAGGCTGTCGCTGACTTTTTATCTTTGTTGATGATTTGGATGGATTGGTTTGACTTTTCTTTGAATTGTATGGATTCTTCTGTTGTTGTTGCTGCTGCTTGACAGGAACAGCTGCCAATGCATAGCTTTGTACTGTAGGGGCGTAATGTGTAGGATTGTTTTGAAAAAATGCTGAGCAGTCCCTGATGCAGGAGGAAGCCAGTAGTAACACCAGCAATATGACTCGATGCTGTATCATTGGTTTTCGTTTTTTTATGACGCAATTGTTCATGTCGAACAGTGGTTGCCTTTTGTAGGCGGATTCAGGATGCGGAAAAATATTGAGAGATTTAACTTCGTCTTTCTGGGGGTCACTTTCAAAAAAGGAGGACGATTTGATGATGAACCTGAGAGAAGCGCAAACGCAAATGAATAAAATATCAGATTCTCATCTGCTGTGGATAACTAGTTATGTGCAATTTCAGTTTAATTTCTTTTCTCTAGTACTAGCAATCGTTGTTCAAGCTCACTGTTTCCTAATAGCTAGTAGTCTAGGTGTCCTTGTCGAAGAAGACAGCTGATGTGATGTGTGATGATGTGTGGCGAGGCTCTTTCAAGCTTGGAATGTCGCTCTCGCTACGCAACCATGCATTTGCAGAAAGGGAATGGATTTTTTTCTCACTTCAACTTGGCAATATTTTAGTGATAGTGTTATACCAAGGTAGTCGCACATTGACTTGTTTAATGATTTTTAGCTCATTCATCCGAGTCACTAACTCTATCGTAGAGAACTTGAATATCACTTCTTTTCGAAAATGACGCTTGTGCCTGTCCGCAGATGGCAAGAGTTTATTTAAGGGATTTCGCACAGAGAACACATCAAGCGTACTTTTTGCGCACGAGCGAAAATATCAAAATACGAAATCAACCCTCCAAAAATAATATTAAATCAATTGAGGAGCGACACTGGAAAGGGAACGTCTTTTATCGGGTACCAGGTATCAACAACTCTAGTATTACAGTGACTGCACCTCATTTAATTCTATTCGCCACCAGTACCACGGTAGTAGACTAGAAAAAAGACAATACAGTTGTGCCAACTGCGGCATCAACAGCTTCCAGCTACAAAAACTAGCAAGACATTATTATTTCGTTCTGTCCTCACCAATCAGTGACTTGTTGGAGAGTTTCAAGTATCGTTGCTCTGCCAATTTTTTTCTTTTCTGATCAACCCAATCACCCAACCCCCCCAACCCAACCTTACAAAGCCCATCAATAAAATGACTCCCTCTGCATCGATGCCTCACCTCTGTCGTTGGGCCGTGATGTTGGCCCTTTCGTGCAGTATCAACACAAGTAGTACAAGACAAGTGGATGCCTGGGCTCCCCTTTTACGGAACAGACAGCACACGACAACATCTCCTACTAGTAGCACATCCTCTTCTTCTGCCACTAGGAAACATCCTTCCTTTTTCAGGAAATCCCTTCGTCTTCTACCTCAATCATCCTCCTCATCATCATCATCGACATTGGTCGCATCACCACAAACAGATACCTACAAGTCAGATCGGATAAGAAGGATATCTCATTTGGCCATGTCCAGTCAAGCATATTATGATCCGGCACAGCGCTATCCGACTGCTTTTTCTACCTCTGCTACTACTATTACTACTGCTATTACTACCAGCGAGGATTATGCGCTGCCAAAGCCGTCACTGTCACCTTTGGAAGTTTGGTGCGTCGGTCGGATCGAACAGTGGTACGAAATTGCTTTATCTCACAAGTGTCCATTTTTGAAACGACGAGCTACCGACTTTTTGGATACTCTGGAAATGCTCGTTAGAGAAGTTGTTGTGAGACCTTCCAACCTGGTTCAGCTGGGTCCTCCCGTAGGACTTCGAGGAGATGAGCGAACGCGACACAAGACCAAGTTTTTGACATTGGAACAAGTGGCAGATATTTTGCGACACGACTGGAAGGTCGACAGCCGCAAGGGATACTACGTAACGGGACGGTTGACGCCCTCCATTTACCGGAATGATTGCATCTTTGATGGTCCCGATCCCGACATGCCCGTACAGGGACTGCGCAAATTTCTCAATGCAGCCTTGCATCTCTTTGATCCCAAACAAAGTGAATGCGAGCTCTTGAGTTTAACGGTCCGGGAGAACGATATTGTGGCCCGATGGAAGTTCAATGGAGTCTTACGACTGCCGTGGCGCCCCAAACTGCCAGAAGTGACGGGACGGACTACCTACACTTTTGATGACGAAGGACTTATCAAAGAGCATGCTGAAACGTGGGATATTTCGGCCCTTGAAGCCTTCATCAAGACGGAATGGTTCAATTTTAGCAAGATGCAGTCGCATTAGCTAGCGTCCTGTTTGTGTTGGCTGATCGTCATAAGGACGCATCCCAGCAAAATGCACACCTGTAATATAAAAATAGACTACATATTTCACAGATGAGTCAAGCTTTCCTCCTGTTGCCTACCTTCCTCTCGTACCTACCTGAATTCCGACTGGCTATTTGCTCGGATGCTAGCTAGCTACTACCGCAGGTCAGGACGTACTACGATTACTACTAGTAGTAGCTTGTGACTCGTGAGCACGTTGAAGAAACACTGACTTCAACATTGGCTGTTGCAGCAGGCACATGGTGAGCTTCTTATTCTTTTGGTTCTCAATGGCATGAACCTGAACCAGGAGGGTCCAGCTGCTGGATTCTTGATCAGTCACGAACATGACGACATTCCATTCCTCAAGAGCGTGACTTAATCAGACCGCAAGGACGAAAAACAAAACATGCCAGCCACAATAGAGTAATACCGAAATAAAAAATAATAACGCAGAAACAAGAAACATAGTGGACATAATAATATTATCTCATATCCGGCCTCTCTCATTAATAACACCTACAACCAAGCAAAAAATCCACCATGGAACTCATGACAAAATTTCCAAGCGATAAAGACATTCAAAGGGTTCGATATGACACCAAAAAAGCCAAAGAACCCTGTCAAAAAGCATATCTTGCCCTTGTAGATTGCATTGCCAAAGCCAAGGTAAATTCGTGGTAGATCATACAGTATACAGTCACACCATCTGTCCAGATTTATACACTCACAAAACTGTTTGCTGATGTCACTTTTTACACAAAACCAGCAACGAGATCGAAAGTTATACGACGAATGGAAGGCCGATGACGTAAAGTGGATGAAGCATGTATCAACTAGCTGTTCACAGGCAATATCATCCGTGGGCGAATGTCAAGTTCGACAAACAGCCAAAGAGTTGGAGAGTCTGCGGAGAAGCACGGCAAACTAATAATCATATGAGTGAAGCATGTAACAAATCAATATGTGTTTACAATTTAATATTACAGTCTATTCTCAGTTCATGACTCGATCGTTTCTGTGCTTTCCTCTGGTGCCTTATCTTCTTCAAGTTCCGGACTTCGCTCCTCAGCCAAAGCTGGAGCTAAGACTACCACAGGCATTTCTGGTTCCCTCTGGACGACGCATTCTGTCTCTGCTTTTTCTTCCTGGATATCCTCGTTGGTCCTTATCTTTTCGTCCCCGTTGTCACAATTAGAACGATCTTCGCAGTAGTGGTCCAGCTGCCTCCGAGACACTGCGAGGCCATGTGCAATGTTTAAATTGCGTTCCGACTAGAGGAATGAGCAGAAAAAGAAACAATGAGGTTCTGCTGCACCAGCACCATGGTTTCGCAAACAGATTGGCCAACATCCAGCACTTACTTTTGGATTGTGAAGGATTTTCAGTCCGGAGGCTTGCTTCGTGATCACTTTGTCTGGATCGACCTTACCTCTGCTGAAACTGCTACGCAATAGTTTTCCCTGTGGTCTCTTAAGGACAGAATTTCTTTCCAAGCTTTTACTTTGCGCGCTGGTGTTTTCTTGACTGGCTTTGAGTGTGCTTTCCCTGTTGTCACGAGCCACAGAGGATTCGCTCAACCCTGCATCGCCTTGGTCATCCTCGTCGTCGTCATCGTAATCATAGTCATTCTCGCGTTTGACTCTCCCTTCAATAACGCCATAATATGCGTTCCTCTTCTTCGCGGTGATCGCTTCCTTCCGATCGGAGATGCTTGCTATCACTTTGGGCACAAAAATGAGCAACAAAAATGCCAAAGAAGTCACGAAAATAATTCCTGTCTCGACAAAGAACTTGGCTTGCGGAGTGTCCCAGACGACAATTAAAATCGGAATTCCCATGCACCAAGCTTGGAGGACGGCTGCCAAGCTAATTCTGATATATCTTGATTCAAGGTACTCTGTTTCAATGTTACGGCACTGGTAGGCCCACCAATTACCAATAAACAATAAGAAAAAGTTCGTAACAAATAGGACAATGATGTACGGAAGCGATCCTTCGTCACTGCAGCTTCCATACGACTCAACAGGTCTGTTGAAGACGTCAGTAGTGTCCTTGTTGGTCCGTGCCCACTCGCTAGGATCTATGGCAGTCCATGTCACGAGAACAATAGTGTTGAGCGTCAGAAAAGATACGAGGGTACCGAAAATATCGAATGATGTCACGTGGATAAAATCCAGCTCTGGGTCCATATACACCTGAAATAAATAAACATGGAAAAAGCCTGAGATTTCAAACCTTTCCCCTGGCGCGCGTCTCCCATTACCATTAGAACAACGAACTGGCATACCTTGTGGACACCGCGCGTCTTGGCAAACAAGGCGCTCAAAGCGATGACAGCGCCAGTAGTGTACAGCCAAGGACTAGCCACACAAGCGCGATCGAGAGCACTTTCGTCTTCTGTAAGCTCCTCATCGAAGCTCAGTGGAATGATTGCTGAAACCATAACAAAGCAACCGATACTAACCAAAATCAAGAAGAGTGGCTGCGAGGAGCTGACCACACGTTCTCTCCAAAACCAAAACATCCACAACCAGGTAGCAATCACAGCGAACATTGCCATACCCATCAATGCATATGCAGCATACCGTCCGGGATTCCCAATTAAGTTCAACGATTGCTTTACCGGGGGTAAAGACTCGGGTGGGTTGCTGGTTCCGTCGGCAAAAATAAATGGATTTCCTTCAATATCCACCCAGACGCCGTTATCGTATTTACGGCTGGGAACCATTTTAATCTGTGGATTTCCTTTTTTATCGTTTTCATAGAGCTGAATGTTCCACATGGCATATTTAAGAGACTCGAAGTTTCGTGTTCCAGTCTCGTTAGAGATATGCACTTTTCCAGAAGCTCCTTCGAAAATCAATTGTCGCCATTCATTGAAGATTTGACTTCCAGTACAAAACTCCTCAACAGATCCCGCTCGGCACATGGCCAACGCCATTCCTATGACAGCGTCATAAAGCATAGGCCGAAATGATCCAGGTTCTTTGCTCCAGGGGACTGTTCTATCAAAGTCCACCATTGAGTTCAATGACACTGGAAGTTTGGACTGAACAAACCTGAGGAAGTCTGGATCTGCCCGAGACGTGCGCCAAAAGGTTCGGAACTTTTCATATCCAGTCTCTGGAAAGTCTTCCAAAGGAGCTTGAAGACCTTTCTGAGGAAGAACCGGTTCCTTGCGGACATCACCCTCGGCGTTCACGAAACCCATTCCAACAGCCGCTCTGGCCATGATGGGACGACCAGATAAAATAGGTTCCACAGCGGAACGTTCCATGCCTGTCAAAATCCAAGAAAAATTTTTCCCGATAATATCATAGTCGAGAGCCGTCTTGATGATGGGTTCTAAGTGATCTTCAAAGCAAATGACAAAGAAGATCCGGAATTGTGTTTTTTTCATTTGAACAATGGCATTTTCGATTTCGAATCTTTTTCCCTGGTTGGCAGAAAACGAGAATGCTACAGAGCTGGTGACTAGCCCTGCATCGTTAGCCGCATCTTGAAATGCTTTTTGTAAAGATGATCCATAGGAATCCTTCATACGATAGTAGTAGCAGTCCAACACCAAAACAGAGTGAGAGGAGAAGAGGTTGAGTCACGTATCATTAGTCATCTAGGTACTGTAAGAGCTCCTGTGGCATGACATAATACGGCACGCGGCACGTACCGATACGAATAAGACTCCTACATGAGTGGCATTGGTAGATAGAAAGTAATTCAAAATTACGTTGGCGTCGCCCGTAGAACTTGCAACGGTCCGTCCAAACAAAGGAAACTGTTCCTTGACGTCGAAATCTGTCGATGCCGCCGCGTAGCTGGCTTGGGGTATTCCATTCACTCCCGTCAAAATAGCTAAGGGCGACGTCGTTGCTGATCGGTAGGCTCCAATCACGGCCGTAGGAAGAGGCGTAGACAGTGTATTGGGAGTACGCAGACTCTCGGTGAAGGTGCGGGTACTACCAATGGGACTAAATTTGGAATCGACAATTTCCATAGTCAACTTCAAGTCGCATCCGGCGATATCTTGCGGCTGCAAAATGGGAGATATGTCTATATTATTGAAATGATATACCGCCAGTAGGGCAGCAACTACATCATCTTTGTACCCGTATCGAATGTGCGTTCCATTGGAGAGCGGTAGAAAGGCCTTAAACTCGGCCAGGCGAATTTGTTGGGTGCCCGAAGCCGAGCCATCGTTGACTGCTATACGAAAGATGTTGCTTCCTGGTGTGAAGGATACATTTTCGAGCATGTTGGAAGACACATTGCGAAGTTGGTCATAATAGAAAGGATCACTGGGTTCCATTATTTTGCTGGTAGATGATGCATCTTCACCAGAAACCCATGATGACAAGGTCAGATATCCCACAGTCAGCAGCGAAAGAAAACGCATTGTGGTCATCTTCTTGGGATCCTGGTCTTTAGCGCCTGAATCCTCCTTTTCTTGCGCTATATTAGAATAGTTGTTTTGATTTTGATCGAACTTTTACAGTTGTAGTGCAGCTTAATAATAATAAGTGCATTATTGTTCTACCACTTCTTTGTTTTATATTATGACAAGTTCACAGTTGCTGCATGAATGATGTTGCCCTTCCACTGATGAACTCAACAGTATTTTTTACACTAGCTAGACCTAGTAGTAGACTACTACGTAGACCTACTACTAGCTACTAAGTACAATAATTATTCAAGCCTGGTAGTACTGTATTGTTCACCCAATGAACACCAAGCTACTTTCGTACGGTACTACGTATTTGTTGGGGACAAGTGCACTTCCCATCGAAGTTGTCCAATCTTTTTTTGAATGAGTCAATAATGTTAACTCTATCATCGAACTCAAGAGCGCGACCTAATTTCCCTTTAACACTAAAAATCTCTATTATGGCCTTTAAAACCTTGAGTGATAAATACCTTCCTACAATAATAATACAGTATATATTAACAGCACTTTTGACTTTTGATGTGCAAGCCACAATAATGAAACTTGCTAGAAAATCAAGAAAGATACTACACTATTTTACCAAGAACTAAACTACTTCAACTACTTCTATTCCAGCAGAAGTTGAGCGGCTGGCGAGCTTGGTTATTTCATCATATTATGTCCTTACAACATTCACAAAGGCTTCAGTCAAAAAAGAAGCGAATGACAGCAGTACCTCCAGGAGGATCTCCTGCATTGGGAGCATCCTCCGAAGGCATTATCCCATCAATATCCTTGGGCGAATCCGTTGTTGCTGGTCATTGTCACGCCGAACAACAACCGCTGTACTCCTACAATAACATGACAACCGAACCGAATCACAAACAATGGCAGCACCTTTACGTCTTGCCGGTACTGTTATTGGAGTTTTTGGCACTGGCATTGACGCGAGCCATTTTACCGTCAATTTTGCTCAAACAGTACGGGAACAAGGTGTATTTGGTACTGGGATGCGCCGACTGTGTTCGGGGATTATTAGCCTTTGTGGCTTGTCCTTTCTTTGGAAAAATATCAGATGTTGTGGGACGACGAATCTGCCTCTTTGTGACCGTCTTGGGAACTTGTGCTCCTGTCTGCTCCCTGGCGTTGTTTCGATGGGAAATTGAAGCGGATGAAGATTCCATATTTGACAATCTTGATGGAGACACAACTTATAATTCCACCCTAACCCGTGGAGCTTCCGTACCCGAAGAAGACTCTGGTACAGGGAGCTTTTGGCACATGTTTGGAGAAAACACAGCACCAGCTAGTCGACATACGGCGCAGGAAGGTGCAATTACAACGTTTGTGGTCTTATTGGCGTTATCAGGAATATTTTCGTCGACATTTACTTTGGTCTTTGCGTATATATCAGATACAGTGCGTCAACAGGACGAGCGAGTTTCAGCCTACGGTCTTGCCCTTGCCACCTTCGGATTGAGCTTTACCATTGGCCCAATGGTGGGAGGTTATCTCGCACGCACCAATATGCATCACGTGTTTCTTGCTTCCCTTCTCTTTACTATTCTGGATTTGTTGTATATTTATTTTATTTTACCAGAATCCAGGGAAGGAGCAGAAACAGCTGGCATCGCGAGCAGCACAGCATCCATCATGTCAATGGATCATTCCTATGCATGGAATCCTTGGAATACACTTCGCGTTATTGCTGTGGACCCTTTCTTGCGCAAAGTCGGCCAGGTGGCATTCCTGTATTACACGGGATTATGGGCTATCATTTCAACTCTATCGGTTTATGCGGTCCAACGATTTCACATGGGTCCAGAGCGACTGGGAGAACTCATGTCGGCTCTAGGACTGTGTACGATGGTTGCAGAGGCAGTTTTGGTGAGAATTATGGTTCCAATGTTGGGAGAAAAAGAAGCAATGAAGGTGGGGCTCGTGGCATTTATTCTTCAGTGCGTGATTCTTGGATTCGCGTACGAGAGCTGGCATTTATTTCTCTGTGCTGTATTTTCTTTGTTTGCCAATCTCGTGTATCCCAGCTTAAGCTCCCTGGTGAGTGGTAGCGTTGAACCAGATGCCGTGGGAGAAGCACTGGGGGCTGTCAACGGAGTCAAAGCTCTGACCGAAGGTATCGGACCTCTCGTTTTTGGAACTCTGATGACGCTCAGTGAACATTCGCTCCTTCCAGGATGGCCATACCTGCTTGCAGCTATCCTTGCATGGTTTGCTTACAAGGCTGCAGACGAGTTGCCAGATCCAGAAGATGATGACTACATTCACGAACTTGACAGAAGAAAAAACAAAGGCGTCGGTGGTAGTATCATGCTACAAAAGTTTCTCAACGCAACCACCAATCAGCGAACTACCGCAACTCCACTTTACAATGCCGAGAGAGACGAGGAAGAAGATCAGGGGCTGCTCAGCGAAACTGGCGAGGTTGAGGATGACGACACGCTGTTCTATACGCCTAGGAAATCAGAATACGACGAGGACGATGTCACTCGGCTGCCGATTACCTTTGCCTCTCTTGCCAATTTGCCGCCTCCCTAAGCTACTACTACTAGAAATATCTGAACTACTAGAATAAAAAATATTGTGGAGTTTGTACGTTATTGCTAGTATGTGCGTGAGCGGCAGGAGTATGAAGAAAAAGTGATTTTGTCTGTGGTGCAAAGTGTGCTGGGATCTGCAAAAAATTAGTGTTCCCGAGATGGCTTGGCTAGGCGACTGCATCATAAATATGGTTTTTAGTCTTGGCTTTCTTGCAGGCGTTTCTTCAAAAGCTTGAGCCTGGGTCCTCGAGGCTTGGAATTTTCGTTTGAGCTTTCTCGAGAGCTTTTGCTGTCTTCGTCATCGTTGGAGCCAAACGAATGCGGAGAAACAGATGCTGGAAGGGGTACCGCTGTGGCCGACAAGGGGGTCCCAACGACTAAATTTTCAGCTTTTGTTGGCGCCAATTCGTTCGTTCCCGTATACGGTGTGTGGTTTTGTGCCGCCCCGGCGGAACCGTAGAGGTGCGACATTTCCCCCAAAACTTGCACTGGCACAGGAACATCAACCCTCGATTTTTTAGCGAGCGGATAATTTCCTAGAGGAGAATCGCCAGGCCTAGCTTCCACATAGTGTGGATGAGGACCAGAATATCCAGGTTGCTTTCGCACACCAAGGACACGAGAGAGGGGAACCAGCGGATGTGTGGCTGTGGTTGAAATTTCTCCTTGGGCGTGGGACGACACGGAGTTTGGTTTAGCAGGGCCTCGAAGGTCCGGAGCTCCTTCCCTCAACGCTTGGCTTGTCTTTTCCCGTGCCTTGGTATTGCCAACATCTCTCCAGATGTGCTTGTCCCTGCGCAAGAAGCGGCCTCCGGAGTGGCGGACGATTCGCACAATCTTGGAGGCGATCAACGGCTTGTCACGTCGCTTAGACATAATGTACAAAGGCTGATACTTCTTCACCAGCGACCTGTAAACGACATTTCCGTGATGGTGGCTGTTGCGATAGAGAAGAAAAATGACAAGTTAAATTACAAGTAAGATAAATGATGGTCAGTCGGGCAACGGGTCATCACACGAGTGACTCCAAGACTGATTCATTAACTTACTTGGTTTCCCCGCCTCGACCGCAAAGCACATCGTTCTCGACGACCTCGTCGATTTCATCGGTAGATGGAGGGGGAGGTGGAGGTGGGCCACCAAAATCGCTGTCATCGGCCAATTTGGCCACCATTTCGCTGACCAAATGAGGCGGCACTCCTTCCACGACTTGAGTTGGCGGATTATTAGTAGAAAACAACTCAAGCGTTGGATCGGCTTTTACCACAGGAGGGGACATCGGTTTTGGCTGTAGCTGCTGGCAAGCAGCAATCGCCTGAGCTGCGTCCATACAGGCAACACGATTTTGCTGAGTATTTGCCTCCGCCACCACCACCGAGTCACTTGAGACTCGTCTGGGCGCGTTGTTGAAACTGGATCCTCGAGGGATCGGCGTTGCATCGGAAGATTGAGGATTACCCGTCTCCTCCTTGCTTCCTTGCTGCTTCTCCCGCTGCTCGAGAAAGTCTACGGCCTTAAAGAAGACGTCCATTTTAGTGTGATGTAATCTAAAATCGATGAATCGAGTTAACTTATCGATGCGAATCTGTTATCTTGCATTTGATATTATTTATTTGGTGAGAATAGAGGACGGGCCCTCCGAAATTGTCAGTAATCAAGGGTATCGTGGCTAGCAGCTACAGTACTAGGCCATAGTACTAGCTACTAGTAGTAGCTAGTCTACTGTTTTGTCAAAGAATCCATTCGTGTTGCAATTCATCAGTACTTGAAGGATGTAGAATCCACGACTTTTGGGTACTTAATGGTCCCTGTCAATTCACGACTCCGGTCTGTCCGGTCGGACTCGAGTTCTTTCTTGGGCCTGCAGCTGTCACCCCTGCAGGTGAAAAGCTCATTACCTGTTCAGATCCTCAACCTTGATATTGCTTGGCTACGTACTCAGTACCAGCTACTCGTAGAATACTCGAAGAAGAGATGTAGTAGATGCATTTGTACTAGTCTAGTAGTCCAAATTCGTCCAGGCTCGACAAAAAAATGAGCAGATCAACAGCTTCATTCTACTGGATTCTTGCGATTGAGCTTCCCGCAAAGCAGCGACACAAAGCGGGAGTCAAGAGTTCGTCGAACGCTTTGTTGGGCAGTTTGGTATAAGACGTCTTTGGAAGTTTCCACGTTCCAAAACTTCAGCTTTTTGGATATCTCTGCACAGCAGGAATTGGTCGCGAAATACCTTTATCTGCGCAAACTAGAGTTTGAAGAGAAGAGCTTGGGCACTGGCAACGAGTAGTGCACTTGCCTATCGGTAGCGCACATTATCGTTCATTCGCTCAACCAATGTTTGTTTGCTGTGCCATCGGCGAAGAGTAATGCAACACCCATTACGATGCTGGCGACTACTAGTAGAAAAAGGACCAAACAAACCTAGTAGTAGTCGTTGAGTCTTCTAAATCCCTCCTCCTACTACTACTCTGTGGCCTTCCAGCAGAGTCTTCTGGAGAATCGAAATGACGCGCCTCAATGGCTTTGCTTGCAACAATGACCAGCGCACAAAACCACGACGACATTGGAAACTGAGGCACGTAGTAGGCAGGAGCAGCCGGCAAGCTATAAAAATTATCTTTCAAAAAAAATATATCAAAGAGGGCCGTTGGCTCTTAGGTGGTTGAAATAATCATCAATCGCTTTGTGCACTACTGCTGTTAAATTTTCGTCGACAATTTTTTTCTTTACGTTCAAAATGTCTCCAATGAATGCTATTATTATATCTCCTAGCTAGTCTCTAGTAGTAGTACTCTACTACCGTACGACTAGTAGCTATTAGTACTAGTAGTAGTATCCGCGCGCCAACAAAGACGTATTTTGGATGATCGCGCTCAAACAAGTCTTTATTACATCATGCATTTCTCTTATAACTCCCGAGACCCGTTGTGTGCCTGAAAAATTTATCAAATTCATATTCGTCCATTATTTTGTTTGTTTCCTAAATACTGAGTGTTAATAATGTACTCATAAGTACTGTACTACTACACCACTGTAGCACTACTACTAGAGCTAGACAAGCAACAACATGTTGTACCTGGTTAAAGAGAGGCGCACCCACCCGCCCTCATTCGTCTTTCTCAACGCTTCGTACCAATCACATTTTCGTTTGAATGCCCGGGTTTATCACATTTCTAGGCTTTTTGATTGGTAGCAGCATCCAGGACTTTTTTTTTAGAAAACTGTAGTAAGTCAAATTTCTCTGCCAACGGAAGCAATTAGTCTTATTTAAGCAGCCTCGCGGGTAGTAGTAGAGCTGCGCCAAGGTGCCTACTGGTGGTAACACACAAAACCCAAAAATAAATTCATTCATCTTGCTTGCAACAGTAGTACCAAAAGGGTATTCTTATTTATTTGTTATTGATTGTAGCAGTGCACGAACAAGTAAGTCGTCTAGTCTATTTTCAACCATAACAAAGTCAGCAAGCTACGAATAGTAGTAGTAGGAGGTTCACAACATTCATATCTCTAGAGAGTCGTCGTACGGTAGTAGTAGAGAACACACAAAAGACTCGTAGAACATTTGCTTGAATCAAGATGGCGCCAAGAGAAGCAACTGGTACCTTTCCTGATCAGTTCTTAACCTTTGACTACGATGCTAGTATGCCCATGGGCGTAGGCGGTGCTCCGATTCCACACAACCCAGAGCCTGCTGTGCCTTTACCGAATCCTCTCGATACCGACATGTCTGCAGGAGACGATCCGGCAGCAGTTCTTCCTCAAGAGGCATTAACGGGGGGAGCAGGAATGGGAGGAGCGCACGGCAGCAACAACTCTTCTGAATCGATTCGGCCTAGTTCCAGTGCTGTCGCCAACGTTGATCCTCTGTCAATTGATCCCACAAACACGAATAATAATAACAACAACAATAACTCAACTGGCACCACTGGAGCAGCAGGGAATAGTAGCTCTGGCTCCAACCACAGTCATCCTACAGCAACAGCACGACCTTCTCGTGCTCCTCACTTTCTGCAATTGGACAGTCATCACAGCGATTCGATTACCGGTAGTTTGCCAGCAACGTCTCTGCGACCACTGCTGCCCACCTTGATCCATCACAGTCCATCAGCTGCCGCGAGCGAGGAGGATAATAATAATAATAATGACGGTCATGATCATGATCAGCTGCTGTTGGCGTCTCCCCTGTCGACGGGATCGAGTGTCTTTCACTCCACCACGACAGCACCCAACTCTCCCAACCAAAATGACACGGGAGTACCGACACCCGTTCGATTCCGAGTCCGAGTGGCCCGCACAGCTGCTTTCAGTGCTTCCAGCAACAATGGGATCAGTACCGCTGCTGCGAGACGACGAAATCAGATGATGACGAGCCAAACGAACAACACTACCCTGCAAGGTCAGTCAGTATTGGACAGTACTACGTCTATTGAGAGCGACGATGACGATGGACTTCCCGGTCTGGATCGGACCTTTGACAGTTTATCTTCTTCTGTTCAACAGCTGGAGGCGAATTGGACTGCTTACCAACAGCAGACTTCCAATGCAGCCCTGACGAAACAGGATGACGATGACGATGACGATGTCTCTGTGAACTCGAAAGAGGAGAATGACAATTACGACGATGACAATTCGGAAGCCTGTCCCGACAGTCAAATGTCGAGCAACGCCAGTGCCGCATCGTCCTTCTCGGCTGAATCCATGCGCATGATTTATCGAAATGGTGCCTTTGACATGTCTCCAAATGCGAGCATGAGTGCCGAACCCTTGTCGCCTCCACAGAGCATGGTGGTGACGTCGGCATCTCACGCTCCTGGTGGAACTCCTACTTCGCCCAACTCGATCATGCTGTCCTTTGGTCCCAACACGACTGTGAGTGACCTCAAGTACTTTGCAGAACGAGGATGCATCGTGGCACTTTTGCAAGCGCTGACGACACCACGATTGGTCACACTTGGCACACGAATGTTGGCCGATTATGCCAAACTGTCCCAACGTCGCGTTGCCGTTGCATCCAATCGACGCATTCTCGAGTTTGTTCAACGGACGATGCTCCAAGTCACGGAACATGCCGATTGGCTGGGACGGGAATATGCTGTCGAGACGATTCGTAGCTTGACTGCCACGGAGGAATCCGATCGGTATTTGATGCAAACACATGGTCTCTTAACGACACTAGCACTCGTTGCTCGAGGGGGGCCCTTTGTAACACACGTACAGGACGGTGGCGTCCGATGCACGGTGCCATTGGCTTCCGAAAAAGCGCGCTTGCACGCTTGCATTGCCATTATGAATCTCAGTTGCGGCAAGGCCAACAAGATTGAGATTGCCAAGATTCCCGATGTACTTGAGGCCATGCGAGATGTCATGGTCAACTCATTGGACGAAGCTCGACTCAAGGCCACGACCTGTGTCAAGAACCTTAGCAACGCGGATGCAAACGATGCGGCTCTTTTGGGAACGCCAGGCCTTGTCGAAGCTCTGGGACATGTTGCAGCAGCCACTTGTTCGCCTGAAACAGGAGCGACTCCCTGCACCACGAACGCGTGTTTGGCCCTGATGAACTTGTCCATATCCAAGGCCAACAAGCACCGCGTTTTTCGAACCCCTGGTGTCATGGATGCCCTCATGACTGTCCTAGAAAGAACGACAGCGCAAGGATCATCTACCGAGGCACGCATCAAGGCGTGTTCGGCCCTCTCAAACTTGGCCATTGGATACGACAATAAAATTCCTATGTTTGCCTATCCAGGATTCGTTGATGCCATTCTCAATGTTATTCAGACCGACACCGGAGAAGCAAGAACTAAGGCGTGCTCTATCTTGTGGAGTTTTGCTGCAGAAATGAGGAATCAAGTACCAGTTGTGGAACGAGGAGATATTCTGCCCGTACTGGTACAAGTTGCCGAAGAAGATGGAACGACCGAGGCCCGATTCAAATGTGTGGCTGCTTTGACACTCTTGGCCGAGTCGCTTGAGAATGCTATTTCTTTGCTTGAGTCGGGAGCTCTGGCGCCGCTCATGGATATCCTTCACGAAGCTGGACCGGATCCTACTCAATGGAAAGGTCAAACAGCTTCGTGGTGTGTGGGATTCCTCATGAACATTGCCCAAAGTGATGAAGCTGTTCCAGCTCTACGGGAGGCCGGCGTTGTAGAATTGTTGGCTCCTTTGTTGACACTCGATCATTACCAAAGCCTCAAGGCAGCCATGGCTGTGACCTTTGTGTGCAGGTACGATGAAGGGGACGAGTGTTACGACTTGCTTCGAAAGACAGAAAACGTGATTCCAAAAATCATTAGTCTCTTGCACAACACCTTATCGGGACGAGGAGGCAATGGCTACAAGTACGGTGTCTTCACTCTGCGATCTTCGGTCGGGTGCATTTCAGCCTTGGCATCTGGACCTGACTTTATGAAGGAACGTATTGCCACCGGGCCAGTCTATGAGAGCTTGCTGCGCGTTGTAACAGACTTTTGCGTCGATGGCGGAACTCCTGGTGCCATTGTCGGAGGGGGGCGCGACGATGCTTTGAGTGCAACTCTAGCGATCCGCGCTCTTCAGTCATTGACAGGCCACCTCATCCCTATCGCTGGAAGTAGCTCTCTACCTTTTGGTCAGTCCATGGAAGAATGTCTTTTGACGGCCCTGATTTCCTTCGAAAAGTGCATCCACCCCGAGATCAAAGACTCCACTCGTAATTTGGCAACAGATGCCAAGATTCGTATCCAGGGTGGGAGAAAGACTGGTCTCCCTCAAATTGTTGATCATGCATCCATTCGAGAAGGAGAGGTAGACATGGGAGTTACGGATGTGACATCTGTTGCCGGTGGTTGCTGTGGATTCGAGACGATTCCAGGAATCGGAAATGGTTTACTGCAAGTTCTATCCACTTCTCTGGCACATGGAGATGGACAGCACGCCATCGCGAGTCCATTTGTGCATCAAGATGGCATTGAATCGGGAGGACTCAAGACCGTTCAAACCTTTTTGCTGGCCGACTCTACGACTGGACGAAGATTTGTTGTTCCCGCTGATCCAAGCGGCGGTCGTGCTTTCAATGACAACCGTGTGTGGTGCTACAGGAGAGGGAGATTTTGCGAAGAAGGCGAAGAACCAGATCTCAATTTTGTCTGGACTGACGAACTGCAGCAAGCGTACGAAACAGCCCTGGCACTTCATCGAGAAGTATCCCAAGAGCATTAAACAATGAGGTCCATTTGTTTGACACGTTTCAAAAACAAATAATATTATTAAGCAATGGTTTTCTCGTAATGCTTTTTCTCTAAGAGCTCTACTCGGGCGCATTCGTATTAGCTGCGTATTCGTCAAAACATTGGCTTTGGCTGTTGGTTAAAAAAAAAATAGGCTTTGGGAAAGGCGTTACAACTTTTAATAATCTAATACGATCATTCGCGGTAGATCAGGACAACTAATTCCATAACGAAAAGAAAGATCTTGCACCTTAAAAGAGAGATTTCAACTCAGCTTTTCCGCCTCCGCGACCAGGAGTGAATCCATGCTCTTGCTCTGGACCGTATTCCACGCCGTAGATTCCTGTATTGCCCACTCCTATGTCGGGACCAGAAGAAAAGTCTATCCCTGGTACACTCTGGTTTCGGTCGCGTTGCCGGGGAGGATTCTTCCCCACATATTCCAACAGGAGTTCGCGTTCATGCTCCATTTCGCTCCAGGTCATAATAGGCTCAAACCCTAGCGAAGCAAACTTCCTTGTCCTCACAAATCTATTACGAGCACCATCTCGACCACGCCGGACCATCACAAGAGCTCCGGTTTCATTGGCTTGAAGCACTGCAGGGCTGACGAAGGGTTGCACAAGTGATTCTCCAGTGGCAATCATATTTTGAAGTGTCATTGTAGTTTCATACGGTGCTGGCGGTTCTTCTTCTCCTTCAACTGAGATATCGGTCCAACTCGGTAGGTTACAAACGAATTTCGCTGCGACCCAAAGAGTCACCAGCGTTCCACCCGCGAGCACAAACAACCAGTAGACGTCCAGGGCGGTCCTCCAAGGACTTCCTGCTGGAATTTTGGAGAATGAATTAATTGCGTCTCTGTATGCTTGGATGGAGTTAGCGTGCAAAAGCGTTGGGAAGCAAAAGGCGGCGTGTGCAGGGGAGAATTCGCGTTTCTTAAAACCATTCCAGCGGACAAAGAGGGACTGGACGCTTGCTAACATTCCAATGACTGACATAGCGAACAGAAAATGCATACCGGGCAAGTAGATCTGGCGATGAGCGCGTTGAAACCTAAAGAAGAAAGGAGGTGAGAAGCGCCACTGCGCAGAATGCACAACCGTAACAATAATCGTCTATGTGCCTGTACGCACCTGTTGATATCCGGTTTTTCTTCCTCAAACGAAGGCTGGGCCATTATGGTCAGGGCATAGAGCGAGATTGCAGGTGCGCTCATTTGCATGTATGCAACGGTCGCCGAAATTTTTTCGTTCATCACTACCCGAATCAAACTGATAGGGAAAAAGAAAAAGCTCAAAGACAGCGAAATTGCCATCAAAAAGTGTCCCGACATAGGGTAATAAAGCCAAGTCTTGACGGCACTCATGCCAATACCAACAGTATTCGGAAACCAACTTGGATCCGGCATGATATGGTATGCCAGGGCCATGTAAATAAACCAAATGACTAGGCAAAGGTGAACACAAGAAGCAAGAGAGACCAAAATTTGGCCAAGAATGCCACGGCCGGCAAAGACACAAGCAATAGTCATGCAAATTAGACCGGCGGGACTTGCTGTTGTCGGACTAGACATTTCGTCCAGCACAACTTGGGTAGCCAACAGCAACTTCAATACAAAACTCAACGCCAATACGCCAGCAAGGGCAGAACAAGCAAAATGAAAGGTGACTGCAACCTTGTACATGGGGGCCGTAGTGTCACAGTAAAAACAACCAGGAAACTCGGGGAAAGTGCATTGGGACGAGTGAAATTGTACAGGTTCACACGAATCCAGATACTCTTCCACAAACTTGAACCACACTACTCCAAGAGTGACAATAGCCATGGCAATGGCCCCAACAGTAAGAGGTAGATTGCAAATAAAGGCTTCCAGAGAGATGAGGAAATTGACAGTCTTGGTCGCAATCCCTCCGAATTCGTCATCCAAAATGCGCCTGATACGCCCGGGCCATGAACTGTGTTCCCTTGTGCTCGCTCGCGAGGTCGAGGTCTCGGCTCGAGCTTCAGCTTTCCAATGAGCTATAAGTCGTGCTCGTTCATTCTCGAGCATTTGTGCACGCCGACGTGTCCATCGCCGATAGTCGTAGGAGGACGAAGAAGATGAGTGGCCGCCACCTTTGTCGTCGGAATCAGAGGCGCCTGACAATGTATTCTGTTGATTTCGTCGCCTTCGCCGACGTTTTTTGTGCTCCTTTTTCGCCTTTCGTCGCGAGCCGCGTGGTTTACTCTGATAGGTGTCGTCCACTAGACCCGGCACCCCAGGATTAGCGCTCCACTGAACATCTCTGTCACGCTGACCACGGCTCTCTTTCGGGCTTCGTTGACGGCTGTCCTTTGGGCTCCGTTTGCTTCTTCTAGAGGATCTTTCCTTCTGTCGCCGACGATTTGATGGATGGCTTTCGCTGTATCGACTTCCTCGATTGTTCTCGGGATACTCACTCGAGCCTTGACCAGGAGGAGGCAACAGGGACGTTTGTTCGTGGGCCTCCTCGATGTTATCATTGTTGTTGCTGCTACGAAGTCGAAAGGCTTCGTCATCATCCGTTCCTTCACTGGTCGAAAAATGACTACTAGGACTCTCGCGTCCTCCTGATCTTCGTGACGACGAATGGTCCGAAGAGCTTACACGCTCGATACCGCCATAATCGCGATGTGCGCCTCGTTCCTCTTCCCAATCATCGTCACCAATCGAATCCAGTCGCTCGTGGGTCCAGCGACTGGCTGGTGGTCGGCCCTCAGATGCAACACTGGGATTGAAAACAATGCAACGGAAAAATAATTGAGTAGAGCAACAACAAAAAATGAATTACTGCATTTGCTAAACAGCGACGTACCGTTGGTGGCGTCCTTGTACGGGGGACGCTTGTCTAGTGGCTTTTTCTCCCGTCATTTTATTTAAAAAGGCTTGATTTTGGGTATGAAAGTCCGATCGGGATTGCTGGGGTGACTTTGGTATTTTGGGAGAAAAGGGATTGAGTCGTTGTAGGAATGAGCTGCTCTTGGGTTGCCTATCAACGTCAGAGTTAGCGCCATTGCTGGCATAGTACCCAAAGTTACTCGATTGACTTCCCAAGGAAGATACGCTGCCAGTTGATTCGGCTCGCACGTGATGGGGTGGTGGTGGAGGAGGAGGTGGTGGTTGTCCACTGGCGGCACTTTCGGTTGCAATATTGTTTTTGCGTGTGAGAAGGGGAGGGGGAGGAAGAGCGTTGCCTACTTCTGGATCGGAAAAGTCCGGCTGCATGTACCGATTGTTGTTGTTTTTGATATTTTTGCTGCTGCTGCTATCACCCGTAGATTGACGAGACGATGACAAGGGACGAGTAATTTGTTGTTGTTGTTGCTGCTGCTGGGGAAGATATGGTCGATTTTTCCCGTGATGTTGCTCTTGATATTGCTGTTTTTGTTGCAACCTGGGATTCATTCGTTGTTGTTGTTGTTGTTGTTGCGGTGGTGCACGGTACGGACTCAATCTAGCATTGGGTGGTGGCGGATACGGCACAAAGGGCACTTGTACATGTGGCGGCAAATGTTGCATATTATTGTGATGAGGTGGTACGTGCTGTTGCATGGGAAACGGCATATACTGACGAGAAGAAGGTGGTCCGGGCATGGGCATTCCATTCATCATGTAGGGATGCTGTTGTTGCTGTGGAAAATCAGGAGGCATCATGTAGGGCACAAAACGTCCATCTGGTGGTGGCGGCGATGATCTCCGAGGTCGTTGTTGTTGCTGCTGCTTCTGCTGGGGTTGTCGTTGTGCCTGTTCCTTCTGTTGCTTGAGTTTCTTTAATTTCCGTCGCTCCGCGTACGGAAGTAGTTGTGGCGTATTTGACTTCACAGCAGTTTGTGGACTGGAAGTTTTCGGTACTGGGGGAGACGGTACATTGTTGTTGCTGTTATTGCTTCCCTTTCGTACCACAGAACCCGAACTGGCCATGCTATCAAAACTTGGAAATCTATCTCTTTCCGTAGTGTTCTTTTGTCGATTAGCAAATACAATACTTTTGTTGTACGAAATGATGTGAAAGAAGAAAAAAACATTGTTAAGTAATAGAAGACGAAGAAAAAGACACAGTGGGCAATCAGCAACGGCAATTGACAACGACAACAACAACAACGACAGAGAAAGCGAACACACACACCTTCCATCACTTCCGTCAGAATCCTCGTGCAATTTCTGAAACATGGGATGGGGTGGTGGTAAGGGAAGCGAGTCATCCTGTGAAGCTACGGAATGAATGGTATTCATAGCGGGAGGACAAGTAGCAGAGGCGGTCTTGTATCGACTGTTCGATGGCGTCGTCGTCGTCGTCGTAGCTGTAGGGGAAGACGATTTTTTGTGAGTGCTGTTCGTTGGAGTCGAAGTGGTGGAGGAAGGACGAAATGGAAGAGACGCCGCTGCTGGTGGTTTTCGATTTGAAGGATTCTCTAGTGCTGCCACTGCTGTTGTCTTTCCTTCTTTCGATGATAATGGAGGCGGTGGTGGACCTTCCTTCTTTGGAGGACGGTTGTTGCTCATTCTGTGTTTTGTTGTTGTTGTCGTCGCTTGATGGTTGATGGAGTGGAATCGATGCTTGCTCCGCAAAAAACAATAAATTACAGACTATCAATACAATAATATTAGTTCTTGTTAGTGTTTGTATGTTCCAACAATTGCTCCAAGGAATAGAGGGCGTACGCCTCACAGCGGTACGAGTACCTATAAATCGAATTTTAAGAGAGAAAAAGATCACACTATAACTGCTCCAAGAAAATTAATGATGTTTTTTGTACCTGGTATGTATGGGCATCATCGTTTATGCACCAGAGATGAATTCAACAGAGCGAGACTTCACCAGCGTAAGAAGAGGCTGTTTTTTTCCCCTCAATTCCGAACTGTCCAAAATGACAAGTTGACGGGCGCGCGATCACGAATGCTAACAAATAATGCACACAAAAAAAGATGATTTTGGAAAACTACCAGTACTGTAGACTACTGAAAGAGTCTAGTTTAAGAAAACCTGTCGAGGCGAGGGATGGCGTTATTGGTCTACAACGGCATGTCCAATTTTTGTTAAGCGTTGCATTGAGTACGACGTTTCTCATCCAATAATGCACGCCTGTAGTTTGTCCCCATGCCAGGTTCTTTAACCAAAAGGTGGTCTTGCTTTCAAGTTTTGGCCCACAACAAGACCCTCCCGCACTGCAACTGTCCTCACTGGCAGTCGTTCTTCTCCTATGCGGCTCAACAATCCGCTCAACCATAGACACCCTCATCAATTTTAACAAATACAAATCACGTACAGGCAATAAGAGAGGCAACAACTTGAGTATTGCTGCAGCCTGTTCACGCAAGTGTACAATATCATACAACTCAACTCAACTCAAATCAAATCAAGCAAGCCTGCTGCATGGTGGTTTGGTAATGTATGTACGTTCGGGAAATGGAACCGATTGCTACAAGATCCGTACAGACCCTTTCTGGTTACTTCCTACTATGTAATAACGTAATTACTCCCAAAATAGAATTGTGCCATTTTTAACCACCACTCTAGCTATTTTTCGATTGAGAGCACAAGTCCATGCAAAGTGTACGCTAGGAAATAAAGGTTGGTACCCTGGTAGGATCGATGCTGCCGCAAATCTCGATCCCTAAAGCAATACTCACATTTTGTTTGAGCACACGCCGTACCGTTTTTCAGCTCACATTTTGTTCAACGTCGCGCAAGTAGTCTAGTATTTGCCATTTGCCTACCTTGGATGGCACAGCAGACTTTCGACACCAACGGCAACAAGGATAATAACCTGGTCGAACTAATCTTCGAGAGTTGTAACGTTCTAATAGTCGCAACAAATCCATACCGACATTCAGTATGCCGCAATTAGCAATATTAGGAATAACTTCGTCATCGTCGTCGTCTGCGTCGTTGTCGGTCGCGACTCCTACAGCAGATTCTTCATTCCACAATCGTAGCAGAGGAGATAAGCAGCATCGTACAACAGTCTTTCGATGTCTGGCGCTCTTGATCGTTCTAGCATGTTCACACTTTTATTGGGAGGCAGAATCTCGGGCAACACGAAGCTTGGCGGATATTAGTAACTTTCAATCAATAGGAGGAGTTTATGTCAGAGAGGAACAGGAACGGCAACAGCAACGGCGACAGATAGTTGACACACCCCAAATCCCGCAACTAAAGACCAAAAATGACGCATTCATGAAGGACAGAGTCGTACCAACTACCGCCGCCGTAAGAACAATTACAACAGTAACAGCATCATCAACAACTTCAACGACCTGCTTGACACAAGATTGTATCCAATTCAAGGCACGTGAACTATCCCGGGCCTTTCCTGACAAAACTAACAAGGGTGATTGGTGTCTCGACACACAGACAAACGTTCCAAATAAAGAAGGAATTCTACTCGTCAAGGTACCCAAAGCGGCATCGTCCACAGCTGCTGGTATTGCTTTACGCATTGCCAATAGGCAAAACTGTCAGTCACTGCAATGGCAGCACAAGCCAGGAGTTACCTACGCCAAGAGAGATCCCAACAAGAGTTTGCTGATTACCAGTATTCGGGATCCAGCTTCGCGAGTATTGAGTTATCTCTTTTTTATGGAGGTTTCCATTCAACAACAACCGTACAGTGAAGAGTGGATTTTGGACCGTCTTTCCCATTTCTCGGGTCGATATGGAGGCATCGAAGACGGACAAGGCGGATTTACAATGCAATTTGCAGCCTTGGAAAAAATTGACAAGCACAGTGCTTGGTCGCCCAATAACCGAACACACGTTTTGGATCCCAAACAAATAGAAGAACGCGTTCAGCGTATGTTAGAGGGATACGATTTTATGTTGGTGGTAGATCGCATGGATGAGTCGCTCGTGGCCTTGGCACTGACATTGGATATTGATGTCGGCGACGTTCTCGTGACTTCTTCCAAAGTAGCGGGTAGTTACTTCTATGATCCACCTCACAAACAATGCATTGAGTTGACACAAAGTATCAAGAGCAGAGCCGTTCAAGACTACTTGGAAAGTGATGACTGGAAAGCACAAAACTACGGCGACTATCTCTTACATGCCGCTGCCAACTACAGTCTGGACCTCACCATTGAAAGGTTGGGTCGTGACCGATTCAATACTGTCATGAAACGCTATCAGATGCTGAAGCAAGCCGAAAAAGAGCAATGCGCTCCCAAGGTACAATTTCCGTGCTCCAAGACTGGTACTCCCCAGCCCAAGTTGGCTCGCAAACAATGCTACGCACGAGACTTTGGTTGCGGCTACAAGTGTATTGACAGCATGATCGAGAGCTTCAAGAGCCACGAAGAAGTGCCACCTCTAACAACACAATAGTTATTATTGAGCGTTCTGATTCAAAAATGTAGAGCGGCCAGTACTAGTGGATATCCACTATGCATTCGTAGATGGCAGCCATATTTTAGAATTCGAAACTCACTGAGGGTCTGCAATGATTGCTCGGATTTTCGTTTGTCGCCTTTTTTTGCTTCTGAATGTCGATAAAGGATATTTACGAGGATTCTGGCGCCAGCTTGCCCGAGTTGAATTTCCAAACGAGTTTGGGCGGTGTGTAGCTGAAATTTTTTATTTTACGCTACCAGGTACTTGAAATAGGGTTTTGCTGGACGCTGACGCTCGTGACGCCGAGTAAATAGTTGGGGAATTTTCCTTGGATTGAACCCGTTATGACCAAGGTGCGTAAATGGTTTTGCAATTGGTTTCAAAAATGAAGTAATAACATTATATTTTAGTCTACCTCATGCCGCTGAAAACGTAGAAAAGCAATACAAAGATGGGACAGTTCGAAGTCATCACCGTGATGGGACCCCGCCACGAGAAAAGCAAAGGAGAGTCTTGCAGGCAGCAAGAATGTCGTTATCCCCAATAGTATTTGTGTAAATAGTAGAGGGTGGTCCGGCACTGCTCATCAAGGCCACGGGAAAGCTTAAGGAGGACTCGGCGGATTCTGTCAAGTCGAGAGAAATGCGCTTGGTCCGAGGATTATGTTCAGTATCAATCACATGATCGACAGGAGAAACTCGAGAAGGCAAGGGGGCTAAAGAAGTCCCCATTGGACTCTTAGTCTGATAGCCTTCCTCGCTCAAGGCAATGCGATGACGTTTGATGGGCAATTTCTTGCTACAGCTTGCAACGACATCAAGATCCTTCCTGCTGCTCCTCTTGGTCAAGGAAGTGCATCGATTTTCAGAACCAAGAAGTGCCGTCTTTTTGTTTTTGGAGACGGCTGGAAGAGCAGAGTAAATTTCACCTCTTGGAGCAAACGTAGTAGTAGTACCAGCATATGTCGTCGGTGGGCTAACGATAGATCGCCTTTTCAACCGCAGAATGTCATTCAGCACGATGACACCCTCATTGCAGTATGTAGCTCCTCGTTGCCTTCCCTTTCCCACGCGCGAGAAACTAAAATAATTTAGTTGGCGACGCAGTGAAGCAAAGGAAGAGTGATTAAAGTACTTTGGGAGGATAGTGGACTCCACTTTGACTCTATCATGAACCAAAATCTTTCCTAAGACTACGTCTCCATTCTTGCCTTGGTCTGCGAAGCATACGAGCAAGATAGGTAGGTTCGATGGGTGAGATGTGCTTTTCCTGTAGAAATTAAGCTTCCCGTTGGGAATTTTCTTTCCAAGAAAACTTACGTCCGGGCTCGAACGAGATCACTTCTTGGTTTTCCATGAGCATATCGGTCAATCGTCTAAGGGAGGGAGGGGAAACAATAGGAGAAGCAAAAAAAGGTTAAATAATATGAAAAGTATTGCATCAGTCATCTTAGGTGCAGACGGGGAATATATGTCGGAATCACTTGTTTTTGTTCACCAGTCGAAACTTCGCAGAATTATGAGTATCAGACATCTACTAGTTTTCAGTTTTCAGCCTCCTATGCCGACTTTTGCTTCGAGGAAAAGGCTTGAATCCCAGGTATCTTGAGCTACAAGACACGAGGATTGCATAAAATAACATTATCTACACCCATTTAAGCACAGCCACCTCTTTCAGTCGATGATGTCCCATGCAATGCCACGCAATGCCGAAAACCACAGAAAACACGAGAAAGATTGGATGGATAATGGATTTTCTCAGAGAGAAACTTACCGCAGAAAAGGTATGGTTTTCTCGTCAGAATTCGTTGTTACATCAGACAACGATTCATCCTCGATAGTGGAAGAGCTAGTTGCTTTGATAGGTTTCATAATAGATGTTATTCGGGTAACAAAAGACTTGTTCGGTGTTTTCTCCAGGAATAGTGGGAAAGGAGAAAAGTGAGAATTGAAGGAAGTTTGACACGAGAATCGAACTTTAAAAGATACGAGTATTATTATTTTTGATGGACCGCACGCCGGACAAGCGCAATGCGATCCGACGAAGAAGACTGTGAAGACTTAGTACAAAAATGGGATATGGGCTTGGGGAAGATATCGGAATATGTCTGCAGCTGGCTGACATGCATTTTTTCATCACTGTGTATTTAACTGCCCTTTCGGTCACGATAGTGACTCGACATAAAGCACAGCACTCTGTCTCCGCCGAGAATGAACAGCGCAGCCTATCCGCAGGTGCTACATTCTCCCAGGTAGAAAATTGTGGCTAGAGTCCAAAAGAAATTCATGAAGTGATGAGCGCCATACATGGGGAGGGGCATGATTGTCCAATTTCTGACCGCATTTTACTGGGATATGCCTTTTTCCAAAGCCAATGTGAGAGTCTCACGTGTGTTTGCTTATTTCGCAGGAGGATGACAGTATTATTCATTCTTCTGCTAAATCTAGCTAGTGCGCTGCACTCGATCTAGCTAGTGTGCTACGTACTAAAACGGGATTTGCAAGCACCAACTGATGCGAAGGCTTTTTTCTGCTGCAGCCGGAGTGTCAGAGTGAGAGGTAGTGTGCGATCCGAAATAGCCTTCTACGTTAAGCAAGAATGTTTACCAACGTTTTGAAGAAAGGATACGGTTAGAATGCCAAGTCTCATCTAATTAAATAGACTGGCAGACGCGCTTTCAACCGAACAGACTCGCCGTGCTGATGACCAGCTTCCTCGAACCAGATTTCAAGAGATTCGAGCAACAACAACAACAATCAATAGGAACAATAACTACACTACTACAACAACAGCACGGTCTACGTCTCACAGTGGAACTATAAATTCTGTATCTAGTAGGTTTGTCACTCAACAATATACCATTATTATTTTAGATTAAGATGTGTAATGATTTAGGTGGAACATCAAGAGGTTGCGCTATGTACTCCTTTATTGGGACTCTTTTTACCGTAAGTTGTGGCTCGCCGATTTTGGGGTCAGTGGAGGTTGATGAGATAGTGTTGTGGCTGTTGGGACAATGATATTCTGTGGTACCGACCGGGGGTAAAGGAAGTCAACGAGTGGATGAACGATAAGCTGAAACATGGCATTGGGAATAAATGGAGACGGAGTTAGCGATCTTCGTCTTGTCACCGCAACGAAACGCCATCGGGTTCCCTATAATATACTCCAGCTGCAGCACACTGTGGACCTGTCGGAAGTTATTATTTACTACTCTATCCACGCCACCACCACCACAATCTATACCAACAAAATACGCACGTTTTCACTCATGCATTGTCGGCCACAACTTTGTTCAACTCAACGCCTGCACCATTGCCCCAACTTTATCACCTTCTTTTTCGTACCTTCATATTTTATACTCTTTCGTTCTCAATCTATACTTTCTCTTTTTCTACTTCATATGCACAGCTTTGGGTAGGAATTATCCTCACAGCACAACCTTTTTTTATTTCTGGAATTGAGGATTACGATCAGGCCAAGTCCAGCGCTTTTGGAGCCATGGCCATGTTTATTGTTACGTTCGTTGCATCGTTACTGGGATTGTGGTACGATTCTCAAAAGAAGAGTGAGGAAACAGTAACAGAAAGTGGTGCACCGGAGGCTGATTACCATCTTAGTACAGGCGATGTCCCTACATACGGAACGTCGTCGTGAGAAATCAAATAGGACTCTCGCTATAAACCTCTTCTTTTATAAACGTTCTACTATGTTCCGTACAAATTTTGTACAGTACGCAACAACGATTATTATGGTTGGATGAGGCCATCGGGTCTATTCGTATAGCCATCAGAACAACCAAAAGAAAAACCAACCACACCAGATGGTTTTTCATCTACCCACATACAACTGGCCATGATGTCAATTCGGAGTTTGACTTGCCCACCATGTAGTCTGATCACTAAACCTTCAAATTTAAGAAAGATTTCTTTAATAGTACATTGTAGAAAATGCTACCTTGTGCTTGTGATACATTTTTGCTTGAGAGTAAAGCGAACGATGAGTGCTTGTCAAGGACCCAACAAAGCCGTATTCTCTCTATTATTTCGAACGTTAAAGTACAGCACGTTTTATGCATACTACCAGATAGTCGAGATAGCGAATAATTGTCGGGCTATGTCACTATTTTCTGTTCCGAGAACTTCAAATTGTTGGTCCAAATTTCGACTGCTATCATTAATATTGTTATTAGATTCTTACAACGCAGCTGTAGACACAGTCACAATGTACTTTCTACTCCTTTGTTCCTCATTTTCTTCGGCCCCTTGCGCAAGCCTAATAAAAAATATCGGAGCGGTGTGTTTTTTCCCACTTACCGGCACGTCCACTGAATTATGTTGATTGAGATAGGAAAACAATCCCGAAAATTCCCTCCATCGCTGCCCCGTCTCCGCCATACACAGAGACAACCACATCTTGTTCTATGCAAGAACGCCAATTTGAGGGTCGTCTGACTATGGTAGACTATTACTATCGCTTCGAATCTGCATGTGGAGCAAATGTGCGATTTTAATAAACCTCCCAAATCTCTCCCAAAGATCCCGAGTGAATGCTGCCGAACGTTTTGGCTTGAACAAACTACTCTACAACACTTTGAGTGAACACTTCAGTTCTTGGCCACTACTAGCAAAAGACACCTCCAAGAGACAACAGCAAACAAGACTTTGTCGCCTCCATCATTATTACAGAACCTTAATATATATTTTTACCATGAGCAGAGATTCGTAAGTAGTAGCTGTTGTCAAAGATGAACGGGATGGAATGAAGGGATATAGTCCAAGCCCAAGCGACGCATCTGCATGGAATGGAGTACGAAAATTGTTTTTCTCAAATTCCATCATCGTTTGCTCACACACACACAAACATACGTCCCTTTTATTACCTGCCTACATGATATATTGAACAAACAAATAAATCATTTAAAAAACACCAGCAATTATGATCACCATATTTCTATCTTTTCGCCCCAAGGACGCTTGTACCAGATGGAGTACTGTTTCAAGGCGGCCAACTCTGGTTTGACGGGCATTGCCGTTCGTGGCAAGGACTCCTGCTGTGTCGTTACACAAAAGAAGGTACCTGATCGTTTGATGGAACCCAGCAGTGTTACTCATCTCTTTCAACTGACCAAACAGACCGGTGTTTGTGTTACCGGGACCATGGCCGATTGCAAAGCCATGGTACAACGTGCACGGTACGAAGCTGGTCAGTGGACCTACGACAATGGCTATGAATGTCCCGTGAGTGTCTTAGCCAAACGAATGGCTGATCTGGCTCAGGTCAATACTCAAACGGCCAGTATGCGACCATTGGCCTGTATCGGACTATTCATTGGTGTCGATGATGAGATGGGTCCACAAGTGTACAAGGTCGATTGTGCTGGACATTATTTGCCTTTTTTTGCAGCAGCTGGTGGTCCCAAGGAACAAGAGGCTATGAACTTTTTGGAAAAACGAGTGGATGAAATGAAGGAATACAACAGCGATCAGGTCATTCGAACAGCCATTACATGTTTGGGTCACGTTCTAGGAAGTGATTTTAGGGGAACTGAAATCGAAGTTGCCTTTGTTGAGGGAAAAGATGGTTATTTCACAGCTCTTACCGAGGAAGAAATTGAGGCGCATTTGAGTGCCATTGCGGATGATGCGGATGCTTAGAAGAATGCTGTGTGTATTTTGCGTGTGATGAGATGTTGTGTGGAAAGAGTTTGGATTCAACCAGACTCATTCAGACCTGCTTTGCTGCTACCTTTCTGTCCAATCATTCCGACAAACATAATATACCATATCCACCAAACACACTGCCCTGTATTCTACAACTAAAGATCGAACAAAATTAAAATATTCATGCAACTAGACCCCACTATTTTTTGCATGCAGTCAGTATCAGTCCGACTTGACTTTCAAGCGAGCAGCGACAACTAGTTGTGCATTATAGAGTATGGAACATAGTTTTTAGCAAGTACTACCAGGTACTCGGAGTATAAGTTAAGCAACACATCGATGACAGTCGGCTCACCCAAACGAGCAACAAAGCCCTCGACGTGCGTGCAGCAACAGGAAACCGGACTTTGAAACATTGATATGTGCTTCGTACAGCTTTTTCTGCAGACTTTTTCACTCACAATGTGGTACTCAAAATAACCCACAAATCCTGTCGATAAAATAAATTATATTATTATTTACTCAATGGAAGGCAATCCAGTTCTCAATCGTAGTCGTTCTGCAATCAAGAAAGCAAGTTCCAAAGCTTGTGCTCCGTTGAGACGGGGATCGCAATAAGTGTTGTAGCGATCGGCCAAAGTCATTTCATTGACACCACTCATCCCTCCGATACATTCTGTGACATCTTCGCCGGTCATTTCCAAGTGGACGCCACCGGGATGAGATCCCATCTCGTCATGAACATCAAAGAATGCTCGCAACTCTGCTCGAATCTGATCGAAATTGCGTGTCTTGAATCCATTCTCTGTCTTGTAAGTATTTCCGTGCACGGGGTCCGAAATCCACAACACAGATTTGCCTTCGCGTTGGACAGCGCGGATGAGTCCGGGTAGGTTCTTGCGAAGCTTGTCGGCTCCCATGCGGACCACGATAGTCAAGCGTCCCGGAATGTTTTGCGGATTCATAGTGTCAATAATGTTGATCAATTCATCCGGCGTGCACTTATCGCTAATCTTGACTCCGAGAGGGTTGCCAATACCACGACAAAACTCCAAATGGGCACCATCCAATTCACGTGTGCGTTCGCCAACCCAAAGCATGTGTGCAGAACAATCGTAGTAACGACCCGTTGTGGAATCCTCACGCGTCAAGGCTTGTTCGTAAGGAAGCAGCAGACATTCATGTGCTGTGTAGAAATCAGTCTTTGTGAAAGCAGGAGCACTGGTATCAACACCGATAGCCTTCATGAAACGCAAAGATTCGTCGACCTTGGTGGCAAATTTGCGGTACCTGGAAGCAATTTCGAACAAATTAGGAAATTGACTTGTGAGAATGAAAACAAATATACCGTACACGTTGCCAGCGGACAGAAACCTCCACTTTCATCGCTCCATCCTTTCATCGAATATACTCCTATTCATTTATGAATAAACTTACCTACTCCCTTCATCCGTTTGTTCCACAAAGTCCAAGTTCCAGGCATGGAGACGAGAAATATCGGCAAATCCTCCAGTACTGAAAGCGCGCAAGATATTCAGTGTCTGGGCACTCTGGTGGTAGGCCTTGACCATATTATCGGGATTGTGTCTGCGACCGTGTTCTGTAAAGTCTTCTGAATTAATGATATCACCACGGTAACTGGGCAACGTGACGCCGTCAATCGTCTCATCGGGTTCGCTGCGGGGTTTGGCGAATTGCCCAGCCATTCGGCCAACCTTAATGATGGGCATTGCAGCTCCAAATGTCAGCACCAGGGCCATTTGCAAAATGACGCGGAACGTATCACGGACGTGATCGACATTAAATTCGTTGAAAGCTTCGGCACAATCTCCTCCCATCAGCAAAAAACCTTGTCCTTGGCAGGCTTTGGCCAGCTGTTCATGAAGCGATCGGACCTCCCCGGCAAAGACCAGAGGCGAACATCTTTCTAGCGTTGCAATGGAACCTTTTAATTCCTCTTCATCAAAATTGGGCGGTTGGGACACCTTGCATTTTTTCCAAGAATCCGGGGACCAGTCTGGAGAATTGCCCAATGTCGAAGCTGGACCAGTGCTGCTGGAGGAAGCAACCATTTGAAGCGAGGTGGTGGTGGCGGCGGCGCGTCCACTATGCAGTGTCGAATGATACATGGGTCATGGGTGAATTGGTAAGAGGACGACATGGCATCCACAAAGAAAAGGAAACAACAGGGTAAGCTTTCAGCTAAGGAAAAAACAAATAGCAAAAAACATCCATCAGCCGGCTTCTCGTTGTCTCCTGGTTTTCGGATATCAAGCCAAGACTCCACTCCACATCCACCTGATCGAGATTCTACCAAACCAGAAAATAACAAAAAAATAATGTTAAAAAAAAACAATAAAACTTACCGAACAGAGAAAGCCTCTGTTGAGGAGGAGAGCAGAAGCAGAGATGCAACAAGGAACTTCATTTTTAAAATAACTAAATCAACAATGATAATAATATTATATGATATCCTCCAAAGATTGTTGTAAAGTTCGTTTGCTTGTGAAACAGCACATAGCAGATGTAGCTTTGGTCTTCCTTGCGAGGAGGAATCCAGACCATAGAAAAATTCAAAGGATTTTCATCAAAGAAGATTCGCAAAGCACCAGCAAGCTCGTAGATTTATTATTACTGTATTATTTTTTATTAGCGATTGGTGTTGAAGCAGAGACAGCTGTAGCATCAACGTGACGTCATCATTGTGCCTGTCCTTCGGCAACGAGGTGAAAAAAGAAGAATAATGGGAATGAGATGTGTGTGCGGGGAGCACAAGAAGTCGCCTGTCTATGCCTCGCTCTGGCGACTTTCTTTTCAGCAATCTGCTCCGGCGAGAAAATGAAGCGAACGATTGTGCTTGGTTGCAAACCACATCAAAGGCTTGCAGCAAAGCCCGCAGAAGTAAAAATGTCGGATTTTGTAAGTGGGGCCTGTCTCAAAGTTGGTTGCATTTAGGAGGGCCTCCTTGTCCACTACTAGCTTCTCTCTGATCCCAACACAACACCACTACAGGAAAGCGCCTAAATCAGACACTTAGGCTCAAAGAGAAAGCTCCAGTGTTGGATGAGAGCTATGGAAGAACGTGGAAGAGGCATCCCATCTTTTGTCGAAGAGACTCGTACTGAGAAGCCTGTCCTTGGTGTCCTACAATAATGGCGCGATTAGAAAAGAATATAAATCGAGCCCTTGATAAGTTTATAAACTAAAAAACAGAGGATTTAATGCTCATTAAAGTGTGCTTAAAATCGTCCATGTTGCTATCGATACTATACAGTTGTAGCTGTCGTAAAGACTTTGAATGATGTCCAACAGCAAGCAAATACAAAATTCAATGACTTTGACAGATTGAATTACTAACAAAAGAGTATAAAGAACTCTTCTGCTGGTATACTGCGGAGTCAAAAGCTCACCAAAGCGTTCGATTGTCGGTAGCAAAAAGTAGCAGGTTTTGTGCTCCTAGCATGGCTGTTGTTGCATGGGAAATGACTTATTCAAATCGTGTCCCACTTGCTCCGGATCAATGTTTCCAGGGCAGCATGCAACTCACAAACTCTTTGACAGTGTTCCACTTCATTGACATCATCAAAACAAACTCATGTCTTTGCTGGCCAAAGGACCCTTTTGCGGAGGACTATGAAAACACTCCCATTTCGTGTTCTTCGTCCAGTTCTTCGTCCACATCGTCGTCGGGATGATAGTCGTTCACAAGAGATACCAGGTCGTATTCTCCACGATTTCCCGGTGCTCGTGGATTGTTGTTGTTGTTGTTTCGCAAGGACAAGCTTGCTGCATCGAAAGAAAAATGAAAGTAGGAATCAGATATCAGATATATAACTGATACCATAAAGGTGAAGAAGAATGTCCCGGCTGCTCCAAAGGCACTATTCTTTGCCTTTTCGACGTCCTCGAATCCTCCGACCAAAAATGGTTGATACACCAACATAATTCCCACCCATGACTGCATTTTAAAAAATACAAAAAAACAAGATGCATAATTGGTTAGATCGACATTATTTTGCCGCAAACGGGTGGGACAAAAAAATGCAAGATCGTCGGTCATGTCGACTCAGCAGAAACCAACCCAAGCATTATCGGGTGCGCTAGAACAATTACAATAACTGCCCAAATATAATTGTCAATGCATATGCATATGCAAATCTCACCATAAAAATTATCCCCACCGCCGAGTACAGAGCGCAGCACTGAGATAAACATCCAAGATTGACCATGATTCCTTTCGCTCCTCTCGATGTGATAGTTGAAAGTATGACTGAATCCTTTTGTAACTTGCAGACCCAGCCCTTGATTATTTATTTCAAATTGTGATGAGCACTCAATCAACTCGTTGTTCAAACAAGTGGATAATGGATAAAGTATATATAATAGAACGTAAAGTGGACGTTTATGTGGCTGGTGATTTCTCCTAATAATAAGTGATCTTGCATGTTTTGGCTGCAGTGAGGGCCTGATTTGAGCACGTACCTGGCCGAGCGTAAGTCATTCATAATGCGAGTCTACTACTACTACCAGTAGTAGTAGTCTAGCTACTACTACTAGTAGTACCTCTAGTCTAGTACTAGTAGTAGTACTAGACTAGGTCTACTCCTAGTAGTCTAGTAGCTAGTACTAGTAGAAGTAGAGATAGACCGCTCGGTATTTTATTTTCATCGATTCAGTATTACAATCAGAAATCTACATAAAAGTATCACGCACACTATCTCTATCAGGAAATACGACGAGAGCTACTCTACTACTTGAGTAGACTACTCAATCGAGGCCAGTCCTTCTTGAGTGCAGTCTCTACTGTAACACAAGGAGGATACGACGCGACAACCATGAGTGGCCTGCTGGGACATGTCAACTAGGAATTTGGACATTACCAAAGCAAGCGCACCGAGCTGCATTGACGCACAAGTGGTTCTCAATGGTGGTATATAGGTGGAAGGGGTAAAATAAAATACTGCTTTCTGGCGCTTTCCGAGACCAACTATTCAGGAATTCATGGCACGACTTGACACAAACACTAGCCCATGCTGTCTTTCGATGCAATGCTGTAGCTGTTGCTAGTATAATCGATTGGATAGGTACAATACAGCGGTAGGCAATTATCAGTCTGTGCACGCTGTCGACCAAGATCAGCGCAGACTTTTTAATTGTAAAAGTGACGGCTCACAGGACTTGGGTCCGATCCTCGCTTTTCGCTAACTAAACGACAGGAGAAAGAAATCCTTCGTAAACTTTGCATCCTGCATCTGTATCAATACGATTGTCCGACCAATTGCAATAACTAGCCAGGTGTGAGAAGAGACAGCGAAAGGAATCTGAGTCGCACTCGATCAATTCAACCTTTTGGTTTTTCAGAAATATTTTGCTCTTGACCAAACTTCCGGCATAGGCCCAATGTATCTCAAACATTGGCATCTGTCGAAATTTGAGTGGCTGGACAATTTCTATCATTTGATGCATTTGGATTGGTTGTTGTTGTTGTTGTTGTTGTTGTTGTTGTTTCTCTGGCTGGTCTTTCTTTTCACCTACTACTGGCTCTTGCGGGATTTCTACCAGTATCACTCCGCCGCACGTATTTTCGCTCCACGCCTTTATTACTTTCTTCATGATCGCCTTTTGACGCATGTTCCATCGTTTCTCAGCATCCAGGCAACGTAGAAAACTCGCAACAAAATCGCCATCACGATTATTTTTCCAAGATCTCGGCCAATGCAAATAGGTCCTTATTACAAAGTAAAGAAACATCAAGACAAGGACAATGCCAACCAGTTGAAGTGATACCACCGGGAGGGTGAACTCCTGCACCATGCTGCAATGGTCTAATTTTCTCTTGCAGTGTAGTACTAGTTACTGGTACTGAATATTGTGATAATGTGATAAATATGTAGTTCCATGTTCCATCATTCCATCTTCCATCTGTTGTGGTGGTATTTGGAAAAATCTAGAAAACCGAAAACTACATGGTGGGGCAAGTGTGCACTTCTCTCGTCGCTACAGCACACACGAAGCTAGAAAAATAATACTGTAATAAGCTTGGTAAGAATGGACCACAAGTGACTATCTCCTCGACTAGTCTAGTAGATACTCTATTTTGGAATACAGTCCCTAGTAGTTAGCAAAGTTGCTTGATAGCTGGACTTTAATAAAATGCCTATTCTTGTCAACCTGAGGAACAACGTTCATCGTACAGTTTTTGAAGATGAACAATATCGCTCTCTGTTCGGCAAACGGCATACGTTTCCTTGCATTGATCTACCGCTTGCAGATTCCAGATTTCTTTCCACCGATTGGAAAGCTCTTCAAGCGACGATCCATTATTTTCACTGGTCGTTACATCATGCAGTATCAAATCAGTATTCACCATAACAGCCTCCCAATCATCGTCATTTTCAATACTGCTTCCTTCGTTATTTTTCTTCTTCTTCTTCTGATGATGATGAAAGTTGGAAGGACTTAAAGCCAATCGTAATGGCAGGTACACATCTAAAAGGGTAGCCAGATCCGAGATTGATTGATGAGGAAAGTAATGGCAGATACCGGCTACATGCGTATCGAGAGGTTTTCCGTGGGCGTTCGTGCGACCATAGGAGTCAAAATTAGCCATTGTTGGATGCTGTTCTAGACACTTGGCACATGCCGGAAGTACCTCTCGCAAATAGGCCAGCATTGATTCGTCCAAAATATTATCATTATTGTTGTTGGAGCTGGTGTTGGACTGTGGCATATCGTTTATTTGTAAAAGGATTAATTTGGGAACTGGATTTAGGTTTGCATTCGATACTCTTTTGATCGCTTCCAGAGAGATAGCCGTGGGATCTATGGTAGTTGTGGGAATCTGAATATGTCCCAGCCAATTGTTGTTGGTTGTGAGTATTTGCGTCCTGGATTTTGTAGTATTGACTGTGACCTCATGAAGGACTTGACCGTATTTTAAGCTGGCCCACTTCGTGTGTACTTCTTGTCCTGTGGAAGTGGAAGGATGGAAGGATACTTGAAGATTCGTAATCTCATTCTTGAATTATAATGATGATGATGTTGTATCGACGTCGAGGCCAAGTAGAAAAGCAGGTTGCATCGGCTGCCGAAATGGTGTTGTTGTAAGTTGGTAGTAAACGAACAACCCTGCTGTGATGAATGTGCAAAACATTTTGCATCGGATTCGATTCAGTTGTGCGTGAACAAAAATGATTTCAGTCACGCATAAAACCCCGTAAAAGCTAAATTGAAACTGAATACACTGTACGGTACCGTACAAAGTAGAGAGTGCACTCCTCCTCTCCTCCTAATAGTCTAGTAGTAGTACCATGTACCATGGATCATCATCTTTTGATCTCGTGGGAATGAGAATGATAATCCTATTGATAGTCATGATGATGGTGGTGGTGATTGGTATTATCTGAAGTGACGGATTCGGCAGTAGTGGTAGACTCTGACAATGTACCACTATTGTTGTTGTTGTTGTTGTTGTTGTTGGACAATGGTGGTGGTTTGGAAAGGAGTGTACACGGTCGTCCCTTGTGGCCCAATATGTGTCGAAATGCTGTATCAACAGAATTTCCCAAATCATCATGTTGTAAACACGATGATGTAAAATGCCAGGATGTTACACCCGTCAATGATCGACACAGATCGGCAATGCGACCTCCCAATAGCATCCAATCTGTGGGATGATGTACTAGCAAATGTCGTTGCATCTGTGAATGACATTCGTCGTCATTGTCTTTTGCGGTACTGGTGGTGGTGGTTGGCAGCAACAATGACACTGGCAATGACAAGACATCTGCCTGATGAAAAAAGATGACAATATCCTTGGTCTGCTGCTGCTGTTGCTGCTGCTGCTGTTGATTTTGACAAGAATGACACCATGCGTGCCATTTTCGAACATTCTGTAAAACTTGTTCGAATGGATCTACCAACGATACAACGATGCAAATCATAGAAACCTTGTTCCAAACAACCTTCCACCAGTCAAGATCTTCCATCATTGTAGAGATAGTCGTCGTCGTCGTAGTAGTAGTCTTGTTGTTGTTGTTGTTATTGTTATTATTGGTCGTCACGTGATGGTGGTTGTAAACGTTTGCCGTCGTATCCCACAATTGGACTCGCAAACATTTCAAACAACCATTTCGATTGGCAAACAAAAAATCTTTCTTGTGATATTTGATGATGGAACATGACAAAGCCGATTGCTGTTGTTGTTGGTCGTTGTCGTCGTCGTCGTCGTCATTGTCGTGGCGATTTTGATCCGATGGGAGTGTCGTGGTAGTAGTCGTCGTCGCAGTCGTCGTTGCTGTTGCTGCTTTTGTTGCAGCAATGACATCTACAGATTCGTGACGTGTAAAGCTAGAAATAAGACTTGTTTTTCCAGCTTGGACATTCCCCACCACCAGAAGTGATACTAATTCATCTGGACATGGTGGTACAGTTCCTTCTTTTCCTCTTTCTTCGAATGATGATGATGATGGTAGTGGTGATGATGGTGATGGTGGTGGTGGTAATGGAGAATGATAATTATTGATTGTAGTAGGCAACAGACGCGCGGGTAATATTCGTACTCGTCGTTGTGTCATACGAAAAAAAGGTTTCTTGGCCTTTATGTTTTTCTTTACAGTCTGCGTACTAGACTAGTATTTTTTCGTCTTTCAAAGAAGAAAAATGAGAAAAGAAAACAGTACAGTATATAAGTCGTTGAGGTTTGAAGGTTGAAGGTTGAAGGTTGAAGGTTGAAGGTGATGGGTGATGATGTGTGTTGTGTGTTGTCTTTTGTGTGTGTGTGTTATTTTCATCGCGTCGCTCGTCGTCTCGAATGTATGATGATGTATTCTACTCTAACTGGTACTGTAGTAGTCGAAAGTCCTCTCTACGTATCTATCGTGATTGAAACAAGGTCGTGTCACGAACCAATACGTGATTCAAACCTTCCGTTAGCTACAACTTACTGGTACTTGGTTGCTCTTTGCTTGCTTTCATCATCATCATTCTCAACATGCGCAGCATTGCTTGTTGTTGCCTTCCATTATTAATATGTAATTGTTGTTATTACTACCAGTATTATTATTTAGCAACAGACAGAACATAATAATATCTTCTTTCGTTCATCACGCTACTAGTATTCCAATACTACTAGTACTATACCTTTAGAGATAACCTTCATCTGTAGTAGACTATCCAACATCAGATTTTGTAGTAAGCGATATCAACACTCACACAGACATAATACATACAACACACAACTCCATCCAATACCAACACCACGACCCACGACAAAGATGAGTGGTACCAACAATCCATTTGATGATGATAATAACAATGATTATTATCATTCGACTCCCGTAGATCCGTATGCTAACAACAAGAAGATTCATCGCAAGAACCAATCAGTGCCGGATAATCCGTACGAATTTGAAGCACAATTCAAGAATAGTAATAACAACAACCAACCAACATCGGAAGATCGTGAATCATTAATTGCTGGTATGGATGCTACAACAACCACAACCACGTCTACTACTTCTTTTACGTCTAGTACTACTACAACAGCAACAACCATGAAACGTCCAATGACAATGAAAAGTTCACAACGTGCTTCCACTGTTGGTGCCGAAATGCAAAAATTAACTGCTTCCTTATTGGGTAGTACCAGTGGTGTTATGAATACTATGAACATGAACTTTACTACTACTACGACCGCAGCAGCCGCTGCAGCCGCTGTCGCGGGAGGATTCTCCAACAATTATAGTAGTAATACCATGTTGGTAACGAAAAAACAAATTCCTGTGGTACGATGGCCCTACGATGATTATCATTTAACACAAAAAATGTTTTATGAAAAATTGGAAGAAAAAGAATCCAAAGCTACTGCTACTAATAATACTAATACTACGGGTGCTGGTGGTGGAGATTCCATCATGGAAGAACAGAACATGTCGAGCATACCTATTTTTTCGAGACCCAATGATCCACCGGAAATTCGACACGCGGTCGTAGGATTACCACTAACCGATTTTGAAGCCAAAGCGGAAGAACGTGGTATTAGCATTGTTTCTACCTGGCTCTTTGATGCTGGCCTTATTGATGAATTGCTGGTCAATGGTGGTATGAGTCCCGATGTAGTACTCACACCATCCACTACTATCCACGGTGCTGCTGGTGCTGGTGCTGGTGGTGGTACCGACGATAACAACAATATTAATAGTGCAACAACTGCTGCTGGTTCCGATTCATTGTCGGCCGAAGGCGTTGAAATTGGAGCATTGGGACACGTTTTGGAAGGTTCCAACAAGATGGATAAGGAAATTGCCAAATTACGGTCCGCTACCAAGCGACAACTGACCTTGATTAATGCCCGATTGAACGATGGTGTATCGGCATCGGGCAGTGAAGTTCAGGAACTGGTCGCGGCGGTCAATTCGACCAAGGATGATTTGGGACGATTGAGGGAGCTGTCCAGTTACATTTCCAACGCCAAGGATTTGGAAAGTGCCAATAATTTTATGATTCAGAACTACCCGCTCTTGAAAAGTGCCGTCCATGCGCGGAAGAATTTGGGTCGGTGCTTTCGGGAACTCGGTTTTTTCAGTCAAATTCCCGACATTTGCGAACGATTGCGAGAGCAGCTCTACGCGGGAGAGTACACAGCACACGAATGGACCAATCTTCGCAACGTTTGTCGAGAGCACGTGGAACTCGAAATCATTTTGGTTGAGGCCGAAGTAGGAATGAAGGAACGGTTGGCCGATATTGGGGAATACAAATCGTCCGACGGTAGTCGGCCTCCACCGAGCATTCGCGGCGGCGGCGGCGGTGGTGGTGGCAAGTTCGGCAAAGAAGCCTACAATGAACGAGGGCTCGAAATGAACAAGGCAGAAGTCGATCACTTTTTGAAGGAACACGTCAAGAATGTTTGGGAACTTGGTGACGAAATCCGAATACGCCTCCTCAGTGGTATCGGGTCTGCTTTTGATCTAGCCATGAACAATCCAGCAGGTATGGTAGCCTTAGTGGAAGCTGTAGAAGTCTACGAAACAGCAGCGGAAGAATATAAGAAAGTTCACGGTGTCGAGGCTGGTCAGGTCCAGAACTTGCGCTTTACCGATATGAGATCCTCTGCACTCTTGTCCTTGTACAAGGATATGGAAGTGCGAGGAATGGACGTCTTTAAGGACCTTGTCATGCAGGTACGAAACTGATTGATTTGTAGATGATGGACCACTTTTTTGTGATGTATACCTTTCTAAATGGTTTTTTTATTTTTTCATCTCACACTTTTTCGTATGATACAAATCGATGCAAAAGGCCGCTGATATTGCCGAAGAAGAAGAAGCCACCAACCAGCAGTTTACCGCTGTACTACGCGCTGCAAGTGAACTTGTGGGAGAGATTGGATTTGTTAAAAATCAAATGGCTCCTTGCTTTCCCCCCTATTGGGCCATTGAAACAATTTGGACGACCTCTGTGGCCCATCTGTGTTCAAGTCAGATTCTGCAACAGATTGGCGGTCCCGAGGGACACAAGCTTTCTGATTTGACTGTGAACCAGCTACTTGATCTTGTTGCTTGGGTGGAGAGTTTCAGAGAAGTTGTCCAAGAGACCTTTCCAGATATTGGAAATATCAGCACAGAGAAGACGTACTTCGACCGCCGGCCCAATCTCTTAACCGAGGGCAACAAGGGCGTGGACGTCAAAACCGCCAAGGATAGTCTGGCTTGGGTCAACAATACGCTTTGGCTGGTACACGACTCTGCGAAGGATGAATTTTTATACCGTACCAAAGAACAAACGATTGAATGGCTCGAGAAGATCTACGCGTATGTAAACTTATCATTTGATCTGCTTTGCTTTTTTTTTAGCTTTTTGCGATTCTACCTTGTCTCACACCCCCTGCCCTCTCTACGATTCACTATAAATTATAGCACCGACCATTCGGAGACAAAGACAGCGGAAGGACGCATCTTCACTTCTTTATGCGAGGATGTCTTTTCGCTTGCTGGCATCCAACTTCGAACCATCAAGGAACGACTCACTCGAAAGTCAGAGGCTTTGGTTCAGGCCGTAGGTGTCATTCTTAAGAACCTATACGATGTTCAAAACAAGGGACGGGATCGGTTCCTCAAAGACTTTGAATCCTGCTGTGCTGCCTCAAACGACTTCCTCCGAATGAGTGAAACCTGCGATAGTGTAGTTTCGGAAATTCGAAATGAGACAAAGTTATCACCAGAAATTTTGGAGCAGCTGGAGGAGCAAAGTGCTGCTTTGATCGGACTCTATAGTGCTGATGCTGTTTATGCTGGACAGAAGGCACATGTCTACATTTTCGAGCCCATTCAGGAAGCAATTTCGGCGGACCTGTTTGGAACTGATTGGCTTGATGATCTCACGCACAACCAGCTTGCTTGGACTCTCGTGCGAACCTTGGAGGATTTTATGGAGGATCTTGAGCACTTCTTGGATGACTTCATGGTTCAAAAGGTAACGGAAGCTCTCGTATCTGCCTCTGTGGTTTTCTACATCAAGTGCTTGCTCCAGAAAGCATCGATCCACACGAGTAAGAAAGACTCCTTCTTTTCGAACAACAGAAAAGCGCTTGACAGAATGTCTGGTGATATCAGTACTATAAAAGAATATTTTGACAACCAGGCACAAACAATGGGGTCACTCAAGCGCATCATTGATCGAGAATTCGAGGTTCTCACAGCCATTCAAGAAATGATATCAATTGCTGCAGGGCTGTCTCAGAGTGATCCTCATGACTTTATTCTGGTACTGCAAAAGCGCATTCGAAACATAACCATTACCAAGCTCATTGTTGGTGACATTTACCATCTCATCTCACCCGCGTCAGAGAGGAGCGTCTACGACTTGGTGGATAGTATGGAAGAGGAGATGACGGCGATTGCCCCAACAGATGAAAAGGCTGTAGCGTCTGCACAAGAGCGCTCCACTGTTCCTGGACTCCGTCTAGATCAAATGATGGCCAAGCACTGTGATTTGAGTAAGAGGAAACGCCCCTTCAAGGCAACTGCTCTCGAGAGGACAGAAAATATGCTCCAAGGTTGGCGAGCAACATGGGCGGAAACATCTAATCTGCACGCGTCCGTCGTTAAGTCCAGTATTCAGGCATCCGCCGTACAGTCCAATATTCGAGCATCCGTCGTACAGTCCAATGTTCACGAATCAGTCACGAATTCCACGTCTGTTGAAGTCTAAAATAGGTAACGATCAACAATAAAACATTTATTCTAGTATGGAGTAGTGCCGGTCCAGTTCTTCGTCTTTCAGGATGAGGTGCGTTGCAAGTTTGCTTTCTTGCGACACCTTTCTTTGAAAGTCTGTCACAGCATTTACAACAGTCGACAGCCAATCGTAAGCAACAAAAAGGGAATAAAAATAATGGGGAGTTCGGATTCGGAAAGGTTATGCACCCGGCCTGTACTTTAGTTAGGCTTTTTGAAATATTTGAAAACAGCAAGGTAGTTCTGGCAAGAAAACCGTCCTGCATGGGATTCCGCCTTGAGCTTGATACTCAGGGGTCCTGCAACACGATCCTTGTTGACTTTGACGCAAGTTGGGCGCTCATTCTCGTCGTCTCCTCCGGTGTGCTTGACCTCGCACGTGGGCACATAGACTTTCTTTTTGTCGTTCTGGTCCACAACAGTGAACGCGGCACCAGCGGCGGAACGAGTCCAAACTTCGATTTCGACAAATTCCCCGGCGCTAATTTCCAAAGAACACGAAGAACTTCCACTGCAATTTTCGTTTGGGAAGACGATGTTAGCCTTCCGATCGATTTCATGTGATAGTAAAGTGAACTACAAGGTTCCGCTACTTACCGAATATACATCATCTCCGTGTGCAATTTACTGGCTTCGCCTACGATATCGTTGCGCAAAGTTTCCTTTGTATCGGGACCAGAGCCGCCGTAATCCGATGGCAACTGGTCTTTGTCCACCAATTCCAAAAGCTTTCGTTCTGCCTCCTTTTTGTTGGAAAGAACCTCAATCTTAGCGGCCGTACGGGGATCCAACCAACCCTTGATCAACCTCCAACTGGCAGAAAAAAACATGGGACAATTGATGATGAACATCTTGGACATTGTTTCGGGAAAGCAAAGACTATCGACCGCCGCTTGCTCCTTGATAATGGCCAAGGCCCGACTAGTCAGCTGAGATGTCGTCAATCCTTCCAAATCCAAAATGGAAAAGCATTGAAATCTAGAAAAAAGAAGAATCACAGCAGTCAGAAGTGCTTCAATTTGTAAGATCCAATTTAGTGATCTTTTCCGTAAACTTACAGGTTGAAATCGGGGTTCCTGGACTTTTCATCTCTCAAGAGGTTGCCAAAATCGTGCATCTCCACGTACCAATGAAACTTGAGGATTCCATCCAAGGTGGTGATGCATTCCACGGCATCCACATTGAGGACACCTGGCTTGGAGATGTAGATAGGAGCTCCATTCTTGGCTTTTCCGGAATAAAGTGAAGGGTAGTTGGCAAAGTAGGTGCTCATCTCACATCCGAGGGCATCCACGGGGTTGGCGTAGTAATCATTTTCACGGGGACCCTTGTGGCATTCCGTAGCCTCCTCAATCATTTTGATAGTATCGGCCAAGACATATTTACGAGCCCGAAGCCAGCGAGTAAGACACCAAACTTCGCCCTCCACCTCTCCAAAAGAGTACACTGTCTGTCTCACATCGTCGCCACGCTTGTTGATCTCTTCCTTGAATTTGAACTACAAAACAAAGAAAGGTTAAAAAAAAACAGGGAAAGAATCGACGTCAGTCAAGAAAGTTGGATAGTGTCCAGGACCACAGTAGATGACCGTTAACAATTCTGCAGCAACTCACGTAAGTCTCGGCTTCCTCCTTGGTTAAATGACCAGGGACACCCCATAGCATAGGATCGTCCTTGATTTTATCGGCGCCCTTGCTGTCGTCGCCAATGCCCATCAGCTTTGCTTCATCCCAAGTTCCTGCGTCCGCCATTGTATAACAATATAAAAAATAGTGGGATAGGTTGTATTGGAGAGTTAATGCTATAAAAGTTCCTTTGAGATGGTCTTTTGTAGAATTATGATGGGCTAGACAGGTCTTTCAACGGAATTTAGACTAGCTAGAGTATCTACTGGTAGCTACTGTAGCTACGAGTAGTACTCGATTGTTGCTCGAGACGATGATGCAGGCTGAGGATCAAAAAATGCCACTGATGATGATGAATGAATCTATGACCCCAAATCGTGATTCGATCTGAATCCGTTGGTTGAGTCACGCCTCAGCGAGGACTGATCCGATCCTAGTACTCTAGCTACTGTACTAGGAGTACTAGCTAGAGCTAATAGTAGCGAAACGTAGGTAGTTTAGACTAGCTACCTGGTACCAGTAGAGTACTCCGAAGTCGTCTACTAGTACTCTTCTTCTAAAGTTTTGGTACTCTACACTGGTACCGAGAATAGAATACTACGCAGCATAGATGCGACGGCGATGCCAGAGCAATTACATGAGCCCTCCTTAATTTTCTTACGGTGTGTGAAGGGAAACCCATCAGGAGAAGATTCGTTGTGTTGTTTCTGCGAATGGCCTTGCGCATGGTGCAGGAATGATTCTACTTTCTTTGCTCATATTCATGCTTTTGGCCATCAGCGCGGTTTGCTGTTCTTTGTCATTAGTTGACCTACTAGCGGTGTTGATAGGAGCCGAAGGCCGAATTACATTTTCGTAGGAAAATATGCTGACTCCTGAATCTTTTTTCCTTGGATATTGCGTGTTTCAGCGTGGGTGTTAACTGGGCTGTGGAAGCTTTGCCAACCTCGACTTGGCGCGCGCTTGATTGAACGATTATGAATAATCATCCGTGAAATCCTTAACCTTACTGAATTAGTAGACGTCATACAAACGATTCGTTCATTCCCTTCTTTGAATCCCTGAGGTGACGCCATTTCAATCATCCGATCTTTGAGCTCAAAAACCTTCAAGTACATGCGTGGCTTGCTTCGCCCTTCGACACCTTGATGAAGATGTCGATGTACTATCCATCACGATACAGTGCTTAACTATCATAACCTTTGTTGAGAGGTGAGTATTCCATGGCGGCCCGCCGTCACTAATTGAAAAGATAATTATCGTTTGAAGATAGCCAGGAAGGCTCAGTCTGATCGACTGATCGGTTGATCTCCACTTCTCATTTGCTTCATTCCAATTGTTTTCATCACAATTCCTCACCTGTCTCCCGCATCTTCTCGCTTCTGTTACCCATCGTTATGTAGAATTTTGAAAATGGCCAAGTTGAGTTTTGTTATCCTTTCGGTCTGCGTGGCACTTACCTCTGCCTTTGTGCCTGTGGCACGAGTGAGCTCTCCCGCTCATTTGGCAGCCCCTTCCCCTGTGGCCTTGAATATGGCTGAAGATATGTACTGGGAAGCCGAGTACCCTCCTTCCAAGGTTCTCGGACCTGTCATGTCCAAGATGCCTTCTGGTCTTTTGGGTATGCTTTCTCTTGTGTTTTTGGGCGCATGCGCCTATTCCTGCTACGAGACCAGCCTCCTTCAACAGGAGCCCGGTGCCGTCGCCAGTGGATCTTGGGTCAAGTGGTACTACGTTCTTGGATCATTCGGAGGACCACTTGCTTGGGGAACTCACGTTGCCTGCTGGATCCAGCGCAAGAATGACATGTAAAACGCCACTCTTTTTTGCTAGTCCTGCGCCGAATATGAAACTACCTATAGATTTTAGTATTTGGTTGAGCGCGTAGTTTTTTCGGTGTGCTCATTTGGACTCTAAATCTTGCTTTCTCACTAGCGAACAACGGAAACCACCAATAATTATTGTTCCCTAGATCGGAGAGTCTTTTCAGATGACATTCTACATCTAGATACACACTCGAGTAACAATTTAGACGGGAGTTGATCTCTGAAAATTCTTTTTTAGATGTGTTCAGAAAGTAGTGCTGGATAGTTCGAGGAATCGTATATGCTATATGCCCGTCAAGAAATGCGACCAACAACATGAATTAATCTTCATCCAGATTTGTTGATTCTACTTTGTTCTCGTCAGCATATATCATGAACATCCTAGGCACCCTCCGAATTGTTAATGACAAGAGTTCCCTCATAAAATACAGGCTCAGGTGGTTGGCTCCACAAGGGTTGAGGAGGTGCTTTTGGTTTTTCATCATCTTTGGATTCTGCATCATTTGGCTTACCGTGTGCCTTGGAAAAGGCACTACCATTTCGCCAATTATCAAAGGCCCGACGATCCCTCCAAATCGTGCAGCTGGTATAGCTTGGCTCGCCACTACTCAAGGGAATGACTCCGTGACCCTTGGCAGATGCATCTCGTCGCATCATGGAAAACGCAACAAATCCGTCGCAATCTTTCAGTTGGGATTCCCGTTTGGCCCAGCGCTGTTCAAAGGCCTGAGCATTTTCGGGCGTGACAAAGAATTGGTTGCATGCTACAAAGCATTCAGTGGGGAGAGTATTGATCCCGTCCGCCTCAACATTACGCCACCCATCTACTGTTTGCGCTAATTTCTCGGGAGGTTTCGATTGGACCAGCAGTCCATCAAAAAAGGCGGGACGAGGAGCTCCCTTGAGGACCATGGCACTACTGACCATGGTACTAACAAAGGCTCCAATACTGGTACCACCGTGAGCTTCCTTGAAAGCATCTCCGGATCGCCAAGCCGAGAAATCAGACTTTTTGTCCCAGACAGTAAAACTCACGTAATTTCCTTGCAAAGAATCACCGGATCCTTCGTCGTATGTGTTGGTTCCATCCTCTTCCAGGGCTACCCTTCGCATGAGATGGAAATAACGAAATCCATCGAGTGTTGCCAATCGCGATTTGCGCGTCGCCCATCGTTTTTCAAATTTAGCACCCTTGCCAGGACGGACTGTAAACCTATTGGTAGCGATATAGCGGTCGCGTTTCAACAGTCCCTTGTCGGTGGTGCTGGTGGTGGCGGTAGAAATATCCTTAGAATCCGTAGTGGAAAACAAAGAAGTAATTGAGGCACCAGCGTTGCTTTGAACCAGGGGTACCGAAGAAAATCCGGAGCAGCTCAGGGCTGCACTGAGGATAATAAAGAGATTAAGAGGTTTCATTATTTTCTAATCTTGTGAGAACCTTTGTCTGCTACTTTTAATTGCTACGAGCAGTAGTGGTTGTGTCAGTGTTTGTCGATTTTGATTTTCATCAAGACTTAATTGAGCTGGTCGTAGAGATCTTTTCGTTTTGATGAGAGAGAAAAAAGGACTCACATCTCTCCACTCACTAATTGTAACCCTAGCCCTCTCAATACCTTAAAATACTACTACCAAGTACAGTACAGTACTCACAAATGTACTAGTAATAAAGAAGTAGACCCTCTCCTCTAGCTAGTAATAACGATTGCGTGCTTTGCCAGAGAACAATAGATCTTTACCACTATAGTACTTTACATTCAATTTTCGATAAAGCATTGGCCATCAGTGCATCGATATCACGATCTACTGTACGTAGCTAGTGGGAGCAATGGCAGGCAGATAGGCATTGCCATCGAGAGAGGAGAGAACAGGAAGGACACAAAAAAACGAGACTATTATTTTCGCTCGAACCAAACGAGATTTTAACACAGGAATCATGAACATTCCATTGACAACGAACGAACAAAAATACAATTAGTACAGGTCTTTATGAATTCTGAAGATCCACTGAAATTTGTCATCAAATAATGGTCCATCGTTCTGGGGATACCCACTCGAGGACATGATGTATAGCTTTTCCAAACTGTACTACTCCGAGTAGCTACTATGGGCTATATGGTAGAGTGTTTTTTCCACAGAACCCGTCATGATACTAGTACTACTAAGACTAACAACATACTGAGTAGAGAATAGTTTTAATGGTGCGTCTGGTGCTGTTCGCGAAGAGAACATCCGCTACCGTCAAATTCGGACAACAGACTAAAAAACAAAACCAAAAGCCACGAAAACCTGCAACCGCGAAACTGTGCGTCCCTTGCATAGCTCCAAGGCTTTTTGTTAACTTTCAAGTTTTCTGGGTCTCAGAAATTCAATTTTATAAAACCAAAGATGACAATCATGGCCCAGCAATTCCTACTACTAGTATTAGCGCGAAGGAGTATTCGAACGACAAGGAGAAGAAGTGACTGTCATTGCAATTATCTATTATTTGTAGCCTTTATAATGATTGCATGGATTCAACGCAATGCTGCAGCTTTTTCTTCGACTACTACCACTAGTCGGTTGCAGCTGCTGTCTTGTTCATCGCGAGCTGCTGTGACAACACTTGTGGTGGCAAACTCCAGGCCTTTGGCGAGTAGAAGGATAAAGAATATAGGACAGATGTATAGTCAAAACAAATGCTCGTTATCTGTATCCCGGTGGAAAGATGCCAATCTGCCAAGGCGGCATTACGTGTCTGTGGCAGCGGCTGCAACTAATAACGACGAACACGACAATAGTGACGAAGAAGACAACACCAACACCGCCACCAACAATAACAACAGCACCAGCAGTGCTACAACACGAACAAGACGGCAAAGTCCACCTCCCACACTGGACACTTTCGACTACGATGAAGAATTTGGTGGCTACTCTTATCAACCCGATGAATACGATGCAATGGATATGCAAAGCCAAGATTTATGGGACTACGATGATAATGGTATGTTGGTGGCCAAGGATACACAACCTTCACCTATTGCAACAGCTGCTGCTGCTCCTGCCGCTGAAGGTAGTCCATCAATGCATGATGAAGTCGCAGCAAGTCAGGACGAGAGTACTCTGCTACTAACGACAATAGAGACAGTGGCTAGCCAGCAGCAAAGTGGAGTAGAAACCTCCGCCGACATGGCACCTCCACCGTCGCCACCAGCACCACTCGAATCACCAGTCGAACAACCAATAGCATCAAACAATCAGCAACCTTCCTACGCTAAAGATGACGAATTCTTCAAAAAGGCCAGTTTTGGTATGGGTATTTCGACGGACTTGGATCATATGGAGCATCAGCTTGCACAAATCAAGCAAAGTCTTCGTCATGAAACCAATAATGACAAGTTTAATCCCAACAGTCCCAAACAAGTATCGGAGGCCCTGTACGGACAGGCCGGAGAATCGACATCAAAAGATGTTCTAGATGCCATGGCTGCCAGTGGCAATAAATTGGCAGATCTCATGTTGCAGTTTCGACACTTGGCTCAACAGATTGCCAAATGGAAACGGCGACAAGAAAGCCAGGAAAAGGGAAAGTACACACGCAATGTGAGTACTATGGAACGACTTGTACCAAAAACAGACTCTGCCACCGCCGTCGCATCGGGAACCGCAGCTGTTACAGCAACGGATATCCTTCAAGAACAGAAGAGTATTACACCCCAGGTAGAATGGCGCGTAGAAGCAGAAGATCCGTTGCTGCTGGTGGACGCCTCGGCCTACATTTTTCGAGCCTAGTAAGTATTTTTCTTGTTCGTATCTGCCACCGATTTTGTGTACAAGGTTGCAAATCGTGTTGTTTCTCACGTGGTGGCAAACTTGTTTCATTGTTGGCTACTTCTTCCTCCCCCTCCTGGCAGCTATGCGTACCCTCCATTGCATCGATCGGATGGAACACCCATTGGCGCTGTGCTAGGATTTTGCAACATGCTCAATCGACTCGTGCTCAACAACATGATGAAGGGAGAACAGCCACGAATTGCCTTGGTCTTTGACGCCAAGGGCAAGACGTTTCGGCATGATATCTACGAAGAATACAAAGCCAATCGCCCACCAGCACCTGTTGATTTGGTACCGCAATTCGGATTGATTCGAGAGGTAGCCAAGGCCTATGGAATTCCCCAGATTGAGGCGCCCAACTTTGAAGCAGACGATGTCATTGCGACACTGGCTACCATGGCATTGAAGGAAGGTCTGGATGCGAACGTTTTGTCCGGGGACAAGGACTTGATGCAGCTCGTGACGCCAACGTAAGTGACTGAAAAATACTCTGTGGTAATCGCTTCCTTATCATAATTAGATGTTCAGCTCAAACCACAACTTTGGTTTCCTCAAATTACAGGGACAAAACACCTAGTGTGCAAATGATTGATCCTGTGACCATGTTTCGAGTCTCGTATGAAGACGTCATTGAAAAGTGGGGGGTCTCGCCTGAACTACTGGGAGATGTACTAGCTCTGGCCGGTGATTCTTCTGACAACATACCGGGTGTACCAGGTATAGGCCCGAAAACTGCTGCGACCCTGTTGGAAACTTACGGATCCCTAGAGGGCTTGTTGGAGAATCTCGATAGCATCAAGCAGAAGGGACGCCGCGAAAAGCTGCAGAGCAACATTGAGCAAGCACGACTCTCCAGAGTTTTGGTCGAGTTAGAACGCAATGTTCCAATGAAAGAAATGACATTTCCAGATGGCTTAGATCGAGTGTCGGATCTTCGCATGGATGTTATGGACTCTGATAATTTGCTTCAATTCTACGAAGAAATGGGACTGCGTGACTTGAAACGTAGATTCGAAAGCCGGCTGCAGACAGAACGTGGCATAAACGGCGTTCCCACGGCTACTCGTCGTTCCAAGTTTACACCGCGGGTCAAGGCCGCCATTCCAAAACCCGAGGATTTTATGGATGTCCCCTTTTAGACACTCAAACAACAACAATGGTTGCCACTAGGATTGAGTAGAGAGATACACCGATCGTCGTGCCCACAGCATAACCAATTACTCCCCATGCAGTCCCGGCCATGGTCAATCCACGCTGTCGTGGACTGTCAATGCGCCCAGCAAACGCTGCGGCTGTAGCAGGTCCTCCAATAGCTGCATTGGATGCGACCAGAGCATCTTCTAATTGTAGCGGAAAATGAAACCAGCGCTTGGCCAACACAGACCCTCCTAGAACTCCAGCAATGTGCACTGTCAATGCAACCAATGAAAAGCAGAGGCAAGCAGGTCCTTGCAGCAAAGATTGTTTTAATTTTGCGGATGTACCGATGGAAGCAAATAAGAGTTGGAGACAAAATTCCGAAAGCACGTTAGCAGATGATTGCATTTGTTGTGTCAGTTGTGTTTTGTTGGAAAGTAAGGTTCGTTGGATCATTGGCGACAAGACAGCAATTGCTGCGCAGGCTGTCCCTGGCAAGATTGGGGCGAGAACCTTTTCAGATCCAGAAGAAACTCGAACAATAAGAAATGCAAGAACCGAAACATAAGTCGTAGCCTGAATCTTTTGAAAAATGGTGGCTTTTGCGACTCGATTGCCATCGATTGCTTTCGTGCTTGCCGCATTTGCTGATGGTTGCTCATCTTCCCGAACATTCCTTTTCTTGTTGTCACTAGTAGCAGTACTAAATAGCGACGACAAAAATGTCGATCGCAGTGCCAACGCCATGCCTCCAAAGTAAACGGCCATAACTAGCAAATCAGCAGCTGCCATGGAACTCATGAGTGTCGTTGCAGCAGAACTGTCACCAAAAGAACCAATAATTTTAGCAGTAGCAAAGAAATTAACAGTTCCACCGATAAAGCTAGCACAGAGACAGCTCGCTGCCAGCGCTGCCTCGTTTGGACGGAGCCCAAATTGTGGAACCATTCGACACATGGCAAAAGAGAAAGTGCATCCCATAATGGACCCAATGGATGCCAACGCAAATGGGATTGACATGGTCATCACAACTGCTCGAACGGATTGGTCGTTGGTATTTGCTGTTTTTGTTGTTACTACTGATGGCCACCAGCCGTTTTGGCTTTTCTCGCTTGAAAAACGACGACGACTACTGGTTGACGAGTTCTTGGCCAGCAACAAAAAGGCCAAAGAAGCTGGTAGAAAGGATGTCCAGCACAAATCGTACAGGTAATGTTGTGATGGTACCATATTCAAATTGGAACAAAGGGCTGCTGCAACCATGGTGGTAAGGATACCTGTATTGGGTGACCGTCTCTCAATGAGGCAACCAGCAAGAGACGATCCAATGAGGACACTCGATGCCTTTAGAGTACTGGTGGTCAACAGCAGCGAAGCTGACAGACTTGTAGTAGTTGTGCCAGCTTTCGAATGGATCTGTGTGTTTGCTGTTGTTGTTGCTGTTGCTGCTGGCATGAAACATTGCCAATTAGATTGTCCTGAACCATGCTTGTTGTGTTGCCAACAGACATTGGATCGTTCCAGAGGTTGTCGAAGGGAATGTACTCGAAAAGCGGTAGTTGGCGACAGGACTATTATTGGGAGAAAGAAGAGAAAGGTCCGGGGTACTGTCAAGAATCTTGGATGACTGAGCGCTGTCATCTTATCTTTTGTGGTCTTTGTATTTTGTATGTTAACATGTACTGAGTAGCATGTAACATGTTGTATTCCTTGTTGATGATGAATCGAAGTGAAAAATGAGGCAATGATATTTTAGTTAGGGCTGGGGTTTTATAGCTCATATCCTATTCTTGCAAGAAATTTTCGAAAAAGCAACAACAAGGCAAAGCACGAGCTTGGTACATTACAGCTGTATCAAGTTAATGCTATTTATTGCAAAATCCAAACAACAGTCCAACAACAACAACAATCAACAACTACTACTACTGATGCTATTAAAAAGCGCATAAAACAAACATCCTACAACATTATAACCAATTAAAAATTATTATTTTATAATGGCATCTTCATTTGATAGAGAACGGCATATTAAATATTTTGCGCATCATCTCGTGCAATTGCCTCATCCTTACTCTAGTTTAGATACCAATCGATTGACGTTGGTTCATTTTGCTTGTCATGCTCTCGACATGCTCCAAGTCTGGGACGATCCCACGTTGATGGAATCATTGGGTTTGCAAAAGCAAAACATTATTGATTGGATATACAATTTGCAAGTCACCGAACCAGTCGAATTTGCCGGTTTTAGGGGTGGCACATTTTTGGGTGGATCCTTCGGAGACCAACAAGAAGAAGAAGAAGATTCCAGCAATAACAACAACGTCGTGACTCCTCCGCGCGAATACAATCATGGACATATTGCCATGACCTATACTGCCTTGTGTACGTTGAAAATGCTCGGTGATGATTTGTCACGGATAGAAAAGGAGAAAATAGTAAAGGCCATGGCAGCGCTACAGCAGGACGATGGAAGTTTCAAGTGCATTGCTGTGGGAAGTGAACAAGATACACGATTTTTATTTTGTGCGTGCGCTATTTCCCACATGCTGAACGATTGGTCTGCCGTTAACAAGGACAAGGCCATTAGTTTTATAAAGAACTGCCGATCCTTTGATGGAGCTATAGCCTTGTTGCCTGGTCAGGTAAGTTGCTACCATTGAAAACACCATTGCCATTGGGACGGTATGGAATACTCTTTTTTTATTCGTTCCTTAACAAAAACACAATTTCTATTTCAATCAATACAGGAAGGGCATGGCGGATCAACCCTTTGTGGAGTGGCAGCCCTTGTATTGATGAATAAAAGGGACGAAGTTATTGATGCCGATTGGAGAAAAGATTTGATACGATGGTGTGTCCATCGACAAATTGGAGGGATGCAAGGGAGACCCAACAAGGTGGAAGATACGTGCTATTCTTATTGGATTGGAGGTACTCTCAAATTGCTCGGCGATGAATCCTTTGCTCTGCTGGATCACAACGCACTCCGAACATTTGTATTTACATGCCAATCGCCCATGGGTGGATTTCAAAAATCTGCCAATGCCTATCCCGACATGCTACACTCGTTTTATTCCATGTCGTACATGAATTTATCAAGGCAATGTTTCGATCAGAGCGATCGAATCGATTTGAAAGAGATGAATTGTACCCTGGGTATTTGTCAAGAGACGGCAGCAAAATTTGATTCCACCTTTCCATAGTTTAGGAGATGAAACAGTAACTATTCTCCTCGTAACAAACAAATCTTTCGTAAGAAACAGGTTGCCACGTTAAAACCAGGTTTTTGCCGTGCTCAAGTACGCCATTCAAAAATTGCTGTCTGTTGTAGTCGCAGTTGTTTTTATTAAGCCAAGTACACTTCTGTTGCCACCATGACGATAATGCCAGCCACAGTTCCTGCCACAAAGTGAAATTTTCCATCTTGAGTATGCCGCAGGGCTTCCGGAAAAAGTTCAGCGACCGCAACCATGATCATGATCCCTGCAACAAAAGCCAGAACATTTTCCATATTAACAATTTCTGAACCTTTTTCGTTGGAATTGTTATCGATCTTGCGCAACGCAAAGAGAGCCACAAAGGCACCCAGTGGTTCAAACAGCCCAGATAGTGCCGACAACCAAAAGGCCAGCCAAGGCCGGTCGGGTCTTGCCGCTAAACAAGGTACAGCTATAGCTACACCTTCGGGAAGATTGTGGATCATGATTCCAATGGTAACCTTCAATCCAAGTTCCTTGGATTCCATGGCGGAAGCTGCCACGGCCAGTCCTTCCGGAAAGTTGTGCGCGGAGAGACTCAGAAAGAGAAGCATCGCCACTCTCCAGGCTCGTCGGTCTTCATGGTTGTCTAGGTCAGCCCCAGACGAGCATCGAGATAGACGTTTCAGAAAGTCGCCCTGCTTGTCTTTGTCGTTTCCGTTGCCAATAACAGTGTCTTGGTAGTAAGTATAGCTGCCATTGCTGGTGTTGTTGTTGTCGTTGTCAATGTCGGTAGCGCTGTCAAAGCTGGTAGCGGTCGTTCGTCGATTACGAGCATTCGTGGTCTCAACGAATTTCTTCTTAAAAATACTTTGGCGCTGTTCTCCAACGCCACCAACAGTGCCAAGAAGTAGATGCTCCACGTCTGAAAAGCTATCATCTTTGCTCAGCCCAGCGGCAGATGTCGTAATAATATTGTTATTACTACTACTACTATGACTACAATGACTATTGTGATCCAAGGCTAAAAAGGTTTCTTGCAGCAATTCTTCAGGTTCGGACGGGAACGCATATCTGGCCAGCAAGAAATAAAGAAAATACCCCAGGGCATGGAAAAAGACACGAAACAAAAAAGTTCTGGAAGACAGTGGAATCATGCGGTAGCCAGTAGCAGCAGCAACTGCAGTAGCAGCAGCAGCTGTTGTGACCGTCGTGTCGTCGATCTCTTCTCGGAGGCACTCAGGTATGATAGATACGACACTGACCGTTACCATAACACTACCTGCCAGTGCCAAAGAAAAACACATGGTAGAGGGTGGAATGACAGGAACAGCTGCTGCTGCTGCTGCTGACTTATTATGAGTATTGATGTGGTTGTTGTATTGTCTTTTTCTGGAGTTGTTGCGTTGAAGAAGGACCCAAGCAGCACCAAGACACGTTGATAATCCTGCAATCAGACTCATCCAAAGTGGCGTATAATCCATCTCATCCTTGCGCCCACCACCACCACCACCACTAGAAGCAGACATTATTTTGTGTCTTTTGTGTACTTTGCTCGTGTGGTGTGTGAAAGAAAGGAACGAATAATAATAGTGGAGTCAAAGAAGACAAGAGGACTAAAACTTGTACCGAGTATTCAGTTGTTGTTCGTGCTGGATAGGACGAGGGGGGCGGGAAAAAATATTGAACTATTTTTATTTTCACGGGTTATTTCCCACTCCGTATCGTAGTGTGGGGACGCACAGTTTACTCGAGACTATTGTCATCATCAGCCATGTGTTGTCACCAATCGAGGGATATCCCTACCCCGGGATTTCCAAAACTGCCTCGGGATGGGGAAAAACACAACCCCGGGGTTGTTTTTGGAAGTAGCATTTGTTGGGCTTAAGTAATATGAACCGTTATTTTTAACAGCATATGATCTAATTACTATCTCAGTGCGATTTTATTA
>Ga0100391_1000270_pt1 | contig 62641 bp, 71 predicted proteins | sample CryGeymeta201515_FD_81541 | JGI IMG/M metagenome (GOLD analysis project Ga0100391, IMG submission 81541) | Groundwater microbial communities from Crystal Geyser aquifers in Utah, USA - Crystal Geyser metaG 2015-15 | ecosystem: Environmental > Aquatic > Deep subsurface > Groundwater | place: USA...
GTGACGGTGGGCTATATCTACATGCTCAAGCTGCACCATCTGGTCGACGACAAGATCCACGCGCGTTCGATCGGTCCCTACAGCCTCGTTACCCAGCAGCCGCTGGGCGGCAAGGCGCAGTTCGGCGGCCAGCGCTTCGGCGAGATGGAGGTCTGGGCGCTCCAGGCCTACGGCGCCGCGTACACGTTGCAGGAAATGCTGACGGTCAAGTCGGACGATGTCGTCGGACGGACCAAGGTCTACGAGGCGATCGTCAAGGGCGACGACACGTTCGAGGCGGGCATTCCCGAAAGCTTCAACGTGCTGGTCAAGGAAATGCGCTCGCTGGGCCTCAACGTCGAACTGTCGTCGCTGACCGATGGCGACGAAGACGAAGAGATGGGCCAACTGCCCAAAGCCGCCGAGTAATCAAGCTATCAAGTCCCCCGTCGCGCGACGCGGCGGGGGCACAGAGGAATTCGATCCATGAACGAACTCACCCATTTCGCGAACCCGGCGGCGCAAAAGCCGGAGACATTCGACCAGATCCAGATCGGCATCGCGTCGCCCGAGCGCATCCGCTCGTGGTCGTTCGGCGAAATCAAGAAGCCCGAAACCATCAACTACCGCACGTTCAAGCCCGAACGCGACGGCCTGTTTTGCGCGCGCATCTTCGGTCCGGTGAAGGATTACGAGTGCCTGTGCGGCAAGTACAAGCGCATGAAGTACAAGGGCATCGTCTGCGAGAAATGCGGCGTCGAAGTCACCGTGACCAAGGTTCGCCGTGAGCGCATGGGCCATATCGAGCTCGCCGCGCCGGTCGCGCACATCTGGTTCCTGAAGTCGCTGCCGTCACGCATCGGCCTGCTGCTCGACATGCAGCTCAAGCAGCTCGAGCGCGTGCTCTATTTCGAAGCCTATATCGTCACCGAGCCCGGCCTGACGCCGCTCGAGAAATTCCAGCTGCTCACCGAAGAAGAGCTGATGGAAGCGCAGGACGAGTATGGCGAAGACGCCTTCACCGCCGGCATCGGCGCCGAAGCGGTCAAGCACATGCTGATGGACCTCGACCTCGAGGCCGAGCGCGAAGCGCTGATGGAAGACCTGGCGACGACCAAGTCCGAACTGAAGCCCAAGAAGATCATCAAGCGATTGAAGGTCGTCGAGAGCTTCATCGATTCGGGCAATCGTCCCGAATGGATGATCCTCGAAGTCGTGCCCGTCATTCCGCCCGAACTGCGCCCGCTGGTGCCGCTCGACGGCGGCCGTTTCGCGACGTCGGATCTCAACGATCTCTATCGCCGCGTCATCAACCGCAACAATCGCCTGAAGCGCCTGATCGAGCTGCGCGCGCCCGACATCATCGTGCGCAACGAAAAGCGCATGCTGCAGGAAGCCGTCGACGCATTGTTCGACAACGGCCGTCGCGGCCGCACGATCACCGGCGCCAACAAGCGTCCGCTGAAATCGCTCAGCGACATGCTCAAGGGCAAACAGGGCCGCTTCCGTCAGAACCTGCTCGGCAAGCGCGTCGACTATTCGGGCCGTTCGGTCATCGTCACCGGGCCTGAGCTGAAATTGCACCAGTGCGGCCTGCCGAAGAAGATGGCGCTCGAGCTGTTCAAGCCGTTCATCTACGCCCGGCTCGACGCCAAGGGTTTGAGCATGACGCTCAAACAGGCGAAGAAGTGGGTCGAGAAGGAACGCAAGGAAGTGTGGGACATCCTCGACGAGGTGATCCGCGAACATCCCGTGATGCTCAACCGCGCGCCGACGCTTCACCGTCTCGGCATCCAGGCGTTCGAGCCGGTGCTGATCGAGGGCAAGGCGATCCAGCTGCACCCGCTCGTCTGTTCGGCGTTCAACGCCGACTTCGACGGCGACCAGATGGCCGTCCATGTCCCGCTGAGCCTCGAGGCGCAGCTGGAAGCGCGCGTGCTGATGATGTCGACCAACAACATCCTCTCGCCCGCCAACGGCAAGCCGATCATCGTTCCTTCGCAGGACATGGTTCTCGGCATCTATTACCTGACGATGGAACGCGACGGCGAACCCGGTGAGGGCATGATGCTGTCGGACATCGCCGAGGTTCACCAGGCGCTGCACGTCGGCGCGGTCACGCTCCATTCGAAGATCACGACGCGCGTCCCGCAGACCGACGAAGCCGGCAAGGAATTCATGCTGCGCGTCGAAACGACGCCGGGCCGCATGCTGATCGGCGAAGCCTTGCCCAAGTCGCACACCGTGCCGTTCGACACGATCAACCGCCTCCTCACCAAGAAGGAGATCGGCGACGTCATCGATCAGGTCTATCGTCACACCGGCCAGAAGGACACCGTCCTGTTCGCCGATGCGATCATGGGCCTGGGCTTCCGCCATGCGTTCAAGGCGGGCATCTCGTTCGGCAAGGACGACATGATCATCCCGCACGAAAAGGAAGGGCTGGTTGCCGAGACCAAGGATCTGGTCAAGGATTACGAGCAGCAGTACCAGGACGGCCTGATCACCCAGCAGGAAAAATACAACAAGGTGATCGACGCCTGGAGCCGTTGCGGCGACCAGGTCGCCAACGCCATGATGGACAAGATCAAGGCGCAGCCGACCGACAAGAAAACCGGTCGCATGGCCCCGATCAACTCGATCTACATGATGGCGCATTCGGGCGCACGCGGTTCGCAGGCGCAGATGAAGCAGCTTGCCGGCATGCGCGGCCTCATGGCCAAGCCGTCGGGCGAGATCATCGAAACGCCGATCATCTCGAACTTCAAGGAAGGCCTGACCGTCCTTGAATATTTCAACTCGACCCACGGCGCGCGCAAGGGCCTGGCCGATACCGCGCTCAAGACCGCGAACTCGGGTTACCTTACCCGTCGTCTCGTCGACGTGTCGCAGGACTGCACGATCGTCGAGGAGGATTGCGGCACCGACCGCGCGCTCGAGATGAAGGCGATCGTCCAGGGCGGTTCGACCATCGCCAGCCTGGGCGAACGGATCCTCGGCCGCACGACGGCAGAGGATATCGTCGACCCCGCCGACAAGAAGAACCCGATCAAGTCGGGTACTTTGCTCGACGAGGCGGCGATCGCACGGATCGAGGAAATCGGCATCCAGGCGGTCAAGATCCGCTCACCCCTGATCTGCGAATCGAAGATGGGCGTGTGCGGCAAATGCTATGGCCGCGATCTCGCGCGCGGCACGCCGGTCAATATCGGCGAAGCGGTCGGCGTCATCGCCGCCCAGTCGATCGGCGAACCGGGCACGCAGCTGACGATGCGGACCTTCCACATCGGCGGCGCGGCGCAGCTCAACGAGCAGTCGAACCTCGAAGCGGTGGCCGACGGCACGATCGAATATCGCGACATGATGATGATCGTCGACAAGCGCGACCGCCGGATCGTTACCGCGCGTTCGGGCGAAGTCGCGATCATCGACAAGGAAGGTCGCGAGCGCGCCGTCCATCGCCTGCCTTACGGCGCCATCCTGCTCGTCGACGACGGCCAGAAGGTCACGCTTGGCGATCGCATGGCCGAATGGGATCCGTTCACCCAGCCGATCATCACCGAAAAATCGGGCATCCTGAAATTCCAGGACCTGATCGACGGCAAGACGCTGGTCGAACAGACCGATGAGGCGACCGGGATCACCCAGCGCGTCGTCACCGAATATCGCGCCTCGGGCCGCGGCAAGAAGGAGGATTTGCGTCCTCGTCTGACGCTGCTCGCCGAAGGCGCGAAGGATGGCGATACCGAAGCGGCCCGGTACATGCTCTCGGCCGGGACGACCTTGTCGGTCGAGGACGGGACGCTGGTCGAGGCGGGCGACGTGCTTGCCCGTGTCAGCCGTGAAGCTGCCAAGACGCGCGACATCACCGGTGGTCTGCCGCGCGTCGCCGAGCTGTTCGAGGCGCGCAAGCCCAAGGACAACGCGATCATCGCCAAGATCTCGGGCCGCGTGCAGTTCCTCAAGGATTACAAGGCGAAGCGCAAGATCGCGATCGTTCCCGAGGACGACAGCATCAACGGCGGCGAGCCGGTCGAATATCTCGTTCCCAAGTCGAAGGTCATCGACGTGCAGGAAGGCGATTTCGTCAAGCGCGGCGACAACCTCGTCGGCGGTTCGCCCGATCCGCATGATATTCTCGAAGTGCTCGGCGTCGAGCCGCTCGCCGAATATCTGGTCAGCGAAATCCAGGAAGTTTATCGACTTCAGGGCGTGAAGATCAACGACAAGCACATCGAGACGATCGTTCGCCAGATGCTGCAGAAGGTCGAGATCACCGACGGTGGCGATACCGTTCTCCTTGCGGGCGAGCAGCTCGACTACGAGGAAATGGAAGAGATCAACGCCAAGCTGACCAAGAAGCAGAAGCCCGCGGTCGGCAAACCGGTCCTGCTCGGCATCACCAAGGCGAGCCTGCAGACGCGCAGCTTCATCTCGGCGGCGTCGTTCCAGGAAACCACGCGCGTGCTGACGCAGGCCGCGGTCGAGGGCAAGAAGGATACGCTCAACGGTCTCAAGGAAAACGTCATCGTCGGGCGCCTGATCCCGGCGGGCACGGGTGCGGGCATGAACCGCATGCGCGTCGCCGCATCGAGCCGCGATGCAGCGCTCAGGGCCCAGTGGCGCAAGCTGCAGGAAAGCCTGATCGCTCCCGAATCGGCGGAGGAAGAGCACGAGGCCGAGCTCAAGCAGCCCGCCGAAGCCGCGATCGGCGACGATCCGCTGGCCAAGGTGATGGTCGATGACGGCGAGGGTGAAGCCGAAAGCTGAACGGCTGCGGTTGAGATCTGAAATTTTGCGGGGCGGGGCCGATCAGGTTCCGCCCCGTTTTCATACGCTGCATTGGCGCCTGGCCGGGCGGCTGTCGATGCCGGGCCATTACAGCGCGTGAATCGCGTCGGCGCGCTACAGTCTTGGCTAGTCGATCGTTGGAAAGTCTTCATCGTCCGGGGCGAGGAACCCGCCCCGGGTGGCTGGTCGTGCTCAGTCGGCGATCAGGCCGGTCGCGAGATAGGCGATGACGGGCAGGCCGAAGCCGGCGAGCGTGGCAATGACGAGTGCGATGCGCAGCAGCGTGACGTCGACGCCGAACTTGTTCGAAATCCCGGCGCATACGCCCATCAGCTTGCCGTTTTGACGGTCGAGGCGGAAGCGGTCGGCGCGCGGTTCGATGTTGTTGTTCATGGGTTTCTTTCCTGAAAACTGGGTCGGTGGGCCGGTAGCGCTTAGGCTACCAGGCCCGATGCATTGGCACTGACCGACGCCGCGAACAGCGCGATGGTACAGAACGAAGCGAAGGCGGCGACGGCGAGCGTGCGGACTTCCTGGGTAACGAAACGTGCCATGATGTATCTCCTTGTCTGGCGGGAGGCGGACCATCCGTCCCCGATGCCAAGTGCTTTGCACGTGCCGTGCCAGTTTCGATTAATCCAACATTCATGCGGGTTTAGTCGCAAATGGCATAGCCATCAGCCGCGCCACACGCCAACACATGGCGGATTGCACCAGAAAACGGCATATATTTGATCGATGTTAGTCGTTAGCGGGGCGACCGGGCAAAAGGTGTCCGAGTTTCTCGTGGTGAGCGGCATCGCCAGTCTGTAGGACTGTCGGACCGATGTTCGTCCGCCGCCTCGCCCTGTCCGACTTTCGCAACCACCGCGACGCCGCGATCGGGATCGATGCGCCCAGCGTCGTGCTGACGGGTCAGAACGGCGCCGGCAAGACGAACCTCCTCGAAGCGGTCTCGCTGCTGTCGCCGGGCCGCGGACTGCGCCGTGCGCCGCTTGACGAAATGGCCCGCGATGGCGGTGCCGGCGGTTTTTCAGTCGCGGCAAGGATCGCGCGCACGATCGGCGCTCCTGGCGACCTCGACCTGGGAACGGGAACCGAGGCGCATGCGCCCGGCCGACGGCGGGTCAGCGTCAACGGCAGCGCGGCACCGGCGGCGGCGCTCGGCGAATGGCTTTCTGTCCTCTGGCTGACGCCGGCGATGGACCGGCTGTTTGCCGATAGCCCGGGCGGACGCCGCCGCTTTCTCGACCGTCTTGCGCTCGCCCTATTCCCCGATCACGCCAGCCATGCCAGTCGGTACGAGGCGGCGATGCGCGCGCGCAACCGGCTGCTCGCCGATCACAGCGACGACGGTCGCTGGTTCGGCGCGCTGGAGGATGCGATGGCGACGCATGGCGCGCGCATCGACTTCGCCCGCCGCTCGCTCGTCGCCGCGCTGGGAGAGGCGACGGCGGAAAACGGCGACGGCCCTTTCGCGCGGCCGCTGCTCGCGATCGCGGGGGAAAGGGCGGCGCCGTGGAGCGCCGACGCCCTGCGCGATGCGCTTGGGACGTCGCGCCAACGCGACATGCGCGCAGGCAGGACGTTGATCGGTCCGCATCGCGACGATCTCGAGGTGCGCCATGCCGGCAGCGGCCAGGATGCCGCGCGCTGTTCGACCGGCGAGCAGAAGGCGCTGCTCATCGGGCTGATCCTCGCGCATGGTGCCCTGATCGCCGAGCGTCGCGGGCAGCGCCCGATCCTGCTGCTCGACGAGGTCGCGGCGCACCTCGACCCAGTGCGCCGCGCGGTCCTGTTCGAACGGCTGCGCGACGCTGGCGGGCAGGTCTGGATGACGGGCACCGAGCCGGCGCTGTTCGACGACCTGCCGGGCGACGTCGAGCGGCTGAGTGTTGCAGGCGGCACCGTCGTGCGCAGCTAGTCGCCGGGAAAGACGGCGCTCCTGACGACATCGATGCGATCGCCCTTTGCCAGCGGAACCACCGAACGGCCGAACCTGACATAGGCACGCGTCGGCCGGCCGGGCAGATTGTCGGTGCGGCGTTCGACCTCGGCGCGGTCATAGCCCATCAACCACAGCACCATCGGGAAAATCTGGCTTTGGCTGCGGACTCCAGGCGCAGCGGGAGCGAGGAACTCGGCGCGCGCCGGTGGAACCAGAGCGACCATCGGCACCTCATATTCGGCGCGCACCGGGTCGGCGCTGCAATGCGGCGGGCGTGCGGCCTGAACGTTCTGGCCGTGATCCGAAGTATAGATGATGGCGACCCGATCGCGGTCGACGCCGGCGAGCAGCGCGTCGAAAAATCCGCGCTTCGACGTCGCGACGGCGGCGTCATATTGCGCCGTCAGCGGGCTGCCGGCGGGAATCGTGCCGGGCGGGTAATGATCGCGATACTGGAAATGCGCGCCCGCGAGCACGGCATAGGTTAAGCTCTTGCCCGGCGTCTTGAGCGTGCGGTTGATCCGCCCGGCAATCTCGAGGTCGGTCGTATAGCCGGCTTCGGCCGCAACGACGCCGTCGATCAGCGCACGTTCGGGCGGCAGCAACAGGTTTTGCGGCGCGCCGCCGCTGACCTGGCCGTCGATCATGATCGTGCGATAGCCGGCATGGCGCGCATAGCCCCAGATCGACGGCGTCGCGCGCAGGTCGGTCGATGGCGACACCGTATCGACGGCGACGCCCGATCGCATCGCGACATTGGCGGGGCTGCTGCAATTGGCCATCGCGGCGGTCAGGCCGAAGTCGATCGGTCGATATGCCGCGAGCGATGGCGCGACGAGGCGTGCATAGGCGTCGTAGGCGATGCTTTCGTCGACCAGCCAGACGATGTGCCCGACGGGCGGCGCATCGGCGAGTGTCGGGCGGCCGATAGCGACGGCGGCGCGCGGCGGCGGCGGTTCGGCGCGCAGCACCTCGACGCCGAATTGATAAAGCGCGCGTTCCGATCCGATCGTGGAGATACCCGCGGCCATTAAGGGAAGCGGCGCGGCGATAAGCGCGATGGCGGCGGCGACGATCGCCGTGCGGCCTGCATCGCGGCGATACAGCAGCCTGCGGGTCGCGAGCATCAACGCGCCGGTCGCGAGCCATTTCGCCGCCGCCACCGCCAGCGGAACGAGGAAGGTCGCGCCCGCCTGCACCGCCAATCGTCGCTCGCCGAAAACCCATTGCACCGTCGGCGCGTCAAGCGGTTCGCCCATCACCTGCTGATAGCCCATGGTGAAACCGGCCGAGATCATGAGCAGGATGAATGCGACCGCGTACCAGCGGCGCGGAAGGACGATCGTGGCCGCCAGCAGGGCCAGCGCCTGAATCCCCAGTGCCGTGAAATTGAGGATCGCGGAGGCGCGATCGTGCGCGGCAAGGCGGTAAAGGATGCGATGAACCAACTGCTGCTCGTTGATCAGCGCATAGGCGAGGGCGAACAGCGCAAGCGCGGCAAAGATGACGACCGGTGTGCGGGGGAAGGGCGGTGCTTGGTCCACGGGACCGCGAGGATGGCGATTGTCGGCAAGCATAGCAAGCCGGCCGCTCGCTAGAGGATTTCGCGCACCGTTTCCTGCGGACGACAGAGCCGAACCCCCTTTTCGGTCTCGACGAAGGGGCGGTTCACATAAGCGGGGTCGGTCGCCATTGCGTCGAGGATCGCATCGTCGCCAGCATCGGGCAAGCCGCGCTCTTCGGCATCGGTTCCGCGCAATCGCAGCGCATCCTTCGGGGTCAGTCCGGCATCGCCGATGATCTGTTCGAGCTTGGCGCGAGTGAAGGGCGTCCTGAGATATTCGACGACGGTCGTTTCCACTCCCGGCGCCTGCTCGAGGATCGCCAGCGTCTTGCGCGACGTCCCGCATTTCGGATTGTGCCAGATCGTTGCTCGCATCGCTCTTTGCTAGTGACGGCGATCGCGCGAGGCAATCGGGAAATATCTATTGCAAATGATAACGACTCTCAATAACTGCGTCGTCATCGCTTCAATCTGATGTCCCAAAGGGGAATTCCGTGTCCGTTTCCAGCCTCCGCGCCGCGCCTCGCGCCGGTGCCGTTCTAGCCGCTACGTTTGTCGGGATAGCCTTTCCTGCGGTCGCCCACGCCGAAGAGATCGTCGACGACGATCAGCAGATCGTGGTCGTCGGCAAGCGCGAGACCGATACCAACCCCAATGCCGACGAAGCCGCCCCCTATAAGGTCGACCGGTCGGCCGACGGCAAGTTCACCGAGCCGCTGCGCGACACGCCCAAATCGATCACCGTGATTCCCAAGGAGGTGATCGAGGACATCGGCGCCAGCAGCTTCCGCGAAGTCGTCCGCTCGACGCCCGGCGTCACCTTGGGCACCGGCGAGGGCGGCAATGCATTCGGCGATCGCATCTTCATTCGCGGCTTCGAGGCGCGCGGCGACGTCTATATCGATGGGCTGCGCGATCCCGGCGTGACCAGCCGCGAGATTTTCGCGGTCGAGCAGATCGAGGTGGTCAAGGGGCCGAGCTCGACCTTCGGCGGGCGCGGCACGACCGGCGGCCTCGTCAGCCTCCAGTCGAAACAGCCGCAACTGGGCAAGAGTTTCGTCGTCGCCGAGGCCGGCCTGGGCACCGAGGATTATTATCGCACGACGATCGACGCCAATTACGCGCCGTCGGACAAGCTCGCGGTGCGGATCAACGGCCTCTATCACAATGCCGACACGCCCGGCCGCGATTACGTCGGGGCGACGCGTTACGGCATCGCCGCGGCAGTGCTGGCCAAACCGACCGACGCGCTGTCGATCGCATTCGATTATTATCATTACCGTCTCGACGGCATGTCCGATTACGGCCAACCCTTCGACGCCGCGACGCAACAGCCGTTCGACCTCCCCCAAGGCAATTTCTATGGTGCCGTCGGTCGCGATTTCCTGACGAACGGCGCCGACGTCGCGACGCTGACGCTGCGCTGGGAGCCGAGCGACGCGGTCGCGCTGCGATCGACGACGCGCTATGGCGACACGTACAATTATTACGTCGTCAGCGTGCCGCGCGCGCCCGACACCTCGGCGGCCGACCCCGCCGACTGGACGGTTTCGACCGGCACGCCGCAGCGCCACGGCGATAACGAGACCTGGGCGCATCTGAGCGACGCGACGATCAGGGTGGCGACCGGCGGCGTCGAGCACACGTTCGTTGCCGGGTTCGAACTGGCCGAGGAGACGGTGACCAACGGCCGCTACGCCTTTCCCGACACCATCGAAGACGCCGACGGCAATATCATTTCGACGCCCGGCGGCTTTACCCGCAACCTGTTCGCTCCCGACCCGGTGCTCGGCTACGCGATCCCCGCGCGGCTCGATCGCACCGAGCCCCCGACGGTCGCGCGGGTCAAGACGTTCGGCGCCTATGCCATCGATACGATCAAGTTTTCCGAAGCGCTGCGCGCGTTGGTCGGTGTTCGCTACGACAGTTTCGACATCGACGTCAGCGGTTATGACCGCCGCGCCGGCACGACTTTCGAGCGCGGCAGCAAGCTCGACTTTTTCAATTGGCAGGCGAGCCTTATCTATAAGCCGGCCGAGGCGGCGACCCTCTATGCCTCGTTCAGCACGTCGTCGAACCCAAGCGGAGAGCAGCTCGACAGCACGTCGTTTTCCTATGGCGGACTCGGCGACGGGACCGAGGCGCTCGAGCCCGAACGCAACACCGCGTTCGAACTCGGCGCGAAATACGAGCTCGGCGACCTGTTGCTGACCGGCGCGGTGTTCCAGATCAGCAAGCGCAACGCGCGCGAGCAGGTCGCGCCGGGAACATTCGATCTGGTCGGCAAATTGCGCGCGCGCGGCGTCGAGCTGGGCGCCAGCGGCAACATCACATCGCGCTGGCAGGTGTTCGGCGGCGCAACCTGGCTCGATGCCGAGATCACCCAGTCCGACGATCCCGCCAATGTCGGATCGCGCTTTCCCAACGTGCCGAGGTTCAGCGCGTCGCTGCTCAGCACCTTTGCGCTGACCAACCGGTTGCAGCTTGGCGGCCAGGCCTATTACCAAAGCTCGCTGCGCGGCGGCACCTATGCGGTCACGCCGGCGACGGTGCCGGGATACTGGCGGTTTGACGCGGTTGCGCGCTATCGCCTCAGCGAGCGGTTCGAGGCGCGGGTCAATGTCCTCAACCTGACCGACAAGCGCTATTACGATGCGATCTACCGTTCGGGTTCGCCGTTCGCCTATGTCGCGCCGGGCCGATCGGCTATGGTGACACTGACGGCGCGCTTCTGATCGCCGGTCGTACGGGGAGGCTGCCATGCTGATCGCGATCGCCGATGTCCTTTCGACGGGGGAAGCGCAAGCGCTGCGCGAGCGCCTGCTCGCCGCCGACTGGATCGACGGCAATGCGACCAGCGGGGCGGGGTCGGCGTTGGCCAAGCGCAACCGCCAGCTGCCGGTCGACGCGCCCGCGACGATCGAGGGGCAGCGTATCGTCCAGCGCGCGCTGTCGACCAACGGGAGTTTCCTGTCGGCGGCGGTGCCGCACACGGTGTTCCCGCCGCTGTTCAACCGCTATGGCGTCGAGGAACGGTTCGGCGCGCATGTCGACAATGCGATCCGCATCGACCGCGCGAGCGGCGTACGGATCCGCACCGACCTCGCCGCGACGCTGTTCCTGACCGATCCGGCCGATTACGACGGCGGCGAGTTGACCGTCGAAGGTGCGTTCGGATCGCAAAGCTACAAGCTGCCGCATGGCCATATGCTGCTCTATCCGGCATCGAGCCTGCACCGCGTCGAGCCGGTGACGCGCGGCGAGCGGCTGAGCTGCTTCTTCTGGGTGCAATCGATGATCGCGAGCGCCGAGGAGCGCAGCATGCTCTACGACCTCGACCAGTCGATCCAGGCGCTGAGCGCGGCGCGGGGCGGCGACGACGACGAGGTGCTGCGGCTGACCGGCGTCTATCACAACCTCATCCGGCGCTTCGCGATCGTCTGATCGTCGCGCGCCGGGCGAGCGGGGATCACTCGGCGAGGACGGTCTCGATCACCGGCGCGTTGGTCAGCGTGCGGTGGACCGGGCACAGTTCGGCCGCGCGCAGCAGCCGGGCGCGCTGCTTTGCGTCGAGGTCGCCGGTCAGCGTGATCGTCCGCCGGATGACGTCGATCCGGCCGCCCTTGGCGGGCGGCGCGCCCGCGCTATCGGCGACGCAATCGTCGCAATGGCGCCGGTCGTGCGCCAGCGTGACCGAGACCGCCTCGAGCGGGATGTCCTCGCGCGTCGCGACCATCCGGATCGTCATCGAGGTGCAGCTGCCGAGCCCGGCGAGCAGCAGGTCGTAGGGCGTCGGCCCGGCATCGCCGCCGCCGACCGCCGCGGGCTCGTCGCTGACCAGCCGATGGCCCGACGCCTCGATATGCTGGAGGAATTTCTCTTCGGTCCCGGTGATGCGGACATGCCCTTCGGCGAGATCGTCGGGCAGCGGTTCCATTACGGGCAGATAGGGTTCGGCCCAGGCGGCGATGACCGCGGCGGCGTAATGCGCATCTTCCTTGCGGCTGAGCAGGTGGCTCGCCTCGTCCAAACTGACGAAGCTCTTGGGATGGCGGGCAGCGGCGAAGATCTGCGAGGCATTGTCGATACCGACGACCTCGTCGCGCGGGGCATGCAGGATGAGCAGCGCCGCGTCGAGCGCGGCCAGACGGTCGGCCTGGTCGTGGCCGTGCATCTGCGCGACGAACTCGGCGTCGATGACGAGCGTGCGGCCGCCGATCTCGATCTCGGACGCTTCGCCCGCGCGCGCCTTGGCGGTGCCGTCGGGAAAATGCGACAGGACGTGATCGACCGCGAATGGCGCGCCGATCGTCGCGACTGCGGTGACGCTGGGCAAGTCCTTCGCCACGGCGATCACCGCCGCGCCGCCGAGGCTGTGCCCGACGAGCAGCGACGGCGGCGCAAGCCGTTCGGACAGGGCGTCGCAGGCAGCCTTGAGGTCAGCGATATTGCCCGCGAAATGGCTATCGGCGAAGTCGCCTTCGCTGTTGCCGAGCCCGGTAAGGTCGAAGCGCAGCGTCGCCAGCCCCGCCTCGGCGAGGGCGCGCGATACGTAGCGCGCGGCAAGGCTGTCCTTCGAACAGGTGAAGCAATGCGCGAACAGCGCGGTTGCCCGGATAGGGCCCGCCGGGCGTTCGAGCGACGCCGACAGCATCTGGCCGTCGCGCGCCGGGAAGGTGAAATTCTCGGTCATGCGCGATCCTCGTTCGGGGGCCTCGTGATCGGCGCGGTTACTACCCCGCCGCTTCGGCCGCTTCGTCTGCGATGCTCTTGGCGAGCCATTCCTCGAGCCACTTGATCGTATAGGCGCCGTTCTGGAACTCGGGATCGTCGAGCAGCGCCTGGTGGAGCGGGATCGTCGTCTTCATGCCGAGGATGACGTACTCTTCGAGCGCGCGGCGCAGGCGCATCGGCAGCCTTCGCGGTTGCGACCATAGACGATCAATTTCGCGATCATGCTGTCGTAATAGGGCGGGACGCGATAGCCCTGGTAGAGGCCGCTATCGACGCGCACGTGCATCCCGCCGGGGACATGATAGTCGGTGACGGTGCCGGGCGATGGCGCGAAGGTGCGCGGATCCTCCGCGTTGATGCGGCATTCGATCGCGTGGCCCTTGAACTCGATATCGGCCTGCGCGACCGACAGCGGCTTGCCCTCTGCGACGCGGATCTGTTCGCGGACGAGATCGACGCCGGTGATCATCTCGGTCACCGGATGTTCGACCTGCAGGCGGGTGTTCATCTCGATGAAGAAGAACTCGCCGTTCTCGTATAGGAATTCGATCGTCCCCGCGCCGCGATAGCCCATGTCGGCCATCGCCCTGGCGCAGACCTCGCCCATGCGCATCCGCTCTTCGGACGAGATGACGGGCGAGGGGGCTTCCTCGAGCACCTTCTGGTGGCGCCGCTGGAGCGAGCAGTCGCGCTCGCCGAGATGGATCGCGTTGCCTTCGCCGTCGCCGAACACCTGGAATTCGATATGGCGCGGATCGCCGAGATATTTTTCCATGTAGACGGTGGCGTCGCCAAATGCCGCCTTGGCCTCCGAACGTGCCTGGCTCATCAGGCTTTCGAGTTCGTCCTCGGACGCGACGACCTTCATCCCGCGCCCGCCGCCGCCCGAGGCGGCCTTGACGATCACCGGATAGCCGATCCTGGCGGCGATCTTGCGCGCCTCGACGATGTCCTCGATCACGCCGTCGGAGCCGGGAACGAGCGGCAGTCCGAGCTTGCCCGCGGTGCGCTTGGCCTCGACCTTGTCGCCCATGATGCGGATATGTTCGGGCTTGGGACCGACGAAGGCAATGCCGTGCGCCTCGACGATCTCGGCGAACTGCGCGTTCTCGCTGAGGAAGCCGTAACCGGGATGGATCGCGTCGGCGTGGCTGATCTCGGCCGCGGCGATGATCGCCGGAATGTTGAGATAGCTGTCGGTTGCCGAGGGCGGGCCGATGCAGATCGCCTCGTCGGCGAGGCGGACGTGCATTGCGTCGCTATCCGCGGTCGAATGGACCGCAACGGTCTTGATGCCCATTTCGTGGCAGGCGCGGTGAATGCGCAGGGCGATCTCGCCGCGATTGGCGATCAGGAGTTTTTCAAAGCTCATGCCGTCGGCCCCGCTCAGGCGACGACGAACAGCGGCTGGTCGAACTCGACCGGCGATCCGCTTTCGACCAGCATCGCCTTCAGCGTGCCCGCCTTGGGCGCGACGATCGGGTTCATCACCTTCATTGCCTCGACGATCAGCACGGTATCGCCCGCGGCGACCGTGTCGCCGATCGCCTTGAACGGCGCGGCGTCGGGCTCGGGGGTCAGATAAGCGGTGCCGACCATCGGCGATTTGACCGCATCGGCATGGCCCTTGGCAGGCTCTGCAGCGGTCTCGGTCGGTGTCGCCGGCGCCGCTGCCGGGGCGGCCTGGTATTGAACCGGGGCGATGCCGCCGCCGCGCGCGACGCGGATCTTGCGCGTGCCGTCCTCGACCTCGATTTCGGTGAGGCCGGTTTCGCCCAGCAGCTCGGCCAATTCGCGCACAAGCGCGGCGTCGACCTGCATCTTGCCGGGTGCGGCGGTGGGCGAAGACGATTTGCTATCGGACATAATTCTTCCTGTTCGTTCCGGCTTCGTAGTGTCTCAACGCGTGGTCGGCGACATTCGTTGCCTGTTGCGCTCGCGGCTAACAGGCGCCCGCAATCTCGTCCAGAGCGATGATATAGCCTCGGGCACCCTTGCCGCTGACCCGTCCGGCCGCGACGTCGGCGATCAGGCTGCGATGGCGAAACGATTCGCGCGTCGCGGGATCGGACAGATGCACCTCCCACACCGGCGTCGAAATCGCCGCCACCGCATCGCGCAGCGCCACCGACGTGTGCGTATAGCCGCCGGGATTGAGGATCGCCGCTCGGGCGCCGCTCGCCTGCGCCTCGTGCAGCCAGTCGATCAGATCGCCTTCGTGGTTCGACTGGCGGATATCGAGCGCCAGGCCGAGCGCCCCGCCGCGCGCGACGAGCATCGCGCCGATATCGTCGAGCGTGTCATGGCCGTAGATTTCGGGTTCGCGCGCGCCGAGCAGGTTGAGATTGGGGCCGTTGAGCACGAAAATCACGGGCAGGGCGGTTGCGGGGGCGGCCATAGCCTTCCTATATGGCGGGCTCGACCCCCGCGCAAAGGAAAGCAGCCGCCGTGTCCGACGATACCATCTCCGTCCGCGTCAATGGCGAGCATCGCCGCGTCCATGTCGGGATGAGCGTCGCCGATCTCGCGCGCGAGCTTGGCCTCGCGCCTGAAAAGGTCGCGGTCGAACGCAATCTCGACGTCGTTCCGCGCGCCAAGCTCGCCGATACGATCGTCGAGGACGGCGACGATTTCGAAATCGTCACCTTCGTCGGAGGCGGATGATGGCGGACGCCGTGGCGAAGGCAGCTGTGGATAAGCCTGTGGACAACGACCGCTGGACCGTGGCGGGCCGCACCTTCACCTCGCGGCTGATCGTCGGGACGGGCAAGTACAGGGATTTCGCGCAGAACGCCGCCGCGCTCGAGGCGTCGGGCGCCGAGATCGTCACCGTCGCGGTGCGCCGCGTCAACGTCAGCGATCCCAAGGCGCCGATGTTGACCGACTTCATCGATCCCAAGAAGGTCACCTATCTGCCCAACACCGCGGGTTGTTTCACCGCCGACGAAGCGGTGCGCACGCTGCGCCTGGCGCGCGAGGCGGGCGGCTGGGACCTCGTCAAACTCGAAGTGCTCGGCGAGGCGCGGACGCTCTATCCCGACATGCGCGAAACGCTGAAGGCGACCGAAACGCTCGTCGCCGAGGGGTTCAAGCCGATGGTCTATTGCGTTGACGACCCGATCGCGGCGAAGCAGCTCGAAGAGGCGGGCGCGGTCGCGATCATGCCTTTGGGCGCGCCGATCGGTTCGGGCCTCGGCATCCAGAACCGCGTGACGATCCGCCTGATCGTCGAAGGCGCGGGCGTGCCGGTGCTCGTCGATGCCGGCGTCGGCACCGCGAGCGACGCGGCGGTGGCGATGGAGCTGGGTTGCGACGGGGTGCTGATGAACACCGCGATCGCCGAGGCGAAGGATCCGATCCGCATGGCGCGGGCGATGAAACGCGCGGTCGAGGCGGGGCGCGACGCCTATCTCGCCGGGCGGATGGGCCGGAGAATGTACGCCGATCCGTCGAGTCCGCTCGCTGGCTTGATCTAGGTTGGTCGTTACGCCGGTGAAACTGTTGTGCGACAAACGGTTAGTCGCAAATTTCTGGAACCATTAGGACGCTTCGCCCGTTCCTATTCCGACAGCGCATGACGCGCTGCCTGACAAGCACAGGAGATTTAAAATGGGTGAATTCACCGAAAAGGTCAAAGGCAACACCAACGAAGCCATCGGCAACCTGAAGCAGCAGAGCGGCGATGCGGAAACGCGCGCCGAAGGCAAGAAGCAGGAAGTCAAAGGCGAAGCCCAGCAAGCCAAGGGCGAAGTCGAAGGCAAGCTCGGCAACGACATCTGATCGTCGCTCAGCGCTTCAATGAAAAAGGCCGCTCCCAACGGAGCGGCCTTTTTGCTGTCGCATGAATCGAGCGCCTAGCTGCCGTTGCTGGCGACGATGTCGACATCGCGCAGGCCGTCGCTGTCGTTGACGATGACGACATAGGCGGCGCCGTCGCTTTTGCGCGTCCCGCCGAGATAATGTTCCTTCCCCTTCGCGGTATGCTCGGCGTTGTAACCCGCGCGGCGCGCGCGCGTGTAATAATAATCGATCACCGCCGACAGCGGCGCGCCGGTCTGGAAATTGACGATGCGGACATTGCACTGGCTGCTCGTCACTCCGGCGGCCTCGCGCAATGTCGCGCGCGGATAGACGGCAAAGGCAGGGGGCATGCGATTGGCCCAGTCGGCGCCGTACGATAGCGTGGCGTCGCATTTGCCGCCGTTGCTCGCAGCGATCGCGCCGAGCGTCGCGGGTTCGTCGGCGTTGCAGGTTTCGCATTCGCCGTCGGCCATCGCGGTCGCGGCCGGCGCGCTCATCAGCTTGCCGCCGGCTGCCTTGGTCGCATCCTTTTGCGCCTGTTCGGCGACGGCCTTTTGACGCGACAACGGGACGCCGCCGCTCGCCGGAGCACTGCCGGTGGTGGCGGCGTTGCGGTTCGACTGGCCCTCAAGATCCGGGTCGACCATGATCGGGTCCTCGAGCGCGGCGCGCGCGGCCGGATCGGCCTGGTTGCCCGCATCGCTCGTCTCATCGGTGCGATTGCACGCGGAAAGCGCGATCGGCAGAACAACAATGGCAGCCAGCGCGAGGCTGGACGAACTAGAACCGGTCAGACGGCGCATCGGCGATTACTCCCTTAACGTTTCATTAGCCATGGCGGCCAATCGTTAACAAGTCGTTAGGGAACGAGGTTACTCGCGGCGCTTTTCCCGATTCGGGACGGATCGCCAGTCTTGGGGATATCTGCGCGGGCGGTTACGCATCCGGGATCCGATATCCCGGATGCGCCCGACCTGGGCCCTGCGAAGGCAGGAGGGAAATGCGTCCCCAGAGCCCCGCGTAGTCAGCGGCAGCGATAGCTGTCGCGGCGATCGATGGCGCGACCGAGGATAGCGCCGCCGGCTGCGCCGATGATCGCACCAAGCGTCTTGTCGCCGCGACCGGCGACTTCGTTGCCGATCAACCCGCCGACGACTCCGCCGATGATCAGCCCGGTGGTGCCGTCGTCGCGCTTGCAATAATATTGGCCGTTGTCGCCGCGCCAGACCCGGGTATTGTAGCGGAGCGGCTGGGCATCGCGATAACCGCGCGCATAGGCGCGGTCGTCCGAGCGCGCGCGATAGCGATCGTCGCGGTGACGTTTGTGCTTCTTGTGCTTGTGATAGCCATAAGCCGGTGCCCAGTCGGGCGGATCGGCGAGGGCCGGCGCGGGGGCGGTCAGGCCCAGGGCGGCGATGGCGAGCATGACGTTTTTCATCGTTGGTCTCCTCTACTGCGACCCGACCGTCGCGAAACGGGCGCGGCGTCATGACGGCGAGATAGCCCGCCGGTCCCTGAACCTCAGCTAGACGGCGGTCCAAGCGTCGATGAGCCGTGGCATCGCGACGACGAGATGCGCGGCAAGAGTCCGCTTGCGCGTGGCCCCCGCGCGGGGCTAGGCGGGGGCCATGCTCAACATCATCTCGATCTTCATCGGCATCGTCGCGTTGATCCTCGCGATTCCTTCGACCATTCCGTTTTTCGGCTGGGGCAACTGGTTCGTCCTGCCGATCGCCGTGCTCGGCGCCGGGCTCGGGGCGCTGTCGTCGAAGAACGGCGGCCGCAATTTCTGCCTCGTCGTCCTCGTCATCGCGATCCTGCGGCTGATGCTCGGCGGCGGTTTTGTCTGAAAAGGCGGGCGCGCCGGGCAACGCTCCCAGCGCCGAACCGAAGCCGCAACCGGGACTGACCGGACTGCCTCAGGCATTGGGCGCGTATGTTGCCTGGGGCCTGATGCCCATCTTCTTCAAGGCGCTGACGACGGTCGCGCCGCTCGAGGTCGTCGCGCATCGCATCGTCTGGGGCGCGTTGCTGCTCGTCGTCATCCTTGCCCTCGGCGGTCGGCTGCGCGAGCTCGGCGAGGTCCTGCGCTCGCGCCGGTCGATGGCCACGCTCGGCGCGACCGCGCTGCTGATCGCGATCAACTGGCTGATCTATATCTGGGCGGTGTTCAACGACCATGTCGTCGCCGCCGCGCTGGGCTATTATCTCAACCCGTTGCTCAACGTCGTCCTCGGCTATGTCGTGCTCAAGGAGAGCCTCAGTCGCGCGCAGCTCTTCGCCATCGCGCTTGCCGCGATCGGGGTTGCGGTCCTTGCCGCCGGCGCGTTGAGCACCCTGTGGGTCAGCCTGGCGCTGGCCGCGTCGTTCGGCACTTACGGGCTGATCAAGAAAATGACTCCCGTCCGCCCGATGGTCGGCATGGCGACCGAAACGCTAATCCTCTCCCCGGTCGCGCTGGGCTTCCTCGTCTGGCTCGCGATCGGCGGGGCCGGCGCATTCGGCGGCCAATCGCGCGACATCGACCTGTTGCTGATCGCCGGCGGCGCGGTGACCGCGATCCCGCTCGTCCTGTTCGCCAGCGCGGCCAAAAAGATGAAGCTGGCGACGCTCGGCATCATCCAGTATCTCGCGCCGACGATCCAATTCGTGCTCGGCGTGTTCGTTTATCGCGAAGCGTTGACGACCGCGCACCTCATCGCCTTTCCGCTGATCTGGGCGGGGCTCGTCCTCTATAGCTGGGATGCGTGGCGATCGGCGCGCCGCGCGATGCCGACCAGCGTTTAGTCGAGCGTCCAGCCGAGCGTGTCGCCGGCATGGAAAGGGACGACGTCTCCAATCAGATCGGGCACTTTTGTCTCGCCCCGGCGCAGCGTGATCCGGTCTTCATTGACCGGCAGGCGATAGAAGGCGGGGCCGTTCAACGATGCAAACGCCTCGAACCGGTCGAGCGCGGCTTCTTGGTCGAACACCTGCGCATAGCTTTCGATCGCGAAGGGCGCGTTGAATATCCCGGCGCAGCCGCACGCCGATTCCTTCGCCGCGCGCTCGTGCGGCGCGCTGTCGGTGCCCAGGAAGAAGCGCGGGCTGCCGCCGGTCGCCGCCTTGCGCAAGGCCAGCCGGTGCGTCTCGCGCTTGGCCACCGGCAGGCAATAGGCATGCGGCCGGATCCCGCCGACGAGCATCGCGTTGCGATTGATGTGGAGGTGGTGCGGCGTGATCGTCGCGGCGATATCGGCGTCGGCACTGTCGACGAAGGCGACCGCATCGGCGGTGGTGACATGTTCGAAGACAATGCGCAGGCCGGGCATATCGCGCAGTAACGGGGCGAGCACGCGGTCGATGAACACCGCCTCGCGGTCGAAAATGTCGATATCCGCATCGGTCACCTCGCCATGGACAAGCAGCGGCAGCCCTACTTTCTCCATCGCTTCGAGGACGCCGCGGATATTGGCGATCGCGGTGACGCCTTGGGCGCTGTTGGTCGTCGCCCCGGCGGGATAGAGCTTGGCGGCGGTAAATACCCCCGCTTCGGCGCCGGCGACGATATCGCCCGCGTCGCTGTCGTCGGTCAGATAGGCGGTCATCAACGGCGTGAAGCCACTCGCAGCAGGCAGCGCCGCGATGATCCGTTCGCGATAGGCGCGCGCGGCGTCGCTTGTCGTCACCGGCGGGGCGAGGTTGGGCATGACGATGGCGCGGGCGAACTGGCGCGCGCTATGGCGGACGACCTTTGCCAGCATCTCGCCGTCGCGCAAATGCAGGTGCCAGTCATCGGGACGGCGGATGGTGATCGCGTCGGTCATGGGGTTTTTCTCGTCGTTGCCTTTCGCTATGGCCCCGCAATCCCTAGCTAAGAGCCATGACCGATACCACCCTTTGCGACCGCGCGCTGCTTCGACTGTCGGGAGAGGACGTACGCGGTTTTCTGCAGGGACTGGTAACCAACGACATGACCGGACCGCTGCCGTGCTGGGCCGGGCTGCTCAGCCCGCAGGGCAAGGCGCTGTTCGACTTCATCGTCTGGCCCGATCCGCAAGACGACGAGGGCAACGTCGCCCTGTTGATCGACTGCGAGGCGGATCATGCCGATGCCCTCGCCAGGCGCCTGACGCTTTACCGGCTGCGACGAAAAATTGCGATCGGACCGGCTGCCGGCCTCGCCGTGCACTGGTCGCTCGATGCTGCGGGCCATCCCCCGGACCCGCGGCTGGCCGCGCTGGGTGCGCGCTGGCTGGCGCCGCCGGGAACGGGCGATGCCTCGGCCTCCTGGCGCGCGCATCGCCTCGCGCTCGGCGTGACCGAGGGGCAGGCCGAACTCGGCCATGACCGCATATTGTGGCTCGAAACCAATGCCGCCGAGCTCAACGGCGTCAGCTTCGGCAAGGGTTGCTATGTCGGTCAGGAAAACACCGCGCGGATGAACTGGCGGCAAAAGGTCAATCGCCGACTCGTCGTGGTTCCGCTCGCCGATGCCGATCCTAAGCGGCAGATGGTTGCCTACCCATCGCTCGGCCTGTCGGTCGAACATCGCCGGATCGACGCAATTGCGTCGTCGGCGGTGCCAGGCTGGATGCGATTGTCGTCCTCCTGACCCCCCGCGTTTACCCAATATCCACCGTTGCCGGCCTAGGGTTCGGCCATGGTCAAGCAATTCGGCATGTTCGCGCTCTTGGTGATCGTCGCGGTCGCGTTTTTCGCGCCATCGCTTCCCGCACCCGATGAGACCGCGCTCCCCGAGCAAAGCGTGCCTGATGCCGCCCAATCGTCTCCCGCCGCGCCGATACCTACGCCCGTTTTCGACGATAATCCGCAAATGATCGAACAGCCGTCATTCGTCCCCGATATGCAGGCGCTGCCGGACGACGGCCCGCCGCCCTCGCGTAACGAGGCACGCGCACTGCCGAACGAGGTCGTGCCGACCGATCGACCCATTCCCCCTGAATTGCGCTGAGCGCGCAAGCGGCGGATGATGCGCCTGATCCTCGGTGCGGCGGCGGCGATCGTCGCGATCGTCCTGCTGGTCTCGCCGCGGACCGATCGCACGCCCGATCGCGCGCCGCCGCCGACCGCCGCCGGCAGCGGTACCGATCCACAACGATCGGCGCCGCAGGAGTCGGGGGGCGAGGCGACGATCGCACGCGCGCCGACGGGGCATTTCAGCGCCCCGGGCAGCGTCAACGGCGCGGCCGTCACCATGATCGCCGATAGCGGGGCAAGCCTCGTCGTGCTCGACCGCGACGATGCGATCGCGGCGGGCATCTCGATTTTTCCGCAGGAATTTACCGGCACCGCCCGGACTGCGGGGGGACAGGTCAGGACCAAGCCGGTGTTGCTCGATTCGGTCGTTTTCGCAGGAATCGAACGGCGCAACGTGCCCGGCGCGGTGATCGATGGCGATCTGCCGATGGTCTTGCTCGGCCAATCGTTCCTGTCGCGCTTGTCCGATGTTTCGGTCTCGGGCGACACGATGCGTCTGCGGTAATCGCGTCCGGGCCGGGCTTGCATCGAGGCGGGCCGAGCGCCATGTCGGGACGATGACAGATCGCGCACAGCCGCCGCTCAGGGCCGCCATCATCCCCGTCACACCGTTGCAGCAGAATTGCACGCTATTGTGGTGCACCGCCACCAACAAGGGCGCCTTCGTCGATCCCGGCGGCGACCTCGCCAAGCTGCGCGCCGCGGCGCAGCAGACCGGTGTCGAGGTGGAGAAGATCCTCCTTACCCACGGCCATATCGACCATTGCGGCGAAGCTGGCACCTTCGCCAAGGAACTCGGTCTGCCGATCGAAGGACCGCATGAAGCCGATCGCTTCTGGATCAGCCGGCTCGAGGACGACGGTCGCAATTACGGCGTTGCCGGCAAGCTGTTCGAACCCGACCGCTGGCTCGAAGACGGCGACCAGGTGACGGTCGGCGACCTCGTCCTCGACGTCCTTCATTGTCCCGGCCATACGCCCGGCCACGTCGTCTTCCACCACGCGCCGTCGAAGCTCGCGATCGTCGGCGACGTGCTGTTCCAGGGATCGATCGGCCGCACCGATTTTCCGATGGGCAACCACCAGGACCTGCTCGACGCGATCACGCAGAAACTGTGGCCGCTGGGCGGCGATACGACCTTCCTGCCCGGCCATGGCCAGCCGAGCACGTTCGCGCACGAGCGGGCCAGCAACCCGTTCGTCGGCGACCGCGTGCTCGCGCGCTAGGCGATATCGCCTGCGCGTGCCGGCACTTCGAGCGCCGTCGGACCGGTGTAGACGAGGTATAACGCATAGCCGGCCAGGCCGAGCAGGATCGCCATCGTCGTGATGGTGCCGATGCTGCGGCCTTTGACCCAGGCGCCGCCGTCCATGCCGAATGCGTGGCAGATGCGCCCGACGATATAGACAAGGCCGGTCAGCCATAGCAGCGTCGACGTCCCCACCGCCATTTCGATGGCCGCGATCAGGACCAGCGCGAATCCCGTGTTTTCCAGGAAATTGGCCTGTGCGCGCATCCGCCGGATCAAGCGATCGCTGCCGCCGTCGCCGATCGAGATTTTTTCGGCCATGCGGATCCGCCCGACGCGAATCGACAGCCATAGGTTGAGGAGCGCGGCAGCCGCGGCGATGGTAAGCGTGACGGGCAGGAACATCATGTCGGTTTCCCCAGTTGAGCGTGATGCGCCGGGCTTGCCGCAAGCGGGGGCGAGTGGCAACCGGGGCTTGCACTTGGCGCTGGGGGCGTTATAGGCGCTGGCTTCGCGCTCGTGCACCGCATGAGTCCATAATCCGCCAAGCGAATTAGCATCCGGGATACCGCCTTGTTCAAGGGGGCGCCCGTTGCCATTTCGCGGCACTGGGCTTAGGTGCGCGTTGAGGCGTTCGTAAAAAACAGATTTAGCAGGTGCCGAAATGGCTGTCCCCAAAAGAAAAACATCCCCGTCGAAGCGCGGCATGCGCCGCAGCCACGACTCGCTCAAGCCGGCCGCATTCCAGGAATGCCCCAATTGCGGCGAGCTGAAGCGTCCGCACAATCTGTGCGATGCTTGCGGCCATTATAACGGTCGTGAAATCCGCTCGATCGATTGATCGCAGCGCACGCAAACCAGATTGAGGAGAGATGCCGGTGGGCATGACGCCGCGGATCGCAATCGACGCGATGGGCGGCGATGTCGGCGTGCGCATGATGATGGCGGGCGCCGCGCTCGCGCGGCATCGCCACGACGGCCTTAAATTCCTGCTCGTCGGCGACGAAGCGCGGATCAAGGCTGCGCTCGACAATCACCCCAATCTGCGCGGTGCCTCCGAAATCCTGCACACCGACGAGGTGGTGACGGGCGAGGACAAGCCCAGCCAGGCGCTGCGCAAGTCGAAGAACAGCTCGATGGGGCTCGCGATCAACGCGGTGAAGACCGGCGATTGCGGCGCCGCGGTATCGGCGGGCAACACCGGCGCGCTGATGGCGATGTCCAAACTGGCGTTGCGCACCATGCCGGGGATCGATCGCCCCGCGCTCGCGGCCTTGCTGCCGACGCTGGGCGACAACGACCTCGTCATGCTCGACCTTGGTGCTAATACCGATTGCGACGCCAACAACCTGATCCAGTTCGCGATCATGGGCGCCGCCTATGCACGCACCGGCCTCGGCCTCGAGGCGCCGCGCGTGGCGCTGCTCAACATCGGCACCGAGGACCTCAAGGGCACAGACGAGATTCGCGCCGCCGCCGCCGCGCTGCGCGGCGCGACCGGCCTGCCGATGCGCTTCACCGGATTTACCGAGGGCGACAAGATCTCGCGCGGCGATATCGACGTCCTCGTCTGCGACGGATTTTCGGGCAACATCGCCTTGAAGACGATCGAAGGCACCGCACGCTTCGTCACCGATCTGTTGAAAAACGCCTTTTCCAGCTCGATGCGTTCGAAGCTCGGCTTTCTCATCTCGCGCCCTGCGACCGAGCTGCTCAAGCATCATCTCGACCCCAACAACCACAATGGCGCGGTCTTCCTCGGCCTCAACGGGGTCGTCCTGAAAAGCCACGGCAGCGCCAATGAAAAGGGCATCGCCAACGCCGTCCATGTTGCCGCCGAGCTCGTCGAGAAAGACATCACCCGCCAGGTCAGCGAAGATCTCGCCCGCTTCGGCAGCCAGCGGGCAGCGGCGGAATCCAGGGACTAATGGTGCGCTCGATCATCGCCGGGACCGGCTCGGCCCTGCCGGCCAATCGCGTCTCGAACGCCGAACTCGCCGAGCGGGTCGATACCACCGACGAATGGATCATCGAACGCACCGGCATCCGCTTTCGCCATATCGCCGGTCCCGATGAAACGACCGCCACGCTCGGCGCCGATGCGGCTCGCCGCGCGATCGAGGCCGCCGGGTTGACGCCCGCCGATATCGGCATGATCGTGCTCGCCACCGCAACGCCCGACAATACCTTTCCGTCGAGTGCGACCAAGATTCAGGCATTGCTCGGGATCCCCGATGCCGTCGCGTTCGACGTTGCCGCGGTCTGTTCGGGCTTTCTCTACGCGCTCGGCATCGCCGACAGCATGATCCGCACCGGCACCGCCAACCATGCGCTCGTGATCGGGTCCGAAACCTTCAGCCGCATCCTCGACTGGGAAGACCGCGGCACGTGCGTCCTGTTCGGCGACGGTGCCGGCGCGGTCGTCCTGTCGGCAGAAGAAAATAGCGACCGCGGGATATTGTCGTCGAGCCTGCACGCCGATGGCGGCCATGGCGAGCTGCTCTATGTCGATGGCGGACCGTCGACGACGGGGACCGTCGGCAAATTGCGGATGAAAGGGCGCGAGGTATTCCGCCACGCAGTCAAGAACCTCGCCGATGTCCTGGGCACCGCGCTCGACAAGGCGGGCGTCGCGGCCGGCGAGGTCGACTGGGTTGTTCCGCACCAGGCCAATATCCGCATTCTCGAAGCGACGGCCAAGAAACTGGGGCTGCCGATGGACCGCGTCGTCGTCACCGTCGATCGGCACGCCAATACCTCGGCTGCGTCGGTCCCGCTCGCGCTCGATACCGCGATCCGCGACGGTCGCATCACCCGCGGCCAGACGTTGGTCCTAGAGGCGATGGGCGGCGGCTTTACCTGGGGCGCTTCGGTCGTGCGCTATTGAATCGGCGCTGCCAGATTTACAGCTGTGGTTTGATCGGCTAACACAGGTTAGGGCTGAGCCGTTCTAAGCGATTGGGAGTGGGAAGCAGACATGAGCACGGGAACATTGACCAGGGCCGACCTCAGCGATTCGATCCATCGCAAGCTCGGTCTGTCCAAATCGGAAGCGGCCGATCTCGTCGAACAGATTCTTGGCTGCATGTGCCACGCGCTGAGCGAAGGCGAACAAGTCAAGCTGTCGGGCTTCGGAACGTTTCTCTTGCGCGACAAGGGGGAACGCGTCGGCCGCAATCCCAAGACCGGGGTCGAAGTGCCGATCACGCCGCGCCGGGTGATGACGTTCCGCGCCAGCCAGGTCATGCGCGAACGGATCGCCAAGGGCGCCTAGGCGATGGCGGGCGACAGCGGCAAGAGCCCCGGCGCGATGCTGACGATCGGAGAGTTGAGCGCCGAGCTCGGCCTGCCGACGCACATTCTGCGCTACTGGGAAACCAAGTTCGACCAGCTGACCCCGCTCAAGCGCTCCGGCAACCGCCGTTATTATCGACCCGAGGATGTCGCGCTGGCGCATCGCATCGACGATCTGCTCAATCGCCGCGGCTTTACCGTCAGGGGCGCGCAAAACGAGCTGCAGCAACGGCAGGCCCCGGCGGATCGCGACGCTGACCGAAATGACCGAGCATCAGGTGCGCGTGCGCAGCCCGCCGTCGATCTGCACAGGCTGAAAGCTGTTCGCGATCGGCTCGCCAGCGCGCTGGCTGCCGCCTGACTCCACCTCAGTCGTGCTCGTCGGGCCCCAGTTCGGGATCGAGATCGCGTGGGCGGATCAACCGTTCGATCAATGCGCTGCCAAAGGCGGCGTCGCCCCAGGCGTCGCAATCGAGCCTGAGGCACGCCATCGTCGCGGTGGGGTATTTTTCGGCGACCTCGGCATAGACCGGATCGCGCTGTCCTTGGGCGAGCAGCAGCGCCAATTCTTCCATTCCCGGATTATGCCCTGCGAGCAGCAGATGGCGGACATCGGCCGGTGTTTCGCGTACGATATCGAGCAAAGTCGCCGCCGAGGCGAGATAGGCGCGCCGGTCCCAGACCGGATCGGGTGTCGGCGGATCGAGCTCGGCGAGAAAGATGTCGAGCGTTTCGCGTACGCGCACCGCAGGCGAGGCGACCACCCAATCGAAGCCTAGGGCCCGTTGCTGGGCATGCTTGCCGACGACCAGCGCAGCCCTGCGCCCGCGGGCATTGAGCGCGCGCTCGAAATCGGGCAGCGATGGGTCGTCCCAGCCCGATTTGGCATGTCTCAACAACGTCAGTCGCTTCATATGCGGTCCCGTCGGCCATTTCGCGCGCCGCCGACCTTGGCGTGCACACCGTCTGCCGGTGCGCAAAACTTCTTACGAAATCGGGACATGGCTCGCAATCCTGGCATTTTCGAAATCGCGCACCGCGGTCGCCGCCTCGTCGATCGTGACCCGGCGGATCGGCGTGCCCTCGGGGAAGGCAGTGAGCAGCCGCGACGGCACCGCCGCCGACAGCAGGACGAACTGGCCCCGATCTTCGTGCGTGCGGATCAGCCGCCCGAAGGCTTGCGCGAGCCGACCGCGGATCAGCAGGTCGTCATAGGCGCTGCCGCCATGCGCCAGCTTGCGCGCGGCGTGGAGGACGGTCGGCTTCGACCACGGCACGCCTTCCATCACGACGAGTCGCAGCGAATGGCCGGGGACGTCGACGCCGTCGCGCAAGGCATCGGTGCCGAGCAGGCTGGCATGGCGATCGTCGCGGAAAATATCGACCAGCGTGCCGACGTCGATCGGGTCGACATGCTGCGCATAGAGCGGCAGCCCCTCGCGCGCGAGCCGGTCGGCGATGCGCGCATGGACGCCGCGCAGCCGCCGGATCGCCGTGAACAGGCCTAGCGTGCCGCCCTGCGCGGCGACGATCAGCCGGGCATAGGCGCCGGCGAGCGCGGCGAGGTCGCCGCGTTTGATGTCGGTGACGATCAGCACTTCGGCGCGGTTGGCGTAATCGAACGGGCTCGGCGCTTCGAAATGGATCGGCGCGCGCTCCATATGGACCGCGCCGGTGCGCGCGTCGGCCGCGCTCCAGTCGCCGCCCGTGCGCAAGGTGGCGGACGTCATGACGATGCCGTGCGCGGGTTTGAGCACGATATCGGCGACCGGGCGCGTCGGGTCGAGCCAGTGGCGATGGATGCCGGTATCCCATTCGCGTCCATCGCTGCGGTCGAGCGCGAGCCAGTCGACGAAATCGGGATCGGCCGGGCCGCCGATGCGCGCGAGCAATGCGATCCACGACGACAGCGTGTCGACCCGCCAGCCGAGGCTCGCGAGCGCGCCCTCGACGCGGGCGCGCGCCTGCGCGTCGAGCCAGTCGGGGGCGCTTTCGAGCACGGCCTCGAGCCGCTTGCCCAAATTCACCAGCGGGCGGTGGATCGCCTCGAGCGCACTTGCCGCCGCCGCCGCCGCCTCGACGAGGTCGCCGGGCGGTTCGGCGAGCTCGGTCTCGAGGCCGTAGCCGGCATCGGCCTGGCTGTTGCGGGCACTTGCGTCGCGCGCATAGACGAGCCCGCGAACATGCGCGAGCAGCGCCTCGACCGGACCGAAAGCGGCGCCCTCCTGGACCCGCTGCAGCCAACCGTCGCCGGGCAGCGCATCGGCCGCGGCGACCGCCGCCGCGATCGCGCGTCCCCCCGCTTCGTCATAGCTCGCCAGGTCGCCGAGCCGCGCCGTGAGCCCGCGGCGGCGCCCGCGCGACTTGCTTTCGGGGCCGATGATCCAGCGCCTGAGCTCGATCGCCTCCTGACCGGTCAGCGCGGCGGCGAACATCGAATCGGCGGCATCGAACAGATGATGACCCTCGTCGAAGATCAGCCGCGTCGGACGTGTCGCCGCCTCGCGCCCGCGTGCTGCATTGACCATGACGAGCGCGTGGTTGGCGATGACGACATCGGCGTCGACGCTGGCGCGAATGCTCTTTTCGATGAAGCATTTGCGGTAATGCGGGCAGGCGGCATAGATGCACTCGCCGCGGCGGTCGGTCAGCGCGGTCGCGCCGGCGCGGCGAAACAACGTCGGTAGCCAGCCGGGCAGATCGCCGCCGACCATGTCGCCGTCGCGGCTGTACGCCGCCCAGCGCGCGACGAGCTGCGCGAGGATCGCGGCGCGCCCGGCAAAGCCGCCCTGCGTCGCATCCTCGAGGTTGAGCAGGCAGAGGTAATTCTCGCGCCCCTTGCGCACCGCCACCTTGGCGCGATGCGTGGCATCGTCGGGATAGAGGCGGCGCGTTTCGCGCGCGAGCTGGCGTTGCAGCGCCTTGGTAAAGGTCGACACCCAATATTGCCCGCCCGACGCGCGCGCCCACAGGTCCGCCGGGGCGAGATAGGCGAGCGTCTTGCCGATGCCGGTGCCCGCCTCGGCAAGCAGCATATTGGGTTCGTCGCGCGCGATGCGCGGGTCGAAGGCGGCGGCGGCGGCGCGCGTATAATCCTGCTGGCCGGTGCGTCGTTCGGCCGCGGCGCCGGTCAACTCGCCGAGCCGCTCGACCGCTTGGTCGCGATCGACCGCGACGCTGCGCGGTTGTGGTCGCGGCGCGGCTTCCTCCCACTCGTCGAGCCGCGAGAACAGCCAGCGCTCGCCCTGTTCGGGCCTGGCGATGCGCCCTGCGACTTCGGCAGCCCATGGCCATCGCAGGCGATAGAGCGATTGCGCCGAGGTCCACGCGCCCTCGCGTTCGGGCCAGTCGCCGGCGGCGAGGACGGCGAGCAGCTTTTGCGCGGCGACGAGATAGGTTCGCGCCGCCTCGCGTTCGTCGCGCGGCGGCGTCAGGCCGAGCGCGCGGGCGAAGCCATGCGGCGTCGGCACCGCGAAGCGCGCGGGAAAGATAAAGGCGAACAGCTCGAGCAGGTCGAGACCCGACAAATCGGGATAGCCGAGCCGTTGACCGGTCAACGGCGCGTTCAACAGGATCATCGGCGTCTCGGCGGCGCGCGCCGCCGCTTCGCCCTTGGCGACCTCGCGCACCTCGCCGTCGGGCGTGGCGATCCAGATGCCCGCATGGCTTGCATGCAGGGCGGGATAGGCTAGTTGAGCAGTCATCGCCGCCGACTCCTCGCAAAAGCGGAACGAAAAGGAAACGTTTAAAGTGATCGAGCTGCAATCCGCCGCCCAAACGTCGAAGGCCTGGCCGTTCGAGGAAGCGCGCCGGATCGCCAAACGCTATCCCGACGGCAAGCGCGATGCGGAAGGAAATCCGGCGCCGGTGATTTTCGAAACCGGCTACGGTCCGTCGGGCCTGCCGCATATCGGCACGTTCAACGAGGTGCTGCGCACGACGATGGTGCGGCGCGCGTACGAGGCGCTGATCGGCGCCCGACCCGAGGATAAGGCGACGCGGCTGATCGCGTTCAGCGATGACATGGACGGGCTGCGCAAGGTACCCGACAACGTGCCCGACGGCGACGCGCTGGCGAGGCATCTCGGCATGCCGCTGTCGCGCATTCCCGATCCGTTCGGCACGCCCCAAAAGTCCTGCCACGACAGTTTCGCCGCGCACAACAACGCGATGCTGCGCGATTTCCTCGATCGCTACGGCTTCGATTACGAGTTCGTCAGCTCGACCGACATGTACAGCTCGGGCGCGTTCGACGAGGGCCTTCGCGGCGTGCTTCGACAGTATCAGGGCATCATGGACATCATGTTGCCGACGCTGCGCGCCGAACGCGCGGCGACCTATTCCCCCGTCCTGCCGATCTCTTCGGTCAGCGGCATCGTCCTGCAGGTGCCCGTCACGGTCGTCGATGCCGAGGCGGGGATCGTACGCTTCGACGATCCCGACGCAGGCCCGACCGAACAGAGCGTGTTCGGCGGCCAGGCGAAGCTGCAATGGAAGGTCGACTGGGCGATGCGCTGGGTCGCGCTCGGCGTCGATTACGAAATGTACGGCAAGGACCTGACCGACAGCGGGATTCAGTCGGGCAAGATCGCCAAGGTGCTCGGCGGGCGCAAGCCCGAGGGGCTGATCTACGAGATGTTCCTCGACGAAAAGGGCGAGAAGATTTCGAAGTCGAAGGGCAACGGCCTCAGCCTCGACGACTGGCTGCGCTACGGCAGCCAGGACAGCCTCGCTTTCTACATCTATCGCGATCCCAAGTCGGCCAAGCAGCTCCACGCCGGGCTGATCCCGCGCGCGATCGACGAATATCACCAGATGCGCGGGACATGGCACGCGCAGGAGCTCGACAAGAGGCTCGGCAATCCGGTCCACCACGTCCATTCGGGCGATGTGCCGCCGGCCGACATGCCGGTGCCGTTCTCGCTGCTGCTCAACCTCGTCGCGGTGATGGGCGCGCAGGCCGACAAGGACCAGGTCTGGGCCTATCTCAAAAATTACGTGCCCGAGGCATCGGCCGCGGCGCATCCCGAACTCGACGCGCTGATCGATCATGCGCTCGCCTATCACGCCGACCATGTCGCGGACGGGCTGGCGCGGCGGAAGCCGGCAGGCGGCGAGATCGCCGCGCTCGAGCGTCTCGACAGCGAACTGGCCGCGTTGCCCGCCAATGCCAGCGGCGAAGACATCCAGACGATCGTCTATGAGATCGGCAAGGACGAGGCGTTCGGGTTCGCGACGCTGCGCGACTGGTTCCGGGCGCTTTACGAAACGCTGCTCGGATCGAGTCAGGGGCCGCGCATGGGCAGCTTCATCGCCTTGTACGGCATCGCCAATACGCGCAAACTGATCGCGGAGGCGCTCGCGACATCGGAGGCGGCATGACCCAACGGACTGTCGACGAGCTGGCGATGGACCTGCTCGGCAAGACGATCAGCGAGCTCGAAGCCGAAGAACGCAAGGTCGTCCGACGCATCCATTCGCACACTGCAATCAGCGAGGACGCCGCCCAACTGGCAGACGCGCAGGCGAGTTTCGGCGAACGCCTATCGGATCGCGTGGCCGCGGTCGGCGGCAGCTGGGGCTTCATCGTCATGTTCGCGCTGGTGCTGATCGGCTGGATGGTACTCAACAGCCAGATCCTCGCCAAGGTCGAGCTGGCGTTCGATCCCTATCCCTACATCTTCCTCAACCTGATGCTGTCGACTGTCGCCGCGATCCAGGCGCCGATCATCATGATGAGCCAGAACCGCGCCTCGGCGAAGGACCGCATCGCCGCGGCGCACGATTACGAGGTCAATTTGCGCGCCGAGCTCGAGATCATCCGCCTCCACCAGAAGATCGACGCGCTGCTGAAGATCATCGAGCAGGACCGCAAAGTGGACACGAAATGATCGAGATTTTCACGACCGGCGGGACGATCGACAAGGTCTATTTCGACGCCCTGTCCGAATATCAGGTGGGGCCGAGCGCGGTCGCCGCGATCCTGCGCGACAACAACGTTCACGCGCCGCACCGGGTGACCCAGCTGATGCGCAAGGACAGTCTCGAACTGACCGACGACGACCGCGCGGCGATCTGTAAAGCGGTGGCGGCGAGCGAGGCGGACCGCATCCTCGTCACGCACGGCACCGACACGATGGTCGAGACCGCGCGCGCGCTTGCCGGGATCGACGGCAAGACGGTCGTGCTGACCGGCGCGCTGCAGCCCGCGACGCTCAAGCACAGCGATGCAGAGTTCAACATCGGCTTCGCGCTCGCCGCGGCGCAAACCCTGCCGCCCGGCGTCTATGTCGCGATGAACGGCCAGGTCCTCGACCCGTCGCGCACCCGCAAGGACCGCGAGGCCGGGCGCTTCGTCGCCGATTGACCAGGCTTTACGGGCGCACGACCGAGGCCAGCACCGCGCGATAGCTGGGCGCGATCGTCATTTTGGCATGGTAGTTGGCGGCGAGCAGCGCGTGGACGGCGGGCAGGCAGTGGCACGGCACGCCCATGAGCAGGTGATGCTCGCTGTGGAAATTGACCCAATAGGGCGCGACGGTCGCGCGCGCGATGAGCCCCGCGCGGGTTGTGCGCGCATGGCTGAACGGATTGCCCGAATCGGTCGGCGTACAGGCGTGCTCGGCGATGTTGCGGATGCGCAGGAACAACGGGAAGGTCGTCGCCAGCGCGGCAAGCCATAGGACGAACGGCCAGAGGCCGCCGGTCAGCGCGAGCGACAGGCCGAGCAGGGCCCCGTGGACGAACAGGAATCGCAGCGTCGCCTGGCGGATGAAGACGTTGGCCGTATCGGGCAGCGCGGGCTTGTCGTCGGCGGTCGCAGTTGCATCGGCAGGGGCAGGCGTGTCGCCGGCGAAGGCCGCGCGCAGTTGCGCCCAGCGCTGCTTGACGAAAGTCTGTCCGGTAAGGTCGCGGACGAACTTGCGGTGCAGGCTGGCACGCGAGACGGGGAAGGCCGCCGACAGGCCGAGATCGGGATCGGCATCGGTCTGCGTATGCCGATGGTGGGCGAGGTGATAGGCGCGATAGGCGTTGAGGTCGGTGCCGACCGGCGCGGCGCAGAGCCATTCGCCGATGCGGTTGTTCCAGCCCCGGTTCTTCAGCAGCAGCCCGTGCGCGGCGTCGTGCATCAGGATCGCGAGGCCGAGCTGGCGGCCGCCGATGATCGCGAGCGCGATCGGGGTGGCGATGAGGCCGAGCGGCCATAACGCGTTCGACAGCGACACGGTCGCGGCGATCGTCGCGGCGACGACGAGCCATGCGTGCAGCACTAGCCAGCCGCCGCGCCAGGCCGAAACGCGGGTGATCGCGGCCCAGTCTTCGCGCGAGAACATATCGAGCGGCCGCACCCTTGCCACCGCGGCGGCGCCGCGCCCGTCGCGATTCGCCGTCGCGGGAAGCGGCGCGCTCACAGCCGCGGAAATCCTGGCAAGGTCGCAATGGTCGCAAGTGCATGCCTCGGCGTCGCGCCCACGATTCCGGGACCCGCATCGCGATCGGCAGGGGCTGGCGAATGGCGAGAGACTGGGATCGTCATCGAACCGATATACCACAGCGCGCAATTGGGAGGAAAGCGGGTCCGCCCTCGGACTGGCGGCGCGATGCCATGCCATCTTGCCTGTCAATTCGCCCGGGATTAATTTCGCCCCTGGCGGGGTCATCAGGGAGGGTTCGTCATGACGGCAGGTTCGTTATCTTCTTTGTGGGCGCGATCGGGGTTGGTCTGGCTCGTCGCGGCAATGTGTTTCGGCCTGTATCTGGGAATCACCGAACAGCTGCAAATTCATCCCGCCCATGCGCATGGCGCGTTGCTCGGCGGCGTCTGGGGCATGGGGTTCAGCTATCTTCACACGCGCATCGCCGACGACGCCCCGGTCGCCGGTGGCCTGTGGCAGTGGCTGGCGTTCAATCTCGGGACGGCGCTGTTCGTCGCCGGCTTGTGGCTGATGCTGTCGGGCACGATGACGCCGCTGATCCCGATCGGCCCGATCGTCGTCCTGCTGTCGACGATCTGGATTGCGGTCAGCCTGTGGACGCGCATGAAATAGGATAGGGAGAGTCGGGGCGGATCGGACATCCGGCCCCGAACCCTGAAAGCGTCAGTCGCGGTTCTGAACGGGATCGCTCGGCTGCTTGCCGCCGTGCTGGCGCGTATCGCCCGGGTTGTTGCGCGGCGCCTCGTCGGGCTTCTTTCCGGTCGCATTGGCATCGTCGCCTTTTTGCGAATCGACCTGGTTCTGTTGCGATGGCGCGCCGGTCGAACTGATGCTGGGCCCGCCGGTGCGGGCGCTGGCGGGATTGCTGTTGGTATTGGCCATGATGTCTTTCTCCTGTGGAACGGGCTGCTTGGGGACAGGCAGCCTAGCTGCGTCGATCGTCTTTCTCTTCGGCGACGCCCTTGAACGGCGTGCCGTCGGACTTGACGTCCATGAACTCGCCATTGGCGTCGCTGTCGGCGTCGCGATTGCGTTTTACATAGGTGCCGGTGCTCTCGTTCCTGACCTGCGTGCGGTCGTCGACCGAGCCGGTGCGGTGTCCTTCGCCGGTATTCTTTGCCATGAGACATCTCCTCTTCGGTGGCGCGCCTGAGGCGGCGCCTTCACCAAGCCAACGGCCGGACGAGTCGCAATGTTCCAGCGGCACAGCAAACGGGGCCGGAAGCAGCAAGCCCCGGCCCCGTCGTTGTGCGATCGATCGATGGCTTACCAGAACACGTTGTAAATCACGTCGACGACGATGCCGCGGCGCGTATCGACGAGCAGCGCGTCGTCATAATAGCGCACCCAGCGATAGGGGTAACGGGCGGCCGGCAGGCGGTACTGCCAAGGATCGTTGAGCCAATAGCGATTGCCGTAGAACAGCGAGCCGATATTGAACCCGACGCTCAACCGGCGATAGCGATAGTCGCGATAGGGCGCATAGTAGCGACCGAGGCGGAACACGTCGCGGTGGCTGCTGCGATAGGTGCGATAATCGTAGCGGCGGTCGCGGCGCCAGTCGCGGCTCCAGCTGCGCTGGTCGCGATACTCGCGCGTCGTCTCGCGGCGTCGATCGTCATAGCGCCGAACCGCGTTCGCGCCATTGCTGTCGCGGCGATAGTCGCGCGCGTCCTCGCGCCGTTCCTGGCGATAGTCCTGGCGGTCGTCGCGGCGGTCGCGGCGATATTCGCCCGACGTGACGCGTCCCTGGCGCAGCGCGCGATCGTCCGCCCGGCGTTCCTGGCGATAGTCGCGATTGTCGTCGCGGCGGTCGCGGCGATGATCGCGGCGCACCTCGACTTCGCCGCGCGTATTGCGCGGCCCGCTCGCTTCGCCGCGCGGCGCCGGTCGGCGCTGCGTGCGGCGATCGTTGCGATCGGCGCGCTGCGCAAGGACGATGCTGTCGGTAATCTGCGTCTTGACGCCCCGCTCCGGGGCAGCGCTTGCAGCGACGGGGGTTAGGACGGTAGCGGCAGCCAGCAGACCGCCGATGAATTTATGAGCCATGACGGCCTCCTTTGCCTGCGCTTCCCGGACCGACATAGTTAACGCGCACAGATGGACCGTGCGTGAACCGGCGCGTCATTCAGGCGATAGCCGCCGTCCGGCGCTGTGGCGTCAGTCCTGCGGCGAGAGCGCGGGGACGGCGCGCGCGGCATCCGCCGGGCTGATTCCCGGCGGCGGGGCGGCGGCGATCCGTTCCTCGCCGCGCGCGACGCGGCCGGCGAGCTCGATCGCATCGTAGACGCGCGGGTAGCATCCGCAGCGGCACAGGTTGGTGATCTCGCGATCGATGTCGCCGCGGCTGGGGCTGGGGTTTTTCTTGAGCAGTACGGCGATCGCCATGATCATGCCCGGCGTACAGAAGCCGCATTGCGGCACCTGCTTGTCCGCGAACGCCTGTTGCACCGGATGGCTGCGGTCGCGGCTCAGCGCCTCGATCGTCGTGACGAAGCGGCCCTCGACGTCGGCGAGGCTGACCTGGCAGCTGCGGATCGCCTCGCCGTCGATCTCGACCGTGCACGCGCCGCAATCCCCGGTGCCGCATCCATATTTGGTGCCCGTGAGGTTCGACGCGTCGCGCAGCGCCCATAGCAAGGGCGTCGCGGGGTCCATGCGATAATCGACCGGACGGTCGTTGACGGTCAGCGCGGTCATCCGGTCAGTCGCGCCAGCTCGAATCGATCTTGTCGATTTTCCTGACCCAGGCGTCGAAGTCGGCGCGGCCCGGCTCGGCGCTCGCCTGCGCCATGAAGATATCGCGCTGGTGGACGTCGATGACTTGCTGGCTGACATGGACGGGTTCGCCCATCGACAGCGTCGCGAGCTGGATCTCGCAGGCGCGCTGCAGCGCCCAGTATTGCACAAAGGCGATCGGCAGCGTCATGCCCATGACGACGGGGCCGTGGTTGCGCAGCATCAGGATGCGCTTGTCGCCGAGATTCGCGAGCAGGCGCTCGCCCTCTTCGTCGCGCACCGTCACGCCTTCGAAATCGTGATAGGCGATCCGGCCGATGAAGTTGCAGGCGTAGAAATTGACCGGCAGCAGCCCCGCCTCGGTCGCGCAAACCGCCATCGTCGCGGTCGTGTGCGTGTGGATGATGGTGTGCGCGTCGGGCAGGTTGCGATGAAACACGCTGTGCTGGACGAAGCCCGCGCGATTGACCGGATAATCGCTGCCGTCGAGGACGTTGCCGTCGATATCGACCTTGACGAGGTTGGAAGCCTTCACCTCGGAAAACATCAGCCCGAACGGGTTGATCAGGAAGGCGCCGTCTTCGTCGGGGACCTTGGTGGTGATGTGATTGTAGATGCTCTCGGTCCAGCCGAGATGGTCGAAGATGCGATAGCAGGCGGCGAGCTCCTGCCGCGCCTTCCACTCGCCCGGCGACATGTCGGGGCGGTCGGTCGGGGGGGCGGGGTCGCGCGCGAGGGTGGCCATGGCAGATCTCCTGTTCGGGCGCAGGTTATCGCATGCGGTGATGCCGCGCTACCGGCTAATGCGCCGGCACGACAGACGGGCCGGGAGATCGCTCCCCCGGTCCGGCTTGCTCACGCGCGCGCCCTGGCGGGCGCCGCCGTCAGTTTCTCGGCGGGAAGATGCCCTGGGTGACGACGCAGTAGCGCAAGGCCAGATAGGGCTGGATGTTGGTTTGCGCCTGGCCGCTGCCGGCATTCTGGGTCGTCACCGTGCCGGCGTTCATCTGGTCGCCGGTCGGCGCGGTGGTCTCCTCGTAAGTATTCCCCGCCGCCCTGGCGAAATAGGCGTTGGCCGGGGACCGCGTGTCAGCATCCGTCCGCGAAACATTCACCACCGCGATGTGGTTGTGCGCGGGCATCTGGGCGATCGTCATCGTCGTCGTCTCCACGCCGCCGCTCTGACCCAGGTTATAGTTGCTCAGCCCCGGGCCCTGGCCGAAATGGATCGGTACCCGGCTACGCAGGTCGGGCAGCGCGAAAGTGGTCGAGCCGTTGCCGCCATAGGTCGTGCCGTAAAGCGAGAACAACGCGGTGTTCGAGCTGATCGCCAGCAACTGGCCGTTCGCTTCGGTGGTGGCGCGCGGACAAAAGGTAAAGCCGACGAGCATGATTTCGCCAATATATGCATCGGTGCCTGCCTGCGCGGGGGCCGCGCCGGCAATCAGCGCCGCCGAAGCCAGGCCAGTGGCAAGTTGTTTTTGCATTCTCATCATCTATCTCCCTGTTGTTTCACCCCTAATCTTCAATGATGTCATGACGCTCGTCGAAGTCGACCGACAGACGACTTGATTGGTATACCCAAACGCCAACATTGACAAATGCTGGTAACAAGTCGGAGATATTTGAAATTTAATTACAATCCGATTTCTCTACGGTCGCGATCGAGGACTGAAGTCCGCTTATGATCGATTGGGGCGACGATTTTCGCTTGATGCCGCCCGCGCGCATTGGTAGGAGGCTAACGAACGCCGCGAACATGCTTCCCGGCGATGGCTTGGGCTGTGCTATTTTGTGCGGCCCATTTGTGCTATAAGGTCATCTGAAGCGGAACTTCGTGATTCGCTGCCGTGACATCGAATAGAATGGAGTGACCGGAGTTTATGCAGATCATCGTTCGCGATAACAACGTCGACCAGGCCCTGCGCGCGCTCAAGAAGAAGCTGCAGCGCGAGGGTGTGTATCGCGAAATGAAGCTGCGCCGGCACTATGAAAAGCCGAGCGAGAAGCGCGCCCGCGAAAAGGCGGCCGCGATTCGCCGCGCCCGCAAGATGGACCGTAAGCGCATGGAGCGCGACGGCATCAAATAGGTCCTTCGGGATAACCGAAATGCCGAAAGGGCGCCGGGTCATCGATCCGGCGCCCTTTCGCTATGTCGCGGGATCGCGCGATGAGTTGGCGTTTTGGCCTTGGCGGGCGCGGGCGGGCACGGCTATAGGGGCGCGGCTGCGGCCGCCCACGGACGCGATAATCGAAAGAGGAAATGCCCGTGTCTGTAACCGCCGTACCGCTGCGCCCCGTCAAGAAGTCGGCTCTCTGGATATTATGGACCGGCATCGTCCTGCTGGTCGGGATCGCGATCGGGTTCGCGCTGGCCGGGACCGATTATAAATGGCCGTGGGAGCCGAGCGTTTCGGTCGTAACGGTCAAGGAAGGCACCGGCGGCTCGCCCGCCGCCGACGATGTCGTCTTGGTCAATTATACCGGCAAGCTGGCCGACGGGACCAAGTTCGACAGCGCCGAGCAGGCGCCGCTCGATCTCGGCCAGATGATCCCGGGCTTCGGCCAGGGGCTGACGCAGATGAAGCAGGGCGGCAAATACACGCTCAAGATCCCTGCGGAGCTGGGCTATGGCGCCGAGGAAAAGAGCGATCCGCAGACCGGCAAGGTCGTCATTCCGGCGAACAGCGACCTGGTGTTCGATGTCGAGCTGCTCGAATTCAAGACCAAGGCGGAAATCGAGGAACTCCAGCGTCAGATGCAGATGATGCAGCAGCAGATGATGCAGCAACAGCAGCAGCCGGGCGGCCAAGGCGCGGCACCCCCGACGGGCAACTGACCCGCATCTTTGAACCGCATCGATCGACTATTGGGCGCGACTGGCGATCCGTTTCGCCGCCGCCGCCTTGCCCGCCGAGCCGGCCTTCTTTCCGGCTTTGGCGGCCTCTGAACCCCGTTCGGACTCGCGTTCGAGCGCGGTCTTGATCATCGCGACGATCGGGTCGGCGAGCGCGAGGCCGAGGATGCCGAACAAGGTGCCGAACAGGATCTGTGCGCCGAGGACGAGCGCGGGGGCGAGATCGACCGCACGCTTCGCCACCATCGGCACGATCAGATAGCCGTCGACCATCTGGACCGCGAGATAGACGGCGACGGCATAGAGTCCGGTGTCCGTGCCGGCGGAAAAACCGACGAGCATGATCAGCACGCCCGATACGATCGCGCCGATATTGGGAATGAACGCGAGCAGGCCGGTGAGGATGCCGAGCAGCGCCGCCATCGGCACGCCGCCGACCCACAGCAGCAGCCAGGTGCCGACGCCCTCGACCGCCATGCCGACCAGCCGCCCGGCCATCAGCCGGCGCAGGTTGTAGCCCATGTGATCCATCGTGCCGTAAAAATGCTCGCGCTCGCGCATCGGCAGCATCCAGGCGACGCCGCGCTCGTAGAGCCGCGGGTCGATGGCGATGAAGATCGACAGGACGAACACCATGACCGCGCCGGTCACGCCGCCGACGAAGGTGCCGACGGCCGCGGTCAGCTTGCCGATCGATCCCATCATCTGGTCGCGGATATCGGTAAATTCGATGCCGCTGGTGAGACCCCGTTTTTCCGCCCAGCCGCCGAGCGAGTCGACCTGCTTCATCACGGTCGCCTGCAATTCGCCCGCCTGCGCGGTCAGCTGCGTGCCCGCCAGCATCGCCACCCAGACGAGGAACGCGAGCGCGCCGATGATGACGATCGCCAGCCGCCAGCCACGACCGATCGGTAATATCCGTCCGAGCAGGCGCGCGCCGCCGTCGAGCATCGCGGCGATGACGATCGCGGCGAGAATGAAGAGAATCGGCTGGGCGAGATACCAGGCAAGGACGACGGCACCGGCCACGCCGATCCAGATCGTCGCCTTTTGCAGTTCGCGGCGAACCAGCGGATCGCGCAATTCGGCGGGGCCGGGCTGTTCGGGCTTGCCGTCGACTTCGGAAGTGCCGTCACCGCTCATCGCCATATCCTCCTGTGGTCGCTCGTCTTATTCTTTGGCTTTAGCCGGATTAGCAGGCTTTGCGCGCAGCGATAGCCCCGCGCGTCCGTCGCGCATCGCCGAGAACCAGCTCGCCGGGTTCGACCAGCGCGAACCGCCGTCGAGCGAAAACGTGACGAACTCGGCGCGCCCGCTGATCGCTTCGAACGGAACGACGCCGAGGCCCTTGTCGAAGGCATCGTCATTGAACCGGCTATCGGCGCTGCGGTCGCGATTGTCGCCCATCAGGAACAGATGGTCGGCGGGCACCTTGACCGGCCCGAAATTGTCGGCCGGATTGTCGGGTTCGAGGTCGATCGTGTCGAAACTGACGCCATTCGGCAATGTTTCGCGTACGATCGGCAGTTCGCACGATACGCTGCCGTCGCCATGGGTAATCCGGGCGCCGGGATAATAATCGTCCCGACACGGGAAGTTCTCGTCGATCGCGAGGCGGGCGTTGGGCTGCTGCTCGCGCTTAACCGGCCGACCGTTGATATGGAGCACGCTGCTGCGCATCTCGATCGTGTCGCCGGGCAGGCCGACGACGCGCTTGATCAGGTCGGCACGGTCGCTGCCGCGTTCGACGACGACGATGTCGCCCCGTTCGGGCAGGTGCGAGAATATCCGGCCTTCGAATGGCGGCAGCAGGTGGAAGCTCGCCGAGGCGTAGGAATAGCCATAGGGATATTTGGTCACCACGAGCCGGTCGCCGATCAGCAGATTGGGCATCATCGATCCCGACGGAATGTAGAACGGCTTGGCGACGCAGCTGTGAATGCCCAGCACGACCAGCACGATCATCAGGATGCTGCGCAGTTCGCGCCACCAGTTGAGGGGTTCTTTATCGGATCTGTCGGTCATGAATCAGCTTTCGCGGGGTCTGGCTTCGATGATGACGAATGCCTGCGCCCAGGGATGGTCGTCGGTCAGCGTGAGGTGGACATAGGGCGTCATGCCGGCGGGCACCAGCGCGTCGAGCGCGGCGCGCGCGCCGCCCGTCAGCTTCAGCGTCGGGGCGCCCGAGGGCGCGTTGACGACGCCGATGTCGCGCATGAAGACGCCGCGTTTGAAGCCGGTGCCGACCGCCTTGGAAAACGCCTCCTTGGCGGCGAAGCGCTTGGCATAGGTGCCCGCCGCGGTGAACGGCCGCCGCGCCGCCTTGGCGCGTTCGACATCGGTGAAGACGCGGTTTTCGAAGCGCGCGCCGAAGCGGTCGAGCGAATGGGCGATCCGCTCGATATTGCACAGGTCGGAGCCGAGGCCGACGATCACAGAGGCTTCCTCGGTGCAGGCAAGCGCTTCACCGCGCTTCGTCCATCAGCCGGCGCATCTCGAGGATCGATTCGGTGAGGCCGCCGAAGATCGCCTCGCCAATCAGGAAATGGCCGATATTGAGTTCGGCGAGTTGCGGGATCGCGGCGATGGGCACGACGTTGTCGAAGGTCAGTCCGTGGCCGGCGTGCGGCTCGATGCCGTTCTTGGTCGCCAGCGCGGCCATGTCGGCGATGCGTTTCAGCTCGTCGCTGCGCGCCTCGCCGGTGACATGCGCATAGCGGCCGGTGTGGAATTCGACGACCGGCACGCCGAGCCGCAGCGCGGCATCGAGCTGGCGCGCTTCGGGTTCGATGAACAGGCTGACGCGGATGCCGGCATCGGCGAGGCGGGCGACATAAGGCGCGAGTTGGTTATGCTGGGCGGCTGCGTCGAGCCCGCCCTCGGTGGTGCGCTCCTCGCGTTTCTCGGGGACGAGGCAGACTGCGTGCGGCCGGTGGCGCAGCGCGATCGCGAGCATTTCATCGGTCGCGGCCATTTCGAGGTTGAGCGGAATTTCGAGCGTGTCGATCAGTTGCGCGATATCGTCGTCGCGAATGTGGCGGCGGTCCTCGCGCAGGTGCGCCGTGATGCCGTCGGCGCCGCATTCGGCGGCGAGCAAGGCGGCCTTGACCGGATCGGGATGGTCGCCGCCGCGCGCGTTGCGGATCGTCGCGACGTGATCGATGTTGACGCCGAGGCGCAGTGCGTGCGGGCCTTCGATGCTCATCAGGCACGGCTGCCGGGCTTGGTGACGGGGATCGCGGCGAGTTCGGCCGGCACCTCGTCATCGGCATAGCTCGGCACCGCTAGGCGGACGAGCGGGAAGAAGGGCACGCCGAGATCGGCTTCGCCGCCGGATCGGTCGACGATCGCGGCTGCGGCCAGAACGCGACCGCCGGCGGCGCGAATCGCGGCGATCGCCTCGCGCGACGACAGGCCGGTGGTGACGACGTCCTCCATCATCAGCACCCGCGTGTCGGGTTCGATGGCAAAGCCCCTGCGCAGTTCGAAGGTCCCGCTCGGCCGTTCGAGGAACATGGCATCGACGCCGAGCGCGCGGCCCATCTCGTGACCGGCGATGACGCCGCCCATTGCGGGCGAAATCACCACGTCGATCTCGGCGCGGATCTCGCGCGGGAGCTTGGCGACGAGCGCCGAGGCGAGGCGCGCGGCGCGCGCGGGATTCATCAGGACGCGCGCGCATTGCAGATACCGGGCGCTGTGCCGCCCCGACGAGAGAAGGAAATGACCTTCGAGCAGGGCACCCGAAGCGCGAAATTCGCTGAGCACGTCCTCTTCGATCATCGTCACCCGATCCTTCTTTGCTGCCAGAGCCCACAAAAGGCCAAAGATTCCTGCGACAGGCGCTTGAGGCCTGCGACAAGCGGGTCTATAGGGCGGCAACCGCCGTGGGGGAAGGGCATAGCGGATGGCGATGCAAAGCCAGCATAGCCGCCGTTCCTGCCCCTCTAAACCTCATGGTAATGTCGCAGATCAGACAAGGTGAAGCCGGACCTCTCATGAAGATTTTCCCCACGATATTGCTGAGCGCGCTGGTCGCGGCGATGCCCGCGACGGCGGCATTGGCGACGGTGACCACCACCATGCCAGAGGCGACCGACACCACCTCCAGTGCGACCGTCGCCCCCGAAGCGACCGCATCCGACGCGGCGCAGGCGAACAGTCCGGGGGCCGACGTCTCGCCGCTCGACGATCCGTTCCGCACCAAGCCCACCGAAGGCATCGGCCAGCCGACCCCCGGCGGCATCGATTTCCAGCCGCAAGTAACCGATACCGGCGAATATGCCTATTGGATGGCCGACAGCATCCTGCTGCCGCTGATGGTCATCATTTCGCTGTTCGTGCTCGGCCTGCTGCTGTGGGTCATGTTCCGCTATCGCGCGGCGGCCAACCCGACGCCGTCGAAAACGTCGCACAACACCTTCATCGAAATCGTCTGGACGCTGGTCCCGGTCCTCATCCTGCTGGCGATCGCCTGGCCGTCGCTGTCGCTGCTCGCGCAGCAGTACAAGCCCGCGCCCAAGGATGCGGTGACGATCAAGGTCACCGGCTATCAATGGTATTGGGGCTATGAATATCCCGATTACGAAATTCCCGAGATCATCTCGAAAATGCTCTCGAAGGAAGACGCCGACAAGGCCGGCGAGCCGCACCAGCTGGCGGTCGACAACCGGATGGTCGTGCCGGTCGGCAAGACGGTCAAGCTGCTGATCACCGGCGCCGACGTCATCCACAGCTTCGCGGTGCCCGCCTTGTGGACGAAGATGGACGCGGTTCCCGGACGCCTCAACGAGACGACCTTCAAGATCAATCGTCCCGGCGTCTATTACGGCCAGTGCAGCGAACTGTGCGGCGTCGATCACGGCTATATGCCGATCGCGGTCGAGGCGCTTCCCGAGGCGCAGTTCAACGCCTGGGTCGCGCGCCAGGGCGGCAAGATGCCCGGCGCGGCCAATGCCGCGGTGCCGGCCGAAAACGCGCCTTCGGGCGAAGCCGCCTCGATCGAGGTCGGCGACGACAATGCGAACAACTCCGGCGACCGGGCTGCGCCCGCTGCCGCCGAATAAGGGTAGACCAGAATGACCACGATTACCGCCGACGGCGTCCCGACCGACGAGCACGCCCATGACTATGATCATGGCGCCGATCACAAGCCGGGCTTTTTCGCCCGCTGGTTCATGTCGACCAACCACAAGGACATCGGCACGCTCTACCTGATCTTCGCGATCACGGCGGGGATCATCGGCGGGGCGATTTCGGGCCTGATGCGGATCGAGCTCAACGAGCCGGGCATCCAGCACCTGGTCGGCTGGGCGCAGTTCCTCGGCGAAGAGGGCACGCTGACCCAGGCCAAGCATCTGTGGAACGTGCTGATTACGGCGCACGGCCTGATCATGGTGTTCTTCATGGTCATGCCCGCGATGATCGGCGGCTTCGGCAACTGGTTCGTCCCGATCATGATCGGCGCGCCCGACATGGCGTTCCCGCGGATGAACAATATCTCGTTCTGGCTGCTCGTCCCCGCTTTCATCCTGTTGCTCGGCTCGACCTTCGTCCCAGGCGGCCTCGGCAATGGCGCGGGCACCGGCTGGACGGTCTATGCGCCGCTGTCGACCAGCGGCTCGGCCGGGCCCGCGGTCGACATGGCGATCCTGTCGCTCCATCTCGCCGGCGCGTCGTCGATCCTCGGCGCGATCAACTTCATCACCACCATCTTCAACATGCGCGCGCCGGGCATGACGCTCAACAAGATGCCGCTGTTCGTGTGGTCGATCCTCGTCACCGCGTTCCTGCTGCTGCTCGCGCTGCCGGTTCTGGCGGCCGCGATCACGATGCTGCTGACCGACCGCAACTTCGGCACGACCTTCTACGATGCGGCGGGCGGCGGCGATCCCGTGCTCTACCAGCATCTGTTCTGGTTTTTCGGTCATCCCGAGGTGTACATCATGATCCTGCCGGGCTTCGGCATGATCAGCCAGATCGTCGCGACCTTCAGCCGCAAGCCGATCTTCGGTTATCTCGGCATGGCCTATGCCATGGTCGCGATCGGTGTCGTCGGCTTCGTCGTGTGGGCGCACCACATGTTCACCGTCGGCATGAGCGTGAACCTCAAGATGTACTTCACCGCCGCCACGATGGTCATCGCGGTGCCGACGGGCATCAAGATCTTCAGCTGGATCGCGACGATGTGGGGCGGTTCGCTGTCGTTCAAGACGCCGATGATGTGGTCGCTGGGCTTCATCTTCATGTTCACCGTCGGCGGCGTCACCGGCGTCCTGCTGGCCAATGGCGGCGTCGACACCGTGCTTCACGACACCTATTACGTCGTCGCGCATTTCCATTATGTGCTCTCGCTCGGCGCGGTGTTCTCGCTGTTCGCCGGCTTCTATTACTGGTTCCCGAAAATGTCGGGCAAGATGTACAACGAGCTGCTCGGCCAGCTGCATTTCTGGGTATTCTTCATCGGCGTGAACGTCTTGTTCTTCCCGATGCATTTCCTCGGCCAGCAGGGCATGCCGCGGCGCTATCCCGATTATGCCGACGCCTATGCGCACTGGAACCAGATCGCATCGACCTGGGGCTATTCGATCATGGCGGTCGGGATGCTGATCTTCTTCGTCAATCTCGCCTGGTCGCTCGCGGCGGGTCGCAAGGCTGCGGCCAATCCCTGGGGTGAAGGCGCGACGACGCTCGAATGGACGCTGTCGAGCCCGCCGCCCTATCACCAGTTCGAAGAGCTGCCGAAGATCGCCTGAACATTTCCCCTCCCGCGTGCGGGAGGGGGGAGATAGCCATGACCACGGTCGCGCCACAGCCATTCGTCATGCCCGCCAGCGCGGGGGATTTCTTTGCGCTGACCAAACCGCGGGTGATGAGCCTGGTCGTGTTCACCGCCCTGTGCGGCATGCTCGCCGCGCCCGGCGCGATCGATCCGGTGATCGGCTTTACCGCGATCCTCGCCATCGCGCTCGGCGCAGGCGCCTCGGGTGCGCTCAACCAGTGGTACGAGGCGGGGCTCGACGCGCAGATGAAGCGCACCGCCAATCGCCCGCTGCCGGCCGGGCGCATGGACAAAAGCTCGGCGCTTCACTTCGGCGTCGGCGTCGCGGCATTCTCGGTCGTGCTGATGGGACTGGCGGTCAACTGGCTGGCGGCTGCTATCCTGGCGTTTTCGATTCTTTTCTACGCCGTCGTCTACACGATGTGGCTCAAGCCGCGCACGCCGCAGAACATCGTCATCGGCGGCGCCGCGGGCGCGTTTCCGCCGCTGATCGGCTGGGCGGCGGTGACCGGCGACGTCACGCTGATGCCGGTATTGCTGTTCGCGATCGTCTTCGCCTGGACGCCGCCGCATTTCTGGGCGCTCGCGCTGTTCATCAATTCGGATTACGCCAAGGCGGGCATCCCGATGCTGCCGGTGGTGGCAGGACCGCAGGCGACGCGGCGCCAGATCGTGCTTTACAGCGTCGTTCTCGCCGCCGTCGCGATCGCCCCCTGGCTGCTCGATCTCGCGGGCGCGATCTACGGCGTCGCCGCGAGCGCGCTCAGCCTGGTTTTCGTGGCGCTGGCGATCCGCGTCGGCACCAACCGCTCGACCGAACCCGCCGCGATGCGCCCCGAAAAGCGATTGTTCGCCTTTTCGATCCTCTATCTGTTCGCATTGTTCGCCGCGGTCGTGGCCGATGCGCTGATTTTGGGCTAGGAGCGAACGCATGAACGAACCTTTCGACGAAACCGAATTCCGCCGCCGCCGCAAGACGCGCGCGCTCGTCACCGCTTTGGTGCTCGGCGCGCTGGTCGTATTGTTTTACCTGATCACGATTGCCAAGATCGGCGCGGCATCGTGACCGCGGCGACGCTCGACCGGTCGCATCGGCGCGTCGCCCTGATCGCGGCGGCGCTCGTCGTGGCGATGGTCGGCCTCGGCTATGCGTCGGTGCCTTTGTACGACATGTTCTGCCGCGTGACCGGGTTCGACGGCACCACGGCGCGCGCGACGGTGACCGAGGCGGACTCGACCACGGTGCTCGCCGACAAGCCGTTGTCGATCCGCTTCGATTCGAACGTCGATCGCGATCTGCCATGGGATTTCCGGCCCGAGCATCCCAAGGACACGGTGAGCATCGGCGCGCGCGACATGGCGATCTTCATCGCCCGGAACAACGGCAGCGAACCGATCACCGGCACCGCGAGCTTCAACGTCACGCCGGTCGCGGCAGGCAAATATTTCAAGAAGATCCAGTGCTTCTGCTTTACCGAACAGGTCATCCAGCCGGGCGAGCAGGTCCGCATGCCGGTGCTCTATTTCGTCGACCCGAAATTGCTGGACGACCCCGATGCCCGGGATATAGAGGAAATCACGCTGAGCTATACCTTCCACCGCAGCAAGGCGGACGGCGAAGGCTAGGCCGAAAAATTTCAAACCGGCGGGTCGCGCAGTGGCGCGCCTGTCTCGCACGATAAACGCTAATGGGGCTTACGACATGTCCGGTGCCAAGAACCACGATTACCACATTCTCGCGCCAGATCCGTGGCCGCTGATCGGCGCCTTTTCGGCGCTGGTCATGGCGGTGGGCGGCGTCATGTGGATGCATGGCGGCCATGTCGATGCGCCCAATGGCGGCGGCTATGTCTTTTTCCTCGGCCTCGCCGCGGTATTGTTCACGATGTACAGCTGGTGGGCCAACGTCATCAAGGAAGCGCATGCCGGCGACCATACCCCGGTGGTGCAGCTGCATCTGCGCTACGGCATGATCCTGTTCATCGCGTCGGAGGTCATGTTCTTCGTCGGCTGGTTCTGGGCATGGTTCGATTTCTCGCTGTTTCCCGCCCCGCTCGACATCGTCGATGGCGCGGTGACCAACATGATCGGCCAGGACGGCGCCGCGGCGCTGCTGCAATGGCCGCCCAAGGGCCTCGAAGTGCTCGACGCCTTCGAACTGCCGCTGCTCAACACGCTCATCCTGCTGTGTTCGGGAACGACCGTGACCTGGGCGCATCACTCGCTGATCAACGGCGATCGCAAGGGGCTGATCACCGGCCTGTGGCTGACCATCATCCTCGGCGCGATCTTCACCAGCATCCAGGCATATGAATATGCCCATGCGCCGTTCGGGTTCGGCGGCTCGAATTACAGCTCGGCTTTCTACATGGCGACCGGCTTCCACGGTTTCCACGTCCTCGTCGGCACGATCTTCCTGATCGTCTGCCTCGTCCGCTCGTATAAGGGCGACTTTACCCCGCGCCAGCATTTCGGCTTCGAGGCCGCGGCGTGGTACTGGCATTTCGTCGACGTCGTCTGGTTGTTCCTGTTCGCCGTCGTCTATGTCTGGGGCGGCTGGGGCGCGCCGGTCCACGGCTAGATGGATCAACCGGCATCCGATCGATCGAAAGGGCAGTCTCGTAGGCAGGTTTCCGTCGGCAAGGCTGCCCTTTTCGGTTTGTGCCCCGATTGCGGCGAAAAGACGCTCTTCGCGGGGATGGTCAAATTCGCCGATCGCTGCCGGGTCTGCGGGCTCGATTTCTCGCGCTATAACGTCGGCGATGGCGCCGCCGCGTTTCTGATCCTCATCATCACCGCACTCGTCATCGGCCTTGCGATCATCGTCCAGGTCCTCTTCGCTCCCCCGTTCCTGGTCCAGGCGGCGATCTGGGTGCCGGTCACGATCGCGCTGACCTTCTGGGGAACGCGCGTCGCCAAGGCGGCGCTGCTCGTATCCGAACATCGCCGCGACGCGCGCGAGGGGCGGTTGGCGCCGCCCGACGAACCATGACCGCCTCGCGCCCGATTCCCCTTGTCGCCACGATCGTCGTCGCGCTCGCGGTCGCTGCGATGATCGGGCTCGGCATCTGGCAATACCAGCGTGCCGGCGAGAAGGAACGGCTGCTCGCGCTCTACGAACGCAACATCGCGATGGATGCCCCGGTCGCCTATCCCAACCCGCTGACCGGCGTCGCCAGCGAGGTGCTGTTTCGCCGCTCTTCGCTGGTCTGCCTCGACGTCGTCGGCTGGCGATCGACCGGCGGTCGCGCACCGGGCGGCGGCGCGACGACGCGCTATATCGCGGAATGCCGGACGGGCGCGGAAGGGCCCGGCGCGAGCGTCCAGGTGGGGACCAGCGACGAGCCCAATCTGAAGCAGCTGTGGCAGGGCGGCGCAACGGTGTCGGGATGGATCTCGACCTTGCCCGACAGTCGCAACCTGATCGACCGCATCGCCGGCCAGCCGGCGCCCGGGCCGATGCTGGTACTGACCGAACCGGTCGCGGGATTGCAGGCCAATGCCGGTCCCGACCTCGCCAGCATCCCCAACAATCATATCGCCTATATGTGGCAATGGTTTTTCTTCGCTGCCGTCGCGGCCGTCATTTACGGCATCGCTTTGCGCCAGCGGCGCGCGAAGGGCGATAGCGGCGCGTGACGATGCGCTATGTCGGCACGCGCGGCGGCCGCCAGGCCGATTTCCGCAGTGTCGCGACCGGCGGGCTGGCCGATCACGGCGGCCTGTGGGTGCCAGAATATTGGCCGCCGCTGTCCGGCGATGACATGCCTGCACTCGCCGAGATGGACTATGCTGCCAGCGCGGCGCTGATCCTCGGGAAATTCGTCGGCGACACGATCCCGCCGGACGATCTTTCGGTCCTGTGCCGCGAGGCCTATGCCCTGTTCGACGCCGCCGACGTGGCGCCATTGTTGCGGCTCGACGGCCGCCATCACCTGCTCGAGCTGTTTCACGGCCCGACGCTCAGCTTCAAGGACATCGCGCTCCAACTGCTCGGGCCGATGCTGGCCTATTTCGGCGTGCGCACGACGATCATCGGGGCGACGTCGGGCGATACCGGCTCGGCGGCGATCGCGGCGGTCGCGGGGCGGCCGGGGATCAATGTCGTCATGCTCTACCCCGACGGCGCGATCAGCGAGGTGCAGCGGCGCCAGATGACCGGGGTCGATGCCGCCAACGTCACCGTCGCCGCGATCGACGGCAGCTTCGACGATTGCCAGCGAATCGTAAAGGCCATGCTCGGCGATGCCGCGCTGGTGGCGCGCCACCGCCTGTCGGCGGTCAATTCGATCAACTGGCTGCGGATCGCGGCGCAGACCGTTTATTACGTTCGTTGCGCGCTGCGACTGGGTTCGCCCGAGCGGCCGGTCGATTTTTCGGTCCCCTCGGGCAATCTCGGCGATGCCTTCGCCGGCCAAGTCGCGCGGCGGATGGGCGCACCGATCGGGCGCATCGTCGTGGCGACCAACCGCAACGATGTCGTCGCGCGCGCGCTGGCGAGCGGGAGCTATCGCCCCGGCACGGCGGTCGCGACCGATGCCCCGGCGATGGATATCCAGACCGCGAGCAATTTCGAGCGGCTCCTGTGGGACGCGGCGGGCGGCGACGCGGCCTTGGTCGCGGCGCAGATGGCGGCGCTGCGCGACCAGGGGGAGATCGTCCTGGCCGATGCGCAGCGCGGCGCCATCGCGCACATGACCGGCATCGCCGTCGATGCGACGGCCATGGACGACGCGATGCGCTGGGCGGCGGAGCGCGGCACGGTCATCGACCCGCATGGCGCGATCGGCCTCGCCGCGGCGCGGCACGCCGATCTGTCGGGCGGTGCGCCGATCGTCACGCTCGCCACCGCGCACCCCGCGAAATTTCCCGACGCCGTTGCCCGGGCCACCGGCAAGCGCCCGGCCATGCCCGCACGGTTGGCGGCGGCGATGGCTCGCCAAGAGCGTGTCACCAGCCTCCCCGCCGACATCGCGGCGGTCACGGCGCTGCTTGCGGCGCGCGGCTGAGGCGTTAAGGCGGGGCGCATGATCGACCTAGTCACGATGATCGGCGAAGCGTGGGACGACTATGGCCTTGTCGATAGCGGCGGCGGGCGCAAGCTCGAACGCTATGGCCGCTTCCGCTTCGTCCGCCCCGAACCGCAGGCGATGTGGGCGCCGGCCAACGCCGACTGGACGTCGGATGCCGAGTTCATTCCCGGCTCCGACGAAGAGGGCGGGGGACGCTGGTATTACGATGCCGACGTGCCGCGCGACGGCTGGTCGCTGCGCTGGCGCGACGTCAGCTTCAACGCGCAGTGCACGCCGTTTCGCCATCTCGGCTTTTTCCCCGACATGGCGCCGGTGTGGGACTGGATCCGCGAGCGTTTAGCCGGGTCCGGCGCGAGCCAGAAAACAGCGCTCAACCTGTTCGGCTATACCGGCGTCGGCACGCTGGCGCTGTCGGCCGCCGGCGCGGCGATGGTTCATGTCGATGCGTCGAAGAAATCGGTCGCGCAGGCGCGCGACAATGCCGCGCTCGCGGGCATGGCCGACCGCCCGATCCGCTGGATCGTCGACGATGCCGCGAAATTCGCCGCGCGCGAGGTCCGGCGCGAGCGGCGCTACGACGCGATCCTGCTCGATCCGCCCAAATACGGGCGCGGCCCCGACGGCGAAATGTGGAAGATCGAGGAAGACCTGCCCGGCCTGATCGCCGATTGCCGCCACTTGGTCGACGAGAAATCGGCGTGCGTGTTCCTCACCGTCTATGCGGTGCGGATGTCGGCGCTGGCGATCGGCGAGCTGATGCGCGCGGCGTTCGGCGACCTGCCCGGCACGGTCGAATGCGGCGAGCTCGGCGTGCGCGAGGAGGCACGCGGGTTGATCCTGCCGACCGCGATCTTCGCGCGCTGGAGCAACGCCTAGCTCCGTCCCGCGCGCAACGCCGCGCCGGCCGCGAACGGCGTGATCGCGACGAGGAACAGCGAGGCGGCGGCGAGCAGCTTGACGGGTCCGCCGCCCGCGCCCGCAACATAGCCCGCGCCGAAAATCAGGATCGGCACCGCCAGCGGCAGCAACAGCAGCCCCGCGATCGCGCCCGCGCTGCGCAGCGACAGCGTCAGCGCCGCGACCAGGATGCCGAGCGCGGCGAGCGCGGGCGTGCCGATGGCCAGCCCGATGACGAGGCGCGTCAGCGTGCCTGCATCGAGGTTGAGCAGCGCCGCCGCCGGCAGCGTCGCGATCAACAGCGGCGCCGCGAATCCGACCCAGTGCGCCGCGAGCCGGGCGAGGACGACGCTTTCCTCGCCGATCCCGCGCAGCGCCAGCTGGTCGAGCACGCCGTCATCGGCGTCGTCGGCGAACAGGCGATCGACCGGCAGCAGCGCCGCGAGCAGCGCCGCGACCCACAGCATGCCGCCCCCGGTCCGCGCCAGCAGCATCGGATCGGGGCCGACGGCGAAGGGAAAAAGCGCCGCGACGAGCAGGAAGAAGCCGACCGGAAGCCACAGCGATCCGCGCCGCCAGGCGCCGCCGAGATCGCGCGCGAACAGGGCGAACCAGATCCTCACGACCGTCCCCGCTCGGCGAGCGCGACGATCTCGACATAGGGCAGGGCAAGCGTGATGTGCGAGGCGATGACGACGCCGCCGCCATCGGCCCGATGATCGGCGATCGCGCGTTCGAGCAGGGGCAGCGCGTCGCGATCGAGCCCGTTGGCGGGCTCGTCGAGCAGCCAGATCGGCGCGCCGCTCGCGATCGTGCGCGCGATCGCGACGCGCTTGCGCTGGCCGGTCGAGAGCAGGCGGACGGGGATCGCGGCGAGATGCGCGCAGCCCATGCGGACGAGCGCGCTGTCGATCATAGGGGCGGGGCTGGCGTCGATCCGCGCCCAGAAACGCAATGCCTGGGCGACGGTGCGATCGGCATCGAGCGCCGCGCGCTCATCGACCAGCGCGCACGACGCGGTGCGCGCGACGCGCCCCGCCACGGGTTCGAGCAAGCCTGCAAGCAGGCGCAGCAGGCTCGACTTGCCGGCGCCATTGGGACCGGTGACGTGTACCGCGCCGCCGGCGCGAAGCGCGAACGACAGGCCGGCGAACAGATCGCGCCCGCCGCGCGCGCAGGCGACCGCTTCGCAGCTCAACAGCGATATGCTTTCGTCGCGGCGCGATTGACCCGTCCCCATGGCGACGTCCAATAAGCTGGCGCGCACGCGAAAGCCAGCAAGAGGAACGATGATGCCGATAGCGAAACTGTCCGGGGCCGCGCGCGACGACTTCCTCGGCGATCATCCCGACTGGACGCACGAGCCGGCCCGCGACGCGATCGTCCGCAGCTTCGCCTTTGCCGATTTTTCCGAAGCCTTCGCGTTCATGACGCGGGTGGCGCTGATCGTCGAGAGGATGGACCACCATCCCGATTGGTCGAACGTCTACAACCGCGTCGATATCGCGCTGACGACGCACGATGCCGGCGGACTTTCCGCGCGCGACATCGCGATGGCACAGGCGATCGAGACGCTGTGACGCGGATCGGGTCGACGCCGGTGAGGTCCTAGTCGGCCTGATCCTCGAGCCAGTGCATGTCGTCGTCGGAAAAGCCGAAATGATGGCCGACCTCGTGCACCAGGACATGCGCGACGAGCGTTTCGACGGCGATGCCGCGCTGCTGCGCTTCGGCGAGGATCGGCTGGCGATAGAGGTGGATCATGTCGGGCATCGCGCCCGAATCGCTGACGCTCTTGATCCCGACCGGGCGGCCCGAATAGAGGCCCGACAGCTGCATCGGGTCGGTCATGCCGAAGCCGTCGAGGACGTCGCGCGCGGCATAATCGTCGACGCGCACGACGACCGCGCCGAGCTCGGCGCGAAATTCGGGCGGCATCGCCGCGATCGTGCGCCGCGCCATCGCCTCCATCGCTTCGGCGGAGGGGCCGTCATAGGGCAGGGGATCGGTCATCGCGTGCCTAGCTGCCGTCGCGCTGCAGCGCGCGCTGGCGGCGCTTGAGCAGCCACGGCGCCCAGCGCGCGATCAGGCGCAGCTTCCGCGCGGTCCTGCCGACGACGGTGTGGACGCGATTGCCATGAACCGCGTCCCACGCCGCCTGCGCGACGGTCTCGACGGGGGTGAACTCGAGGCCCGCCGCCATCACGCGCTCGCGCGAGGTGGCATTGGTGCCGCTGACGGTCTGGCTGAGCAGCGGGGTATCGATGAAACTCGGCATCAGCGAGCGCACCTTGATGCCCTTGCCGTCGGGGCCGTGGTCGGAAAATTCGAGGTCGAGCGCCTCGGTCAGGCCGCGCACCGCGAACTTGGTCGCCGAATAGAGCGCCAGCCCCGGCGATCCGTAGAGCGCGGCGGCCGAGGCGGTGTTGAGGATGGCGCTACCCGGCGTCTTTTCGAGCAGGGCGAGCCCGGCATAGATGCCGTTGACGACGCCGGTGAAGTTGATCGCGATCAGCCGTTCGGCGTCGGCGGGCGGAACGTCGCCGAACTGGCCGCCGACGCCGATCCCGGCATTGTTGAACAGGACGTCGAGCCGGCCGCCGCTAAGCCGCGCAAAATCGGCGATGGCGCCGTCGCAGGCGGCACGATCGCGTACGTCCATGACATGCGTCGAACTGGCGCCCTCGGGCAGCAGCGCGGCGGTCTCGGCGAGCCCCGCCGTATTGATGTCGGCGAGCCCGACGAACCAGCCTTCGCGTGCGAAGCGTTGCGCGACCGCGCGGCCGATGCCCGATCCGCCGCCGGTGATGAAAATTGCCTTGCGCATGTCGCTGTCTCGCCCCGCTGACGTCGTTCCGCTACGAGACATGGGGACGCGATGGCCGCGTGTAAAGTCACCCGCGACTGGCGGCGAGAGGCGAACCCCCCGCCGCCGCCGCGTCTCGTCAGTCGCCGCCCTGAGATGCGGCGGCGGCGAGACCGGGAACGAAATCGGCGCCTTCGATGACCTGCGCGGTCGAATTGCCGATCGTGGCGCCGATTGGCTCGGCGCGCCCGCCCAGGCATTTGCCGAGGAAATTCTCGGCCACCGCGAAAAAGGCGATGCTGTTGGTCGGCTTGGCAAAGCCATGGCCTTCGTCGGGGAACAGGACATAGGTCACCGGAATGTCGCTTTGCTTCATCGCCGCGACGATCTGGTCGCTTTCGGCCTGGTTGACGCGCGGGTCGTTGGCGCCCTGGCCGATCAGCAACGGCCTGACGATCGCGTTCGCCTTGTACAGCGGCGACCGTTCCTTGAGCATCGCGACACCCTCGGGCGTGTTTGGATTGCCCATGCGCTGGTGGAACTGCTCGATCATCGACGTCCAATAGGGCGGGATCGTCTTGAGCAGCGTCTCGAGGTTCGACGGGCCGACGATATCGACGCCGCAGGCGAACGTGTCGGGGGTGAAGGCCATGCCCGCCAGCGTCGCATAGCCGCCATAGCTGCCGCCCATGATCGCGACCTTGTCCGCGCTCGTCACGCCCTGGTCGACCGCCCAGTCGACCGCGTCGATCAGGTCGTCGTGCATCTTCTTGCCCCATTCGAGGTCGCCGGCGCTGATAAAATCCTTGCCGAAGCCGGTCGAGCCGCGGAAATTGACGCTGAGCACCGCGTAACCGCGATTGGCGAGCCATTGGTGGAGCGCATTATAGCCATAGCCGTCGCGCGCCCACGGGCCGCCATGGACGAGCAGCACCATCGGCACCGGCGCGTCGGCCTTGCCGTTACCATCGGCATCGGCCGATTTGGGCAGCGTCAGATAGCTGACGAGGTCGAGCCCGTCGCGCGCCTTGATCACTGTCGGGTGGATCGGCACCAGCGGCGCGCCGATCAGCTCGGGCCGCGCGGTGTAGAGCTTGGTCAGCGTTCTCGCCTTGCGGTCGAACAGATAGGTCGCCGACGGCTCGACGACGGGATCGTTGCCGACGATCCACAGGTCGTCGGCGTCGGTGCGCGATCCGATGCCGAATTCTCCCTCGAGCCGGCTGTCGAGCCAGGCGAGGTCGGCGCCGACCTGAGGATCGAGAGCGGTCCATTCGGGCTTGAGATAATTGACCGCATAGGCGTCGATCACCCCCGTCTCGGGGTTGGCGAGCGCGCCCGAAATATCGGCCCGGCCGTTTTGCGCCACGACGCGCTTGTCGCCGCTCGCGACGTCCTGCGCGATCAGCGCGGCGGTGTTGCGGTCGCGGCTGTCGATCCAATAGAGCGTCTTGCCGTCGTTGGTGAAACCCGCCGGTCGCGTGGTCAGCGAATCGGCGAGCGCGGTCGATCCGAGCGCCTCCTCCTCGACCTTGCCATCGACGACGCGGAAATAATCCATGCCGCCCGCCGCATTGGGCCTGAGCGCCATGCGCAGCTCGAGGTCGTTGTCGGCAAGGAAGCCGGCATAGCCGTCGCCCTTGATCAGTTCGGTCATCTCGCCGGTGCCAAGGTTGAGACGATAGACGTCGTGCCAGCGCGGATCGCGGTTGTTGAGGCCGATCAGGATCGTGTCCTTGAATTTGGTCGACTGGCCGATCACCGAAACGCGCGTCTTTTCGAACGGCGTCAGCGTGCGTTCCTGCCCCGTCGCCATATCGATGCCGTAGAGCAGGAAATTCTCGTCGCCGCCCTTGTCCTGGATATAGAGCAACGTCTTGCCGTCGCCCGACCAGAAATACTGGCGGATCGGCCGGTCGGTCGAATTGGTCATCGCCTTGGCGGCATCGGGATCGTCGACCGGCGCGACATAGACGTTGAGCACCTCGTCGCGCGGCGCCAGCCAGCTCAGCCACTTGCCGTCGGGCGACAGCTGCGCGCCCGCCTTGGTCGGGTTGCCGAACAGCTTTTCGCGTTCGATCAGCGGCACGGCGGCGATAGCGTCTGAAGGCGGCGTCATGGCGGGAGTGGCTTCCGTGGCAGTTGCGGGAATGGCGGGAACAAGCGCGCCGGCGGCAAGCGTCGCGGCGCCGGCGAGCAGTAGCGTGCGGATCGAAATCATAAAACCTCCTGTACCTGTGTTGCGAGCATAATACACTTATGCCGACCGTGTCAAGTCAAGGTCGCTTTACACGTTGCCGGAGGTCAGATCGCCTCGATGCTGTAATGGTGCCAGGCGAAGATCGCCGCGGCGCCGCGATAGGGGCGCCAGGGTTCGGCGATTTCGCGGCATCGTTTTTCCGACGGGCGTTCGGCCAGGCCCATGACCTTGCCGACGTCGATCTGCACCGCAAGGTCGCCGGCGGGCCAGATGTCGCGGCGGCCCTCGGCGAACAGCAGGTAGATTTCGGCCGACCAGCGGCCGATGCCCTTGACCTTGGTCAGCAGCGCGATCGCCGCTTCGTCGTCGGCGGGAAGCGCGTCGAAGGTCAGCTCGCCGGCGATGACGAGATCGGCGAGGCTGCGCGCATAACCCTGTTTCTGGCGGCTGAGGCCGCAGGCGCGCAGCACGTCGAAGTCCGCCGCGGTGACCGCTTCGGCCGGGCAGCCTTCGCCGAGATGCGCCTCGAGCCTGTTCCACACCGCGGTCGCCGCCTTGGCGCTGACCTGCTGGCCGACGATCGTGCGCAGCAAGGTGGCATAGCCGCGCGGGCGGATGCGCGGCTCGGGCGCGCCCGCTTCGGCGATCGCGGCGGCGAAGCGCGGTTCGATTTCGGCGAGCGCCGCCAGATCGTCGCGCAGCTGCCCGGCCGTCAGTCCCATCGCATTCCCCTTGATTCGGCAGCCCGAATTGCCGCTTGATTTGCCCGGCGCGTCACCATAGGCGGGCCGCCAGCAGCATGCCATACAAGGATAGCCGATGCCGATCATCCACGTCACCGACCGCGCGGGCAACGAAAGCGCGATCGAGGCCAGGCCGGGCTATACCGTCATGGAGACGATCCGCGACGCCGGCTTCGACGACCTGCTGGCGCTGTGCGGCGGCTGCTGTTCGTGCGCGACGTGCCATGTCCTAGTCGCCGAGGAGCAGCTGAGCCTGCTGCCCGCGATGAGCCCCGACGAGGACGACCTGCTCGAATCGTCGGACCATCGCCAGGCCAATTCGCGGCTTTCGTGCCAGCTCGAAATCTCCGATGCGCTCGACGGCCTCAAGGTGACGATCGCCCCCGAGGACTGAGCGGCGAGCGGCGTCAGCGGTCGAGTTTGAGCAGCGTTTCGGGAACCTTGTCGCTGCCCGCCGCGACGTGCCAGCGCAGCGTGCGCATCGCGCCGTCGCCCGAGGGGCCGTCTTCGGTATTGTTGGTTGCGATCTCGGCATCGGTCGAAAGCGTGAAGACGCCGTTGGCGAGGCGGATATCGGCATTGTCGCGGCCACCGGGGCCCGCCGCCATCGACGCCATCGGGCCGAGCATCTCGCTGCCGTCCTTGTTGGTATAGCCCGGCGCCTTGATCATGACCGACCCGTCGGCGCGCTTCATCGCGACGACGAACGGGTTGTAATATTGGGTATCGGGAAAAATCGGCCAGAAGAAGTCGCGGTCGAGCGTGCCGGCGATGCTGTAATCGACCTCGAACACGCCCTGGCCGAGATGACGGACCGAATTCCATCCCTTCTGCTTTTGCAGACGCGCGGCGAACGCATCGATGCTCGCGGGATTGGTCGGATCGATCCCGCCGAACGCGGCGACGAACTGCTGGAATTTCTTCTTCGTCTCGGCCTGCTCGGCCTCCCAGGCGATCTTTTGTTCGGCGGTTTCGTCGGCACTACACGGCCGTTCCTCGCCATCGTCGTCGACGCACATCGGCGTGAACGGTCCATCGCCCTTCGCCATCTCGTCGAGCACCTGCGGCGAGGAAATCAGCAGGATCTCGCCTTTGTACGAAAAGGTAAAGCTGCCGTCCTTGGCGACCGTCATGTCGGACACGAACGTGCCGGGCATCAGGAAACACGCGGTGAGCAACAGGCCGAGCGCCGCGACGAGGGCGGTTTTCACGTTCGGCATGATCTAACCCTTTCCGGAGGTGGCGACCGCATAGAGTGCGACGGCGGCCGCGTTTGAGACGTTGAGGCTTTCCATCGCCGCGCTGATCGGCAGTTTGGCGACCATGTCGCAATGCGCCATCGTATTGTGGCGCATGCCGTCGCCTTCGGCGCCGAGGACGAGCGCGACGCGGGCGATGTCGCTGAGCGCATCGTCGAGCAGCGTCTCGGCGCTGCCGTCGAGCCCGATGCGCCAATAGCCTGCCTCGGCGATTTCATCGAGCGCGCGGGCCAGGTTGACCACGCGCACCCACGGCACGATTTCGAGCGCGCCCGATGCCGACCGCGCGACGACCCCCGATTCGGGCGGCGCATGGCGGTCCTGCGTGACGATCGCAGCGGCGTTGAACGCTGCCGCCGAGCGCAGGATCGCGCCGACATTATGCGGATCGGTGACCTGGTCGAGGACGATGACCGGGCGGCGCACATCGCCCTGGGCGTCGACCTCGCGCTCGAGGACATCGCCGAGCCAGACGTCTTCGAGCGGTTCGACCTCGGCGACGATCCCCTGATGCGGGGCGTCGCGCGCGACCAGCCGGGCGAGGTCGGCGACGTCGCTATAAGTGACCGGCAGCTCCGGCGGCAGATCGAGCGTGCTCAGCGCCTCGCGCGTGCCCGACAGGCGGACGATCGTGCGCGCCGGATTGGCGAGCGCGGCGGTGACCGGGTGACGGCCCCACAGGTGGACGGCGGCGCCCTTGCGGGTCTGCCAGGCTTTCTTGCGACGCGACATGGCTGCCGCTTTAGAGGCGCATGCGACGCGATGAAAGGTGCAATCCCGCCGCGCCGCCAACAATCCCCGCGCCGCCGCCCGCACGCCATTGACACGGGCGGGCGCATTCGTCATTGAGCCGCCTTCGCCCGGTGCGGGGAGTTTATCCTCGTGCAAGCATGACGGTTCGACGCCATGCGAACATCTGGACAGGTGGCCGAGTGGTTAAAGGCAGCAGACTGTAAATCTGCCCGGGATTCCCGTACGCTGGTTCGAATCCAGCCCTGTCCACCATCATTCGAAACCAGTCCGGGGGACTGATTTCGAATGATCCCGAGAAGCGAAGTCTTCGAGCGTCAGGCGTCTCCCCAAGCACAGCGCTGCTGGCGGCACCGTCAACCAACGCGTGTCCATGCCTTAGCTTTGCGGGTTAACCAACGCTCAAATAACGATAAAAAGCGGATGGTTTCAAATGAAACCGTCGCCTTCAGAACAGCCGCGAGCCATTGGGAACAAGACGGTCGGGGGCGAACAGGACGACGTTCCCGTCGTCGTCGGCAAAACCCAGCGTCAGCACTTCGGACATCGTCGGGCCGATCTGGCGCGGCGGGAAGTTGACCACCGCCGCGACCTGTCGCCCGGCCAGCTCGTCGATCGCGTAATTCGCCGCGATCTGCGCGCAGCTTTTCCTCACGCCGACGCCCGGGCCGAAATCGATTTCGAGGCGATAGGACGGCTTGCGCGCCTCGGCGAATTCGCGCGCCGCGACGATCGTGCCGATGCGGATATCGGCCTTCAGAAAATCGGCAAAAGCGATCCGAGGGGCGGGCGGCGCGGCGGGATCGTGGTCGAGATGCATGTCATTCGAGTTCGAGGATGACGGCATCGACCGCGAGGCTGTCGCCGGCGGCGGCGTTGACCGATTTGACCGTGCCCGCCTTTTGCGCGCGCAGGATGTTTTCCATCTTCATCGCCTCGACCACCGCGAGCGGCTGGCCCGGTTCGACCGCATCGCCTTCGCCGACGTGCAGCTGCACGAGCAGGCCGGGCATGGGGCAGAGGAGGAATTTCGACAGGTCGGGCGGGATCTTTTCGATCATGTGTTTCGCCAAGGGCGCCGCATGCGCGGGCAGGACGCGCGCGAAATGGCTCGCGCCGCGTGTCGTCAGCTCGAAGCCGGTGCGGTGGTTGGCGATCCGCACGACGATCTCCTCGCCGTCGATGTCCGCCAGAATCGCGCGATCGCCGGGCGCATAGATTGCCTCGAGCCGCAGCGGCGCGCCGTCCACCGTCAGGTCGTCGCCGTCGAGCGCGACGTCGTAATCGCGATCGCCGAGACGCACCTGCCAGTCCGACGGCGGCGGCAACGGTCCGTTGATCTGGCCATCGACCAGCCGCGCGCGATCGGCATAGGCGGTCGCGGCAAAGGCCGCGATCGCGGCGAGACCGCGTTTGAGGTCAGCGCTTGCCGGCGCGCCTTCGAACCCGTCGGGATATTCCTCGGCGATGAAATTGGTCGTGATGTTGCCGACACGGAAGCGCGGATGCTGCATCAGCGCCGAAAGGAAATCGACATTGTTGCCGAGCCCGCCGAGCTCGAACCGGTCGAGCGCGCCGATCTGCGCGTCGATCGCGGCCTCGCGCGTCGGCGCCCAGGTGATGAGCTTGGCGATCATCGGGTCGTAGAACATCGAGACCTCGAGCCCCTCGCGCACGCCGTCATCGACGCGGATCACGCGGCTGTCGTCGCGCTCTTCCTCGGGCGGGTCGTAGCGGACCAGCCGCCCGGTGCTCGGCAGGAAGCCGCGATAGGGATCCTCGGCATAGACGCGCGCCTCGATCGCCCAGCCGTCGAGCACGATGTCGTCCTGCGTGAAGGGCAGTTTCTCGCCCGCGGCGACGCGAATCATCTGCTCGACGAGGTCGATGCCGGTGATTTCCTCGGTCACCGGGTGCTCGACCTGGAGCCTTGTGTTCATTTCGAGGAAGTAGAACGACTTGTCGGCGCCGACGATGAGCTCGACCGTGCCAGCGCTGTAATAGCCGACCGCCGCCGCCAGCGCGACCGCCTGTTCGCCCATCGCCTTGCGCATGGCGGGGTCGACAAAGGGCGAGGGCGCCTCCTCGACGACCTTCTGGTGGCGGCGCTGGATCGAACATTCGCGTTCGCCGAGATAGACGATGCTGCCGTGCTGGTCGCCGATCAGCTGGATCTCGATATGGCGCGGCTGTTCGATGAACTTCTCGATGAAGACGCGGTCGTCGCCGAAGCTGGCGAGGCCCTCGCGCTTGGTGGCCTCGAAGCCCTCGCGCACGTCCTGCTCGGACCAGGCGAGGCGCATGCCTTTGCCGCCGCCGCCGGCCGAGGCCTTCATCATCACCGGATAGCCGATCTCGCCGGCGATTCTGACCGCGTGTTCGGTATCGTCGATCTCGCCGACATGGCCGGGAACGACGCTGACGCCGGCTTTCAGCGCGAGCTTCTTCGATTCGATCTTGTCGCCCATCGCCGCGATGGCCTCGGGCGGCGGGCCGATAAAGGCGATGTCGTTGTCGGCAAGCGCGCGCGCGAAGCTCTCGCGCTCGGACAAGAAGCCGTAGCCCGGATGGACCGCATCGGCGCCGGTCGCCTTGCACGCGGCGATGATCTTGTCGGCCAGCAGGTAGCTGTCCGCCGCTGGCGCGGGGCCGATATGCACCGCCTCGTCGGCCATTTCGACATGCGGGCTGCGCGCATCAGCGTCCGAATAGACCGCGACCGTCGCGATGCCCATTTTCTTGGCGGTGCGGATAACCCGACAGGCAATCTCGCCGCGATTGGCGATCAGGATTTTTTTGA